>JAABUK010003721.1_pt1 | contig 25471 bp, 26 predicted proteins | sample 5559141 | NCBI WGS metagenome assembly JAABUK01 (sample SAMN10711869, study PRJNA513367) | rock metagenome | isolation source: Antarctica rocks | place: Antarctica: Victoria Land, Pudding Butte nord | collected 2016-01-03 | reverse complement strand
GTAAACGATCTGCTGGCCTACTCGATCGGCAGCAGCGCCGCGGCCTATCGAAGCTGGCCGCAGAACGCCGCGATCTTCCTGCCCGGCGGCCAGCCGCCCGCGGTCGGCGACAAGTTCGTGCAATCCGCCTGGACGGGCTCGCGCACAATTCGGCCGAATACCTGCACCGCATCACCGAGTGCGTAAAGCTGGCGATGGCGGACCGGGAGTATTACTTCGGCGACCCGCAATTCGTGGACGTGCCGGTCGATCACCTGCTGGCGCCCGCCACCATCGCCCGGCGCGCGGCGCAGGTCGGCGCCCGGGCCCACCCCGGAATGCCGGAGCGGCTCGACGCGGCCGGCGGCGCGGCCGGCTTCCCGGTCTCGGCGGCGGCGTTGCCGCGAATGGATGCGGACACCTCCTACGCCTGCGCCGTGGACCGCTGGGGCAACGCCTTCAGCGCCACGCCCTCGGATGGGTCGTCCACGGCGCCGGTCGTGCCGGGCCTCGGCATCATCCCCTCCGGCCGGGGTTCCCAGAGCCGGCCGGATCCCGCGCACCCGTCGGGCGTCGCGGCGGGCAAGCGGCCGCGGCTGACGCCCAACCCGGCCATGGTGGTCACCGCCGGCGGCGGCGTGATGCCGTTCGGCACCCCGGGCGGCGACGTGCAGATCCAGGCGATGCTGCAGGTGCTGCTCAACACGCTGCATTTCGGCATGGAGTTGCAAGCCGCCATCGAGGCGCCGCGGGTGGCCAGCTACTCCTTCCCGTCCTCCTTCGCGCCTTTCGAGTACTATCCCGCGCGGCTGGCGGTGGAGGCGCGCATCTCCCCCGAGACCCGCGCCGAGCTGGCCCGCCGCGGCCATGATGTGAAGGACTGGCCGGACTGGACCTGGCTCGCCGGCAGCGTGGAGGCCGTCATGAGCAACCCGGCGACCGGCCTGATTGCCGCCGCCGCCGACCCGCGCCGCCCGGCCTACGCGGCGGCGATATGAGAAGGCTCCTCCTCGTCCTGCTGCTCGCGACCCAGGCCCCGGCCCAGGCCCAGGCCCAGGCCCAGGCCCAGGCCCCCGCCCAGGCGCCGGCCCAGGCGCCGGCCCAGGCGCAGACCCTTCGCATCGGCACCGCCGCCGAGAGCACGGCCGCGGACCCCCACCACTTCATGCTGACGCCCAATTCCACCCTGCGCGGGCACCTGTTCGACGGCCTGACCAAGCTCGATGCCGCGCTGGCCGTGCAGCCTGGCCTGGCCACGGCATGGGAGCGCAGCGGCGACCGCACCTGGACCTTCACCCTGCGCCGCGGCGTCGTGTTCTCGAACGGCGAAGCCTTCGGCGCGCCCGACATCGCCTTCACATTCTGCCGCATTCTCAACAACAAGGAGGAGCTGGTCTCATCCTACTCCGCAACCGTGCGGCGGATGGAGGCGGTGGAGGCCTTGGGCGAGGACAAGCTGCTCATCCGGACCGTGGCGCCGGAACCGTTGCTGCTGTCCGACCTCTCGGCGTTGATGATCCTGCCGCGGTCGCTGGGCCAGGCCGGGGCGGCGTTCGACACCAAGACGGCCTGCGGCGGCGGCGCCTATCCCGTGCAGGCAGACTTCAACGAGGGCCGCGCCGCCATCGGCACCGGCCCGTTCAAGCTGGCGAGCTACGCCCGCTCCGCCACCACTGTGCTGGTCCGCAATGACCGCTATTGGGGGCCGCCGGCGCCTTGGGCGGACGTGCGCCTTTCGCCGATCACCGCGCCGGCCTCGCGGCTGGCGGCCTTGCTGGCGGGCGACCAGGACCTGATCGAAGCCCCGGGCACCGCCGACCTGCCGCGCCTGCGCGGGGATGCGCGGTTCGTCGTCACCACCACGCCCACCACGCGGCTGGTGTTCCTGCAGCTGGACACCGCGCGCGACCCCTCGCCCTTCGTGCCCGGCCGGAACGCCTTGCGCGACCCCCGGGTGCGGCAGGCGCTCTCGCTCGCCCTCAATCGGCAGGCCCTGCAGGACCGGGTCATGGACGGGGTGGCGACCCCGGCCGCCCAATTCCTGCCCGACGGCATGTTCGGTACCATCCCCGGGCTGCCGCTGCCGCCGTACGACCCGGCCCGCGCCCGCGCCCTGCTGGCCGAGGCGGGCTATCCGCAAGGTTTCGCGCTCACCTTCCACGCCACGAACAACCGCTACGTCAACGACATCCAGATCGCCCAGGCCGTGGCGCAGCAATGGCAGCGGGTGGGCGTGAAAGCCGAGGTCGAGCTGATGCCCTCGGCGATGTACTTCACCCGGCGCGGCAAGCGCGACTTCTCCGCCTCCATGGGCGGCTGGAGCACGGATGCCGGGGAGACGCTGAACTTCTTCCGCACTTGGCTGATCACGACCGACCTCCCGGCCGGGCTCGGCGGCAGCAATTACGGCGGCTGGGCCGACCCGCCGTTCGACGCGCTGGTGAAGTCGGCGTTGCAGGAGATGGACGATGGCAAGCGGGCCGGCTTGTTGCAGCAGGCGGCCCGCCGCGCGCTGGAGCAGGCGCCGGTGATCCCCGTGCACTTCGAGAGCGCGGCCTGGGCCTCCCGCCAGGGCATCCGCTACCCCGGCCGGGTGGACCAAACCACCCTGGCCACGGAGGTGACCGGCCGATGACGCCGGAGCGCCTGGCCGCGCTGCCTTGGTTGACTTCGCCGGGCCCTGCCCGTATCTCCCTGGCCGTATCTCCCGCCCCTGGCCAGGACGTCGCTCCGCGTGATCGCGCAGCGGCGCCTTTCCGTTTGAGGTGACCCCATCATGTTCGACACCCTGTCGGGCAAGCTCTCCGGTGTCTTCGACCGCCTGCGCAGCCGCGGGCGGCTGAGCGAGGCCGAAATCGCCGACGCCTTGCGCGAGGTCCGCCTGGCGCTGCTGGAAGCCGACGTGGCGCTGCCGGTGGTGCGGGATTTCATCGCCGGAGTGCGCGAGCGGGCGCTGGGCGCCGAGGTGCTGGACAGCGTCAGCCCCGGCCAGCTGGTCATCAAGATCGTCAACGACGTGCTGATCGACGCCCTGGGCGGCGCCGGCGCGGTGCCGCTCAACCTGAACGTCGCCGCTCCCGTCCCGGTGCTGATGGTCGGCCTGCAGGGCTCGGGCAAGACCACCACCTCGGGCAAGCTCGCCCTGCGCCTGACCCGGCGCGACCGGAAGCGCGTGCTGCTCGCCAGCCTCGATACCCAGCGCCCGGCGGCGCAGCTGCAATTGCAGCAGCTCGCGCAGCAGGCGGGGGTGGCGTCGCTGCCGATCGTGGCCGGGCAGTCGCCGGTGGAGATCGCGCGCCGGGCCATGGACACCGGCCGGCGCGAGGTGTTCGACGTGGTGATCCTCGACACCGCCGGGCGCCTGTCGATCGACCAGGCGCTCATGGAGGAGGTGAAGGCGATCCGCTTTGCCACCAATCCAGCCGAGACCCTGCTCGTGGTCGACGCCATGACCGGCCAGGACGCGGTCAACACCGCGCGTGCCTTCAACGAGGCGCTCGGCATCACTGGCATCGTGATGACCCGGATGGACGGCGACGCCCGCGGCGGCGCCGCGCTGTCCATGCGGCAGATCACCGGCGCGCCGATCAAGCTGACCGGGTCCGGCGAGAAGCTGGACGCGCTCGAGGAGTTCCATCCCGAGCGCGTCGCCAGCCGCATCCTCGGCATGGGCGACGTCGTCGGCCTGGTCGAGCGCGCCAGCGAGACGATCGACCAGGAGGACGCCGAGAAGCTCGCCCGCAAGATGGCGCGCGGCACCTTCGACCTGGAGGACTATGCGAGCCAGCTCAAGCAAATCGGCAAGATGGGCAGCATCTCCGGCATTCTCGGCATGCTGCCCGGCGCCGGCAAGCTGAAGCTCGACGACGCCAAGCTCGACACGGGCATGCTGAACCGCCAGGCGGCGATCATCGGTTCGATGACGACGAAGGAGCGCAAGACGCCCGACGTGATCAAGGCGAGCCGCAAGAAGCGGATCGCGGCTGGGTCGGGCACGACGGTGCAAGAGGTCAACCGGCTGCTCAAGCAGTTCGACGACATGTCCACGATGATGAAGCGCATGGGCAAGCTGGGGCAGAAGGGGCTGATGCGGCAGGGCATGTCCGCGCTGATGCCCAAGAGCATGCAGCAGCGCCGTCCCTATTAATTCTAAGCAGAGGAATACCTGATGGGCCTGAAGATCCGACTCGCTCGCGCCGGCGCCAAGAAGCGGCCGTACTACCATATCGTGGTGGCCGACAGCCGCAGCCCGCGCGATGGCCGCTTCCTGGAGAAGGTGGGCAGCTACAACCCGATGCTGCCGGCCGAGCACGCGGAGCGCGTTCGGCTGCAGCCCGAGCGTATCCAGCATTGGATGGGCGAGGGCGCGCTGCCGACGGACCGCGTTGCGCGGTTCCTGGGCCATGCCGGCCTGGCGCCGATGCCGGCCTACCGCGAGCAGCCGATCCAGTCTGCGCCGAAGAAGAAGGCGCAGGAACGGGCCAAGGCCGCGGCGGGCTAGAGCATGATCCGACCACACGGGATCACCCGTCGGATAAACAGGCTCGTAATAACAAAGACTAGAGCGCGAGCCGTGCGCCTGTCAGCACGGGTCGCGCTCTAGTTGCCGCAGGCACACATCCTGATGGGCGTGATCGGCCGGCCGCATGGCGTGCGGGGGCTCGTGCACGTGCATAGCTACACCGCGGAAGCGGCCGATCTGCAAGGGTATGGGCCGCTGCTGGACGATGCCGGCCGGGCTTGGGCGCTGACGTGGCGGGGCGAGGGCGTGGCCGAGCTGCGCGACGCGGACGGCCGGGCCTTGACGGACCGGACCGCGGCGGAGCGGCTGACCAACGTGAAGCTGTATGTGGCGCGCGAGCGGCTGCCCGAGCCGGAGCAGGACGACTTCTACGTGTCCGATCTCGTGGGCCTGCAGGCGACCACGCCGGCGGGCGCGGCCTTGGGAACGGTGACCGTCGTGCATGATTACGGCGCCGGCACCAGCCTCGAGATCGTGGGCGAGGCGGCGCCGCTGCTGGTGCCGTTCACCCGCGCCTGCGTGCCCCGCGTGGACGTGAAGGCGGGCCGGCTGGTCGTGGTGCCGCCGCATGAGGTGGTGGTCGCGCCATGACCTGGCATGCCACCGTCCTGACCCTGTTCCCGTCCATGTTCCCGGGGCCGCTCGGGCAGTCCCTGGCCGGACGGGCCGAGGCCGCCGGGCGGTGGCGGCTGGAGGTGCGCGACATCCGCGCGGCGGCCACCGACCGGCACCGCACCGTGGACGACACGCCCTTCGGCGGCGGCGCGGGCATGGTGATGCGCCCGGACGTGCTGGATGCCGCCATCGGCGCCGACGACGAGCGGCCGCTGCTGCACCTCTCCCCGCGGGGTGCGCCGCTGACCCAGGCCCGCGCCCGCGCGCTGGCGGCGGGGCCCGGCGTCCGCCTGGTCTGCGGCCGATATGAGGGCGTGGACCAGCGCGTGCTCGACGCCCGCCGCATCGAGGAGGTCAGCATCGGCGATTACGTGCTGTCCGGCGGCGAGCTGCCCGCGCTCGTGCTGCTCGACGCCTGCGTGCGACTGCTGCCCGGCGTCATGGGCGCCGAGGCCAGCGCGCACGAGGAAAGCTTCAGCGCCGGGCTGCTGGAATACCCGCATTACACCCGCCCGGCCGAGTGGCGCGGCATGGCGGTGCCGGAGGTGCTGCTCTCCGGCCACCACGCCGCCATCGCCGCCTGGCGGCAGGCGCAATCCGAACAGCTCACGCGGGCCCGCCGGCCCGACCTCTGGCACGCCCGGATGGATACGGCACCAGTGGACACACGGCCTGGCGCGCCCTAACAGACGCCCACGAAAGGACCATCCACATGAACATCATTCAGCGATTTGAGGCCGAGCAGATCGCCCGCCTGACCGAAGCCCGCGCGGTGCCGAAGTTCCAGCCCGGCGATACGCTGCGCGTTATGGTCAAAGTCGTCGAGGGCGAGCGCACCCGCGTGCAGGCCTATGAGGGCGTGTGCATCGCCCGCTCCAACAAGGGCCTAGGCAGCAATTTCACCGTCCGCAAGATCAGCTACGGCGAGGGCGTCGAGCGCGTGTTCCCGCTCTATGCGCCAACGATCGCCGAGATCGCGGTGGTGCGGCGCGGCGACGTGCGGCGGGCCAAGCTGTATTACTTGCGCGGCCGCAGCGGCAAGTCTGCCCGCATCGCTGAGCGGGCCCGCGACGTCGGCGCCGTCGGTGCGGCCACGGGCGTCGCGACACCCGGTGCCGTCGCGACGCCCGTGGCCGCCGCCGCCGAGTAGCGCCATGGCACCCCGGACCCTGTTCGATAAAGTGTGGGACAGCCACGTGGTCGAGCGGCTGGAGGACGGGACCTGCGTCCTCTATATCGACCGGCATCTCGTGCATGAGGTGACCAGCCCGCAGGCCTTCGAGGGCCTGCGCCTGGCCGGCCGCCGGGTGCGCCGCCCGGAGGCGACGATCGCGGTGGTGGACCACAACATCCCCACTTCGGACCGCAGCCAAGGGATCAAGGAGGAGGAGAGCCGCATCCAGGTGGAGACGCTGGAGCGAAACGTGGCGGAGTTCGCGGTGCCCTACTTCCCGGTGCAGGATGCGCGCCAGGGGATCGTGCACATCATCGGGCCGGAGCAGGGCATCAGCCTGCCCGGCATGACCATCGTGTGCGGCGACAGCCATACCAGCACGCATGGCGCCATGGGCGCGCTGGCCTTCGGCATCGGCACCTCCGAAGTGGAGCACGTGCTGGCGACCCAGACCCTGCTGCAGAAGCCGGCGCGCAACATGCTGGTGCAAGTCGATGGCGCGCTGGCGCCGGGCGTGACCGCCAAGGACCTGGTGCTGGCGGTGATCGGCCGCATCGGCACCGCCGGCGGCACCGGCCATGTGATCGAGTATGCCGGCGAGGCGATCCGCGCGCTGGACATGGCCGGCCGCATGACCGTGTGCAACATGAGCATCGAGGGTGGTGCCCGCGCCGGCATGATCGCCCCCGACGAGACCACCTTCGCCTACATCGAGGGCCGCCCCTACGCGCCGCAGGGCGAGGCCTTCGACCGGGCGGTCGAATACTGGCGCACCCTGCCCTCCGACCCCGGCGCGCAGTACGACACGGTGGTCACGCTCGACGCGGCCAGCATCCCGCCCATGGTCTCCTGGGGCACCAGCCCGGAGGCCGTGCTGCCCATCGGCGGTACCGTCCCCGACCCGGCCGTCGTCGCCGACGAGGCCGCGCGTACCCAGATGCAGCGCATGCTGGACTATATGGCGCTCACGCCCGGCCAGAAGCTGACCGACCTGCCGGTGGACGTCGTGTTCATCGGCAGTTGCACCAACGGCCGCATCGAGGATATCCGTGCCGCCGCCCGCGTCGCCCGAGGCCGCCACGTGGCGGCCGGCGTGCGCGCCATGGTGGTGCCCGGCAGCGGCATGGTGAAGCTGCAGGCCGAAGCGGAGGGCCTCGACCAGGTGCTGCTGGACGCCGGCTTCGAGTGGCGGGAGGCGGGATGCAGCATGTGCCTGGGCATGAACCCGGACAAGCTGCTGCCCGGCCAGCGCTGCGCCAGCACCAGCAACCGCAACTTCGAAGGCCGCCAGGGGCCGGGCGGGCGCACGCACCTGCTCTCGCCCTCCATGGCCGCCGCCGCCGCCATCGCCGGCCGGCTCACCGATGTGCGGGAGCTTGCGTGATGCAGGCCTTCACGACCCTGACCGCCGTCGCCGCCCCGCTGCCCCTGGCCAACGTGGACACCGATAAGATCATCCCCGCCCGCTTCCTGAAAACCATCAAGCGCACCGGGCTGGGCCAAAACCTGTTCGATACGCTGCGCTACGACGGCGCGGGGCAGGAGCGGCCGGACTTCGTGCTCAACACCGAGCCATACCGGCATGCCGAGGTGCTGATCGCGCATGAGAACTTCGGCTGCGGCTCGTCGCGCGAGCACGCGCCCTGGGCGCTGCTGGATTTCGGCATACGCTGCGTCATCGCGCCGAGCTTCGCCGACATCTTCCACACCAACTGCTTCAAAAACGGCATCCTGCCGGTCCAGCTGCCGCGCGAGGTCTGCGACCGACTTATGGAGGACGCCCGCATGGGCGGCAATGCGCGCCTGACGGTCGATTTGGCCCGGCAAGTCGTGGTGCGGCCGAGCGGCGAGGAGATCCCGTTCAACATCGACCCATTCCGAAAGAACCTGATGCTGAACGGCCTCGACGATATCGGGCAGACCATGCAGCGCGGCCCCGCGATCGACCGTTACGAGGCGGCCCGGGCGCAGGACAGGCCTTGGATGCCGGGGATTTCAGTCTGATGCCTGCGAACAAGCGCCTGCTGATGCTGCCGGGCGACGGCGTGGGGCCCGAGGTCATGCGCGAGGTCCACCGGGTCATTGACTGGATGTCTCGCCGCCGCCAGGTCACCTTCGCGTTGACGGAAGACCTGGTGGGCGGCGCCTCCATCGACCAGCGGGGAACCCCGATCAGCGACGAGACGCTGGACGCCGCCAGGAACGCGGACGCCGTGCTGTTCGGCGCCGTCGGTGGCCCGCGCTGGGACAAGCTCGGCTTCGACATGCGCCCGGAGATCGCCATCCTGCGCCTGCGCAAGGACCTCGGCCTGTTCGCCAACCTGCGCCCGGCCGTCGTGCTCGACCCGCTGGTGGACGCCAGCACCCTCAAGCCCGAGGTGATCCGCGGGCTCGACCTGATGATCGTGCGCGAAAGTACCGGCGGCATCTATTTCGGCGAGCCCCGCGGCGTCGAGACCCTGCCCGACGGGCAGCAGCGCGGCGTGGATACCGAGGTGTACACCACGCACGAGGTCGAGCGCGTCGCCCGCGTCGCCTTCGGCCTGGCCCGCAAGCGGCAGAACCGGGTATGCAGCGTCGAAAAGGCCAACGTCATGGCCAGCGGCCTGATGTGGCGGCAGGTCGTGACCGCCCTGCACGAGCGCGAGTTCGCCGACGTGCAGCTGTCGCACATGTATGCCGACAACTGCGCCATGCAGCTCGTCCGCAACCCTCGCCAGTTCGACGTCATCGTGACCAGCAACCTGTTTGGCGACCTGCTCTCCGACTTGGCCAGCATGCTGACCGGCAGCCTGGGCATGCTGCCCTCGGCGACGCTCGGCGCGGTGGACGCGGCGGGGCGGCGACATGCGCTCTACGAGCCGATCCATGGCAGCGCGCCCGACATCGCCGGCAAGGGGATCGCCAACCCGATGGCGCAAATCCTGAGCTTTGCGATGCTGTTGCGCTACTCGTTCGAGCTAGAGGAGGAGGCGGCGCTGATCGAGCGCGCCTGCACCAACGTGCTGGCCTCGGGCCTGCGCACGGCCGACGTGATGGCGCCGGGCACGGCCAAGGTCGGCACCTCGGTCATGGGCGAGAGCGTGGTGCGGGAGCTGGACAAGCTCGCGGCTTGACCACGATCTACATCGACGCGGACGCCTGCCCGGTGCGGGACGAAGCCTACCGGGTCGCCAGCCGGCTCAACCTGGCGTCTGTCGTCGTTTCCAACGGCTCCCGCCCTATCCGGCCCTCGGCGCTCCCGAATGTCCGCATGGTCGTGGTCGGCGACAAGCCGGACGAGGCCGACGATTGGATCGCCGAACGGATCGGCCCCGGGGACGTCTGCGTGACCGGCGACATCCCGCTCGCCGCGCGCTGCCTTTCCCGCGGCGCCCGTGCCCTGTCGCATACGGGGCACGTCTGGACGGGGGACAACATCGGCGGCGCACTCGCCGGGCGCGAGATGGCGCGGCACCTGCGCGAGATCGGCGCCGGCGGCGGCGGCCATGCGCCGATGGGCAAGGCCGACCGCTCCCGCTTCCTCTCCGCGCTGGACACCCTGGCGCACGCCGCAATGCGAGGTTAGCCAGATCTAGGACGCGCCGCCCCGTTTCGGCTTGGGGTCGCCTCCGTGGCGCAACTCGTCCCTTGTCATCGGCGTCTCCCGCCACTCGCCCTGGTCGGCGACCCTGGAGCCGGGGAACTCGCCCAGGTTCTCCTGGATGCTCGCCTCCTCGACAATCACGCCCGGCATGGCCTCGTCGAGGGTCATCGGGTTCGGCAGCTGGCCCGCATTGCCCGCAAGCTCCATCCGGATCAGCTCGTCCGCCCGCTCGGTGAACTCGTCCATCGGCCCGGCCGGGCTACCGGCCTCCTGCCATAGATGCCGCGCGCGGGCCTTCACCGCGGCGTCGCGCTCCGGGCTGGTCTCGAGTGGGTTGTCGGACATGGTGCCTCCTGCTTTCGAGAGAGCATAGCGCGGCGGCGGCGCCCCGGGTTGCGCAGCCGGGGCTAGAGCAGCGACTCCATCCCACCATCGACGCTGATCGCCTGGCCGCTGATGGTCGCGCCGAACGGGCTGCAGAGGTAGAGGGCCATGTTGGCGATGTCCTGCTGGCTGACGAAGCAGCGCAGGTTGACCTGCGCGACCGCGCGCTCCGTCTGCTCGTTGTCGCTGATCCCCGCCGCCTGCGCCTTGTTGCGCAGCACGCTGCGGATGCGGGGGCCTTCCACCAGGCCGGGCAGGATGGCGTTGACCCGGATGCCGTCTGGCCCCAGCTCCATCGCCAGCGTGCGGGTGAAGCCGACCACGCCCCATTTGGCGGCGCTGTACGGGCTGCGCAGCGGGAAGCCGAACTTGCCGGCGGCCGAGCTGAGGTTGACGATGCTGCCGCCGCCCGCCTGCCGCAGCGCCGGCACCGCCCGCCCTGCGCAGTGGAACATGCTGGCGATGTCCACCTGCAAGGTGGCGTCCAGCGCCTCCGGCGTCACGTCCTCGACCCGGGCCGTGGGCCCGGCGATCCCGGCATTGTTCACCAGCACGTCGAGCCCGCCGAGATGGGCGAGCGCGCCGTCCATGAACGCCTCCAGCTCGGCCACCCGGCCGGCATCGGCGCGCATGCCCGCATGCCCGCACGCCGCCAGCCCCGCCTCGTCCACGTCCGACACGAATACTGCCGCGCCGCAGGCCGCGAAGCTGTCGGCCATCACCCGGCCGATCCCGCCGGCCCCGGCAGTGATCGCCACCCGCAGCCCCGAGAGGTCCAGCGGTACCGGCGTGCGTGCGCCCTCGGTCATGCTGCTCTCCCTTACCGATCCGTCAGCCGCAGCTCGATGCGCCGGTTGCGCGCGAACGACTGCGCCGTCTCCGTCCCATCCAGCGGCTGGAACTCGCCGAAGCCGGTGGCCGCCAGGCGCGACGGCGGCACGCCCTCATCGACCAGCAGCTTGACCACGTTGATCGCGCGCTGCGACGACAGCTCCCAGTTGGACGAGAAGGCGCCGCGGCTGATCGGCTGGCGGTCGGCGTGCCCGTCCACGCGCAGGATCCAGTTCAGGTCGCGCGGAATGTCGGCGGCAATCTGCTTCAGCGTGGTGGCCAGCGCGCGGATTTGCTCCTGCCCGGCTTGGGTCATGTCGGCGCTGCCGGCGGGGAACAGCACCTCGCTCTGGAACACGAAGCGGTCACCCACCACCTGCACGCCCTGGCGGTTCTGCAGCACCTCGCGCAGGCGGCCGAAGAACTCGCTGCGATAACGCTGCAGCTCCTCGACCTTGGACGCAAGCGCCAGGTTCAGCCGTGACCCCAAATTGGCGATCTGCACGTCCTTGTCCCGTCCGGCGCGCTCGGCCGCGTCCAGGCTGGCCGCCACCTGCTGCACCTGCGCGCGCAACTCCGCCATCTGCCGGTTCAGCAGCGCGATCTGCGCCCGGGCGCTCTCGCCGAATCGCTGCTCCTCCGCCAATTGCACGGCCGTCGCCTGCCGGCGCTGCTCCTCGGTGGTGGCGCGCGCGGCAGCGTCCCGCGACTGCCGCTCCAGCTCGTCGCGCAGCGCGGTCAGGGCGCGCACCTGGTCGGCCAGCTTGGCGATGTCGGCCAGGCGCGCCTCGATGGTGGCGCGGTCGGCGCGCACGGTGCGGTCCAGCTCGGCCTGCTGCGCGCGCAGCTGGGCCAGTTGCCGCCGGGCCTCGGCGAGTTGCACCGCGACGGCGGCGGTCTCCTGCCCGGCCGCATCCGTCCGTCCCGCGGTCTCGGCGACCCGCGCCTGCAGCTGCTCGTTGCGGGCCAGCGCGGACTGCGCCTGCAGCTCGGCGTCCGCCACCCGTGCCGAAAGCCGGTCCCGCTCGGCGCGCAGCGCGTCGCGCTCGGCCTGGGTGCGGCCCTGCTCGTCGCGCATGGCGGCCAGGTCCCGCGACAGCGCCTCGCGTGCGCCGGTGGCGTTTTGCAGGCCGCGGTTCAGCGACGCGACGGAGAGCTGCAACTCCCCCCCGCGCCCGCGCTCGAGCGACAGCATGTCGGTCAGCTCCGCCACCTGCCGGTTCAGCCGGTCAAGCGCCCGGTCCCGCCCGCTCAGCGCCACCGAAAGGAACGCCTGCGCCAGCACGAAGACGAGCAGCACGAAGATGATGACCATCAGCAAGGTGGACAGCGCGTCCACATAGCCCGGCCAGGGGTTTAGCTCGTCGGAGGCGCTGCGGCGGCGGATGCGGGCCATGGCTAGGCGCCCCGGTGATGGAACGTCATCCCGGCTGCCCCTCGGCCAGGGCGGCGATGGTGCGGGTCAGGACGCGGATGTCGTTGCGCAGCTCCGTCGTGCTCTGCACCCGGCCTTGCTCGCCCTCGCTCAGCAGGCGCTGCATGTACATCTCGATGTTGCGCAAGTGGACGCGGGCCGCCTCGTCGGCGCCCTCGGGACGGCGCTCGGCCAAGCGTTGCAGCGCGGGCCCCAGCTGCGCCTGCGTCTCGCCGATGCGCAGCATGAGCTGCTGGCTGGCGCGCATGGTGTCGGAGAGGGTGGCGATCCTTTCGGTCAGCGCCAGCATGGCCTGGTTCGCCTGCTGCCGGCCGTCCTCGCCGCGGACCAGGATGGTCTGCAGGTTCTCCATATTTTCAGCGGTCTGTTCCAGCAAGGCCTGCACATAGACGGGGATGGACGCCTCGCCCTCGCCGCCGAGCGCACCGGAGGAAAGCCGCGTCAGCCCGGCCAGCCATTCCTCCAGCTCGTTGAAGAAGCGGTTCTGCGCCTGCCCGGCCGTGAGGTCGAGGAAGCCGAGCACCAGCGCCCCGGCCAGGCCGAACATGCTTGACGAAAAGGCCGTCCCCATGCCGCGCAGGGGGCGGCCGAGGCCCGACTTCAACTGCTCGAAGAGGGCGTTCAGGTCGCCCGAGCCCACCGACATGCCGCCGATCACGTCCGACACCGCGCCCACCGTCAGCAACAGGCCCCAGAAGGTGCCGAGCAGGCCCAGGAAGATCAGCAGCCCCGTCATGTAGCGGGACAGCTCGCGGCTTTCGTCGAGCCGGCTGGCCAGGCTGTCGAGCAGGCTGCGCATGGCCGGCGCGGACAGCGTGAACCGGTCCTGCCCGTCGCGGCTCTTGGCCTGCCGGGCGGCCAGCATGCTGGCCATCGGCGCCAGCAGCCGCGGCGGCGGCAGGGCCGCCAGCCTGGATCGCGCTTTCTGGAACGTCTCCAGCCAATGCACCTCGGGGGCCAGTCGGGTGACTTGCAGGATGTTCCAGCCGATCCCGATCAGCAGCACCAGCAGGATGAGGGTGTTGAGCAGCGGGTTGCTGGCGAACGCGATGATCAGCGCCCCGGACAGCAGGCCGGTGACGACCATCACCGCCAGCAGGAACGCGACCATGCGGATCAGGTAGGTATTGGGCCGGGTCATCGGGCGGCGCCGGGCACGGGGGCGGCAACGGGGGCGGCAACGGGGGCGGGCGGCGCGGCGGGCAGGGCGGCGGGGGGCAGGGCGGCGGCGGGCGGGCCTGGCGTGCCGCCGACCACGTCCACCCGGTCGCGGTCCATGTCGCCGCCCATCGGGCCGAGCGCACGCGGGTAGATGCGGGTGCTGGCGATCCCCTCGTTGATCAGCACCGCCCGGGCTGCGAGCGCGCGCGCCAAGGAGAGGCGGCGCGGCGTCGAAGGGTCCTCGCTGCTGCCGGTGGCATAGGCATACACGTTCACGCTCGCCTCGCCGGCCTTGACGCTGCGGGCGAAGTCGCGGAGCGCCGCCTCGGTGACCGGGTTGAGATCGGCGCGATCCGGGCCGAAGGTCACGCGTAGGCCGCCGGGCAGGGGGACGGCGGCCCCGGGCGCGTCGGCCGCCATGGGCACGACAGGCACGGGCGGCGGGCGGGCAACCGGCACCTGGATGGGCGGCGGCAGCGCCAGAATTGCCGGGGGCGTGACCGGGATGGTCGGCGGTCGGGCGGCTTGCGGGGCAGGGGCCGCGGGCCGCGCGCCCGGGGGCGCGGCGGACCGGGCGGATCCTGGTACCGGGGCCGGGGCCGGGGCCGGTGCGGGTGTGGTTGTCGGGCGGGCCGGCGCGGGGCGGGGCGGCGCCGGGCGGGGCGCCGGACGCTGCGGCAGCAACTCCAGCGCGCCGGGGTTCACCGTCACCTGCGCCATCGCCGCGGACGACAGCGCCAGCATGGCCCCCGCAGCGATCACGCGGCCGGCGATCACGCAGGGGGGCCGCATCAGGCCGCGCGGCCCTCGGCGGCGGCGACCCCGTCGGCCACCACCTCCAGCAAGCGCGCGTGCAGATGCGGGTTGGCGGCCACGACGTCGTTGGCGCCCACTTCGTGCATCGCCGACTCCCCGCCGGCCGCATCGGTCACAAAGCCGCCGGCCTCGCGCACGATCAGCATGCCGGCCGCCATGTCCCAGGGCTTCAGGCCCAGCTCCCAATACCCGTCATAGCGCCCGGCCGCGACCCAGGCCATGTCCAGCGCCGCCGCGCCGAACCGGCGGATGCCCGCCACTTGCGGCATCAGCACGCCGAGCGTTCGGGCAAACGCCAGCCGCCGCGGCGCCGACACGGCGGCGAACGGGATGCCGGTGGCGAACAGCGCATCCTTCAGTTCGCGCCGCGACGCCACCCGCAGCCGGCGCTCGTTGAGGTAGGCGCCGCCGCCGCGCTCGGCCCAGAACATCTCGTCCACCACGGGATTGTAGATCATCCCGGCCACGACATCGCCGCCGCCATCCGGCCGCCGCTGCTCGAGCGCGATCGAGATGCACCAATGCGGCACGCCATGCAAGAAGTTGGTGGTGCCGTCGAGCGGGTCCACCACCCAACGCCAGGCCCAGTTCGCGCTGCCGGAGGCGCCGCTCTCCTCCATCAGGAACGCGTAGCCCGGCCGCGCCTTGGTCAGCTCCTCGCGGATCGTCGCCTCGGCGCGCAGGTCGGCCTGGCTGACGAAATCCGACGGACCCTTGACGCTGACCTGCAGCTGCTCGACCTCGTTGAAGTCCCGCAGCAGCCGCCGCGCGGCCTTTTGCGCAGCGTTCTGCATGACGGTCATGTGGGGCGAGAGGCGGAGCGCCATGCGTCAGCGCCCGATGCGCCCGGAGCGGGTCAGGACTTCGCCCGTTCCACGTAGCTCGCGTCCTCGGTGCGGACCACGATGCGCTCGCCCGCTTCCACGAACGGCGGCACCGAGGTCTTCACGCCGTTGGACAGGCGGGCGGGCTTGTAGGAGCTGGTCGCCGTCTGACCCTTCACCACGGGATCCGCCTCCACCACCTCCAGCACCACGGTGGGCGGCAGGCGGATGCCCACCGGGTCGGACTCCACGAGGTCAACGGTCACGGCCATGTTGTCCTGCAGGAACGGCGCGAGGTCGCCCAGCAAATCGACCGGGATTAAAGTCTGCTCATAGCTCTCGGGGTCCATAAGGACGATATTGTCGCCCTCGGTATAGGAGTACGTGTACTCCTTCTCGGACGTGGCCAGCCGCTCGACCGTGTCCGCCGTCCGCCAGCGCTCGTTCGTCTTGTTGCCGGTCTTGAGGTCGCGCATCTCGACCTGGATGAAAGCGCCGCCCTTGCCCGGCGTGATAATCTGCTGCTTCAGCACGGTCCAACGCCGCCCGCCGTGGTCGATCACCTGCCCGGCGCGGATGAGGTTGGCCTGCTGCTTCATTGAAAGAACCTGGTTCGGTGTCGCGAGATGCCGGGCTTTTAGACCCTGGCCGCTGGCCCGGCAAGCCGATGCAGGGCGCCCGAAGGGTCCCGCACCGTGCCCGCGGTGCCGAGATAGCTGGGTCCGATCGGCACCTTCCCGTGCCCGCCCGGGATGTCCAGCACGTAGGTCGGCCAGGCCAAGCCGGTCACCCGGCCACGCAGGGCCTCCAGCAGGCGCCGCCCCTCCTCGATCGGCACGGCAAAGCGGGCTGTGCCCGGCGCCGGGTCGAGCTGATGCAGGTAATAGGGCTTCACCCGGGCGCGCAGCATGGTGCGGAACAGCGCCTCGAGCGCCTCGGCGTTGTCGTTGACGCCGCGCAGCAGCACGCTCTGCCCGAGCAGCGGCACCCCCGCCGAGCCGATCCGGCGCAAGGCGGCCAGCGCCTCGGCGCCGAACTCCCGCGCATGGTTGGCGTGCGCCACCAGCCACAGCGGCGTTTCCGGTTGCATCGCCTGCACCAGGCCCGGGGTGACGCGCGCCGGGTCGGCCAGGGGCACCCGGGTGTGGATGCGCAGCAGCTCGACGTGCGGGATGGCCGCCAGCCGGTCCAGGATGGCCCGCAGCCGGCGCGGCGACAGCATGAGCGGGTCGCCGCCGGTCAGGATCACTTCGCGGATGCCCGGGTGGGCTTCGAGGTACGCGTAGGCGGCCTCCAACTGCGCCGCGGAGAGCACGCCGCCGCCGGGCCCCACATGCTCGCGGCGGAAGCAGAAGCGGCAATAGACGGGGCAGACCAGCAAGGGCTTGAGCAGCGCGCGGTCGGCGTAGCGGTGCACGATGCCCGGCACCGGGGAGAGCGCGTCGTCCCCGATCGGGTCAGCCTGCTCGTGCGGCGCTTGCAGCAGCTCGGCCGGGTCGGGGACGAACTGGCGGCCGATCGGGTCGTCGGCCGTCTTGATCAACGCCCGCATCGCCAGGGTGATCGCGACGGCGTAGCGGGCGCCCACCGCCTCCAGCGCCGCCTGCTCGCCCGGCCGGGCGAGCCCCGCCGCGACCAGCCCCGCCGCGTCGCGGATCACGCGGCGAACTCGTCGGCGCGGTACCCCTGCATGAACAGCAACGCCCGCAGATCGCTGTGCTCGATCCGCACCCGCGCCTCCGCGGCCACGATCGGCTTTGCATGATAGGCGACGCCCAGCCCGGCCGCGCGGATCATGGCCAGGTCGTTCGCGCCATCCCCCACCGCCAGGCAGTCCTCCAGCGCGAGCCCGCGCGCGCCGGCCAGCTCCCGCAAGGCCACAAGCTTGGCATCGCGGTCCAGGATCGGCTCCGCCACCCGGCCGAGCAGGGCGGCGCCGTCGTCCAGCAGCACGTTGGCGCGGTGCTGGTCGAAGCCCAGCGCCGCCGCGACCCGGCCGGTGAACCAGGTGAACCCGCCCGACACCAGCGCCGTGACCGCCCCATGCGCCCGCATGGTCGCGACCAGCTCACGCGCCCCGGGCGTGAAGCGCGTCGCCGCCCAGGTCTGTTCCAACGCGCCCAGCTCGAGGCCGCGGAGCAAGGCCACCCGCTCCCGCAGCGCCGCCGCGAAGTCGATCTCGCCGTTCATGCTGCGGCGGGTGATTGCGGCCACGTGCGCGCCCACGCCGGCATGGGCGGCCAGCTCGTCGAGCGTCTCCGAGGTCACGATCGTGCTGTCCATGTCGGCGATCAGCAGCCGCTTGCGCCGTGCCGCCGCCTGTGTGACGACGGCGTCGACCGGCGCGGCGCCGAGCGCCGCGGCCAGGGCGGCGGGGTCGGGCGCGGCAGGGCAGGGGATGTCCACGGCCTCGCCGGGCGCGAGGACGGTGGCGGGCCCGCCCGCGACGGCGCCGGCCACGCGGGCGGCGAGCGCCGGCGTCACCGCCCCGGCCGCTTGCCCGCCGATCAGGGTCAGGACGTAGTGCATGCGGCGGACATGGCAGGGAGCGGGCTGTGGAGCAAGCGAGGCCAAGGGCGCTCATCGTCGCGGGCCCCACCTGCAGCGGCAAGTCGGCCCTGGCGATGGCCTTGGCCGAGCGCCTGGGCGGCACCGTGATCAACGCGGATTCCATGCAGGTCTACCGCGAGCTGCGCACCGTCACCGCCCGCCCGAGCCAGGCCGACGAGGCGCGCGTGCCGCACGCGCTCTATGGCGTGCGCCGGGCCGCGGAGCCCGGCAGCGCCGCGTGGTGGCAGGGGGCGGCGCTGGCGGCGATGGCGGCGGCCCACGCCGCCGGCCGGCTGCCGATCCTGTGCGGCGGCACCGGGCTCTATCTCGCGGCGCTCACGCAAGGGCTGTCGCCGATCCCCGACCCCGGCCCCGCCCGGGACGAGGCCCGCGCCCTGCTGGCCGCCATCGGCCCGGCCGCGCTGCACGCCAGGCTGGCCGAAGCCGACCCGGCCACCGCCGCCCGCCTGCGCCCCAGCGATGGGCAGCGCCTGGCCCGCGCCTGGGAAGTGTGGCGCGCGACCGGCAAGGGGCTCGCGGCCTGGCAGGCGGAGCCGGGGCCGATTCCGTCATGGCACTTCCGCGCCGTAATCCTGGACCCGCCACGGGCGGCGCTCCGCCAAGCCATCGCCGCCCGCTTCGCCGCCATGCTGGAGGCCGGGGCCGTCGAGGAGGTGCGCGCGCTGCTGGCACTCGACCTCGACCCGGCCGTGCCCCTGTTGCGCGCGCAAGGCGTGCCGGAGCTGGCGCGCTTTATTAGAGGTGAGCTGCCATTGGCCGAGGCAGCCGGGCAGGCGGTGCTGGCCAGCGGCCGCTACGTGAAGCGGCAAGCGACGTGGTTCCGCAACCGCAGCATTGCTGCCCCGTGCCTCACGCATACGATCCATGCTTCGTTTCCGCCGTCGGCGCAACTTTCAGAAAGATGGAATGCGGATTTATGCGCTTTCATTACCGCCGCGGGTTGACGCGCTGCAGCAAGACTGGCAGACGACCCCGCAAGGGGGAGCACACATGACCGCAAGCCAATCCCAATCGGGCGCCGAGATCCTGCTGCGCGCTCTGCGCGACCAGGGCGTGGAGGTCGTGTTCGGCTATCCCGGCGGCGCCGTGCTGCCGATCTATGACGCGCTGTTCCAGCAGAACAGCATCCGCCACATCCTGGTTCGGCATGAGCAGGCCGCAGTCCACGCCGCCGAGGGCTACGCGCGCAGCACCGGCCGGGTCGGCGTCGTACTGGTCACCAGCGGGCCCGGCGCCACCAATGCCGTCACCGGCCTGGTCGACGCCCTGATGGACAGCATCCCCATCGTCTGCCTGACCGGCCAGGTGCCGACCCACCTGATCGGCAACGACGCCTTCCAGGAGGCGGACACCACCGGCATCACCCGGCCGGCGACCAAGCACAACTACCTCGTCAAGCGCGGCGAGGACCTGGCCCGCGTCGTGCACGAAGCCTTCTACGTCGCCCGCAGCGGCCGCCCCGGCCCGGTGGTGATCGACCTGCCGAAGGACATCCTGATCGGCCGCGCCCCCTACGCCGCCGCGAGCGCGGAGCCGCACCGCAGCTACCGCCCCACCACGGCGCCCGACCCCGCCCGCATCGCCGAAGCCGTCCGCCTGCTGCGCGCCGCCAAGCGTCCGGTGGTCTACTCGGGCGGCGGCGTCATCAACTCCGGCGACGCCGCCACCGACGCCCTGATCGCCTTCGTCCGCGCCACCGGCATGCCCTGCACCAGCACCCTCATGGGCCTGGGCGCCTACCCGGCCAGCGATCCGCAGTTCCTCGGCATGCTGGGCATGCACGGGACCTACGAGGCCAACATGGTCATGCATGGCTGCGACGTCATGTTGAACATCGGCGCCCGCTTCGACGACCGCGTGACCGGGCGGCTGAACGCCTTCAGCCCGGGCAGCCGCAAGATCCACGGCGACATCGACCCGAGCAGCATCAACAAGAACGTGGCGGTGGACGTGCCCATCGTGGGCGACGCCGGGCTGATCCTGCAGGCGCTGCTGGCCGAGTGGCAGGCGAGCAGCATCCCGCAAGACCGCGAGGCGCTGGCCGGCTGGTGGCGCGAAATCGACGGCTGGCGGGCGATCGACAGCCTCAAGTTCACCCAGGCCCGCGCGCCCGGCAGCACCATCAAGCCGCAATACGCGGTGCAGCGGCTGTATGAGATCACCCGCGAGAGCGGCCGCGAGACCTTCATCTCCACCGAGGTGGGCCAGCACCAGATGTGGGCCGCCCAGCACTTCAAGTTCGAGCGGCCCAACCGCTGGATGACCTCCGGCGGCCTGGGCACCATGGGCTACGGCCTGCCCGCGGCCATGGGGGTGCAAATCGCCCACCCGGACGCCTTGGTGATCGACATCGCCGGCGAGGCCAGCATCCTGATGAACATCCAGGAGATGGGCACCCTCGCCCAATACCGCCTGCCAGTGAAGGTGTTCATCCTCAACAACCAGTATATGGGCATGGTCCGGCAGTGGCAGGAGCTGCTGCACGGCGGCCGCTATTCCGAAAGCTACTCCGATGCGCTGCCCGACTTCGTCAAGCTCGCCGACGCCTTCCATGCCGTCGGCATGCGCGCGACCGGGGTGGACGACCTGGACCGGGTCATCCGCGAGATGATCGCCACCGACCGCCCGGTGATCGCCGACATCTGCGTGGACCAGAAGGAAAACTGCTTCCCGATGATCCCCAGCGGCGCCGCGCACAACGAGATGATCCTCGGGCCGGAGCACCAGGACCGGACCCGGTCCATCACCGACGAAGGCATGATGCTGGTTTAGCATGGAACAACGTACAGCGACCATCTCCGTGCTTGTGGAGAACGAGGCGGGGGTGCTGGCGCGCGTCATCGGCCTGTTCGCCGGGCGCGGCTACAACATCGACAGCCTGACCGTGGCGCCGGTGGACGACAGCGGCCACCGCAGCCGCATCAACGTCGTCACCACCGGCACCGATATGATCATCGAGCAGATCAAGGCGCAGCTGGACCGGCTGGTCCCGGTGCACCGCCTGTCCGACCTCTCGCTTGAGGGCCCGCATCTGGCGCGCGAGCTGGCGATGATCAAGGTGGTCGGCAGCGGCACCGACCGGGCGGAGGCGCTGCGCATCGCCGAGGCCTTCCGCGCCCGCGTGATCGACGCCACCACCGAAAGCTTCGTGTTCGAGCTGACCGGCAGCACCGAGAAGCTCGACGCCTTCATCACGCTGATGCGCCCGATCGGCCTGGCCGAGGTCAGCCGTACCGGCGTCGCCGCCATCGCCCGGGGCACCCGCACGCTCTAGCCGCGGCCCGCGTTTTCGTTACAACCCACCCGCATCGAAACCGGAGAGAACAGCCATGCGTGTCTATTACGACCGCGACGCCGACGTGAACCTCATCAAAGGCAAGAAGATCGCGATCATCGGCTACGGCAGTCAGGGTCATGCCCACGTCAACAACCTGAAGGACAGCGGCGCGCCCGAGCTGGCAGTCGGCCTCCGCCCGGGTTCGCAGGGGATCGCCAAGGCCGAGGCCGCCGGCCTCAAGGTCATGGACCCGGCCGACGCCGCCCGCTGGGCCGATGTCGTCATGGTGCTGACCCCCGACGAGGGGCAGGGCGACCTTTACCGCGACAAGCTGCACGCCAACATGAAGCCCGGCGCCGCGATGGCGTTCGCGCACGGCCTCAACGTCCACTTCAACCTGCTCGACCCCCGGCCCGACATCGACGTGTTCATGATCGCGCCCAAGGGTCCCGGCCACACCGTGCGTAGCGAATACCAGCGCGGCGGCGGCGTGCCCTGCCTGGTGGCCGTGGCGCAGAACCCCAGCGGCAACGCGCTCGAGATTGCGCTCAGCTATGCCAGCGCCATCGGCGGCGGCCGGGCGGGGATCATCGAGACGACCTTCAAGGAGGAGTGCGAGACCGACCTGTTCGGCGAGCAGGTCGTGCTGTGCGGCGGCCTGGTCGAGCTGATCAAGGCCGGCTACGAGACCCTGGTCGAGGCCGGCTACGCCCCCGAGATGGCCTACTTCGAGTGCCTGCACGAGGTTAAGCTGATCGTGGACCTGATCTACGAGGGCGGCATCGCCAACATGAACTACTCCATCAGCAACACCGCCGAGTATGGCGAATACGTCACCGGCCCGCGCATCATCACCGACGCGACGAAGCAGGAGATGCGCCGTGTGCTGGCCGACATCCAAACGGGCAAGTTCGCCCGTGACTGGATGCTGGAAAACAAGGTCAACCAATCCAGCTTCAAGGCGACCCGGCGCCGCCTGTCCGAGCACCCGATCGAGCAGGTGGGCGAGCGCCTGCGCGCGATGATGCCCTGGATCGCCAAGAACGCCCTAGTCGACAAGGCCCGCAACTAGGCCGGTAGCCCGCCGTAGCGCCGGGCCGGGCTTTTGCTCAGCCAGGCGTTGCGAGGCGATTTGCGTACCCGTATAACCCGCGCCTGCGGGAGAGGTGGCCGAGCGGCTTAAGGTGGCGGTCTCGAAAACCGTTGTAGGTTAACCCCTACCGTGGGTTCGAATCCCACCCTCTCCGCCATGTCTCGTCCCTAAGACATTGCAATTACACGAAGTTTGCCGGTCACCTTTCTCCTACTCCCTTAGCTACTGCAAACACCAAAGTTCCTGATCCTTGACTCCAGGGGCTTGCCCGACGCGGTGCCGATCTGATTCCATGGCGGCGTACCGAGGAGTCTGCCTTACCGATCCCGTTGCGTGCCGACTTCGACGCCGCCGGCCTTCGCGGGGCAGCGCGCGTGATCTTCGTACGCTGGCGTCGCTGGCTAACGTGGGATTTCGTCGCTGGCTAAATTGCGACGGCGGCCTCAGAATGGCAGCGCCTGGACGAGTGCGGGACACTTGTTTAGCCGCCCGACCGCATCATTTGGAGCGTCGCGGCATGGAGCAGTCGATCGCCTCGCCATTCCTCTTACACATGCTGGTCGGCTCCCATCGTCAGAGCATAATCGGATGCCCCTCGCCGCACTGCCACTGAAACGGACGTGCCGGCTAGGTTCAGCCCCTTCGCTTTGAGATAGTCCCGTAGCCGGGTCGCGATCCGACTAGAGGTTACCGAGCCCTCCCTCTCCGAATCACAAAGACTTTGAGCATTGATGGAGCGTCTAGGGCGCAGTCTTGCGCTATCGCCTGATTCTGATCGGAGCTCATTGCCGTATAGATCCCGAGGCAATGTGCCACTTGAAGTTCGAAGTCGGATGGCAGCCCCGCCCCAAAAGTAGGCATCGCAAGCGACACCCACGTTGCAGAGGCAAGCAGCCCCGGCAGCCAAGGTGGGCGGGTCACGGCTGCTGCCCGTCCAGAATGGTCTCAAGCAGGGCAATGCGCGCGTTGGTCATGGAGTTCTCCCGTCCTAAAAAGGAAGTACATCTGGCTGAAAGTATCGCATCGTGCGGCCACAGGATGGGTTCTGGTGCACGCAAGCTTGCATCTGCGGCACTCGGTTATCACGAGGGAGAGGTGTTCCCTTTTTCCCGAGCATGGAGTCGCTGCAGACGGTGAGTATTGCGGTGCATTGTTGCTGGTCAGTCCGACCACGCACCATAGCCGCTAGGACGCCTATCGCTGCGCTGCTGCGCTGCTGCGCTGCTGCGCTGCGGATTATTCAACACCCCTGTTGCAAAAAGATAAGCTGAGAAGCGTCGCGAAGCTAGCTGAACTGGCGCGGCATCTCTCTCGAGCATTTCCATTGCACCTTTGCAGTAGGCTGCGTAAAGCTCATTGTCCGTCGCGCTCGAGCCTTGGGCTTGCGCCTGGGAACCACTGGCAACGAGAAGCAGGACCGTTACCCAAAAACGCTGAATCACGGGTCACAGCCCCCGACCCAGCACCAGAGGTTTTGCCTCGAAACCCGCTTGAGCCGTGCCACCAGCGCCCTGGCAGCCGCTACCTCGCGCTCCATCGTGTCACTGACGAAGATCATTCGGTGGACCTGGATGTGATCGCTCGCATCAATGAACCCCTGCGAGGACATGCCGGAGATCAGTAGGCGCATGCCAGTGACCACATTGTATATTCGAGAAATGCCGTAGGCCTCAGCGATGGGCAGAAGGCCGATCTTGTCCGCCACCTTGTCGAAGACCGGATGCGAGGTCGGAAGGTTTGGCACCGCGCGGAACATCGCGATCCGCCCAGCCCGATCGCCTGCTGTTGCAAGCAGACGATATCCGGCAGAGGTTTCCGGGCCATTGAGGAGTTCGATATAGGCCTCGATCTCCCCGGCAATGGCGCTGGCTATGCTGCGCCTGTCTCGATGCCTGCCCCACACGTCAAACCCGATCTTGCCCAACAGGGCCAGGGTCGCGGCAAACAGGGCAGTCGTAAGGGCGAGCATTCAAGGAACCTATAACGGCGATACGACCCGTGGAATGGCGGGGCAAGGGTCCGCACCCAGTGGCGTGTCGAGGATGGGCTAACCGCTGAAAACTGAGACACTATCCCGCCAATGGGCCAACCCGGTCATGCAGGGTGAGTCTCGGTAGAAGGCGAGACTTTTCCGAAGTTTACGCTTCAAGCCGATGCGCTAGCAACTTTCACTTTTCGCAATTCGCGACTGCCAAAATAGGACATAATGGCTAAGACGAGGGAGATGGTGCCCCAAATCAGCATGTCGCTAAACTTGGTCGTGCTTCCAACGCCGAATCCGAGAAGCGCCGCTAGTGTAAACACCGTCATTGAAATGCGGGGCAATCCTATCGCGAATGCAGACCCGAGTAGGAACAGAAAAGCAAGAAGTAAGCCTACTGCTCCGCCCCCGGACAGCGCCTGGTCTTTAGCCAAGCTTGAACCGACGTAAACAGCGCACGATTGTAGACCAACAATTAAGGCAAAACATAACGAGATAACAAGCACCGCTATTCGCATTACCCGCCCCGCTTCCAGATGGGAGACCCACCCTCAGACTCCCAACTTCAAACTGAGACACTAGCCTGCTTGATCAACGGAGCAGCCTAGAGTTCAGCGCCCAACACCACCAACGCGTCACGAACCGATGCAGCCGTTCCCGACAGCACCATATCCGTGGCCTGTGTTCGCCTGGCCACGACGGCAGCATGAGACCGAGGATTTACCCTGCTGTCCATTGCGTCGGCGAACTCAGCATCGCTCATGTCAGCAAAGTCGATGGTGGCAGGCTTAGTCTCATGTTCTGTGACCAGTTGACTCGGAACCATGCTTCGAACGGCGGCCAAGTATGCAGCGGGATCACGTTCACGCAAAGCGGCAATTGCTTCGGCACCGTGCAGCGCGAAATCATCACGCATTGCAGCAATAAACAATTCGGTGATTTTGTTGCGCGATCCAGGCTTGCGACCAGCCGGATTACCCGATTGACCTTTCGCAAATGGCTTGCCGACAACACGCTGCACAACCGCTGCTGAAGCAACTGACGAATGCTGCCCATTGGCCGGCGGTATTGGATGTGCATTCTCTATTTCGTAATGGAGCTATGCTCGAATTTGGGTGACGCCGTGATCAGGCGGCGCTCTGTGCTGGCGTGTTGATGACCTCGACGCCGTTGGTGAAGGTGACGCCCTGGACGACCTTGGGCAACTGGTTTTCGCCCTTCA
>JAABUK010003720.1_pt1 | contig 25475 bp, 23 predicted proteins | sample 5559141 | NCBI WGS metagenome assembly JAABUK01 (sample SAMN10711869, study PRJNA513367) | rock metagenome | isolation source: Antarctica rocks | place: Antarctica: Victoria Land, Pudding Butte nord | collected 2016-01-03 | reverse complement strand
AGGGTGCTCGGCGGGCGCTCGACGGGCGCTCGGGGCCGCTCGGGCACCCCGAGCCTACCTTAGGCGCCCGAGGCAGCTTACCTAGTGGCCCCGAGCCGCTGGAGCCGGTTTTCGATTTGCCGACGTAGTTAAAGATCTAGTTTTATAAACGCTTTTATATTTACTCCGGGGTATCGAACGTCTCTTTATCGGCGGGTAGTTTAAGGTACTAAAGTAGAAACTTATCGATAACTCTTTAAATAGTAGGGAGGATAGACGGGTCAAGATCTATATATAGGGTCCAAGGTATACTAGCGGGGTAGGAGGTAATAGTAATATAAAAATAACGGTAAGAGCGATAATAAGGGCGGCGGCGATATAAAGTAGGAATATATAGGAAGGATAGAGGTAAAAGTTAAAAAAATTGTTCAAAAGGCGGTCAGTAATATGGCTGATACGGGGTTACTTAGATTTATATGTAATCCCTATATAAATCTAAGGACCTCGGCAACTACGGCTATATCCGAACTGTGCTGTGCGCCCCCATGGTGTGCGCCCCCAGGACTTTCCGTGCTGTCCTGGTAGAGATACTTGGTGTTTCGAGGAAGCCACGAAGTTGGAGCGATTTCAGAATTGGCAGCGCATAGAACCATCGCAATCCGTCTTTCATCGACCTCGCCGCTGCCTCGAGCATAGAGCTCTCCCAATGTCGTGTCTAGTGTGACTAGAGGTAACTCTTGCATTCTGTTCGCAAAAGGGGGCCAGAGGATGCAGTATTGCGAATGCTTTTCCTATGAGGAAATATTCGGGAGGATTACAATGAATGTACTGAGGTCGCAGTCCTGCACATACCAAGACTTCTGCATCAAGATCATTACGCCCTGCCCGAAGAGTTACCAGGGAAAATGCGCTTAAAAGTACTTCGGGAGTATACCTGCGCGCATCACAATTTGGGGCTCATCGCCCTGCACGCCCTCGCCAAATGATTGGCAATGAGTGCCCCGAAGCTACCCGGGTGTAGATTCGCCTAACGTGGTTTCAGAGAGCAGCTTAGGGGGACCTTAGGGGCCCGTTTAGGGGGCTCCCTCATTGCTGTGCCCTGTTACCCCCAAAAATAATTTTCAAAGCGCTGACAGAAGAAAGATTTGGGGTCCGAGGGGTCCCCCTCGTCCCCTCCTACCCTAGGGTTGGGGTTGGTACTAGCGCTTTGAAGACTAATGGTGCCGATTCCCAGAACAACATTCCCCACCAAAATCTTACCTACAGACCTGAACAACGTTGCTTCCACTACTAAAATATGAATAGAAATACTTATATAACTATGTATATATTGTTAATCAGTATACAAAAACTCTCAAAGGCTAGAAGGATTCACCCCTCAACCGGCTACACCCCTCGGCCGGCTACCCCGTAGGGCTACTAGCGCCAAAAAAAGTTTTTATTTTTTTTATTACTATAAACGCCTATTCTAACCCCTTTATATATCAACGCCGTTAGTACCTATTAAGCCTGAATTATGGCCCTGGACTCTTTTAAGTTTATTAAATCTTTTTATCTCGACGACGACCCTCCTAAATAACCCCTTCTAAAGTATATTTAGTTTATTTATTAACGTTAATAAAAAGTAAATAAAAATAGACGATTATTTATATATAAAATTATAAAGTAGTATAGGGTCCTTAAAACTATTTTTGATAATAAAATAAAAAACCGGACCTTATTAAAAACGAGCCGATAAAATCGTTAAAAACTAACTCTTAAGGAAGAGACTATTATTATTTAATAAATTCTACGTTTATAATACTAAGACTAACTACCCTATATTAAATAAATATATCGAATAATAAAAGAGATACTAGTTTAAAAAAGTAATATAAAGTTATTAAAGATTAATTAGATATAAAAATACTTAAATCGTTATCTTAAAATTAAAACTATATATATCTCTTCTTTAAATAAAGAGTATATTTTAACTTAAGATCCTAAAATCTTAATTAGTTAATTTAATCTTTTTTAGAGTTTAAAGAATAAATATAACGTTTAAAATAAAAATATTTATAATATAGACGAGAAGGGCTTTATATAAAGTATAATTACTAAACTCCGTATTATAATCTCGAAGAATAAAAAGAAGTAATATATAACGTAATATAGGAATCGAGAATAAATCTCTTTTATTAAATATATTTTTATAGATAAGCGAGTACTTCGGCCCTAGATTATTTTTAAAATAATATTATAATAGAAAGCCTAGTATAACGCTTTACTAGAAGGCTATTTTTCTACTAGTAAAAACGGGTAGATTAATAACGAGTTAGGTTTCTTCTAATTCGTTTATTACTTTAAAAAAAAGATAGCTACTATATAAAAAAGCGAATACCGAATACTCTACTTTAATAGGTATATTTTCTATATTTCTACCGAAGTTATTAAATTCTATATCGCTCGAAAAATTATTCTTCTATATTTACTGGCCTATACGATTTATATTTTATAATTATTTAACGTAGAGATTTTCGCCCTACTAGTATTAATATATAAAAATTATATATATTAAACGACTTAATTTAGTATTAGTTACTCGATCGATAAAATAAATTTCTTAGAGCTCTACCGAAAAGCCCGTAGCGAGGTAATTATATTTATAAATATTCTTAAAGTTTAGGTAGTAATAGGACTTTTATTATTTAATCTTTACCTCGTATTTTAGTACTTTACCCTAGAATTATTAAAAAGAGGCGAGACGGATAAATAATATTAAATAATAATTCGTCCTATTATACCTCCCGAAGCGACGATTAACTTTTTAAACGTAGAAAGTTAACGGTAGATTATATTAATACTAACTAATATACTATAAATTCGATAAATACTAAAGTAGGTAACGGATAGCGTAGATTTTATTTAAATACTTTATAAAATAAATAAAACTACTATATTTATAATAGCTAAAGTTATAATTTAGAGTATTATTAATAATATTTTCTTAGAGTTAAATAAACGAAAGGAGTAAAAAAAGGATAGAAATAAAATAAACTACGAGTATATTTAATATTTAAATTAAAAAACTCTAAACGAACGAAATAAATAAAGTAAAAATAAAAGGGATAAAAAAGTTATATATAGAAATAAAACTAAATAGAATAAGGAGGTCAAAAGACTAGGTAAATTAGAGTTTTAACTTTTTAAAGTATATAAAATTCATATCCTAAAAATATTAAAAATATTAAAAAAGATTACTTTAATTTAAAGGCTACCCGTAATACCGGTAATGTCTTTATTATTAATATTACTACGGTTATTAAAGCTAGTAATAACTCTATTAATTAAGGTATTTATACGAGAGTTATAATAAAGCCGATAGAGGTAATAACGCTAGTAGGAGTTTAGAGAGAAATAATTAAATAGGGGACGATATTTTAAAAAGCCCCGTAAAGAGCTATAATTAGTATATAGATAGAATGGCCATTCTAGGCGTTTATAATAATAATAAAAATAAAAACTTTTTTTTGGCGCTAGTAGCCCTATAGGGTGGCCGGCCGAGGGGTGTGGCCGGTTAAGGGGTGAATCCTTCTATGTGGGAAAATCATTCCAATCTCATCGTTAGGCCGTTCTTGTTGTCGTCGAGTCGTGACCTTGCACCTTCGTCGTCACTGCTCATGATTGCTATGCAAGCACCTCTCACTCTTTCTGTGGGCTTTCCTCGTAACGATTCAAGAAAACGCCGCCATAGGTAGCTTTGTCTGCTGCCTCTGGCTCCGCACCGCGTTTCTCCTTCTCTGCGGTCTCTTCATAACGGTTCAAGAAAACACCGCCGTAGGTAGCTTTGCCTTTTGCCTCGGCTTCTCGTTTTCTTTTCTCCGGGGTCTCTTCATATCTATTGAGAAAGACACCAGAGTATGTCTTAGGCTCGGCATTCCGAAAGGCGACAAGAGCTTCTGGCAAGGGTCAATTTTGCATCCAGAACAAAAGGCTTGCTCGGGACGGAACATTACCATCAACAGGCTTTGGCAAAGCTAAAGCTACAATAGGGACGACCAAGACCGCAGCCAACAAGGTTTGATTCAGCTGGACCATGGTGTATGAATGTCAAACCCCGTAATATTTTAAGGGGTCAGGATTGCAGGAATACGGGGCTGAATAATCGAATCTGAAGATTCTTCTATGGGCGAGTACGAAGTTCATTCATATAACATGGGTTGGGTATTGTGGGTCACAAGGCTCTCTGCATGATTGCGTCGTCTCTTGACCGCACGCCAACGAACAGCCATTCGCCATAAAGCTCGTTATCTTTAATTACAGTATTGCATCATACAAGCGCCCTACTTTTACCAAGTAAAGATACCGTAACTCATTTTTCAACCACTGGTCTTGTGTATGACTCAGTTTTGCGTTTTGCAGGATTTCGTCCCGTTCCGATTGACGAACCATGTCGATCCTCAAGCCACTTGACGATCTTTGATATAGTGTTTTATTGACAAGATGCATGGATAAACTTTTGCATTCTGCATGTAACATGGCTGAATTTCTTAATTGCTCTCATTTTGGGGGTCACTCATCGATGATGTCTCTGATCTGCAGCTTGGGCATGTGATTTGGGGTTAGCCTCTTAGCTGCAGGTATGCAACAACCTTTCTGACGCCCCACATGTGGGCGCCTGTTCTCTGCGGGTAGGCTCCGCCCAATTAATTTGTTACGATAGGCGAGAGAAAAAGCCTGTCACTAATGAAGAAGGCGAGCAAATGTTCTTGTACCACGCACACCCCACACTGAGAGGAGGGAAAAAGATCCCTACATCCCCTGTCTACGGCATACGAGTCGCGCTTCTCATGAATTGAATCTGGACCACTGGAAAGATTTTCTGAATGGATCTTTTGGGCTCACTTCCCATGATTGAGCCCAACGATCAATTGCTCTTCTTAGGATGTATGGGATGACAATGCCGCTTCCAGGCTCTGCACATCTGCTTCGTGATTTTACAGAAGAACGTTTCGGGCAAAGCTTGTCCGACTCAGACTCGGAATCAAAAGGCGATGCGGCAGAGCCAGAAATGCTCAAGGAACGGCGCAGACCAGCCCAATTTTGCCGAGAATGCCTACACCAGATACTTCATGTCATCTCGTTTCTGATCATTTTTATACTTGCTGTTAGATTCTGGCGTTACGGGGGATTGTGGTCAAAAGCTTGCGTTGAAAGACAGAGCACCTACTGTTCGTCAAATTATAGCCTCACCGTGTCCCTCGCAATGAAATCGTCAAGCCTACTAATTCCTGTCCACCAGCTCCTGTGCTAGACGTGCTAAGTGACGAATACCAAACATGGAAATTCAACGGGACATTTCGAAACTTCTCCCCTTACAAAGGTCCCCCTAATGCAGAGGTGGACAAGGCATGGGATGATCTATTCACCTGTATGTCCGGCCTCTCACACGATCGTAAACGGTTGAGATTTTCTTGACACAATCATACTCAACCGTCTACAACAGTTGGCGCCTTCCGCATCACCCCTTCCCACCTCCAGAAGATTGGCGGTAATTCCTCAGCAGCCCAATTCCCTCCGGAAGCCGGTGGAGGCTATCTCGGATTTATGGAAGTTCTTCATCAAATACATTGCGTTGTAAGCTCATCGCACCAATTTTCGATTTCAAGTTGCAGATCTTGACTCGGCCTGCATTCTCTTCCAGCCAACTAATGATTGTGAACAGAACAGTCTATGGCAGTACATCTACAAAGACTATTACTCGACCCGCAGTGAGATCTTTCAGGATTCGGAGGCAGTGCTACTGGAGCACTTGAGTGGGAACTTCCTAATATTCATACCTCTTATCCATTCTGCTCATCGACTTCTACAGGTTCTCTGCGGCGCTCTTTAGCACTCTGAAACAGTTCGTGTACACATGACCCCTGGACTGACACCTACTTCAAATAGATCACTGTGCTGACCTGCTCCGGCAAAAACTCATGTGCGATGCTGATGTGGGTCTGATTCCCATGTACTGGGTCAAACGGCACGACCACCCATATCCAGACTTCAGCACATACCACAAATGCCGTGACTTCGAAGCTGTGAAAAAATGGGCGCAAGAGAACCAGGTCGATATGGGTGAGGGGTGGAAGGGTCATTTGGATAAGCCCGACGGTGCTGTGGAATTAGAAGAGCCGCCTTAAAGAGTAGAGGCAAATCACGTCAAGGGAAGGTGGATCAAGCAAGACTCAACAGAATATAGCACACGACGAATGGGATTCAAAATATACGGGTCACCTCTATGCGATCATTCCTTAATATGGAGTTCCTCCAGGACCTCCCTCACCGGTCCCCAGTAGGTTTTCCTCCCGTAGACGAACCATAGAACAGTGCTCACAAGTATGGCCGCGCCAAAGATCACGCTTGCGTAATTCATATTCTCTGCGCGCACGGGTTGGTATGGGGGAAAAACCATAAACACGATCAGCACGATGGAATATGCCATGGAAATTAGGTTGATCGGTAGGCCCCATCTTCCTAATGTCCATGGGCCCCAAGGGATCTCCTTCTTCCCAAATCGACGGAAGACCAAGAGGGTTATAGGAAGAAGATATGAGGTATAGTGACCGATCAATGAGAGGGAAGTCAAGGCATTGAAGGCCGTAGAAGAGCCGATGTTGACTAGTCCGAGAAGACTGGCAGTGACGGTGACAAGGATGATAGCCCGAACGGGGATCATGTAGTACCTGCTGACCTGAAAAGGGCTTTAGCGACCTAAAATCTTGTGCTCGCAATTTGCAACATTGAGGTTGGAGATGTACTCACGTGGACAAAGTAATTAGAGAAAGGGAAGCCTTGGTCTCGAGCAAAAGCCCAGGCTAGTCGAGACGCGCATGCTAAAGTTCCAAATGTAGAAAAGACGAGAGTGGAGATTAATGCGCAAACCATGGCTGTTGTGGCTCCTTTGGACCCTGTCGCAGTAAGAAATATATGGATTATCGGGTATTTGGTGGGACTCTTCAGAGCAAGTGTTATATCGCCGATTCCGAACAATATCGCAATCGAAAAGGCCAACGTAAAGGCGCCGCTAATGAGCAGTGCTATCACCATGCTTCGAGGGACGACGACTGCAGAATCTGTCACTTCTTCACCTGTCAGGGAGCTGTTAGCCGACAAGTCACCAAAAGGTCCATACTTTTAAGGATGCTTGCTTACTCATATGGCTGGTGCCATCAATTCCTGAAAATGTCAGCGTTAGAGAGAACAGTGGGTCTAATGTGCTGCAGATACTCACCAACGAAAGACCAAGCAGATGTCAGCAAGCCGAGGCACCAAGAAATACCATTACTGTTCCACCCACCGGTATTCTCAAAATCCGTAAAGACGAATCTGGCAGTGCTTCGGGGTGACAGGTAGACCAAAGGGACAAGAAGGACGAAGAATAAACAGATGTGAAAGACAAAGGCCGCAGTCTCAATATGCGGAAATACCCTGATGCCGAGGATATTCACCAGAACGGCAATCAGGAGTACCATCCAGTAAAGCATTGTTCCATGCCATCGCAGTGGCTCGTAATTTTCGATGTTTAGGATCATTAGCCCTTGGATCATCTGAGCTGCTACAAAAGCTGCACTAGCGCAGACAGATATACGTGCGAAAATTGACACCCAGCCTAGTAATGTAAGCACAGGACCTCCTGAGCGTGAAAGAGTCATTGTACCAGCTGCCCAACTGAAGGCCACAGCGAATCGAGTAGGCGCAAGTTGAGCGACCCAATGGTATTGACCACCAGAAGTAGGCGCCCTGATCCAGTCAGAATTCGTCGAAGAGTACGCGATATCTGTATTACTTGCATTGAGGCCATCTCTGCCAAAGAAGCACAGACAGCGAGAGATCCGAGCCAGGAAAAAGCAAGTCCATATATCAGAACCGCAGGGCCACCATTGATGAGGCCACTTTGGAAGGTGCTAGCAATTTCGTAATTGGCATGTCGAAGTTCTACGTGGAAAAGAGCGTTTCTTACCATGCAATCGACTCCCACGATGCAATCAGCGTGGTTGAGAAAGCGACTAACGAGACGAGGCCGAAATTTCTCTGTCAAGGAGTGAAGTCAGTTCCAACTTGCAAAACCATCTTCAGTGCTTCGTTCTGACCCTGAGCTGCTGTCTTTTCCCCAAAATTGCCATTGTCCTTGCGTCTAAATCAAGGCTTTGGTCTTCGAGGTGCCCAGTTGCCTTAGAGATATTTGTTTCTACGCGCTTTTTCAGCCCTTGTCCTTGGGGTAACGATAGTCCTTCTTGGAACGCCATGACTGTATTGTTGTTGGTCCGTAAAATAAAGTAGACCTTTTCGATAGTAGCCGTGCAGTGCCCGCAGAACCGAGATCTGATCAAAGGCACCAGTAATGATATAATGTGTTTCGATGCAAGAAGACCTGGGATTGTCGGAGGTACTTAATTGATGTGGAACAAGGTCAGCCTTACGGGCACCAGGATCGACGGGTGAGTAAAAAGTGGTACGGCAAAGATTCAAAGGCCATGCATGAACCAGGAAGCTTCCCAAGTGTTTCGTGGCGGTTCCCGATTCGTAGTAAAGTCTGTTGAGCCAATGTGCCGCACATGCAAAGTATAAAACCTTCATGCAGGTTTGATAGTGATCCGCCGCAGAATTTCCATTTGCAGTATTTACTGCGCCCTCATAGACGAGATTGAATGAACCGAGGTGTGTATGAAAGGGACGATGCAGTCAAAATATCAGTCTGAACCAATCATATAGCAAGTAAGATGCATGGAAGATCCTTGGTTGGTCAAGTTTGAGTAGCGCCGCGTCGTCCTTCAGGCGATGCGAGCAATGCCTCTCCAAACCTAGAGAAAAGCTGACGCTTAGTGGGTACTCAGATCGCACTTTGGGACAACATTCGGTCTCGATGTAACGTTTTATGTGCCTCGTATGACTGAGACAGGGATGCCCTGAAAGGCCAAGAAGCCTTGTGGATTGCGAGCTGCCAATCTAAGTGCCTTTAAAGTGGGAATGAACACCGAGCTTTCCAGTCTCGGCTCCAGACATTCTACTCTATGTCATCGACTTAGTTCATGAACCACGACAAGTTTATATGCGACTGATAACACCATATCTCTGTGCAAAGACTCTGGCTATCTATGTCTGAATCGAATCTGCCGGATTTTCTAGACTTTCACGGCAATGGCGGTTCTTTTCCACCACATGGTACAATAACCGCCAGTGACCATGGACCTGCTGTGGTTGTCGCAACATGGATCATGATATGTCTTATGGGACTCGCGCTGATTGCACGATTTGGAACGCGACACACTTTTGAGAAAGATAGCGTAGCCATATATGTTGCCTGTGTAAGGATCTCGGTCTCTTAGTCGGTGTCTGCGCTCGCACCAAGCTTTGATGTATGGAAGCTCATCCGCTTTATATCCTAGGTGTTAGCGGTGTGCCAAAGCATTACGGTTCATCTGGCCACCAACTACGGACTCGGAAGACATAGAGAGAATATAAACTCAGTGAAATATGCTCGTTACAGCAAGGTATAGATTTCTGCTTCCAAGGATGCCTGAACTTTGGATCGAAGCTGAGGTCTCGTTGACATCACTAGGCCATATACACTAGTCAGATTCTGAAAATTCTAATTTATTACCTAGCAAAACTCTCCCTGGCTCTCGTCTTCCTAAAATTGACACCTGCGAAGCGAATGCGACGAATTCTTTGGCTTTTCATACTTTTCTTGACTTTGTGGACTGGGGCCGCCATCATAACCCATGCTGTCCAGTGTCCGCTACCAAAGCCATGGGACTCATCAATAATTGGATGTCTCAATCAAGTGTGCTGATTACTCCTTTATGGAAGAAGCCTTGCTGAAAAACTCAACTCAGGAAGCACTTTATCTTACCTACGGAAACATAAACATATTCACCGATATTGTCATTATCCTTCTGCCAATGGCGATATTATGGGACGTTCAAATCGAGCCGGGTCGGAAGAGGGCCATTTGTTCAGTCTTTGTCATACGGATAGTGTAAGACAAATCCTCATTTGAAAGGAGCAGATTCTGAGCCAAGGGATTATCCAGAGTTTGCATCGCAAGTGCGCTGGAGCTCGCCAGTCTTAAGGAGTATTTTGACAATGCGGATAAGCCTTGTGCGTGAGAATCCTACATGTTCATTGCGTTGACTAACGACGAAGAAAATCAGGGTTCAATGTTGATCCTACAATCTGGGGACAGTATGGTATTCTTGAGATGTACTTGAAGGCCTGGAGCTAACCGTCGCATAGAGTTTCGGTCAATCTGAGCATCATAACGGCCTGTATACCACTGATGAAACCACTATTCAACATGCTTCAATTCAGCCTCATCGACTCATCTGTTCCACTGTCTGTCGAGATGTCACAACTGAAGTCAAAAGCACGAATGGATCGGACTCCGAGAAGCAAGTAGGATATGATCGAGTACTGTGCCTACCAGCTGATAGCAAGGAACCTAGAGGGGTTCGCCGGGTCCGTCGAGCCAGACAATACAATAGATGTCGGGCTTGTGCTGGCATTGCGAGAGCTCGAAGATAGCCTGGGCAACAGGCTTGGATTAACGCAAACCCTAGATAATATAGCTGCAAATACACTACATTTGCGTCTTCATGTAAAGGTGGCCTATAATTCCACGTTAAGAATATCGCTGCGCGATGGAGTGGGGTGGGTCGGGGTTTCGACCCCAACTACCACCCCGGCGTTGGGTTGGGATGTTCATTGGGGGTCATTGGGGGTCCCCTCGAAGCAGGGATTTTTGTGTGTAACCCGCGACGACAAACCGCTCAAGTGACCCTACGCGGCTGTTGACCGTTACGACTTGTGTCTACCTGATAGACCAACACTAAGACCGTGTGCAGCCATGACTTCGTGTAATATGTCCACAATCGTGTAGGTGGACCGTCAATTTTATTTCGCTGCAGCCAAGGAACCTTGTACGCTTCGAAGTTGACGTTCGTCTTCAAGTGCAGCATGCATGGACGGAAGGCTCCAAATTGGGTACAATGACCGAGAACATATCGGTTCGACAATACACTGTTATGAGAATTAAGCCCACATCACCGCTTGGGCCTACCCTCGCGATACCTGATCATTGAATGTTAAGGTAACACAACAGTCATTCCGGTATCCTGATCGGGCTAGTGCAAGGCTTCCCCTCCTACGTGTTCTGTTGTCCAAACATACCTAGAGTCTACCAGCTGGACATTCTTGAAGCCATTTGCTGGATCGTCCATCAGACTCCATATTCCAAAGCAGAATGTTGTTCCCCAGGTGACGCGTTAATCTCGCTTTCAAGATTCTTCTGACCTAGACTGACAATCAATTTTACCGTCTGCGCCCTTCTCTGGTGTGACACTACATGATGGATATTCAAGATTTGAGTGAAGAGCATTCATCTCAACCTAAACGTCTGCTCTCCAGAACAAGTGTCTCTTAATATGGAAGCTAATCAACCCACTTAGCGAGCCTAGTCGAGGAAGAGACAGCAGGCTAGTCTCCTAAGGCTCCTTTGATGTAAGCTAAATATTGAGTCCAGGTGCTGTGATTATTGGCGACGTTGAGAAGGTCCCTCGCGCGACCGGCTACTTCGACATTATATCAGTAGCTTTTAATCTTTTAAGCAGCTGGCTGACAGTTGCCTCGACACTAATCCTTGGGCTCGGTCATGGCGGCTCAGCGACTGTTATTTATGGTCTCTTGGTCATCTTGATCATGTATGGCGCTGTGGCATTATCTCTCGCCGAAATGGCCGCTCGATATACCACCGCTGGTGGCCAATATCACTGGACCTCACTCCTTGCACCTCAGAGCATGAAACGTGGGCTCGTATGTCGTCAAATCTCCCTTTGAATGCCTATTGATGCATTTCCAGTCATACTCCTGCGGTTCTATTAACTCGATTGGTCGCGTCGCTATGACAGCTAGTATAGATATCATAGTAGCCCAGCTTGTTCTAGCGATGATTGCATTTAATGTCCCTTCTTACACCATCGAGCGTTGGCATACTTTTCTATCATATCAGGCCCTTAATGTGATCACTTTGGCATATAATCTGTTTGCTCTGAAACGAGCACCATGGACGCATAACCTTGGATGTAAGTCATATTTTGTAATGCTTCTTATGTGCTTCTCTGTGGATGATGAACTTGACACGCTGACAGAATCAACTCCAGTCCTCGTATCACTGGCATCGTTCTTCGTAATATGCATTACGTGCCTAGCAATTACCCAGCCCAAGCAATCTAGCTATCATGTGTGGCACAATTTTATCAACACTACTGGATGGGACTCAAATGCCCTTGTCTTTTTGCTTGGCCTGATCAACCCCACCTATGGCTTTGGGGGCCTGGACGGCGCTATCCATCTGGCAGAAGATTGCTTCGAGCCCGCGAGAACAGTGCCGCGAGCACTCTGCTCTAGCCTTGTAGTCGGTTTCACGACAGCTTTCTTCCTGGTCGTCTCGATGCTGTACTGCGTCAAGGACACTCGCGCAGCAATAACCAGTCGAACAGGGTGGGTTTTGCCGTGAACATCAATACACGAGCAAGATTTGACGAACTTTACAGAGTACCGATATACGAAATATGGTTTCAAGCTACCGGATCTGGAGCCGCAGCTACAACGTTCATGGCCTCCATGACGGTGGCAGCTTTCATCGCCTCAATTGGGAGTGTGCAAACCAGTTCACGCCTGACCTGGTCCTTTGCGAGAGATGACGCGATGGTATTGTCAAGCTTTATCAAGAGAACGAATGACAAACTTGGCGTGCCTGTCTGGGCGCTGCTGTTCAATGCATTTTGGCTATCTATCATCGGGTGTGTCTACCTTGCGTCTTCCTCTGGTGAGTCTCTATTCATAAGGTCTTTTCATGTCCCCAAAAAGTTTTGTGCTCATTCTCTGAAGCATTCAACGTATTCATTGGAACAGCCATGCTTACAGAACTCATCTCCTTTACTTTCCCAGCGGCTCTCTTGATGTGGCGACGTCGAGACCCAAAATATTTACCCAAAAAGAGCCCTTTCAATTTGGGAAAATTCGGATGGCTTGTGAACCTCGTGGTCGGCTGAACAGGTTTTGCGTTGGTGATCTTCAGCTTTCCGATTGCACAGCCAGTGAAACCAGGATCGATGAGTGAGTCTATGAAAACCTGCAGATGTGAGGCGGAGAGCTCAAACAGTGCCTTTACTAGATTATTCATCTGCGGTCCTTAGCATTATGGTACTCTTGTCGGTATTGAACTGGTTCTTCTACGCAAGGAAGTACTACCTTGGTCCAAAGGTGACGCTGCTTGTTAGGGATTAGAATAGGATATAGATAAGGTGCAGGAGGACTGTTCATTGAATCGCCTTCTTTGAACATGCAACCCTGTCGATGGCGCCACCTCTACTATTCCCACAAGTGCGTACCCTATATGTATTTTGCACTTTGCCCAAACCCATGGCTGCCAGTATGCCTACTAATGTTCGCTCAAACCACACTCACTCAATTATGTCTCACTGAACACAACATCATGCTCTTTCGGACCCGCCTGTTGAGGCTGTGCAAAGCTAGTAGCGCCATTCTGATGTCCGCGCCTTAGCTTCTTCCCAGCCACCCTAGAAGTCCCTACAAGTGTGGTACTGCCGCATTTCCTGTATGATACGGATCTTACGATCTGAAGTTCCCTTATTCTCGCCTCTTCCAATGAGGTTCTGAGTTCTTTTCGCTTGGCTAGATCCGTAGGATGGCTGGAGGATTACGATCGGGCCTTGAAGTGATTTGGACTGGAAAGGGCTCGATGGATCTGTTACAACTTGCACAAGTGCCAAGCCGATGCAGTCCACGCATGTCAACGGAAATCCAGTCCACAAATAAACCCGAATCTAGCGACCAGATTTGACTTGACAGCAGGATGTCGCGATGCGACCAACTTGATACCGCGAGTCACTTACTCATCCAAGCGATCTGCGTCTTATCAAGGGATATTGCTTGGCCGTTTTATGGCACACTGTATATACTCGGAAGACAATATCATCGTATGATGTAATATACAGTCATTCTTTCTAGGAAGGTCGACGAATCCTTCGCTACTCCTTTGCTTAGGGGATCTGCCTCTTCATCCGTCAAACAAACCGGATAGTCTGGCAAATACGCGAGATAAAGATCTGAGCCTTGGACCCTTCCAAAGCTCCGGCCACGCAAGGCGACTGATATTCTTCAATCCCAACCGTGAGCATATCGTCTTAACGTCTGAGGTGGCCAATGCTCGAACCTCTGTGGACGCGTTGTGATACTCGTGGCCAAAATTTCGAATGACAGGTTTACTGTCTTACACCAGAATCGGTATCTCGCCAATTAGCAAGGCAATTTTAGTGCACGCTCATCCATGGCCAATAAGCTTGCAGGCTTCTGCGCTGCAAGATCTCGGAGAACCTTAGGTTGGTGCCAGTGGGTAGAGGATTATATCTCGCCAGTGACGTTGATAAGCAGTACTAGACTGCATGCAATCGATGCAATTCACTGGTGCGCAACTATCCCCTCCCCTCCTCATTTACGCTGTTTTAGCTTTAAGCACTATCAGCGGACGCACATGTAAGGCGACCACGCTCGAAAACGGTTATTGCTCCCTGCGAGGGAGAATTCGGTTATTTCCCTCTGTTCATTGAGGATTGGGAGGGTGCTACCAAAGACAGTCGTCATCATTTTAACTTTCATGTGCCTTCCAAGTACACGTTGCAGCCTGAGGCAAAGTACGTCATTCTTAGGCGCAGCAGTCCGTTTCAATGGGCCCACACTCCTGCGACCCCCCAACATTGACTCCTTGAATATAAAAGAACGACCGTTGGAACGGCAACAGAGGGCAAGGCCACCTTACTTCTTATCCGAGCCCGAAGCGACAGATGTTTGAGATCGTTCTGTGGATCATCACCGTATTTTAGTACTACCTTAGGCGCGAGGTAGATTATTAGGCAAAGGATAGAACGCTTTTGGAGCTCCGGATATTTTGGCTAGCCCGAAAAAAAGACTAGGGTGAAGATCGCTGCGCCTGGAGGTGGGCTAATGGTCTGATGTACAACGTAGGACAAGTCTTATGAATATTACAGCCTTACAGGTGGCTGTAGAATCCTGGAAGGGCCGATTTCCGCATGTCCAGGAATACTACGGCACTCTACTTCAAGTACGGACGAAATCTACCTAAGCCAAATCAGACCCCTCGGACGTTTCGTTTTCTCTTTATTTACCATACTAAAGCACTCTCCTACACTGTCAGCCGCAGGACGAAGCGGATTAGATGTTGCAAGTCGTACTTAGGACTTGTTGTTCTTAATGACAAGACGGGCAGGGCTACAGTAAAATAATAGTAATCTTAGAGAATCCTTCTTCGCTTTTTGGGCCTTGACGGCTACTGCAAATTGACTGCCTGCAAACTGACTATCTGACATGCATGTTCATTGATTCATCAAACCACAGCCTGACAACTTACAGCGGTACCAGAACAGCACGGTAGTATACCTCGCCGCGGTCCAACTTGTCCATCGCCTGCTTGATTCCCTCCTCCGTCATGGGAAACTTCTCCACAATGGGCTTGATCTGGTGGAGCGCCGCGAACTCAAGCATTTGACGGTGCTGAAATCTCGGGGCCACGAGCGATCCTTGCACCGAAATGCCCTGAAGAATCAGCGCCATGTACGGAATCTCCAAGTTTCCAAATGAAACCGAGAGCGGGTAGATGGACGATCGGGGCGCCATGATCGGTAAGACCAGATCCCAGCTCGGCGGCACCGCAGCGGTGATCAGCAATCGGTTCAGTGGCGAAGAGACCGTGAGCTCCTTAGCACCCTTGGTGGCGATAAATTCGTGTGCACCCAGCTTCATGGCTTCGGCCTTCTTCTTGTCGGAGCCCGAAAGGACCACAACGCGACATCCCATCTTCGCCGCAAAATGGATGGCCAAGTGTCCCAGACCACCCACGCCCAAGATGCCGACAGTGTCGCTAGGCTTGATGCCGTGTAGGGCGGTGAAGGTGGTGGCGCCTCCGCATTGGAGGGGAGCGGCGTCGATATCGCTGAGACCCTTGGGGATGGCGTGTAGGAACGACTCGCGCCAGATGGCGTGGGAAGCAAAGCTGCCTTGGTCGAGATTCTTGACACCGTACAAGGCCCGCTCCGGACAGAACGTCTCGGCCCCCTGGAGGCATTCGATGCAGTGGCCACAGCTGTCGACCTCGTAGCCCCAGCCGACGTGATCGCCTTTCTTCAAGGAGTGGCACTCTGGTCCGACAGCCTCGACAATGCCGACGCCCTTGTGGCCGAGAACCATGTCTGCACCTTTCTTCTCTCTCGTTAGTTCTGAAGATCAGCGGGCTCATGTCGAAAAACAAGAGTCACTGACATAGTGTAGATCTAGCAGGATCTATTAGCAGCCGTCTGTCACGTGTAGGAAAGTAATATTGAAGACACATACCGGTTCCACAAACACCAGAGGCTGTAACCTTGACCAAGACGCTGTCGCCGATGAGCTGGTCAGGCTTGGTGGTGGTGCTCTTCTTGGGGACGCCATTCTCCTGGCCCTTGAAGACGGTGAAGGAAAGCATGTTGAAAGTGAAGGTTTAAATGATTTAAATGCGAAGACTATATCTTGATCTTGATTGACGGTGAGAAGTTCAATAGGAGAGCAGAGGATGGGGATGAAGACGTGTTTATAAGGAATTTATTCTGCCCTTTATCGACCTTCTTGGTCGCTGGTGACCCTTTGAATTCGGACATTAACATCTTGTATTTGTGTCTAATTACCAATCTAGTGCCCTATACCCGGAGATGCCGGAGTATTTTCTAAACGTTGAATATATCGACTCCGGTAGAGCTAGCTAGCCAATTACAAGGCCGATCCTATTGAATAAAACATTCCTGTAGTAGTCGACTAAGGTTAGGTATAGGAAAATATTAGTCCAGCTACCGTACGCTTACTTAATTTACTCCTAAACCGACTAAAGTAATTTATTCTGCTCGGCTCCGCCATCAGTTCCTGACAAAACTCATAAGCGATCTATTTACGCTTTGGGAGGCGGAACCTAGTCTAGATTTGATTAGACCGCTTATGAGTTTTATCAGGTAGTGGTGGTGCTGCTTTGAAATCATTTAGAGGCTCCGTATTCGAACTCCGGCTTCTCCTTTAGGAACCACAGGAAAGAATACGAACAAAACCACAACACCATTGAACCAGCGCCATTAGGAATCGAACCCAATATGATATATATTGAAACCCAGCAAACGACAGGTGCAGTATCTACCACTCGAGAAATTGCTCCCGAATCGACGGCTACTCAACGCGGATGGAGGTCCCTTTTCCCTTTGTATTATGCGATATCCAGTTATTTAGGAGATCCGTGGAGATGAACTCCAGTATTTGGTGGGATTCAGGATATGGCATCTCTAAGGAAATTATATCCTTGGAGCCTCATTTCCGCAGTCCTATATGGCTGAGCTCTCTGCATATAACGTAGCTGCATCCTCCGTACACTCACTAAGCAATCAAAAAATCCTTGGATTGAATACATATATATGTATATAGCCCTTCGATATTGAAGTTCCTTTGAAATCACGACGAATTTGGATAACATCTTATGGTTAAAAGCGGACTTGATCAAATTCTGTACTCTATTATATATCACCAGCAGAGGTTAGCACTAGGCATAGGCGCAGCGGCCTGTATAGCTTTAACAATTCATCATCATCATCACCCCAACCAACTTTCTCTCTAGCTTTCGAAATCTAGCCAAATTATAACCGCATGACTTGCTCTGCATGCTTCGTAACAGCTTCCCACTTTCTAATGGTTCTGAACGCCTCTATAATACCAAGTCCTTTTATCCTTTTCGGAAGTACGCAACGTCAAGCAATCTCCCTAACAAGCTCTTTTCTCCGGCATCTCACATATGGGAGGCTTCACTCCTACTATGTTTGCCGATGCCTGTGGAGTTCAGAAAACAAAGACAGAACCCCTATCAACGTCAAGCCTCCTGCGTTTACTGCTGCGTGAATGCCTACTGATCTGGGAAGCTGCTATCTATGCCCGAAAAGTCGAAGTCGTTATATATGTCCGCAGCGAAGATGTCTATCGACTGATCTAATACGCCTGTAAGTCCGGCAGCAGTCTCGTCGAAGAAGCTCAGGGGTCCGTCCACGGTCAGCGCTGCCGTGAAATTGCCATTGATAAAACTTTCATCGCCTCCTTCTTGGCAACCTGTGACCAGCTGCATCTTATCCAGCGCAACGCCCTCCTTCCCCTGACTTTGCTCGATGAGCAAATCAACCTTGGCACAGAGTTCGCTCATGATATTGGCCGCGCCCGCCGCGACCGCGAAGCTATTCCCGAAATTCTCAAAAATAGCAACAGAAAGGTCGATGGTGCTTCTAGCCGCCCGAGTCGAAGCACCCTGCGGATGCGCCAGCACGAAGCCAACGAGCGTCATGGCTGCATTCCACTGCCACTGGAAGGCTTCGTGCCAGCCTGCTAGAATGGATGTTGATGAAAGCACTTGGTGCATCATGTGCGTCAGCGCCATGGCGTGGGCGGCACAATTCATGGCCGTCCTATCCACAAGAGGGGTCTGCGCTGTTGCCGGGGCGAAGGAGATAGAGGGACGATAGAGGTTTGTGCACAGGTTGTGGTACATCAGCTCTAGAAGCAGACGCTGACGCTGCAGCCAGAGCGGTGCAAATTGTTCGATTTTAAGGGCTGATCGGTCTGTGGAAAAGGGAACGCCATTATTCTGGCGTTTCGTTTTGAGGGCTCCGGGTACGCCTTTTAGCCATTCTTCTAGCCGCTCCGTAATGGGCTGGCCGTTGCATACATTGAAGGTGTCGGGAGCTCTATCGTAGAAGGTTGTGTAGGCTATTCGGGCTGCCAATATAAGCTTGGTGTTGTGCAGGTTCCACGTCAGCCAGGTGACATTTTCTCCCAGAGGGGCAAAGCTGGAGCCTGAGAGCATGGCAATCTCACGATCATCGGCCGGTAGACTGCATGTAGTACTGGAATCATATAGTAGAAACGGCCGGCCTAGTTTCATGCTCATCTTGGTCTCTAAGACGTACAGGGTCCACCACAAGCGCTTCCGCATCTCCCTCTCCCGCCGCGGCATGGACCGAGGAGGCTCCAGGTGGAGACCGAGCATATAAGCTGTCCGCACCGCAAGACCGCAGGCATTATCCGCCATGTTCTGGAAAGATCCACAGCATAGTATATGGAGCAAAGGATGTGGCACTGCAGCATTGATATGGTAGGGCTTTCCAACTCCGTTGACAGAAGCGTCTGACAGCGGCGATAATGCCATCGACCGGCAATGGTGGCATCGGTGTTGCTCACGTTGGCCCTTGAGGCAGCGCTGAGTTCGCGTCTTACGCCTGGCAGCCGCGCCATGCCATACTGCATGCAAACTGCAATGACAATATCTACGAGGGCGGATGGCTTTCGTTTCTCGTCTGATGTTGCCCACAAAGACCGGTAGTGCTCCTTGAACTCGAGCTCATCGAGCATCGGACACGAGGTATAATAGGATTGCCAAAAGAGGCCGAGGAAATACTCTTCTTGCGTCGGGGTTAGATCTTCACCGGCGTGGATGGGGTCGTCTGTTGGGGCCACAAGCTGACCGGCCTGGTCCTGGGCAGAGACGGTAGTCGGCCCATCGAGCAGATTACTCGCCGAGTTAGGGAGCATTCGATGAGCCGATTGAGTTTGTTGAAAGGCAAACGTCAAGAAGGTGTTGATGCGCCCGATGAAGTAGAATAGCGACGATGATCCGTACCATGTCTTCTGTGGAGAGCGGGCAGTGCTGATGTGGATGCCCTCCCAAAACCTCTTCGGCCGAGGTCCTCCAAGGTCAAGGTCACCTTTCCCACCATCTTGGTCATTGGGCATGGATGGGGGTAAGCTGGCTGGCGTATGAAGCTGATGGCGCGGCTTCTCGGCCTTCCGCTCCTTCTCGAGCTCCAGCTCCTGGACTCGCTGCCTTAAACGTTCGATCTCGCGATAGGCATGGGGAAGGGTGGCGGATTTCATGGTACCGCTGTTGCTGCACTGCCCACCCCTGCTCTTGCAATTCGAGCACGGGTGGTCGTTATCACACTTGATGCGATGGACACGGCACCAGTCGCAGGCTCGGGCAACCTGGCTTCGTTTCTTCCGTCGGGACCGAGGGAGTGGCGGAGAGCTGGGCGGGGGTTGCGGAACGTCCGGAGACGCGGAGGCACTGGAAGGAGGCATGCTGACGAAAGTGGTAAACATGGTCTTGGGAGCGGAGATTCGATGAGACGAGGGGCGGAAGGGGGAAGGGGGGCTCAAAGTGTAGGGTGAGAAGGGCATTAAACCCCACACCCGCTCCCACTAATGACCATTTCTGCTGTTTACTCGCTCTTGGCTCGCTCGTGCTCCACTTTTGCTTACTCGCGCTCCCTCATTACTCCCCCATGCTCCCTGAATGCTCGCTCGCTGCTCCCCATCGCCCCCTTCCTGCTTCCTTTAAAGCGGCCTTTTCCGGGCACTTCGGCTATAGTTGCCTAGAAATGTATGTGTAGCTTAAGGTAACATCACTTTCAGCTAAGCTTGTGACCTTTCTGCCCTGCAGGAAGGCCTTACTACCTTATATAAACGAGCTCAAAGATTACAATAACAACTATAAGCGGTGCGTCCTGTTCGTAAACCGCCGATCGCCAAGCGAAGATATCACAGAGGTGCCTACACTCAGCCCGGTTTGATTCTTTCAAGCCTTTCGTCGCATTTTTCGCTGTGATTTAGTCAAAGGCAAACCGTTGTCGTGTATAACTCTCACCTCGAGTGTTCCAGCACGATGGATCCCATGTCCGCCTCTGTCGCCTTCGTCGGCTTTGCTGCGAGCTTGGCTACGCTCGCAGCGCTGGTGGTTGACAGCTCCAGGACCCTGTACAATATCCGCCGCAAATTAAAGAACGCACCGGAAGATATCAGGCGCCTTTCGAGGCAGTTGACGGAATTCGAATGTCTCCTCTTGGAAGTTCAAGAGCGAATGCGGGATCATCGAGTCGAATATGCCGCATCGGGCATAGAAATGCTATTCGCGACGGCCGTAAACAATATGGGGAAAGATATGGGCGATTTCGGGTGCACTGTGCAGAGACTGAAGGGCTCACTGTCTGCCCCCGCTTCTCCTAGGAAGCTTCTCGGATTACGCATCCGGCATATTCTTCAGGAGGAAAGAGTTCAGGAGTACCAACGCCTGATAGCTTCTCATATAGGAACCCTCACACTTCTACTGGAGATGGTGACCAGGTAAGGAGCGACAATATGCCACATCACTTAAGGGAAATGTCTGATAAATTATGACTGCAAGTCGAAAGCTCTATGACGTCTCACTACAGACCGCCGATCTTCTGGCAAAGACCGACGCGGGCCTTGGAGCCATCCATTCTAATTTAACAGCTTTGTGTTCGTCTCAGAACTTTGAGCGAAAGCTCTGCCAAGGTGCCCTCACAACTATAGAATATCGTCTGTGTGACCTGCAAGGACAGCTCGGCGTTGACACTGTTACGATGCGCAGAAGAGATGTCGGTAAGAGTGTAGTAGCTAAGAATTTGCAGTTACCTTCTACTTATAGAAGGAATTGTATTGATCTGATGCTATTGGGTAAAGTAATCTCTAGCTGCAATTTAACCGCGAGGAGAGGATCGAGTGGGCGTACCGTTTGTCATTGTAGTTTCACGTTCATCCCACCACCGTGGTTTTCACATCTTGTCCTTCACTGGGATCTTCAAATCCGAAGAACGGTTAGCAACTTTCCTGGGATGACTGTGTCGCTCTCGCCCATACGCTACAACCCGAGTCGGGAGCTCAAAGCCGCAGTAACGAACTTCGACATCCCGGGATTGCAAAGACTCTTTCGAGAGGGTCTTGCGCGGCCAACAGATTATGTTTTTCACCGTAGACCAATTTCGTTACTTGAGGTTAGTTTCCGAATCATGTGAACGCGAACCTATCTGATCCTTTATTCAGGCATTTGCTACGCGAGTAGGGAATCCGAACAGTGAAGCTCTTGCGATGTATAGATATCTACTCAAAGAGGGTTGTGGCAATGGCGATCCATTGTAAGCCGCGAACATCATCATTTAGTATGTCAACTCACGGCGTGTTGCTAGATCCGCCGCGTCCCATGCCCAGGTACTCATATCATTGTCCAAACACTCTCAACCGCAGTTAAGAGATGCTCTGGATTCCTTCCTGGCCCATGGGGGCAACATTTTCTGGCAACATAGCAACTGGGGAACGATCCTATCACTCATCATGCGCCATGGAGCTTCATTTGAATGTCTACGCGAATACCTCTTTCGTCAGCCGGAGCCTTGGATAGCTAACGAGCTTTTATCCATCGACAGATGGCTTGTGGGCATTCTTGAGTATACAGATGCGAAGTTTCGCAAAGCGTTGCAAAATTACATCAACCAATACCGATCAGTTTTTCAAGCTTCGCAAGTCCACCAGAACTTGAGCGCGGTCTACAACGTCAACGCTATTGTGGCCGAGGTGAAAAGCGCCTGCACTAGGGATAGAGTTGAGTTTCTAAAGATCATCAGCAAATGGGGTACTAGGGACATGATCGTCCCTTTCTTAAGGGCCGGGCTTGATTTGGACGAGGAATCCAGCAACAAGCGAATGCCGTGGCTACGGTTGAGTTACCTCAGTAAAGCTGTCAGATGGGGCAATTTCGATACATTCCGAACTTTGCTCGATGCCGGCGCTTGTCCGACACGGGCACTTGTCTATATGTCTCGTCACACGAATTCTCTTCCGCAATGCGACTATCCAGAGTCGAGGAAGCAAATGATACTGACGCTTGGAAGAGGTGCAGAGCCGCGACATCTAGAGGACGATGATGAAAGACTACTTGCCCTTTTACTAAGGACGGATGACGTTCGGAGATATTGCTCTGCAGCTGCTGATGGTCTAATCGAAAAGTTTATTTTTCGACAACACAAGATCATCAGAAGTAAATCCCAGGAACTGCTCAATAGCTACATACTAGCTATTATATTTTTAGATGTCCCGCAAGTATTAGAGTACTTCTACCGCAACGGCTTTCAGGTCAACGGAAACAAACCAATTGGCAAGGTCCTCAGCGGCCAACACGTGTCGATCAAGGGCGATGTCGTCGGCAAGTATACTTGGCTGACGTTCGCGATCCACCTCGGCCGTGCCTCAACCGTCAAACTCTTTGTAGAGAACGGCGCAGATTGTATGAGACCAGATCCTTGCGGTCGGACTGCCCTTCATATGGCGAAAGATTGTGTATCTGGACCGCACCCTCGGGCTACCACAGGGCTTTATATCTGGCCGTATCAACCGTCCCAGCGCTTAGTTTCCGCCGAGGATGATCAAGAAACTCTGGCCGCGCTCCAGCTTACTACAAGTAGCCAGCCTTGCCTCATCTTCTGCTCAGGGCATCAAAGCGACCAGAACAGCGGCATCTTTGTGCCCACACGGACTGACAGGATATTGTCGCGAATATGCAGTGAGCCTTACATCACCTCTACATGGAATCAAGTTTTAACAAACGACATAGTCTCTGCAGCCTTTGCTTTGCAACCTCTTGAGACCTTGGCTGACATGATCAAGTGTAACTACCCTACTGCAGCCTTGTGGGGCACTGCAGCTAGGCTCTCACGTTTGACCTTCACCGAAGCTCTCCTGCTCAGGACCGGCCTTGTAGCGTCCATGATCGCCTTACTGCTCTATGGAATTATTGATCTAATTCTGCACGCGATGAATCTGGCATCAACATAAAGACTTCGTTCAGTACATGATGGTTTCTCTTCATCACAGCTCTTCAGGCTATATAATGCCATCTCTACACCGATTGTCTGCAAGAATAGGATAGCGAACGGAAATTCATTACGGATTTGATCTCTGGCGGGTAAAGTGTTGAGGTTCATGGTCGTGCAGAGGGATATAGTCTTTGTGCTGATATATAGAGAATCTATAGTTGGAAAGGATACTGCGTTATAATGTTATAGAAATCTTTTATATAATCTACTAACTTGCCTTAGTCTTTGGATATTATAGGTCTATAATTCAGTAGAGTAATAGACGTGCCTTGGGTAGTGAAAGGCATCCATTTCTAGCGATAACGGCTCCAAAACTGGCATCGAAGGGGAAGGTTATGTTTAGGCAGCACCTAGATTTCAGAAAACACCGCAGAGCAGCTGCAACCGAGGGCAATTTTGGCGTTGCGCAATAATTCGGGTTTTGCTCTCGGTGCTTTGCCAGTCCTCCCCCATGCTCCCTACATGCTGCCCCCTGCTTCATTCGTGCTCCCCCGGTGCTCCCCCGGTGCTCCCTCTAAAGCGGCTATACTCCCTTTTCCGAACGGAAGCGGCAACCACCAATCCTAAGTTCGGGATATATACAATGTATATATATATATATAGTAATCTTCAAACTGAATAGCACGTGACCTGTCGTTAACTCATAATATGCCTACTTTGCTCGCGCGCTAAGGCCTGTTTCGTCCATCTGCTCTCCCTATACTCATACTTATAGAACTATACTCGCTCGCTGCTCTCCCGTGCTCCCCCTCAGCCACGCACTTTGGAGATCCTTAATATACAATTTTACCATACGTCGCAAGAGGTTTTATACTGCTTTGTCGTTACCCAGTAAGTTTGGGTTCTGAAAATCCCAAGAATATCGATAAGGTAGCACTCAGATACTGCGGGAAGTCCTAGGGGCGCACACCATGAGGGCGCAACGCACAGTTCGGATACAGCCGTAGATGGCGAGGTCCTTAGATTTATATAGGGATTATATATAAATCTAAATACTACCGTATCAGCCATATTACCGTCACCGCTTTAAACGGTAGCGTAGTATATCGTTATTATATATATAACTATCGTTTATCCAACCTATTTATACCTTTTATATATCGTTATTACTCTTCTACCCTATTATTCCGCCTTATATTATATAAACCGACGACTATAGTAAACCCCTAGTTAAAGGTCTATATTTATTTAAAAATATCGAATATCTCCTTATCGGTAGAGGGCTTAAGGTATTCGAGTAGAATTTTATAAATAACTTTTTAAATAATAGAGAGGGTAAAAGAGTTAAGGTCTATATATAAAATCTAAACTATAACGGGCTAGCGAGTTAGCGATAACGAGGTAAAAGATAACATCTATAAAAGTATAGGGCAGGCTCTAAGCGCTATAAGCGCTCGTGAGCCGGTTGAGCTGGTTTAAGCGGGGTAATACTATATCTTAACTCTAGAGCGATATAAACGCCCCTAAGAATCTAACGCGCTCCTGAGAATGTTTTTGGCTCGTGAGAATACCTAAATTTAGAATGCGCAACCAATATGGCCCCCATGCATGGCCCCACTTATGGCTATGGCCCTATTCCATTCATGGCCATGGCGCATTCCATTCATGGCCATGGCGCATTCCATTCATGGCCATAGCCCTATTCCATTCATGGCC
>JAABUK010003719.1_pt1 | contig 25479 bp, 23 predicted proteins | sample 5559141 | NCBI WGS metagenome assembly JAABUK01 (sample SAMN10711869, study PRJNA513367) | rock metagenome | isolation source: Antarctica rocks | place: Antarctica: Victoria Land, Pudding Butte nord | collected 2016-01-03 | reverse complement strand
AGATTGAATGATTGATTTGATAAATTTGAGTAAATTTGAGTAAATTTGAAGATGTGTTTTGATGAAAGTAATTCAAAGAATTTCTTGCGAATTTTCTGAATGAACGAAGTAGGTTATTTCGTATCGTTTACACGTTGATAACAGAGTAGTTGATTAGCATTTATCTACTGTTAGAGATCAGCATAGAGCGAGTCATATGAATGTCATTTAACTAATAGATAAATGCTAAGAAAGAAAAGTATCTACAGAAAAGAACTCAATTCTTATATGTGTGTTTCTCAGCCCTGTGCTAGGCTCGATTGAGTTGACGTCTTACACATATGATGCAGAGTCTCAATGATATCATCTCTAGATCAGATTCTCGCTAGACTCGATTAGAATGAAATCAGACGAAGACTAGACGAAGAATAGACGAAGGCTAGAATCATAACACGTCTTTTCAATGTTTGAAAGACTTTCTTTTTCATGAATGACTTCATGATCTTTGAGTGACAAATTGTATGCTTCGTGAATGTATATAGCTTTCTGAGTCATCTGTGTATCATCTGTTAATGTTTATAATGTAATCATGTTTACATCTTTAAAGTGTCATGTTGAGTATCAGATGTTGCTGTCAATTCTCTTGTTTATATAGAAACAGATTTTATTCTCATTATTCTTCAGCATGAAGTCAACAATTACTGAGCAGTACGCTCTGAAATTCTCATCAAATCATCAGAGTTCTTGAAGAATCAAAATGTCATAATTCTTTATCTTTTTCTTATGTAGTAATGCTATGATCATCTTTTCTCTGAACTTGTGAACGTTGTACTGTAGTATTCAAAGCTTCTTTTGCTGAAACATTAAAGTTTACATTCAAAGCTGTTTGATGTTTAAACTGACTGCATCAAGTTGAGTTCTTAACTCATTAAGACTTAATTCAAGTCAGAATTTTGAAATTGAGTATTTAAGTTGAGTCACAATGTTTGAACTGAGTATTTGAATCAAGTTAAAGTGTTGAAATTGAGTATTGACTTGAATTCTTGATTCGACTCATCAAGACATGAAGCGAAGTACTACTAATATTTATCTGAGTGTTTGATAATGCAACAGAATAATGCAATTGATTGAAGAAAATTCATGCTTGTTCATTTACTATTGCTAATCTGAGATCACTATTATCTCATCATTCTTCTTCTTCTTCTTCTTCTTCTTCTTCTTCTTCTTCTTCTCATACTTCTTCTCATACTTCTTCTTGTATTCATTCTCGTTCTTAATTATATCTGCATCGTCATTTCTCTTGCTAAATTTCATCTTCTTGTCATCGTCGTTAATCTCAATGATATCATCAGATTCATCATTTGATGAATCTAGTGAATTAACTATCTTTTAATCAATCGCATTTTTTTCATTTAAAAATGCGCTCATGAATTTGTTGAATTCTTGTATGACATCTGAATCGTTCATCATCTTCAATTGATTCAATTCTTCATGATGTAAAATGCATTGCTGAATTAATTCAATAGTAGATATTATGTATCTTGACATGTTTTTCTCAAGTTCATCTTGTTGTGCAATAGTTTAATGCATACATTAGTCTTGTCTTTCACATCAAACACAGTATATACATTGATAGTAGAAGTAGTATTGAACATCGTCTTCATGATTATTGCTTTGAACTTCGCTCACTTTGCAGTCTTCTTCTTTCTTGTCTTCTTCATCAAATTTGTCTTGAAGCATTAAGTTATTATACAATCAACTTTTAAAACACATGCATTACTCAAATGCATTATCATGCAGATTCTTTCTCACTCAATCATTCGTGATTGTATCTTGCATATTGTTCTTCATTTTTATCTGCTTCGCTTTGATGACTTTCTGATAGACGCTGATGCTTCTCAATTTGATGAGTTGTTTATAAAGAATCACTTGATCTGCACTTTGTTTAATATAAAGAGTTTTCTGATCTTTGTTTCATTTCATTGCATGATTTCTACTCATAATTGACTGCAACTTGATTGATAGATTAAACATTCTGCGATTTTGATTAGTCTCAATGATAATGCATATAAATAATGCATAACAATCTTCTTATTTGATAGTGATGTTGAAGTGCTTTTTCTAATGAACTTAGTCACAATAGATGAGTGCAATGAATAGATGTGAAGCGTAGAAAAAGTTAGAGTTAGAATAAACGTTGAGCGTAGATAAAGTTAGAATTAGAATAGATGTAAGATGAAATGTAAGTAAAATTAGAGTTAAAACTGAATGTTAGAATTTATTCATCATCTTAGAACTGCAATCAACACATTCATCATATTAGTGCTAATATTAAAACATTCATCATATTGATTCTATTATAAATACAGTCAACAATCATCATTTCTTGTTTACACATCATCTCTTGTTTACACATCATCTCTTGTTTACATCGTACTTCACTTTGCTTTCACTTAACTCAATAGTCTCAATTTTTCAAATCGTTGTCAGTTGATATACATCATAACTCATTGCAAGCAAACAGATAATGCATTTAGATAATGCATTTCTTGTTACGCATTGCTGACAGACTTGATTTAGAACGAAAGTTTAAAGATGCATTGCATAATGATTTAAGAATCTCAATTCATGATGATATGACATCAGATAATTGAATCATGAATGAATCAAGAGCAGATTTAAAGACTTTATCTGAAAGCAAGATTAATAAAATTCAGAAAATAATGTAAACAAATAATGCATTAAGCTATCAACAACTAATTTATCGCGACAGTCAAAGAGAAAATGAAAGTCAGAAATTGTTGCACTTCAAGAAATACATCATTATCAAAGAGATGCAAATTTATTAATATTGAAGATCTCATTCAAAAGAATAGTTCATGAAATCATGCAGAATGAGATTGATATGAACAAGATGAATCAGAAAATAAGTGATGCAAACTAAAAAATTCAGACTTTGACATTGTTTGCTCTTCAAAATATTGCAGAAGTGTTTCTATGTGAATTTCTTGTCAGTAAGTGCATTACTCATTTGCATTATCATTGATGTTTTACAACATTTACTGATATAATGCTTTACATATGCAGATAGCAATCTTCTTGCTATTCATGTCAAGCAAGTAACTCTTCAGCAGAAAACTATTGATGTGATTGATCATTAAGAAGATATAAAGCAGCGACTTTGATCAAGATACATGTAATCTAACATATGCACAGTGTTTAGACAGTGTCATAGTCATAGACTGCATGCACTTAATGAAGAAATAAAAAAAAACTCTTCAGCAGAAAGATTTGATACTCATGAAAACTTTAATGTGCAATCTTAAAATTTAGTTGAGTATTCAATGAAAATAGCATTTGTGATATCTTGATCAGATCAAGTTATTTAGCATAGCAATACACTTTATGAACTGCATTATCTATTTGCATTATCTTGTAACTGTGTTATCATACTACATACATTGACAATGCAAAAGCAACTTCAAATGAAATGATATTGAACATTTAAATATTAATAGAATGTAAAACATTCTGCAAATCTGTCTTGAAAGAATCATTAGATTTATCAATCACATTATCTTCATCTTCTTCTTTGTGATAAATATCTCATGCTTCAATGACAGTCTTCTCAGAATTCAAGTTCATGATATGATTATAATACTTAAAAAGCATTATCTGTTCAACTAATTCTGAAGTCATTTGTGATCAATCTCATCAACAAACTTTTCTTGCAAGATTGAATGTTCATTCAATATTTATAAAGAATATTGAACATGAAAGAACATTCTTAATCATTTAAGTCAATCTTGAATAGTTCAAGATGTTGTCTCTTTAATACTTTCATGTTGAAAACTTCTTGACAATAGTGTCAGTGCAAAGATATCAATCATCTTCACTAATAGATACAGAGCGACGTTGAGTTCTTTGAAAAAGAGTTCATGTAATCATCACAACAAACTATAACATTGTTAACAAATGATCAATTGCATTATCATATTGCATTATCTGATCAACATTATTAGTCACTTGCACTTTGACTTCTGCAATTGTAGTTTTCTCTTCATAATGATGATAAAAATAATTCTTGAACTCTTTTCTGTACTTGTCATAATAAAAATGAGAATCATTTTTATTTGCATCTTAATCTTGATACAAATTCAGCTTTTGAATAGAATCTAAAATCATAGTTTTTTTTTTCTTCATTAACTGCATGCAGTCTATGACTATGACACTATCTAAACACTGTGTATATGCTAAATTACATGTAGTCTAGTCAAAATCACTGCAGTATATCTTCTCATTGATCAATCACATTGATAGTTTGCACATACAAGCGCGTAAGCTGTTTATATAATCAAGTGATCATATAAACAACTCAAGATTGTGAAAGTTGATCACTTTGACGTAAGCTTTCGACTTGTCTGTATGATCATCAAGCTAAGCGAGCTAGATGAGCTTTGATTTATGTAGATGAAAGCTGATCACTTCGACGTGAGCTTTCAAGTTCGCTGTATGATCATTCAGCTGAATGAACTAAATGAGTTTTGATCTATGTATTTGCGACGCATGTAAATCGATCAGAAAATCGAAAAATCGATCGATTTACTGCGTCACACAGATGTGTATGTGCGCAAAAGCTGAGTCGTGTCTTCACAATGACTGTGTGAATGTCGTATATTAGTTGCAGCATGTGCGCAAAGACGTTGCTGTTGTTCTGTGTATATAAGCAAAGATTGTATCATGTCTTTGCAGTGTATGTGATTGTGATGCATGTAAATCGATCAGAAAATTGAAATCAATCAATTTACTGCGTCGCTCAGATGTGTATATGCATAAAAGCTGAGTTGTGCCTTTGCAATGACTGTGTGAATGTCGTATATTAGTTGCAGCGTATGTGCAAAAACGTTGCTGTTGTTCTGTATATATGAGCAAAGACTGTGTCATGTCTTTGCAATGTATGTATTTGCGATGCATGTAAATCGCTCAGAAAATCGAAAAATCGATTGATTTACTGCATTGCATCAATGTGTATGTGCACAAAAGCTGAGTCGTGCCTTTGCAATGACTGTGTGAATGTCATATATTAGTTGCAGCGTGTGCACAGAGACGTTGCTGTCGTTCTGTGTATATGAGCAAAGACTGTGTCGTGTCTTTGCAATGTATGTGATTGCGATGCGTGCAAATCGACCTGATAAAGCGAAAAATCAATCGATTTACTGCATCATGCAGACGTGTAGATGTGCAAAAGCTGAGTCATGTCTTTGCAGTATGTGTGTATGTGACGTATATGAGTTGCAACATGTGCGCAAAGACGTTGCTGTTGTTCTATGTATATGAGCAAAGACTGTGTCATGTCTTTGCAATGTATGTGATTGCAATGCATGTTTATCAATTTGATAAAGCGAAAAATTGATTGATTTACTGTTTCATGTGAACATGTAAATGTGCAAAAGCTGAATCATGTCTTCGCAGTATATATATATTTATCATATATGAGCTCAACATGTAAATAAAGCGCTGTTACTGCTTTGTGTGTGATTGCGCTGCGTGTAAATCGGTCTGAAAATGCGAAAAACTGATCGATTTACTGCATCACATCTGTCTGTATGTGCGCAAAAGCTGAGTCGTGCCTTTACAATATATATGTGTATGTTTTATATGAGTTTAACATGTGAATAAAGCGTTGTTACTGCTCTGTGTGTGATTGCGCTGCGTGTAAATCGATCTGAAAATGCGAAAAATCGATCGATTTACTGCATTACATCTGTCTGTATATGCGCAAAAGCTGAGTCATGTCTTTGCAGTATGTATGTGTATGTTGTATATGAGTTGCAGCATGTATGCAAAGACGTTGCTGTTTTTCTGTGTATGTGCAAGCTTCAACGCGTCAACGACTGCATTGTTATTGTCTTGCTTTTCAACTGTATGTGAGCTCAACGTGTCTAAAATCATAGTGAGATTGTATATCAATTCATCTTTGTTCTTCATTTTGAAATAATATTTTGCAAGCTTGTTAAAAGTTAGTTTGCAAGCTTGAAAAACAAGTGCTTGTGAAGTACATGCATTATTGTGTACTATCGTCTTAATAACATTGAGATGATTGAAAAGAGCATCAAACATTCGAAATTTTAAATGTATGTTAACATTGATGATTCTAAATACAATCAGAATTAGCTCATAGAAAGAATTTAACATATTGTCAACAAGCAATACTAGTGATCATTTGTTTTTCTTTAATCAAATAGCTTGAATCTTTGCATCTGTCAAGAATTTCTCAATTCATATATTGATTGTGTCATGCAGTTGATATGCACGTTGAAGCATCAAATAAATAAAGTTTCAATGAATGTGAATGTCTTGTATCAATTTTCAAGATCTTGTGACTTGAAGTTTTAGAAAGTAAAGCTTTCATTGAGAAAAACTGTTGATGACAATAGTAAGAGCGTAAATCTGTTTCATTGATTAGTAAATGCATTATCTTTTTGCATTATCAACTTGATAAATATCTTCTTGACAACAGTGCAAAAATCATTGCTTGTGATTACATTCTCAACTTAATCATCATTTAATAACACAGCGAAATTGTTATTCAAAGTCTTTGATTCAATAGCTCTGATAAACTCTTGAGTCATTAGATTAATGATATGAATCATACAAGATATCGAGTTTTGTACTCTATCTCATGAAATATCATGTCGACTGAGCACTCTTTCAAACTTCTTCTTTAAAGTGTCATTGTTGCTTGCATTATTAATAACAACATCAAAAAGCTTGTTTTTAATGTTGTATGTATTCAAAATCTTGAACAGCTTTTGCATCAAATGACAATCAGTATGCTCAACTTAAAAAGACGTAAATTCAATGAGATGTTCATGATATTGAAATGTAGCATTCATTCAATATATCAAAACTTTCAGATAAGCAACTTTTTGAGAATTAAATCATGCATTCAACGTAATAAAAATCTGTCGTGACTCTTTTAAATCTTGCTTTATCTTTGCATGAATTTCATCATATTTCAAGAAAATTATGCTTAATAATTTAGTGCAATAAACGAAAGTAATCTCTGAATGAAGCATTTGTAGTAACTGTTGAAAATGCTTGTTTTCAATGATTCAAAAAGACAAATTCAGTGCAACAAAGATTTTGCACAATATCTTTTCTCAATTCTATTAATTGAATTGAGATGATAAGTTGATATGACTTTTCTTCTATAAACGCGTCAACTTTGCATTATTTATTTGCATTATCATATTAAACTTACACAACTGAAAGATATTTTCATCTGTGAAAGAGAGTTGAGTTATTTTTATTTGAATCGTTTCATGCAAGCATTTGTCTTGAGATGCTTGATCATATTAATCGTACTAGATTTATCAATAGCTGTAGAATGATTTAGAATTTTAAGACAATTCTTGCATGAAATTTTAGAATATTCTTTCAACATTGAAATCATTTGAATAAACTTGTTTCAGATGCTGAATTGTTTATTTACTTTGATTTTCTTGATTCAAAATGAATTATCTATCTTTTTTTGAATCTTGTTGATAATACTTTTGTCAATAATCATTTGTAATCATCATTGTTGAAATTGAGCATTGATATCAGCACTTCACTCAACATACTGATTATTCTCTCTTAATATTAAAAGAGAAGTATTGCAATGAATTTTATTCATCGCTTCTTGAAGAGTTTATTTCTTTTCAATGAAAGCACAATTGATGTTTCATGAATCTTGACTTGCAAATTCATTAGAATGAAGATTACTGAAAGTAAATGAATGAATAATTGAGAAATTAAACTCTTTCTTGATTGAAGATCTTAACAATTCATATGTCTTATCAGAATCAGATATCACACAATATATTTTATTGATAATGCAACAAGATAATGCAAGCAATGAGAAGAGAAATAGATTCATTTGTTGCATGAAAGTCTTTCAAATATAATGACGTAATAGATTCAAAAATAGTAAATCTTGACATTTGATATCATTTTCAATTGCTTAACAAGTTAAGTTGAGAATTTGAATTGAACTTTGATTCAAGATCAATATCAAGTTGAGTCAGAAGATTTAACTTGAGTAATCGAGTCGAGTCAGAAGATTCAACTTGAGTAATCGAGTTGAGTCAGAATGTAGATATGAAAATTCGACTTGATGATCAGTTTATTGATGTTCTCTTAAGTGTTTATGATGTGATTGCTTTTCTTGTAAAATCTTCAAAAGAAGATGATACTGAAATTGATGTGATTGATGTTGATTTCAACTCATTTGTTTTTAACTTCTTGACTAAATGATTCAATATAATGTTTTTGAATGTGATGATTATGCTGAGCAGATAACTTTCATTTGTTGAGCGTCTCTGTTTTCTTTTCAAGTCATTGTCTATCAGCAATCTTAGATTGATAAATGTTTTTATGAACATCTTCAACATCATCACTTTGAATTCTTTTTGCTCTTGTACAACGTGATATAAAGATTTGTGTTTCATGACTTTTTTTATTCTCTCTTTTTCAACCTGTTGTTTATGACATTAAAAGTCAAAGACTTTGTATATATTTTAACATGTTTCACATTTTCACATATCTTGAGTCTATTTATAAAAACAGTGTTTCAAGTGATGATTTAGCGTGCAGTAAACGCATTTTTACTTGTTTCTACATTTATATGTCTTATGATTATAGTCTTGATACTTTAAACACTGATGTGTTCTACAACTTGAATCATAGAACTGCGCGATTTTTATGTCAATCTCATGATATATTTTCTCATCAATTAGCTTGTTCATCATCTCAGCGCTGACTATGTATATCATCAGCAAGATGTATCTTTTCTGTTCACTATTCTTTGTGAATCACTTGACTTTCTCAATCATCATTTTCAAATGTATGTCTTTATTGATCTTGATGAGTGCTTTCATTCTCTTCTTCTTTATATCTTTAAACATTTCTTCAACTTTAATTTCATGTATCACTATCTTGAAACTGATTTCGCGCAGACTTGCGTTTGATGAAATCTCTTTGATTCAAAAATTGTTTTTCTTCAATATTTTTTTGCTATCTTTTGTCTTGACTTGAAATATCAGTAGATTTGATCATCTTTTTATAGTTTCTATGTTCTTGCACATTGATAGTATCTTGTCGACGTCAATTTCTCTCGCTCATCTCACTATGTTCTTTGTTGTTATCATCATGATTTTCTTGATCTTCTCTTTCTCTTTAACGAAGATTTTAATCTTGAATTTCTTGCAATGATTTTGCATTGACGATGCAACGTTGACGCTGAGAACAAAATAACTTTCAAATGATGTTGTTGACTTCTCATTCACTTTCTTCGCTCAGTTGTCAACATGTCTCTTCTTCTTCGCGAACTTCTTTTTGAGTCTGCTCATTATTTTTTTCAATCTCTTCAGCGAATTCTTCATGTGTCGATTGACAGTCAACGCAGCGACACGTTGACGCGTCAGCTTTTTTTATTATCTCTGTTAATCTCTTCATCTTTCTTCAGAGCATCAACTGATTGTTTCTACGTTCGTTGAGCTCATAAAGTACTTGCAGCTTGTTTAATTTCTCGTGTATATTTTTTGTCTTGATTGAATTCTTCTGCAAGATAGTGATACTTACTTTTTACTCACTTGCTGATGTCACGTTGATGATGCTTATTATCTGTCTTTGATGATCAGAATGAAGTGTAAGCATTATGTTGATAATGTTTTATTTATGAGATATATTATTAACTTATAAACAGCTGAAACATAAAGAAGAAAGATATAAGTTGAATCATAAAACTTTTATTTCAGCTTCAATCATCAATGTTAAAATACATTTTTAGTCAGATTTGCAATTATATTCTTTCAGTTGCAATCTCTGAAACAGTATGAAAAGTCATAGTTATAAAAGACACATTATTGATGATATGATTTTACAAATGTATGTTGAATCATCTTCACATTTCTATCAAGATCTTAACTGCATATCTCACAGCAAAAAAGTGAAAAAAGATGATCAATGATTTTAATAATGTTAAGATTGATGTTGTCATTCTTATCATTATCATGATGTCAGATCATCAATTCAATTTAGAACATAAATCATTGATATTTTAAATAATTTCAATTCATTGAATCTGTTTTGCAGTTCAATGAATCAAGTCATCAATCTAATCATGATCATCACTATGCGATGCAAGACTCTCTAGTGATCATCGACTCAATGATGATCTCAACTCGATGTTGCATATTTTGCAACTCATCAACATGAAAATCAATCATTAATTCAATTGAACTTCGAATAGCTTCAAATTCGGAATTAATTCTACGATTTGAATGTTCTAAATATTTCTCTAAGAAAGTAGAAACTCAGTCGTCACAACGTTGAATGATCGCTTCTTTGACTTAGTCTTCTTCTTTTATTTTTCAACTCTCTTCGTCTTCTTCTTCTCTTTTTTGACTCTAACTGAAGTCAATTTTCTGCAATCGCTCACTTTTACGACTTCGAATTTTGCTGCTACTGTTTTAAGTTGACTATCGCGTTTATCTCTTGAAGCAGCTGCTTTCTGTATGATCTGAAGATTTTTGACTGTAATATTGAGAGTGTGAGTTGCAGTCATTGAACTTCGAATAAATCGATTCATATGTATGAGATCAATTTCATCGTAATGATCAATCTTCGCTAGCTTCTTTTAAATCATTCAATCATGTCTGATGATTGAATCTGGTTTCTTTGAAGTGTAAAGCAGAGATAGTGAGAAAGAACTAGAGATTCTGAGAGCTCGAGTCAGCTGATTTGCTCTCACTTTCTTTAGAACAATCTCAGAATTATATGAAACTAGCTCGATTTGTTTGAACGCATGTTTAATAGTCAACGTTTTGAACGTTTTGTTGCAAAAGCTCTGAAACGCAGCTAGAAATTTCAGCTTATCAAAGTTGTAATCACTCAGTCAAACAGCATGATCAATTGTCTTCATATGATAGTGCTTGAAGAGTTGAAACACATCGACGTCAAGAGATTGAGTCAGATGAGTGAAGTGAGGTGAAAGCTTGTAAAGCACGATTTTTGCTTCTTTGCAAAGTTTCAAAAAGAATATAGTCATGTGAGAATCAAATTCATTGACTATGAGCATTGCTCATGCCTCAACTCTCTTGTTTTTGATATGTTCAATAAAATGCTTCAGTCAATTCATTGTTAAATCGTCATTGCTGTATTCAATTTCGCTGATATTAATGAAAGTGTCATCGTTCAGATCGTTGAAGTCTCATTTGTGTAAAATGTGCACTTCGATCAAAATCAACATGAGAGATATAAATCGACTCTCAGAACTCACACACTTCACGAAAGTAAGATAGGTACGATTATTCAAATTCATCATGCAAAGTGACTTGTTTGAATTCAATGTGACTACTAATTGAGCACGTTCACAGTTGATCTAAAAGTCTGTTTCATTCATGTTTCAAACATTCACATTCAGTATGTCACAATCTTTCATTGCTCTTTTATATTTGTAGAAATGATCATTAAATGTAGTCACGTTCTGACTGTTCTTTTTATCGTATGTCAAAGACTTTTGTTTTCATCGATAATACTGTGAATTTCGCTTCAAAAATCTTTCAACTCACAGTGATTCTACAACACGTTGTTCTGAGCGAATCAATCAATTTGCAGCTCTCATGATCATACATGAGCGAGCTGACATGTTGATCTGATTCAGATGTTTGATATAATCAAATATAGCTTGTTCTTGCACATTAGTAAGTGCTTTGTTGATGAAAGATCGCGTTGATTTAGAAGAGACTTCATTGAATTGTCTTTGAAGTGTACGAAGTGAAATCTCAAAAGCTTCAGTCGCTTCGATGCAATTGAAGTATCAATCATCATGTATGACATTGATAGCATCTAAAATGCGTTGCTTCATCGTTTTATATGATTCAATCATGTTGTGATTGAGTTGTAAATTGATGAAGGTAGATGGTTTAATTTAGTTGATTTCAAGAAAAAACAACATTGAGTCAAGATCGTCATTGAGTCAATGATCATTAGAAAGTCTTGCGTTGCATAGTGATGATCATGATTAGTCATCATCATTTTAATCTAGTTTCAGCAATTTTGTTTCAATCATCTCAGTCATGTGTATAAACTTCTGCAATCTTAAGTCAATAAAACTATTGTCTAGTCTTGATTCTGCTCAATTCATGTATATAAAAGTTAAGTTCTCATTCTTTTCTTTTGCTCTTTGTCTTTCATCTTATACATTATTTGATGTATTGTCTTGTATTTAGATTCTATCAAAGTAATAATAATATCAGTCTTTTATATTGATAGTATCTTTAGTTTAGTTCAGTTTCTAACATTATGAAAGATTTACACTTTTTGCAACGTTTTTATACGTTGAAATCTCATCTAGTTATTCTTTCGCTTAAATGAAGTCATTTCACAATTTCTTGATCGACGATGAGCATGCTGTTGAACAGTTCACTCAAAGTGTAATTGAAAATTCAGTCAAGATCTTTCGCGCAATGCAAAAGCTTCAAAATCAAGTTCAACAACATGATGTTATCATCTTGTTTTCATTCATCATTCTCAATTCTTCAGTTTATATAAAATTGAATTCTCAGTCTCTTGCAACAATAGTTCAGATTGTTGCACAAATCTTGAATAATCAATCTTCTTTTGTCGTTCATCTCTCTGCGAATTCTGTCATTGTCTTCATTACTTTTAAATTCAAGAAGCTTTTTGACATATTTAAATATGAAAGAAACAAAAATTGATTGAATGCATGAAAGCAGAGTCTGATACAATGCATAAACGTGAATGATGATCATTATCTCTCTCATTGAGTTAAGATTGTCTATGTTGAATCACGACTCATCATAAATAAGAAAACTCACAATTTAATGAGTCAATATTGAGTCAATGATCTTTGTATCATTTTCATCTTTGCAGATTAACAACACAAGTTGCATCATTGCTATGACAATTCTTTTAAGACAAAAGATGCTCATTTATATTTTCGCGAAACTTTGAAGCAAAACATGAATAACTTTGTTGACTATTACAATCTCTTTTATCAAAAGAAAGAACATTTTTTGATGAAAGATTTCTCATTGATTGACTGTCTGAAACATAATGTTAATTATTTCACTTAAGTTATTGTCTTCTTCTAATGAAATCTTGATGAAATTCAATCATTCATCTTTCATCAATGAGTTTAAGCATTTTCTGACATTGATGAAGAGCTTCAGCAGCTTAAACATCATTAATCTTGCTTTGTCTTTATCATCATCTTGTTCATCAAAGTCAAGAGCATCTCTGCATCAATTAGTAACTTTTTGAGTTCAAAAATCATCACTTTTGTGACTGTTATTATTATGATTCTAGCTACGCATCTATGCTGATAGCTATGTTGATGACTATGTTGATGACTATCGTCAATCGCTTGTCGCTAGACTATAAAGTTGTTTCAAGATCAACTTTATTCAGAGTTAGCTTATGTTCTTCTGAGTCATATAAATAGTTGACTCTTCTCTTCTAGATACTTTTCTTTCTTAGCATTTATATACTCGTTACATTACACTCATATGACTCGCTCTATGCTGATCTCTAACATTATATAAATGCTTTTTCGTTACAGACGAAGTGAAATAATCTGCATTGATTCTCGAGTGCTTCTGTTGATTCTTCAACTCACTATCAACATTTGATCTAGTCGACTTGCAATCATCATCAGCACTCATCTTTCTTCTCTTGTAAGCTGATTCAGCGAGAATAAACAAAAGATTTGAACTCATGCGCTGATCAGCAAGTATAAACAAACGATCAAAATCATTCAACTAGATCAAAGATCAGCGAATTAATCGTTCATTCAGATTCGCAAGAAATTCTTCAAATTTGTTGAATAATCAAACAAGATCAGTCTATGACTGCGTGAAGTCTTTATCTCAAAGAGCAATCAAAGAAATCAGTCTAGAACTGCGTGAAGTCTCTATCTTGATGAGCAAACCTCAACAGTGAGTCTGCTTCAATGACACTCATCGTCAATGCAATGACTCATCTATTCTCATCGCTTTACTCATCAGTGAATCGATTCGTTTACTCGTTCATGTGCAACTAGTGAGTCTGCTACAATGACACAATAATGTCTTTAACAACAAGCAAATCTTTGAGCTTGTTTCTATATCAAAACCTCAGTGAGTCTGCTTCAACAACATTCTCAATGCAATGATTTACTCACTCTCATCATTCTATCTATCAGTGAATCTGACTCGTCATTGAGTTTACATGCAACTAGTGAGTCTGCTTCAATGACATCTTTCGTCAATGCAATGACTCAGCTACTCACATCACTCTATCAATCAGTGAATTGATCTGTTGACTCGTTTGCGTGCAAATAGTGAGTCTGCTACAAAGACATCTTTCGTCAACGTGATGATCTATCTACTCACATTGCTCTACCTATCAGTGAATCTGATCAAATGTTCACGTGCAACTAGTGAGTCTGCTTCAATGACACAATCAATGCAATGATCTATTCACTCTCATCACTCTACTCATCAGTGAATCTGATCATACGTTCATGTGCAACTAGTGAGTCTGCTACAATGACATCATTCTATCTTGCATAGTGAGTTTGCTACAATAGACATTTTGATTCTACACAAGACTAAGAAAATACATTCATGCAAACATGAATTGTTGAAGAGAGAGAGTAACGTTAGAATTCTAGCTACGCATCTATGCTGATAGCTATGTTAATGACTATGTTGATGACTATCGTCGATCGCTCATCGCTAGACTATAGAATTGTTTCAAGATCAATTCTATTCAGAGTTAGCTTATGTTCTTCTGAGTCATATAAATAGTCAACTCTTTTCTTCTAGATACTTTTCTTTCTTAGCATTTATATACTCGTTACATTACACTCATATGACTCGCTTTATGCTGATCTCTAACAGTTATTTTAACAGTATCTTTGTCTCTTTCTCTCTCATCTTTTAATAAGTCAATGAATCTAAGCTTTGTCATTATCATCATTCAAGATAAGACTCTGATTGTTTCTGAGATCAAGAAAATCTGCAACAAGTGAAAGCTGTGCTACTATTGCAAATTGCAACATTCAAGCAAAATCACTAAAGAATGTTTAAATAAGAAGTTCTTCACTTTGTGTATCATGAACATTTACGACAGTGATATCATCAGTATAAATAAAGAAGTCTCGCTGTTCATAAGAAAAATTTAGTCTTTAAGCTAAGTCACGCTCAGAAATCTGTATACATATCATCTTGTTTACTAGTTTCAATCTTTTCACTCTCACTTCAATTATATAGAAAGTTTTTTGCTAAATCTGTCTTGAAACTTTTTGAATTCAATTCAACATTCAAAGATAGTCACATGATAGTATTCTGTATTCTACGTCAAGCTTAATCTAAAGTTCTCATTCTTGCTTTGATTGATAGTGAAGTCTCTACTTATGTCTTTATGAATAAATTCTTCATGCAACAACATCATCTTTTCTTGCATTAATTAACTCATTCTTGCAGACTTCAAGAATTTGATGATCAAGTCGCTTTAATCAATGACATTAGTTATGTTGTCGAAATCACAATGATTCTTAATGAATACATCAAGAAACTATTTTTCTATGTCATTGAATTAAGTCAATATCTCATCATCATGAGTCTATCATGACTTTGTCATCACGTCATTGATGTCAATTTTAAACACAATATTCTCATTTTGTCTTTCTTCTTTTATCTTAACTATTGTTGCTCATTTCTCATCAAGATCTATGATCTTAATCAACAAGAAGAAAATTTCTTGTTCAAAGTTAACAAAGTAACTTTCTTTCAGTCTTGCTCTCAATTTACTCATAAGAAGCAACTCAGTTCATGAATCATTCACAAGAAGCAATTCAGTCTACAGATCACTCACAAGAAGCAATTCAGTTTACAAAGTGCTCACAAGAAGCAATTCAACACTCAGTTCATTTGCAAGAAGCAATCTAGTTTCTTATTCACTCAAAAGAAGTAACTCAGTTTCTTGTTTGCTCACAAGAAGCAATATAACTTCTCATTTGCTCATGAAAAGTCAATTAATACTCAGCTCATTCACAAGAAACAAATCTTGTTCAATCTTGTCTCTTGTCTGAAACAAGAAGCTTTTAGTTGTATTCTTCAAGTCATTCAAAAAGAATACTCATCAAAAATTAAATGTTGAAATTCTTTTTTCTTTAGAATTTCTGTTGTTTTTTAAGCAGATCAATTCAATCAATCTTTTATACAACTTGACATAGTTAAGTTAAGAGCTCAAAGCTTTGATCATGCTGCTCATGTCAAAAACATTGAAGTGTTTAACATCATTTTAAAGAAAATCAATGTCTTCTTGAATCTTGAGTTAATCTCATCTTTTAATTCAGACTTTGACGAGTCAAAATCGCGTCACACGACTTTGACTGTTCATTCAAAGAACAGTTCAACTTTTGCTCAGTTCTCATCTCACTCTCAAGACAGTACATATGATAAAAATCATCATCTGAATCTTCATCAAATGAAAAAGAAATTTCATTTGATTGCATTCACAACACAAGAAGATCTTGAAGTCTATCGACAAAGTAAGAACGTCGATTCAGTCACAATTTTATCATTCAGATATTTCAAGTTTCTAAATGTTTTCTTTAAGAAGAACGTTGATATTTTGTCTTTGCATCAAGCTCATGATCATGTCATACATCTTAAAAAAGATGCTCAACTCTTAATCTTTGCTTTGTACAACATGAGTTATGACAAAATTCTAGAACTTCGTCGTTATTTAAATGAAAATCTGAGCAAAGATTTCATTCAAGTCAGTTACTTTCAGATGATTGTCTCTGTTCTCTTCGTCAAGAAATTCGAAGAAGAACTTTGCTTCTGCATGAACTATTAAGATCTGAACGCTATCACAGTCAAGAATTAATATTCTCTGTCTCTGATCTCAGAAACGCTGAATCATTTAAATTGAGCTAAAATCTTTATCAAGCTGAATATCATTTCTGCGTTCAATCGACTTCAAATCAAAGAAGAAGATGAAGTTCTCATTGTCTTTTGCACTCAATTTAAATTATTCAAGTATCTAGTCATGCTCTTTAATCTATGTAATGAGTTTGTCTTGTTTCAGAAGTATATCAACAATACTTTTTGCAAACATTTAAATAAGTTCTGTACAGCTTATTTGAATGACATCTTGATTTATTTTGACAATGAACTTAAGCATGAGATTCATGTCAAGCTCATTCTGCGAAAGCTGCGAAAAGCAGATCTTCAGATGAATATAATCAAATGTGAATTTCACGTCACTCAAGTTTCATATCTAGAATTGATAATCATCATCAAAGAAGTCAAGATAAATTCTTCTAAGATAAACATCATTGTCAACTGACTCATCTTGATCAACGTTAAAGATGTTCAAAGTTTTCTAAATTTTGCGAACTTTTATAAAAGATTCATTTATGACTATAGTAAAATAGCTACTTCGCTCACTCGTCTCATCAGAAAAGATGTACTTTTTGTTTGATCTCAGAAATGTCAAATTGCATTCAACATTCTTAAGAAAATCTTCACTTTCAAGATTATTCTTCGTCACTATAATTCAGATTACAAGATTGTGATAGAAATCAATGCTTCAAACTATGTGTTGAAAGACATTCTTTCTCAATATGATGAGAATGAGATTCTTCATTCAGTTGCTTACTTTTCAAAAAAGCATAACTCAATTGAGTGTAACTACGAGATTTATGATAAAGAACTTATGATCATTGTTTGCACTTTCAAGAAATGATGATCAAAGCTTGAAAACTTTATTTATTCTGTTGAGATGATCATAAATCACAAAAATCTTAAGTATTTCATGTTAACTAAGCAGTTGAATCATCATCAAGCTCATTGAAGTGAGTTTCTGTCTAGATTCAACTATCACATTGCTTATAATTTCAACAAGATTGATGATAAGTTGAATGCTTTGACACGTCGCTCAGAAGATCTCTTTAAAGAGAAAAATACATTCAATTCTTAACATCAATATCAACATCAAACAATTCTGAAAACTCATGTTTTAGATCTTGATATTGTTGAGAATCTCGTCTTCGATGTTTTCAACATCAAAGTCATGAAGCTTTAATCATAAATCATTGCTCTAGATTCAGTTCAGTTACATCTGTTCTCAGTTATCTCAGCATCTTCGCAAATTCTAGCTTTTATGAATCTAGAAATCGAAGAATTCAACGTTGAAAACATTGAATCTCAGCTAGATTAAAACATTCTGAATCTTGATAAAGATTCTGCTGACACTCTCACTCAGACATTGTGAAAGCAAGTTGAAATCAATGACAAATTCGCAGCTCAGATAATTGAAGCACTTTGCAATGAAGCACAACATCATAACAAGATTTCTCTAGTTGAGTATAAAGAACATGAGAATCATCTGTACTTTCAAGAAAGAAAGTACATGCTTAACTCAGATAAACTACGTCTTCATATCATTCAGCTCGTTCATGATAATGTCATTGATAATCATTCAGAAAGAGCAAAAAGCTATGAACTGATCAGTTGAGTTTACTGATGATCAAACATTTATAAGTATGTTCAATGCTTCGTATGAAACTGTCATGTATGCACACGTTTCAAGCTTTCTAGACAACAAACTCAAGAATGATTGCATTTTCTTTCTGTTAGAAATCAGCATAAAGTGAGTCATATGAGTGTCATTTAACTAGTAAATAAATGCTAAGAAAGAAAAGTATCTACAGAGAAGAACTTGCAGCTTATATGTGTTTCTGATCTTTGTGCTAGACTTGAAAGAATTGATGTCTTACACAGATGATGCAGAGACTTGATGACATCATCTCTAGCTTGAATGCTCACTAAACTCAATTAAAAGTAGTTGAGATCGAGAATAAAGCGAGAATAGATCGAGAATCGTAACATTACTTTTTCTCTTCAACTATTCATGTTCGCATGAATGTATTTTCTTAGTGCGCTCGATTAAAATATTGAGTGTGAAAGTCATCAACAACATTCTGAGCGTTCATGAATTCATTGTTGTCAGCGTTATATCAGTTGAGATCGTTATCATAGCTTTTTCATTTAACTTGATATTGAAGTTGTCTTTGATATCATCGAAAGTTCAATATATTGTTAATTTCTCATTCATCTTCATCATTTATCACTATTGACTTCGAGAATTCATTCTTCTGATCAGACAGAGAATCATTGACGACAAGATGAAGAAGCTCTGAATGAAATACATTATGTATATGCATAGTTTTAAGTAGTTTCAATTTATAGAATGAGTCAACAAGATTGATGATCTGAAAAGAGTTGAGCATCTTGTTATTCAATTTTTTGAAGAGTCTCGCTGTAATAATGTTTCGTTCATTCAGAAACATCTTTGATTTGATCTTGTAATTGATCTTCTTTCTATGCTTGTTAGCTTGATTCATCATTTGTTTTCGTGTTTTGATCAGAGCTTCATGAGTGAAGATCAATGTCTTGTTCATTTGTTCAGATATATTCTTGACTTGATCAATCTGCAAGCGTTCGTGAATGCTTTTATAATTCATACTCAATGATGTCAGAGTTGAAGCTCATACAAGAATGAAAGCTCTTGTTCATGAAGAAAAGAGTCAAGAAGATGACTGAGAACAAAATGTTATTGTCAACAAACTTGATCATGAGTAGTCACTTAAATCAGTCGTTCTGCATATATGAACAGAAGAATCAAAGATATCACTTGACATTTTGATTGACTTGTTTGCTTTGATTATTGATTTGAGAATAATAGACGATGAACAATCAAAGAGAAATGTTCAGTCGTTTGCAAAGAAACTTTCATAGTATAGAGATGAATTGCAAATCTCGATCAGATACTATGAAACTTAATAGATCATGAGTTTAATATACTCATTGAATCAGCATTTCAGCTGTCTTTTTGACAGTGATATCTTTATCATCAATGATGCAAGAAATATAATGTCTTTCTTTTAACAATCTGCAGATGATCGTCAGAATAACGTTGTACTCGCTTGAATCAAATAAATTGATAATGAAGTTCATTGCTATGTCTTGTCATCGCTGTTCAGATATCAATAGAGATTGAAGCAAGTTATTTGATTTATCTCTAGATGTCTTTGAACGTTGACAGATATAGCAGTTCTGAATATATCAATCTATTGTTTTTCGCATGAATGATCAATAGTAGTTTCGCTTTATGACTTTCACAGTTCTAAGAATATCAGAATGATCAACTGATGATTGATCATGCATCTCATGAATCAGGTTCATTTGTAGAAGCTCGTTGAACGAGACTCATAGCTGACTATCATGATACAAGATTTCATTCTGAGTTCAACAATTCTTCAATTTGATATCTTCATATTGTGTCTCGTCTCTTGCTATTGCTTCGCGAAGTAGCATACAATTCTCGTTGATCTCATTAGTCTCAAGAATCTGTTTATAGATTAATTTACTGATGTTCTTCTTTAGATCAGCAATTTTCATTCGATTTGAAGTTAAAATAGTGATTCATTGATAGTGAACGCGCTCATCTTCTAAATTTCTGAGCACGACGTCAGCTTGACGAGTTAATGCATTGATCTTGATGTTTTGTTTATCAGATCGATACATTATTCTGAAGTTGAAGTCAGTGAGCTTCTGAATTCAATGCATCTGACGTCTGCTCAGCTTTTTATCTTTCATCAACGAAGTGAGCGTTTGATGATTGATGAACATCTTAATAGAAATATCAGTTAACTTCAGTTTGAGTCGTCAGTGTTCAAATGCTCAAATGATGATCAAAAGTTCTTTATTATATATCTCGTAGTTGCATTCAGCAGAAGACATGTTCTTGCTATAAAAGACAATTAAATGTAGTACTTCTTTGTCATCATATTAAAAGAGAATTTCATTGTTGACGTAGTTGAATGAGTCAATTTCAAGAATAGTTTTACAAGTTTGATCAAAGTGACGTAGTATAAAAGTCTCAATCATATGTCTCTTCATATGATTGAAGACAATCTGACAAACTTTATTTCATTCAAATATGATTTTCTTTTGAGTGAGTTAAATCATTGAATGAACAATCTTGAAAAAGTTCTTGATGAAGTATCAATAGAAATTGCAGAAGTCAATGAAGAACTGCATCTGAGTGAGATTATTGAGTGTAAATCAATCAACAACTGCTTGCATCTTTTGCAAATTCATCTTCAATTCTTCGATTGATATTAAGAGTTTTAGAAAGATAGTTTTCTGAACATGAAACTTGCACTTATTGATGTTTATCTGTAAATCAGCTTCTCGTAGTTTATTCAAGATCAATCATACATGTTGCTTGTGTTTGTTCAAGATCTTGCTGTAAATGATAATATCATCTAGATAAATTTGACAAAACTGATGTAGATACGTGAATACTATATGAACAACATGTTGTTCATATAGTGTTGATAAAATGCAGATTCGTTGATTAATTCAAAGAGCATTACATGATATTTATATGAGTTGAAGAAAATAATAAAGATAGTCAAATCTTCGCTATCTGAGTGCATGTGTAGTTTGTTGAACGCAGTAATGATGTTCAATTGAGTCAGATACTTGCTTTCTTGTATATAAGCGAAAGTCTTGTCTATCAATGACAAATAATAGTGATTTCGTTTGATTAAAGCATTGAGCTTTCTGTAATCAACGCAGAAAACGCAAACTATCATCTTTCTTTTTAACGAACAAGATGAGCGAGACGTATGATGCGAAGCTGAAGAAAATGAATTCTTTGTTTAGATGATTGATCAGATACTTCTTTATCTTCTGAAGTTTGTGATCAAACATCTGATATAGTCTGCTTCAAGAAAGTATTTCTTCATCAATCAACTCAATTTTATGATCGTAGAAACGATGCAATTGTTGCGAGCGTGCATCTTGAGTTAGTCTAACATAAATCATGTTAGACTATCATAAACTAGTATGAGGCTGATGTTGACACGCTAGTGATCTAGCGCGCCTTCGTGAGTATAAGACTCTTAACATGTTTCATCTTCTTTCTTCTTTAGCTTTGAACTTCTAGTTAGAATACACTCATATGATTCGCTCTATGCAGACTCATAACATTAGTTCAAAGCTCATTAATCTTGCTATCGATGTGTAAATGATATAAAAACAAGCTACACAATTTAAATCAGAAGTTGAAATCAGAAATTTTGACAGCAAAATCAGAACTTGAGCTCAGAAAGCTCAATAGAAATTAGAAATTTCTAAAGAAGAATCTTGATTCGAAATTAGAAATTTCAATAGAATCAGAATCAAAGAACATGAACGCGTTGCTCTTGACTAACTCTTTATTGAGCTCGTCATCAGAAATCAGAAATTTCAGCAGTACTTGAACTCAGAAAGTTCAATAAAGTACTAGTCGTTGCTTGAACTCAGAAAGTTTGATAAAGTAACATCAGAATCTCGATCAGCAATTTTCTATTCATATCATGACTAGAAGCACAGAATCAGAATCAGTGAGCATTGCTCACTATGACTTTCAAAATGTTAGAAGAGAATCACTTCTATCACAGAATTGAACAGCATCAGAAGAAGAAGGCACGAATGCGTCATCAGATACAGAAGAAGAGAACATGAACGCGTTGCTTTTTGATCACGAAATGATCAAGATCAGCATCAGCACTGAACTGAATGCTTGAATAAGCACTCATGAAGCAGACGACATTGTTGCCTTTATCAAGTACATATGTCAACAGCATGACATTGAAATCGAGACTCACAATGACATGATTCAAATGTTAGAAGATGTCAACGAGATAAACATCACATTGAAAGCTACGCAGACGCATCTGCAGAAAGAAAATAGAGACAAGAACGTGATTATACATCATTTAAAAGCTGCATCAAGTCAGCAAAGCACTTCAACTTCTGAAGATTGATTCTCGAAGTTGATCAAGTTATTGAATTCTTCACTGTTTGAAGATTTGTCACAGAATGTAAACAATTGACTATCTTGAATGCAAAACAAGCTGAAGACAAACAAGAATCATTTTTCTATCGAAAAGTTGAAGATTGCATACATTGAAAGTCAAGTCAGTGAAGCTGCGATCAAACATATTGCATCTTGCATGTGAAATATCTTCTTGAACTCGTTTCTGAAAGTCGAAGAAGTACTATCGATGATTAATAAGATGTATGACAATCTCAATCATCATCACATGACTTAACAACAGTACTTGAAGCTGTATCAGAACAAGATTTTCTTTCATGAATTTTGAATGAAATTTCAGAGATTTAATGCAGAACTAGAATACAATAACGAGACTCTACTAAATGATCTTCAGCATAAGATCAGCTCAGATCTTCAACGAGCAATGCTCAATGAATGAATCACGAATTTGAATGAGTTTATCAACATCTGCATGTCAGTCAATGTTAGATTAACTGAATTGAATGCTTGATCAGTCGTCAAAGTCTCAGCAACTCAAGCTGCTCGCTCTGTCTCTAGCACATTGACTGCTTGATTCACGTTATCAGTTTCTTCGTGAAAGAAATTCAGAAGATTAAATCTCAATTCTATTCAGAAAGAGTTGTTTAAGAAAGAACTTTGCTTCAAATGCAAGAAGTCAAAACATAAAGCATATGATTGTTTCAAGATAACTCAAATGCATGAGATCGCTGCGAATTTGAAAAACAATCTGCTTTCATCAAAGTAGTGACTGAGAATGATATACTCATATTCTGTTTCATCAGCATGTCTGATGATTCATTTAATTTCAAGTCATTCACTGTTGACATTATCTTGAGTAATCTAGAAAAGATATTCAGATCTCTCATTCTGATAAATACTGAAGTCACTGACATGACTTTCATTGATGAATCTTTGATGTCAGAGCTATGTGAACGCTTTGATATTCAGTCAATATTGTTGTTGAAATCAAAGTCAATTCAATCATATGATAAAACTTCTGATCGAAAGTTGATTACACACGCTCTGTATACATTGATCATGATACAAGAACACAAGAATGAAATGATGTCTTTATTGATAACTCATCTAGATCAGCACAAAATAATTATTAAAAACTTCTGATTGAAAAGAAATCAAATTTTGATAAATTTTGCAAACAATCAATTAATATTATCATTGAAGATTCGAACATTGAAATCTGTTGTTTCAAAAGTAAGCAGTCAATCAGCATTTTACAGATCTGAGTCAAGCGAAATCTGTGAAATGAAACAAAAGAACTTGAACTTGATTGTTACGTTGACTATCATCTTGAAGCGACTCACGAATCAGAAACTAGTGAATCAATTCATTGAATCTGTTCAATGCATTGAATCATTACTCTTAGTGAAGTCAAGCACTCAATTTGATCTCAATCAATCTCAACTCATTCAATCATCAGAGAAAGAAGAGCTCGTCAATATTATCATGATTGAAGTCGTTGTATATTGAATTCTAGTCAAGAATAAGAAGATCAAGATCTTCTTCTTGATCATTAGTGAAATCAACAAAGCGCTTAGCTCAGTCAAAGATTTCGTGAAACTAAATGAAGTGACTTCTGTCATGTCACTGAATGAACTGAAAAAGAAGCTTTCAATAGTCTATCATGACTTTCTAGATGTTTTCAATAGAGAAAAGGCAACGCAGTTGCCTTCACATTGATCATATGATCACAAGATTGAATTAGAAGATGAAAGTCAATCTTCTAGAAGTCAATTGTATTTCATGTCGAGCTACAAGTTGCAGAAAATCAAGAAGTATCTAGAAGAGAACTTGAAGAAGAAGTTTATTACACTCAGCAAAGCTTTCTTCGCTTCATCAATACTATTTGTTGAAAAGAAAAATGATAGTCTTCGCTTTTGCGTGAATTATCGAAAACTGAATGCTCTGATCAAAAGAAATCGTTATTTAATACTTTTGATAAACGAAGTACTCGCTCAAATTCAAGGCAGTAAGTATCTGACTCAACTCAACATTATCATCACGTTCAATAAACTGCACATGAGTTCAGAAAGTGAGAATTTAACTACTTTTGTTACTTTCTTCAATGTTTACAAGTATAGAGTAATGCTTTTTAAATTGATCAATGAACTTGCGTTCTTTCAGCATTATATCAACGATGTATTGTTTGACTGTCTGCACAAGTTTTGTCAGACATACTGAAATGATATTCTCTATTGAAAGAGTAGAGTGAACAGTATTACATATGATGAAATCTATGCAGATTATAGAGAGAAGTCGTAGACTGCTCTATCTATATACTGCTAACGTGACTGAGTCGTGACGCGCGATCTTTCTTCTGACGCTAGTCTACGAAGAGCTGCTAGAAACGAGTCTGTCATCGCACTTCTCAACACTTTCACTCAATGCTTGCGAGTTTCTCAGCTTTCACTGCTTTTCAGTTTCAGTTGTTCAATGAATCTCTTGAAGTTCTGTCGAGATAGTGACTTGATCAATTCGTCTGCTATCATATCTTGACTAGAGACGAAGTTC
>JAABUK010003718.1_pt1 | contig 25481 bp, 20 predicted proteins | sample 5559141 | NCBI WGS metagenome assembly JAABUK01 (sample SAMN10711869, study PRJNA513367) | rock metagenome | isolation source: Antarctica rocks | place: Antarctica: Victoria Land, Pudding Butte nord | collected 2016-01-03 | reverse complement strand
GTTGAAGGGGAGGAGTGATAGAACAGAAGGAAGTACGCCTCGTTGTTGAATCGGCTTTGCAAAGAGGTTAAGAAACATGGACCGTTAGCTAGTAGTAAACGGCGGCTGATGTACGGACAGGCCAGCCACAGGGATTACTGTCGCGTTTCCAGGAGATAGTCAAGCTGTTCATGGTTTCCAGGTCAGAATACGAACGAAGCAGAAAGCAAACAAAAAAAACCAGTGAGGCAAGGACTAGACAGTGCGAACCAGATTTGGGACAACTTGTCGAGTACCAGGCTGCACTGCCAACCAATCGATGCGATCAAACCTAGAACTCCAGACAAGCATGCAGATAGTGGTTCATGCAGGCACGCAGTCCGTGTGTAACATGTGAGGTGGAGCGGCCAGTCCAAGGAAGCATTTAGAATGGTGAAGCCAGCCCATTTTCCCACAACGTACTCGACAGATCGCATGAAATGGGTTTCCTATTCTGGAGTGGAAGGAGACACGCGCTGCCTGCGGAAACGGCAGACGCAGTCATACTGCTAGAAGATGCTTCACATTCCAGCGGCCAGGCGGTGAGCGATTGAAACCAACTGACAGCAATCCATGCACAAACACGCTTTTCACAGCCATTTTGGCAGCTGGCACACGTCCTTGACTTTGAGGCTGTCAATTGCCTGAAGTACATGCTTGGCCAGGGTCCCAAAGAAAGGTAAGTAGGACCAAAGCCCAGAGATTTCCGAAGAGAAAGGTCCACTGCTGCGCAGCATTGAAAGAACCTTTCTATGGCGCCCTTTGGCAAAAAGTCCCTGCTTAGGCAATATCAAAATTGTCCGGTTGCTTTTGCGCTTCCTCCTCAGACGCTTGGTAAATCTCTTCGATGCCCCCAAGGCGTGTTGCCAAGGCTTTGACGAATTCAGAGGCCACTGGTTCAACGTCGAGACTATCACTGCCCTTGGCTCTCTCTGCAGTGAGCCATGTCACGCCCTTGCCCTCTAAGCCACACGCAACGATTCGGCCAAACCCCCAACTGAGCGATTCCTCCCGGTCGGTAACATTGAGCCCAATACCATGTCCTGTAATGCCCCTCCGAATTCGAACTCCAAGGGCGCATATCTTGTGTTGGCCTCCTTTCACCCAGACCCCCGGGTCTTCTGTTGTCTCGACGGCGGGAACTCCGAAGCTCGTGCATACCCCCACAACTGTCTCTTCAAGCAGACGAACGTAGTCTCGTGGGGTTATCTTGTGCCGCCGAAGATTAATGATGGGATAAGCCACCAGCTGTCCCGGGCCATGGTATGTCACTTGCCCTCCTCTTTGCGATTCGAGAACAGCGGCTTTGCCATTATCCTCCAAGAATCGACGTTGCTCTTCGCTCACAGTATTTAGCTGTCTTCTGCCGAACGTGTAAACTGGTTTGAACTCCGCGGTGATGACTATAGCATCTGGTGACTCTATAGTGGGAGAATTACTGGCAGGTGATAACTTTGCGCGACGCCAAAGGTCTTTGGCCAGGAAATGTTTTTGTATCAGGGCTTCCTGAATCCGCGCCGCATGATGGTAAGGGGTCAGCCCGGGAAGTCGCAAGTGGCCCAGTCGCATCGCAAATAGCGGCGATGAATTGGCAGTGATAAAATGGACATTGCACGCTCCAATTTGTGGGGGTTTCCAATGTATGTCACGATTTGGAAGCTGGTCGGCACGACATGAGAATTCGGCAAGGCGGAAAGGAGAGTCGGCGTACGTAGCAGACTTGGTCGGGGAAGATTTCTTGGCATTGTGATTGCATGGGAGCATACTAATTCTATAATACGACCAGAAGAGATGAACGAGTGCTTCACATGCTCCCACTTTCGGCATTGGCCTCAACTCGCTTTGAGTGAATCTATTCTTCCCAAAGTCTACATAGAAGATTAGAGCAGACGCAGACGATCGCCCACTACTCGAAGCTCAATGGAGGCAGGAGCGTCATCACATTTTGAATAGACGAACAAGCACATCTTCCCTAGAATCAAAGCCGACAGATACATCGCCCAAATAGCACCCATCACGAGATGAGTGCCTCCTCTCGTGTAGGTTGTCACGTCTCCACCGGTTCCCTCTTCACTACCGATGCTACGCTTGGGCGAGACACGGTCCAATCCAGATCCGGCGCGAGCTCAGCCTTGATCTGGACAGCATCACTGGCAGAAGCGCCGAGCGCCCTTCGGTCCATCGGACCCATCCCATCTGTGAAGCTGCTGCGAGCAATGCCGGAATCAGCCACTTCGGTGCGAGCTGGGCGCGTCCGAGGAGAAACTTCCAGCTCGGCCAATGACACCGTCGAACGAGGAGGTGGGGGATAGTGTAGAGGAGGCGGCGGCGGCTGTGTCGTCGACGCTAATGCTGGCTCTATTGAAGATCTTGGCGTCCGGTCGTGGAGAGAGATCTTACCGCCAGTTGTTTGAGGGAGGACGCGCCAGATATCGGGGTTGGTAGTTGAGTTGGTAGTTGAGTTGGTAGTAGAGCCGTCAAAGTCCGCCTTGGGTTCTCGCTTCACTCTGGTTGCACGAGGTGCTTCAACAACAGCCGCGCGCTCGTCCTGAAGCAGACCGGGTTCCGATTTGATCTGGACTGCAAATGCAGCTTTGCCTGCATCCTGTTCATTCTTGATGCGGATGCCGCGGCCTTCTGATTGAACCACTACGTCTGCACCGGTTGACTTAGTCTCGCTCTTCGGACAAGCTTCAGCCTCTTCCTTCTCATCCCCAACTTCCTCAAAGCCCCTCTTCTTCCCCTTCTTCACCGTCTCTTTCCCTTCCTTTCCCTCTTTCTCTTTCTTCCCTGCCCTAGGCGCTCTGGGTTGCGTAGTGGCACCCTCCATGTGTTGCTTGAAGCGACTGTACCGCATTCTGGCTGCGTGGCCATTCGTGATGTCCAGACTGCCGGCCACCAGGTTCCAGTCGATAGCTTTAAGGTCGAGCTGCTTGATGATGGTATAGAGGAAGCGGGCGGTCTGGCCATCGGGGGAGAGGGTTTTGTTGCGACGAAGGGAGGCCATGAATTGTGCCCGACTGAGATTTTATTCTTGAGGTCTCGGGTGGAGGGCAATAACGGGCAGGGCGGGACAGTTAATCAGGTGGCTGTCGAGTATGTAGGCAATTGCACCAGACGTGGATGCATCTCTGCTGGTATTTGAGATGGGGCGATAGACCTGGTGAAAGTGGGTGTCACGATCGTGAAATATATGTGCAAATGCTGTAAGTAATGCACTTGGTGTTTGACGGCTATTGCCTTTCACGCAACCTTCCAGATCAGTCTTTGTTTCCATTTCAGGCTTGACATCTGCAGCGTTGTGTCTCTGTAATGCTGATGCTGGATCAATCTCGTTATTTTCTGCTAAGACATAGGCAGGCAGCATCATCTTTCAACCAGCCTTTCTTTTAGCCATTCTCGGCGTAGAGGGACGGACCGTGGCCAACGCCAATATCTTCCATAGATGCGGCCTTCACCAAATACCAAAGAGGGATCCTCAACCAAACCTATCCAACAGAGGGCGGCTGCCCACATAATCGCGTGAATGCTTTCATCATATGAAAGAGCACGCTTTGACGAGAAAATGCGCTCTTACAGCTTGCTCTCCATAGGCAAAGCTCCTGACATGACATGGTCACTTGGTAGAGCTGCATCACTGTGCAGAATCTGTTCTCTGCCACCTCTCGAGGTCCACCAAGCCACACAGAGCGCGGCTCTTTCAACGTTCATTTCACCACCGCTCATTGCACCCCAGAACCGATCTTGACATTCTCTTCGCATTTCAGTGTCTTCAATCTGGACCACCAGGGAGGCAGTCAGCGGGAGCCATTCTTCGAGGAGAGCAGGATGAAGGTAGCATAGACTATCGATCATAGCCATGACGAAGACAGCCTGCTCCGAAACAGGCATCTCTTGCATGATGGTTTGAGGCCTGAGGTTGACTTGTGGTAATGCGTTTGCTGGCGCATTTTTCGCTTTGTCAAAGATGGTCTCCAGAAGGATGGACGCTAGTAGTGGTTGTGACTCTGCCAAAGGAGATGGTGGCGAGGATATTCTGACCACGGTTCTGAAGGCGAGCCTGAACTGACGTGCCGAAAGGGTGTCTGGAAAGCATTTAAAAAGTGCATCCAGGTAAAATGGTAAGTGTCGAGATGTCACTTCTGCATTCTGCGGTGCTGCCAGGACAGAGAGCGCTACGCTGTGGGCGGCCTCGAACATCTCCATCAAGAACTTGCTGCTCCCAGCGGCGAGATACGGCATGGCTCCTGCAAGAACCACTTCCTCGTTGAACTTTCGTGAGAGACTTAATGAGAAATGCTCGGCAGTATTGAAAAAGAACAAATCGAGGCAACGATCAGCAGGATGGGTGGGAATTTGACCGTCTTCGACTGGTCTTATGCCGTGAAGGAATTTTTGAGCCTGCTCTGGATATTGAGTAAGAATGTCTATGGCAACCATGCTGACGAAAACATATTGAGACGAGGCCGTCTGTCCAAGACGGGATGAGACGAAGTGTAGATTCCGAAGGATGTGTAAGCATTGCATGGCGAGGAGCGGAGCTTTCCAGTCGGACGCAAGGACGGCATCGGAAAGTAATCTGCCCATTACAGCCCTCAGGATGATCACAGTGGCAAAGAGTGCCAGCCGCAAAACATGCCATAGAGTTGGCAAAGTAGTTTTGGTAGCCTCCTCGTCGAGGAAATCATGCTCTTCGGAAACGTCGATTTCTGAGAGCTTGTTTTGACGCCATGAAATGGACAGAGTTCTTGCCCATTCACCGACTCTGTCCAGCGCGGTTAGCAGCAAGGTTGAGTCACGCACAGTGTCCACCGAATGAGCTATGAGACGGGACATTGGCCCCAGCGACGCAATTAGAGGTCGTTCTTGGATTTCCTGGAGGAAACGATACGTATTCGACCTGGTAGACCAGTTGAATTTCCTGTCCACGACTTCGACCACGTCTCGATCAATTGCCCCCAACCAATACCCATGTTCAAGCCCCTCTTTGGACGAGAACGTTGCCTCAATCAAGATGGGGAGGATGAGATCGTAATCTAATTGTGCTCGATTGTGGTCAGTCAATACCTCGAATGTGTGATTGAGCACGAATGCGAGTGCGAATTTGTCAAGGCTGTCCTCTTTGCCATGGTGCTTTAAAGCTAGGTTCGTAGCCGTCACGAGGGCAGATTGAAGCTTGGAGCGGAGATGTAGTGGTAGGCGTTGTTTCTGCTTCTCCTCGAAGCCAAGATGTATTGCACCTAACAAAACCACGTGTCGCCATCTCCGCCCTTTGTTGTCTGCGCCCTTTACGACGGCGGTGGTCCACTTCTCTTTGTCTATCGATGCCACCGGGTTGTAGACAGATCGCGCTTCGGAAGCAGACTGCTGTGATAGGTGTAGCGCGGCCGTGTAGAAGACACTGAAAATGCCCCGGACGGCGCGTAGATCGTGTATTTCATTCCACAGGCTCGGAGCAGACAACAGCTCCGATGTGATCAAGGTGATATTGAGAGGATTCGTAAGAGACAACAAGAGGCTCGTAGCAGCAGGGAGCAGCCTGCAGGGTCAGTGAGTATTTGTGCAGCGAGGTCATCAGAGCCGATTCGTACCCTGCCGCATCGCTATCCGGAGAAGGATCCCGCAGAGAGCGTAGGAACACAGCCAGCGATCTGTCCATCTATCTCACATGCACACGCGCGATCCCAGATGATATCGGCACCAGTAAAGGACATTGTCTGCTCGCAGCTTGCAAGTGAACAACTACCAGCTCTTGAGCCGAGGTACTCTATGCTTACAGTAACTTATCAGACTTGGCACATCAAGCAAAGGAAAGGCTGCTCCGCCCTCAACCGATTTCATCGTCCCGGGTCCCTCGACTGTTATCATCAACCAGAGGAGCTAAAGGTGGCGCTAGGTGGTATGTGCTGAGAAGTGAGCACATGGCCACAGTCACAGCTCATAAGCAGTGTAGAAATGAAGCTACGGAAGCAAACAATGGTGGCTGCCTTGGGCGAGAAGAGGTATGAGAAGCAAGACTGAACGCTCGCAGACAAGTCCCCGTCGCCGAGGACAAGAAGGATGAGACAGATCGTAGTCAGCGGGCCTGCCCTTGTATCTCCTCGTCGACTCCGCGAACGGCCATGAGGAGCGGCTTCAAGCTTGTAGGATCGCCAGTAGTTAGTGCGCAGTATGCTGACGACCTCTCACCCATGTTTTCAGGGTGTGGCAAATGCGTGAAGAAACGATTGGTGCAGAGGGACGTTCTGAGACATGAAGCGCTGCAGGTTGTGTTTGAGATCCGCGGGTAAGACTGTCTTCTGAGTTGTCGGCTCTCCAGTCTCCGGGCTTCCAATGCGTGCTGAAGCTGCTTGATTGATGCAAGAGTGTGTTGGAAGCGATGAACAGGAGCCTCGCTTCGAAATTGTATGCGAGTAATGCTCTAGCTATGGGTCTTTGGCAGTCGGTAGAACTACAGGATGAGTAAGGCAGGCTTCTGAGACAATCTCGACAATGGACTGCGTAAGTGCTGGCAGGGTTCCAGGCCTGCGGATCGAACTTGGATGTTGAGGCGTCGTCACCATTGAGTACTGGCAGTAATTAGTGCACAGTAGATGATCTCGAGGTGATCATGGTTGATGGATGTGACAACGACATACGATAGCCTTCTCGTAGAAGCGATGATATTCGTTATTCTTAGTTCCCAGCACATGAACGCCGAAGACCTGGCTTGAGAGGGAAGATTGTGTCACCATCCGACTTCTTGTTCCTGTTGCCGAGCAAGCTGGTCCCTGGTCGAGGCGGTCCACTTCTGCGCCTGCATCCCACGAAACTTCAAGACATGTCCAAGTTTCAATCAGTCAAAACGAAGCCTTAACCGAAGGTGTGCACCACAACTTTCTGCCATCCATCACCGCTCTGAGAAACCATCAACCGAAAGACTACACAGTTTGGCCGCCATTGGACTCTTTCAGCAATCGTCCCCTCAATCGCCTGGACGCAGCAACCCCTAATTCTTGCGTATCACCATCATCCAACACCCCCTCATTCAAGCGGCACATCGAGACTGCACTTCCCAGGCTACTACACTCCTGCTGGCTTCAGCACAGCCTCCTCTTGTGAAGACACATCGCGACCAATTCGAGCGTCGAGAGGTCAGCTCCCTCATATCCTGCGCCTGTGCTTTGCGCCATGTCCTCATGATTCAATGACTGTTGTGAAGGTCTGTAAGGTCTTGAATACCTGAAGCAGACAATCGATACTCAACCGGACTAGCTGCAGATATATCTTAATACCATACCGTTGGCGGAGGGCAGGTGCCCTGGAAGCTCACCATGGAGACCACCGCAGACGTCCTCATCAATGCTCACGAACTCGTCGCTCGGGCTGGTGGTGCTACGGCGCAGCCGAGTCGACCCCCTGTCTACAAAGCAATTGGCATTTCGCTTGCTATTGCCTCCGGCGTATTCATCGGCACTTCATTCGTCCTCAAAAAGACGGGTCTGCTGAAAGCGAATCTGAAATATAACGAAGAGGCTGGCGAGGGCTATGGTTACCTAAAAAATGCTTGGTGGTGGTCTGGCATGACATTGATGATCATTGGGGAGATCTGCAACTTCGTCGCCTATGCTTTCGTTGATGCTATCCTCGTCACTCCGCTCGGCGCCCTCTCCGTCGTGATAACCACCGTACTGTCCGCGATATTTTTAAAAGAACGCTTGAGTTTCGTTGGAAAAGTGGGATGTTTCAATTGTATCATCGGGTCCGTGATCATTGTGATGAACGCCCCAGCACAATCGGCCGTTGCAGATATCCAGGGCATGAAAGAGTTCGTGGTTGCGCCTGGCTTCTTGACATACACAGGTGTCATTGTCCTTGGCAGTGCTTTTATTGCCCTTTGGGTAGGTCCGCGATATGGGAAGAAGAGCATGCTTGTCTACCTGAGCGTCTGCAGTCTGATTGGCGGCTTGAGCGTTGTCTGCACGCAAGGACTCGGCGCTGCAATCGTCGCTCAAATAGGTGGGAAGCCGCAGTTCAACCAGTGGTTTCTGTATGTGGTATTGGTCTTCGTAATTACAACGCTGGTTGTGGAGATCATCTATCTCAATGTGAGTATGCAAGCCTGGCATTCGGCAAAGTGGACTAATTCTCAAACAGAAAGCACTCAATCTCTTCAACGCCGCGCTCGTTACGCCAACCTACTATGTCTTCTTTACCAGTGCGACCATCGTCACTTCGGCCATTCTGTTTCGGGGTTTCAAAGGTACTCCGACTAGCATCGCCACAGTCATTATGGGCTTCCTACAAATTTGCGCTGGAGTTGTGCTCCTGCAAATGTCGAAGTCTGCTAAGGATGTACCTGACGCGGCAATTTTCAAGGGCGATCTTGATCAGATCCGAGAGATCGGCGAGCAGGAGCAGCCAGAATCAGAACCAAAAGCGGACGCAATACGTGGTACAGCAGCACTTCTTCGCCGAATATCAGTGTCTCGGCAGAAGAAGGAGCAGGAGGAAGCAAGGCGATATCACGAGGAGAAATTTAAGGATCAGTTAGAGCCAGTTTCGGAAAATGAAATCGTTGAATGGGATGGTCTTCGACGGAGGAAGACTGTCGTAGGAGGCCGCCTTGCAAGTCCAATTGTGCGACGAAAAACTATACATCCTCCGCTAGGCATGTCACACTTCCCAGAAGAGAACGACCTCCGACAGAGCAACGCGGATGATCCCCATCAACATGGTTTCTTCGAGACGGTCCGCACACGCGCGTCGAGCGTATTGCGCACTCACCAACCTCGACACGCTGCTTCTGATCCAGTAGACTCCGATGGACAAACTTACACCCATCCTGTCGCCCTTACCGATATCAAAGTCCACCCAGGCAAGGCGGACACCCCAATCGAGCCTGATAGCCCGGGCAGTCTAGAGGAGGCTCGAGAACATATTTATGGTCTGCCGGCAGGTCTACGAAACCCCGAACCTTACGAAAGGAGTGGGCAGAACTCTCCACGATCGAAGCCATTACCTGCCCAACCAACCGTGCAGTCTCCAGCGGGCGCACCCAATATTCCCTTCCCCTCTCCACTTGGAAAGTCCAATCGACGTCAATTTTCTTTCCAGAACATGTTCCGAGGTCCCAGATCGCCAGCGCCTGGGGACCATCAATCAGTCTCTAACCCCAATCCCCCGCCGTCACGATCGGGCATCGGCTCGAGGTCTGGTAGCGCCGAACAGAAACGGGCAATGAAAACAGCAACGGAGGAAGAACGGCTGGGCCTCGTCAAGGGTGATTCCCACGCTGCTTTGCTTGATCCTGATCTTCACCCCTATTCCGAGCATGACTCCGATCCCTATTCTTCGCCTCCCCGCGCACCTTCCCATGAACCTCAATATCCTTATGCTGCTCCTACACAGGACTCTGTCGCGTCATCTCCCGAAGCGCATACGCCGCTTGTGCCCAAGCATTCATATTTGCTTTCTAGTTCTACCATGTCTGATGATGCCCCGCTGTATAAAGAACTTCAGACTCCTGGCTACTTTGGTTCTGGTTATGGCTCCGGCTACGCTGCATCTCCACCTCCGTTAGAGGAAGAGGCAGGGGTTGACGACGAATGGCAGATCCCCACCCGCCGAGAACCCCAACGACCATATCCGCCACAGAACCCTCGGTCCCCTCTTCCAATGATCACAGCGACCCCCCCACCGCCATCGACCCCGAGACACACGGAATCACTACTACCAGCCTACCACAGCAACAACCCCTATCAGCCTCGACAACAACGCCTCCCAGAGCCGCCACCGCCGAAAGTAACGACAGCGGAGTCCGACCCTTTCCAGAATACACCGATGTCGCAACACCAGAACATGACCGGAGGTACTACAACGAGAGACATCCACACCCACACCAGATCCGATTCATCGGCCCGAGATATCCAAAGTCGACCCCCGACACAAGACCCGGCTCCGTCGTCGATCGCGTCACCGGGCCAGGAGCACCGGGTCCGCCAGGAAGCCGCCCAGGACTTGGAACAAGCGATGAAGGAAATCAAGGTGAGTAGCCCCGAGGAGCAGGAATATGAAGAACGCTGGAAGAGGTTTGCCCAGCGTGAGAAGAAGGCTAAGAGGCAGAGTCGAGGAGGGAATGAGCGGGATGCTGGTGGTGGTGGTGGTGGTGGTGACGCCAGCGGTGCCGCGGCCGGAGGAGCCAGAGCAGGAACAGGAGCGTTCATATGATTATGCCTGCTGCACTCCTCAAGATAGCGTTACGCCCATCAACCTTTTGTTTTTCACTACTTCTCTGGTTTTTGGTTACTTCTCTGGTTTTTGGTACCGATGGGTTGTCGCTGTTGGCATTTTTGCATCTACACCGCACTTTGGACGTATGCACACGCACGGCGTTCGATGGCGATCCTCCGAATTTTCTGCGTTTGTGTACAGAAGCGGCAGGAAAAGAAGAAGACTGTGAAAAAGGCAAGCGCACTGCTATCTATGTTCATGGATGGATGGATGGATGGATGTGGCGATCGTATTAGATTGGCGAGGTTATGTGTGCGCAAAGCACTCCTTTTAGACAGACACGAATTGGATGTAATCACTGGAGAGGCTGGAAATAATAAATATACTATTGCTGCTATGCTCTGCTGCTCTGCTCTGCTGCTCTGCTCTGCTGCTATAGTATGGTATTGCGCTTGAATATTGTGATGTTGACGGATTGTTGATGCCGGTCGATTTCCGCTATCTTTCTGAACTGGGGGGTCAGACATTCAGGGGGACACTGTCTGGATACTTTTGCGGTTGGCTGGAGCGGGAGTAATTGTAGTACGTGTTTTAAGGTCAATTGCGTGGTGAACAGTGGCTTTGTGGGCCCTGGCGTGGGTTTTCTTTTCCCTTTTTTCCCTTTTCTCCCTTTTTTCCATTGGAGTTGGCTGGCGGAAGCTGTTTTGCTGGATCTCGCTGGGACATAGTCTTCTTTTCGCGTCGTGTCGTACCATCAAACTGTATAGAGGTCGTGAGCATTAGTGTGGTTTTTTCATAACCATCAAATCTCCCCTCTGGTCTGGTCTCCGTTCTCACTCTGTTGCTGCTTCGTACCGCCAAGCTTCCCCAGCACACTCCCCTGTCCCTTCAGCGCGGTATGAACAGCCTGATATTTATTCTCTGGCAGTCTCTTTCCACTTTCCACGCTGTCGACCACCCACTTTGCCGTCACGTATTTCACGCCTTTCCCGCCCACCTTGGCAACTTCCTTCTGGATCTTTCCGGCTGCTAGACCACTACCAACACAGGAGCTGAGGACGACGTGAGTGACAGTTCGACGACCGAGAGCGATTGAGAGAGATCCGCCGTGTTGGATGAAGAGAGACTTAAGCTTGTGGTCAGATATTCCAGACGCGAGTGTGGAGCCATTTAGGTAGAGGGTTAGGGACCGGAAGATTTGCGGTGCTGTGGGGATCGCTTTCAGCGTTGGTTCTGACAGTGCACCGGATCTTGACCCTGGCGTTTGCCGTGGCGATGGCTTGGTTACTTGCGAAGGGGAGGAAGCAGATCTGGTACGAGCGACTGGTTCATCAATGTCGTCTTTGAAGCCGTTTTTTGCCTTCATGCAATCTCCATCGAAGTGCTCGGCAATTTCCTGGCTTTTCCTCTTCTTCTTTACCCCCATCAACCCCCGAATGTCTTGCCAGCCTTTCTCCCTCAGCCCAGGCGCCCCTACTTCCCAAGACCCATTCTCTTTTCTCCCGTCCTTTCTAAAATTCTCACTTCCGGCCCCAACCAGATCCGTGACGTGAGTCTCGCCTCCTCGACCACTAGTGTCACGCAACTGGTGTGCGAGCTTGTGGGTACGGGAGTCCCGCCATGAGGTCGAACCAGAGAGCCGATTTTGTGCTCGCTGGTGGCCAGTTGAGGATGAGTTGAACGGGTCGAAGAAAGTGCGAGTGGGCTCTGGCGCACCGGTTGGTGGCATCAGATTTGTTTGGGGGCTGCTTAGCCCAGGGATTGGGATAAAAGAGGATTCGGATAGTAAAGATAGAATCGAGATGTATTTTTTGAGAGTGAGAAACCGTTGTGTAGATAAGAAGATCGGGTTCAGAGTTTATGAAGATGTACTTTGCAACAGTGTGAATCGTGGTAGACAGAGGAAGATGAGGTTCAGAGTGTGTGAAGATGAGAGTCCCTTACGCAAAGCCGTACATCGCGACTGCCATGCTGTGTTCGGCGATCAAAACACATCAAGAATCATCCAAGGTGTTATCTGGCATCTTGGTGTCCAAACTCCCTTCACACCAGCAGGTTTGGTCGCGTCCGCTGGGGTACAATGTGTAGCTACGGAGTATGCTGGGCACCACTATGATCGTTGCCGCGGCACGTGGAACGAACATGTCGGCAAGATTGGATGGAACTCCGTTGATTGGACGACGTCTCGACGTATATATTTCCGTGTCACTTGGGGGTGATGCGTTACTGAGTGAAAGAATTGCTTGGCAGGGATTTTACCATCGCAGTATCCCCCGTTGACGCCTGACCAAATAATACTCCCTGGACACTTCTTCAAGCTGGTAGCACTGTCCATGGCGCCAAATAAGAAGAAGAAGAAGAAGCAAGCGGCCAGTAACCCCGCGAGGGGGTTTGCTACGGTAAGTACGCCTTCAAAAAAGGTCGATGAAGATCTTCCAGAACCAAAGGATAACCTTGAACTACCTTCTGTTGATGGTAAGCCTGTGAACGCAGAGAGACAGGATGAGAGTCATGCGGGCGTGGAGCATGGAGCTCCGCACTTACAGGACATGTCGCCGGAAGAGTTGGAGCAACATCTAGAGCAAGCTGAGCTCCAATCAATCCTAGATATTCATGGGCAGCGGTCCAAAAAAGATGTCAGCCGACAAATAGCAAGACTCGAGATAGAACGACGCAGTCTCCGTCAAAGCGCAATGATGCTTGAGACGGAGGGCTGGCTGCACCAAGTTCTGGACGAAATACTTGAGCTGGCTCGATCCATCTCACCACATGTGAATACCATCAAGGCGGTAGAAGACCGCCTCGATGACACAGATCTCTGCATCAAATTATGGACCGTCCAGGAGACGTTGGAATCGCTACACTTCCCCAATGTTGAGGGCGCGCTAAAGCATCTGATCAAGATATCTTCCGGGACCTTACTAACAGGCTCAAGCTCTCTGATATGGGGCTTGGATGAGGCACTGACCTGGCTAGTGCTGCATTCTGGTCCTAACGACCTTCCTGCCTATCAACAACGTGGTCCTAGACATACCCCTCCTGCATCTCGACCTCGGAGTCCCACTTCTGCCTACGCAAGCGGTGAGACCACTGATACTTCTAGCTTTCCAATAACCCGTCCATATAGCTACTCACCGACCGTCAATGACGCTGATGCGCATGGCTCTTCACACACGCCTGTCAGCGATACAAGGAATGAGATATCAGACCCCAGTCCCACAACACCTATTTCCGATGATAGCGATGACAATGACCCCGACCAGTTAACGGACAAATATCTCGCAGCCCAACACGAGCTCCTCAAGGCTTCTCTGAGTAGCAAGGAGAATAAGCAGGAGCAACAGTCCAGTGACCAGCACCCTAATAGGCTCAAGCGAAGAATACAGAAGATTGAGCATGATGTTCTTTTTGATCGCGACGAGGCAATGGCGCGATGGGACGAGATCGAGAAAGATCTCGAAGTGGAGTATGCGAGGTCCACCGCTCTGGCGATGCGTCAATATCAACCCAATGGACCACCCATTGCCACGGACAATTATGTTGTCGACGGCGAACTTGAGGCAACTGAATCAATCGCAGACAACGATACTATCCGAGATGATTTATTTGGCAGCTTATTTTCCTCGAATACAGATAATGACCTCGACAGCTACGCGGCGGCCGCTGTGAAAACCACCTTGCGGGACTTCGGCCCACTAGGAGCTGGTACCAATCCTAGAAAGGTTCTTGAAGATGTTTGCAAAGACAGGTAAGTCCAAACGATTACCGCGCATCAATATCTGCCCTCAACTGGGTATTGCTTTTGACTGTGGCCGTTTGACCGTCTTACTATCCTCAACACGCGTTGATGGCTGTTCTTGCAAATGATTCTCAATTCGCTAGATTGCCAGCAACCTGACTTGTTCACAGGGACCATAGTTCCAGGGTCACCGTACGCCAAATATCGGGTTCGTCGTATTCACATCGACATAGCGCTCGAATAGTATGGTCGAAGGACCAAGATGTAGCTCTCTCGCTGTCCTATCTTCCAGCCCAGCTCTCTTACGACTTCCGCCCGCACTCCACAACTGCTTCAATGGTCTCGATTGCAGCCTCATCTTTGCAGCAATCTGAAGGCTATCTCTGCACATTAATGCTGTTCATACTCTCCCAAACGGCAAAAGATGAGAAGATATATCTTCGCTTGCAGAGTGTTTGGCGAGATGTATGGAAAGAACTCCTCGAAGCAAAGCAAGAGGAGGTGGACAGAGCAGACAGAAACGTATTGAAACATATCCAGGCATTGATCGCTGAAGAGAGATTGGTCCAAAAACATGGCGCCAATAGTCAAACCCAACAAGACATACTGGTCCAGGGCCGTAAAGAGACGCCCAGGCCACTCGAGAAGCAGAGAGTCGACTATGACCAGGAGTCTCTGAATTCCCTGTGGGAACGAAAGGCTTCTACGGTAAGATTCAAGAAGATGCTGCAGATCCGCCAAAAGCTGCCGATCTGGCAGCATCGCCAACGAATTATGGAGACCGTCAGCGCCAACCAGGTCACAATAGTATGTGCTGAAACAGGAGCAGGAAAATCAACACAAGTCCCTTCTTTCATTCTCCAAAGTCAATTGAGCGCCGGCCTTGACTGTAAAATCCTTATCACTCAGCCAAGAAGAATCTCTGCAATATCACTTGCTCGAAGAGTGTCTGAAGAGTTAGGTGAACAAAAATCTGAAATCGGCACCTGTCAATCTCTGGTTGGCTTTGCCATCAGATTGGAAAGCAAGATTTCAGCCACAACACGCATTACGTACGTTACCACCGGTGTCTTGCTTAGGATGCTTGAAAAATCCAAAAACCTGGAAGATCTGGATTTCCTCCTCCTGGATGAGGTCCATGAGCGCACCATGGACATGGACTTGCTTTTCATTGCCCTTCGCCGCTTACAAAAGCGCCGTCAGAATCTCAAGATTGTACTCATGTCTGCCACTATTGACGCACGCAGATTCTCAGAGTACTTTGGCGACGCTCCTATACTGAACATACCCGGAAGGACGTTCCCAGTCGAGGTCAGATATTTGGAGGACGCCGTGGAACTTACTCAGAACAGAGGCAACGATATGTCAGGCCCCCGTGTATTCGAGACATACGAGGAGGATACAGTTGACAGAAACGAGTCGGAACGTATCCGGAGCCTTACGGTGGGCTTAGAGAGCTATAGTACGCAAACTAGAAAAGTGTTGGTAGCGTATGATGAGTATAAAATTGACTACCCCCTCATCGCTAACCTCGTTATTGCCATCTCTGGCGATGAAAAGTTCGGAAAGAGCAGCATCCTGATATTCATGCCGGGCATTGCTGAGATCAGGAGGCTCCACCAAACGATCATGTCATTCCCAGCATTCACAACTGGGTGGATCGTCCATTTGCTTCACTCGTCCTTCTCGAATGATGATCTTGAAAAGGCATTTGAGCGGCCTCCAGCACACCACAAAAAGATTGTCATTGCAACGAACATCGCCGAGACAGGTATCACAATACCTGACGTTACGGCTGTAATCGATTCGTGCAGAGAGAAGGTAATGAGGTTTGATGAACGTCGGCAACTTTCGAAGCTTACGGAGGCCTTCATCTCCCGCTCATCAGCCCGTCAGAGGCGTGGAAGGGCGGCTCGGGTGCAAGAGGGACTATGCTTTCACTTGGTCACGCGGTACCGCCATGATAACCTCCTTCCTGAACATCATGTACCAGAAATGCTGAGATTGAGTCTACAGGACCCAATTCTGCGCGTCAAGATCTGGAATTTGGGCGACATTGAGCAGACTTTGAAAGAAGCATTCGACCCACCTACAACCAGGAACATCACAAGGGCAATCCAGCTTTTGAAGGATGTAAAAGCCCTTACGGATACAGAATCTTTGACGTCGCTGGGGAGGCAGCTTGCAAAGCTTCCACTCGATATCTGGTTAGGAAAGCTTGTCTTGCATGGACTGACGTTCGCTTGCCTTGACGCGTCGGTCTTCATAGCTGCTATGCTTTCTGCAAAGTCGCCCTTTAAAGACAATGATCGATCTGATAATCGTGCGGCGGCGGCCAAGCTGGGCTTTAGCAAAGGTAACTCGGACCTGTTATCGGCATACAGTGCCTATTGCGCCTGGAGACGAGCATGCTTTACTGGGAATGTCCACGAATTTTGCAGGAAAAACTTTCTCAATCATATCACGCTGTCTCAAATCGAGGACCAGAAGGTACAGCTGCTGGTCACTCTGAGCGATGCAGGTGTTCTTCTGCTGGATGAGTCTGAAAAAGAGTCTCTGCGCAGGTCTCGTATTAGTGGAAGAAAACGTGAGTTTTTCTCCGTACCGGAGAGGTACACGTTGAACAGCAACAACTATTTCGCTGTGAATTCGGTGACTGCCATGGCGCTGTATCCGAAATTGCTTCTGCGTGAACGCCAGGGCTGGAGAAACGTGGCGAACAATCAACAAGTGAATATTTCCAAGACATCGATCAACTACGGCACATCGTCCTCTCCAGCAGACTGGCTGTCCTTTTATCAGACCATGCAGACAAAAAGCAAGAACCCCACAGTCTTCGAGACCAGTCTTGTCCCAGAGGCGGCAATAGTTGTTTTGCTGGGTGAGGCCGAATTCAAGATGTACGCAGGCGTCGTTTCAATAGACGGTGGCAGAATCCGCCTCAGCGTACGCGACTGGAGAACCATGATTACCCTGAGGATTCTTCGAAGTAGAGTTCAGGAGGCGTTGTCACGCTCATATCGAGACACTGGCATGTCATTATCTTCAGTCGATGCAAAATGGCTCAACATTTGGCAACAGATTGTAGCGTCGAGGAATAACCCGGAAGGCTTGCTTAATAGCTCGCTTCAGCCCTTCTAAGCCAGTAGCATGGAAAGGAGCGCGGCTTGCAGAACCCAAGGCCCAAAATTTCCCAGGGTGCAGATGGAAAACTAAAACATCGTCATAGCTTCTTGAAGCTGCATTCTTGCCCCGTCTTCCTTGCGGCATTTGATGCATGTCTTCTTTGCATAAGCAGTGATCATCACCGCTTGCCAAGGTCCCACAGCGGACACTGATTTGACGGTGGTCAAGCAGGATCCGATGCACGCAGAGCTTGTTAGGACGACCGAAGGAAACGCGTTTCCATATTCGAAACTGGCCAATCATCTTCACAATTCGGTGTCTCTTCTTCATACTCGACGTAGATTCGGGGTATTGCTCACGCTCCTCGTCCGGAGGATTGGTCCGTCAAAGCACTCGCTAGAATGGACCCAAATGTGATGCAACGGGACCTCATGACTAAGGCGAATACGATTATGGACCGTAAGGCGAATCGACCCTGACCCTGAATTCCGCCAATCACGAAGCATATTTGCATAGTGGCCAGAAGCATTATTAGATCAACCATGATCCGGGCGTCATACTTGCCTACTGGCTACTGCAGCGGGACGAGGCAGCCGTTCAAAAGCTGACCAGGCGTGGCTAGAGATCGATTGGCTTGAGAGGACGCATCCAGTTCCAGGCCAAATTTGAAAGCTTGCCAAACGGGGAGAAGACTGGGCAGTAGAGGACTAAGTACTGAACTTTGATCTTAGTCGCTGGGGCCAAGCGTGCTACGTGGCTGCCTCGACACCCAGTGAAACCCTTCCCGGCAAGCACCGACCTCTTCGAAACTTTCCTTAGCCAAAACAGCTTGAGAACCGCCAGGAATTCAATCCTGACATGGGACAAGAAATACAAGAGACCAGTACGGCTGGTAATCTGATTTCACGATAACCAGTATCGTTGACCCGTCAGTTTACTCACCGCCCTTTCAAGTGCCACATCATCTTGTCTAGCTTCCGATTTCATCTCAAGCGGAGCAGATTGCGTCTTCGTCAGTGGTCTGACTGACGGAGCAAAGAAGTCATTCGGATTGCTCTTATGTATGTAAGATGGATGGTCGAGATGGATGCCCAGCTGAAGCTGTTGCAGATCCAGGACCTGTGGGCGTTGAGCCGCGACATGACACCAATGCAGGCCCAATGTAGTGATGCAGCTACTCGGAGGTTCACGAAGCGGTGCCGTGGAAATGCCATCTTCGCTCAAATGACTGGTCTTAAAAGAGCCCGCGCCGATCTGAGACAGAAGCTTTTCCTTTTGGCCCTGCAATGCGAGGCTATTCATGCGCTCAATCAGATGGTTTATGCAAGAGCCCTTGCAGGTCTTGGACAGCATGCCTCGAGATGTTGCCAGTAGGATTTTGCTGATATCAGAATCCGACTTCATTCTAGATAGTGTCGTTAATCTACTAAGGAGTGCGAATCTTGCGAAGCCGTCAGGACAAAAGAGGAGATTCGACCACTGTGATGGGGGCTGGCTCAAGGGCGACCATTGACCACGCTCCCTTCATCATCCGTGCCACAAGAGTCTGTTGAGAGATGCTGCCAAACACGTTGGCAGACAATGATTGGTCTCAGCATGATGGGGCGCCTCCCTGTTTCAAATCTCTTCTGCCAGACTGCCACAAAGGGCGCTTGGTCGTTGATGCCGGCAGCTGGGAGCGCAACACCCTGGCCGCTCTCCTGCTCCATCCGCGCGGAAGAGAAGTGGGACGTTCGGGCCGAAGTGCCAGCACCTGTCTTGATGATCACAGCAGATTATCGTATAGAAATCTCATCACAGATCAGCCACAAGATCTGAGTCGATAGTGTCACTGCGGGGCGATTGATTTCAGATCAGAGGATTTGGCTTGTCAAAGTCTAGATTACCGTGGCTGGGAAGTCAATATTCCTTACAATGCAACCAGGGAGAAACCCCGATTCTATTCTCAACAAGGAAGCCTCTTCATTACTCCTATCCATAGGGTGATGAATCAGGTTGAACTTCCAGCTTCAAGACCATCTCTAGGCAGGTGGACATGGACACGACCATCTAACAGCCTAGGCAGAACAGTTCTCTGGGCAGAGCTTCTCAAGCCCCATTGTTCAAAGTTGGCAGAGTCAAAGCATATTTGGACGCCATTGTTTCTGTCCACAGTTGGCAAGATTGAACTGTAAACCATGTTTCTGATCCGCACATCGGAGCCGAATTGTAGAGTTCGAGATTGATGATCGATTGCCGCGCTTCAAGATGCCATTCAGTAAACTTTGCACTCCGTAACTACCGGCTCTATTCTACGGGGCAACTCTATACAAGCACTATTACCGGCTTGATCGATCAGACTCGCAACCGATCAATGGGTGTGAACAAGTAGCCAGGATCATCATCATCGCCACTCGAATCGGACCATCCATTGACTCGCCGAGATCATGCAATGACCTTGACCAGGGACCAATTACTCTGCTAGTTTGTCGTCTTCTGCTAGTTTGTCGTCTTCTCCTCCTTTCTCCTCCGCTGGAGCTCCCGTCCTTCGGTCCCGTGCCCTGCTCTGTTCGTTTCGAGTTGGAGCTTCGACATGAATACGGAGTGACTACTAGCATCGTTTCCCAGTACGGAGTGACTACTATGTACCTCCTAAAATTTCGTGCTCCTGTCATGTATGAAATTCGCCATCCTGCGTTGCCGCGCGGAGGTCTTTTGCTCCAAGCCGATCCTTTGTCATCGGCCCCGTTTTCCTTTTTAAATAGGACTCATATGAGTACTTCAAGTTGACAGGCCCAGGCACAGGCTTTGCCGAGTTCCCTGGAGCTGCTGGGGGCTTGCGTATCTGCACTTCCGGCGGATCTCACTGGCTGCGAGCAGGATTTCCAGCACTTCAGCCACATGGAAAGGGAAGTCGCATATGGCATGAAATCTGTCTGTAAAGCCGATCGTCTTTGGCCTGGGACAGATGGCCGATCTGCCCCCCTCGGATTCGCTGTTTCCAGCCCCCCTCAAGCGCCAAAGGGGGGCACCCACTAACAATTAGTCCCCAAGGGTCCCGAAAGGAGCCAAGGTCGAGGACGGGTCCAGTTTGACATGTTATCACTGATCAGACTGACCAAATGGCAAAACGGCGATCGACCAGTCGTTCAATACGAGCAATGCCACACCGGGTACTTTACATGTGAAGAGAAGAAGGGGCGAGTCACCTGTGGAAGACTGATCTCATCGTGACCCTTGACTCTTGAGCCTGGCCATTCAGCAAATGTTCCATTGATGGGCCGTGGCTATCAATGATCGCGGACCACCAGGACAAATGGGCATCGCCAAAAGTCTAAAAGCAGAGCCATAGAGAAGCTAAGAGAGGTGAAGGTCGGAACGAGAAAAAGGCGGAGCTCCAGCGCCAAAGCCACTCCATACTTCAACTACGAGTACCAATGCAGCCCTTCCGGCCCCACCAGCAAGGCTTAAACTCTTGACCTTCGGAAGACTGGGATATGGCCCGTACCGCGGTCCGTACTGACCATTACCATTGTATTGAATACCGGCCGGTTCAGTGGGCGGTGGGCACAGGGCAATGCGCACAGGGCGCTGGGCAGGCGTCAAAGGATGTTGTCACTCCTCCGCCCGCCGTCATCGGAAATCCAATCGAGGAAAAGCAAGAAGCAGGGCCACATCGTCCGGCCGCGAATGTAGGACAGCAAGACCACAATGAAGCTGGCCGTCATCAAATTCTCGGTCAAATCCTGCGTAACAAGGCATGGATGGGATACGGACAATCCCTGTATCCGAGCTTGTGGTCTGTGTACGTGTATCATCCGGTTATCAATTCTCACATCCATGATAAATCCAATCAGACTCCGTACAGTCTTTACCAGTACGCCCCGTACCCTCTTACCATACCAACAACACTCGGAACTATGTCCCTGCTTAACTACGGCCAAAGCGCCCCCGTCCAGAAGGTGGCGCTCTGGCGCTCTGGCCCTCCCTCTGCAAGCTAATTCTCCAAGCGAAGATCCTCCAACAAACCGTGTCCATTCACATTCACACACACCGAGCGAAGCACCTTGTTCTTGCGCCAAAGCACCAACCACCCTCCCTCCCTCCATCTCCCTCCACTCCCTCCTCAACCCGCGCTATTACAGCAGCCGACCCTTTCAACTCTTCGTCCCGCTGCTCTGCGTTTGCTTGCTCTGCCCTAGATCCCCCCATCCTCTAAAAGTCTAGCCTGCGTTGTTGGCTGCTGCTCATCCTGCCGCCGCTTCCTGCAACCTCTTTGAACCTGTTCCTCTCACCACCTACTCCGTACTACTACTGCTGCTTCTCGACCGCCGACGCCCGTTCCCTATACCCTGAACCAGAAAAATACCCAACCTCTCCACTTTTGCATGATCTATCAATTCTGGAGCAGGGACAGGTAGTCTTCTCGGTATCCCGTCATCTTGCCTTGGTCTCAGCCAGCCAATCCTACCTCATCGCGACCTCTTTCCAATCTGCATCTCCAACCTGCTGATCCTCCGCGCTTGTTCCTGCAGCATTTCCTCAATTTCAATTCCAGCGCATATGCTATATCGACGACGCTCGACGACGTGAACGATCTACGAAACCGCTTGCATTGCTTTCAGGCCGCCATCCGGGAACGCACCGTCCAGAACTGCATAGTTCGTGGGGATCCCGCAGCATCGCTTCATCTCAACCAGTATCCAACTTGCCAGGAGTGTTGCAGCAAAGCGGTCGCGCTTTCTTTATTGCGGTCAAGCAAACCACCTCCGCGCAATCTCTTTGATGACGATCTACGAAAGCGTACACGACAATATATGTGATTCTCCTACATCTGCAGCAAAAGCGCTCTTTCGGTGCAACACGCATTTCACCTACCTCCTGCATTGCCTCTCCCGCCAGCCGGCCGAACTGGGTCAATGCTCTGCTTAAGGTAGTTCACTGTGCATACGAGTTCAGTTCATGTACCTGCGGTCTGCACGAATTTCACGACAGAGAAGATTTTTGACGGCAGCTTATGATCAGCACGGCCTGAGCGGTTGGACATTAGAACGGTTCCCAAGTCACTACCGCAGGACGACGACCACGACGCAAGAGACTGCTGGATACCCTCGAGGCGAAAGGCTTCTTTCGGGATAGGAAAACCGGAATTCTGGTCTCTGCAACCCGCCGGCTAGACTCAGTAGGATTTGCTCAACCTGTTCAGCCGATTCGCGCGAGATTGCCTCTGTCTACGCCGTGGACGCCGTTTACGCCACCATGAATCAAAATCAGCCCTATATGGATATGCACTCGTCCCAAATGTCGTCTGCTCAGCCCTATACCCCTCAATCCGCAACGGCTCCAGGACTTTCACATTACTCTCAGTATCAACAACCACAGGTGGTACAGTCGGGACCTACTCATTATGCACCCGGTCCTCATTCGTACGGAACTTACTCATACTCAAATGGGGTTCATTCACCCCAGTCGGCGACCCAACCACCATCTGCCCACCAAGTACACCCTCAGGCCCTTCCTCTTCCTGGTAAGTCCCCTTCAGCGCCTTGTGAGCTTGTATCCTCTGACATGCCTTGTAGCTATGATGCCAGGCCCCCATTCACAACATGGGTATATGGGTAGCGGAAACGCTCCAGGGCACGGGTATGGGAGTCTGCCTGCACACCAATTTGATCAGACAGGTCAGATCGCGCCACCAGGAATGAAACCACGGGTGACGGCAACTCTTTGGGAAGATGAGGGAAGTCTTTGCTTCCAGGTTGAGGCCAAGGGCGTTTGTGTCGCGAGACGCGAAGGTATGTCGCACTTCAGACCTTGGGAGGAGTTCTCCCATTGATCCGTCTGCGCTACAGATAACCACATGATAAATGGCACGAAGCTGCTCAACGTTGCCGGCATGACTCGAGGGCGACGTGATGGGATTCTCAAAAGTGAGAAAGTCCGACATGTAGTGAAAATCGGACCCATGCACCTCAAGGGGGTTTGGTGGGTTGCCATTCTCTCTTGCTCTTTACATTCACTGATAGGACTACAGGATTCCATTCGACAGAGCCTTGGATTTTGCGAACAAGGAAAAGATCACGGATCAGTTGTATCCCCTCTTTGTTCATAACATTGGCGGGCTGCTTTATCATCCTACCAATGAGAGTAGGACAAGTGCCGTGGTTGCGGCATCCGAGAGACGTCGTATAGATGGTTTGCCATCCAGGAATGGACAGACCTCGCAACCTCCTCCGTTGCATCACCATCACTCCATGCACAGCACCGTGGGCTCACAAGTGCCGCCAACTCCGCATTCCATCGCACCTCATCCAGGTGCGGGACGTCCCGGCCTAGATCGAGCGCACACCTTTCCAACCCCGCCAACGAGCGCCTCGAGCGTGATGGGTATGGGCAATCAAAGCTCATATGAGTGGGGAGCACCAACCATGGGAAGCAGCGTCTCTGGCGCTCAACCTTTGTCGATTGATACTGGGCTCAGCAACGCACGATCAATGCCCACAACGCCCGCAACCACTCCACCTGGAAGTTCCATCTCGAATATGCAGTCTTATCAAGGCCAGCAAGGTTTTGACGGCTCCAAATCTTTCTACTCCGGACCACCGTCGTCGCAAAGTGCCTATGCGCCCCATCAAACCCCAACCCAGCGGAACATGGCCCGATATGGAGGGCCAATGGGCTCGAATGCATATGGCAAGAACGAGATGGGACCCCCCTCGGCTCCCGGAGGCGTGAGTGCTGGCGATGCTGAACATCATGATATCAAATCAGAGCAGTATCCACATGGTCATGTATCCGCAAATCCCGCCGACGCTGAGACGGACCACCAGCACGAAAACAGCTACCTGAGTGCCAATGCTTCGGCTTACAGCAGCAATCGGACCCAGTACGCTTACAACCCGCCCTCAAGTGTAGGAACAGTGCAGGGCGATCATGCCCATCTATCTCCGGAGATGACAGGTTCCCCACATCAGAGTGCCTCTGGCAGAGCGACCCCTCGTGGCTCTAATGGGGCCCATCAGTGGCCACAGGGATATCAAACACCTCCTCGGGCTGCGCCATCGAGCAACCTGTATAATGTCATGAGCGATTCACGGGGCACAAACGGGACGCCCACGGGAGATCATTACGCCTCGAATTACACCGCAGGGTCAACAAATGGGACTTCGACCTCCACTAAACGGGCGAGGGAGGACGACAATGATACTGGACGTCCCGATAGCCGTGGGAGGGAATCAGGTTTCGATCTGAAGAGGCGGAAAACAATTCGCCAAGATGCAATGGGCGTGCCGATGGGTCAAATGTCCAGCTTGCAAGGCATCAAGACCGGCGGTGGGATGCCTCGGCAGCGATGATCGCGTTCAGAGATTTGATCCTGTCAATCTGCGAGCATTCCGTTTGAGCGTTCTGTCTTGCTTTGAATGCTGCCGATGCTTCTCACCTGTTGCTTCTCAACCTCCACCTTAACGCTCATCTCATCGGCATTGATGGTTACGGCGCCAGTGCGGAACCACACGACCACCCGCCACGACGAGTCCAAAACTCGAAAAAGACTACTTAAGACTTACGACACGATCAATACAATCCTTCTAATTTTCTTTACTTCACACCATTACGAAGCTAACGACACGAATTTTCTTCTTCTTCCGCTTCTCGAGTTTGGTAATGGCATTTTCATGACACGAATTGATAAACTTTGCATGATGGGCTGGAATCTTAACCCGCATTATGGGGAAATGTGTATGAGTGGCGGTTGAATTGGACATCAGTAGGGAACCCTCCAGGGCGATGGAATTGAATGGGAATTGAATGGAACGGCACTTGATGCCAACGAGAAAAAGCAAGCGGCTGCTATCTGATTACTTTTTTTTGCCTTGTCGCAGGAGCAAAAGATGATGATCGAGCAATCTATGATCGGATTCTGTCTGTTGGGACTTTCTAGTACGACTTACTTCTCAGGCCTCCCAGATTGTCAAGCGGCACACCAGACGAGAGACATTGACGGGACGACACAGGCAGGTACTGAATACTAGCAATAGTCACAACATTTACTCCGCTTAGTGCTCCTCCATCTCTTGCGAATTCCTCCCGAGGCCAGTAAAGTCGACGGGATTTCGAATCCCAGATCTTTGACGAAATCGCTTTATGTGATCGTAGGATTTACTCCGTCTGCAGACAACATACACTCCCCCACGTGTCAGCTTTTTCCTCTCCAGGCTTGATGGATAGTACCATGACAAGCTCTTCTTCTTCGATTTCTTTGCATCGTAAATGCCACTCCGGCCTCACAGCTGTGCCACGAAGCTCCAATAACAGGGGGGGGTCCCGTCAACTTCGGAATCTAGATCCGAGTCACCTTGTTGCTCATACATCCACTTCAATCTTTCCCTTGTATAACGAGCTGTCA
>JAABUK010003717.1_pt1 | contig 25481 bp, 18 predicted proteins | sample 5559141 | NCBI WGS metagenome assembly JAABUK01 (sample SAMN10711869, study PRJNA513367) | rock metagenome | isolation source: Antarctica rocks | place: Antarctica: Victoria Land, Pudding Butte nord | collected 2016-01-03 | reverse complement strand
TAGTCGCCACCACGGGCACCCCATGCCGTCCGCATCAGGCCGCAACAACAGGCGTCACCGATACCCCGCCGCCTGCAGCTCAAACAACTCCGCATACCGCCCCCCAGCCGCCACCAGCTCTCCGTGCGTCCCAACCGCCTCCACCATCCCACCCGCCATGACCAAAATCCGGTCCGCCATCCGCACGCTCGAAAACCGGTGCGAAATCAGCACCGCCGTCCGCCCCGACCCCAACGCCTTGAACCGCTGGAACACCTCGAACTCCGCCCGAGCATCCAGCGCCGCCGTCGGCTCATCCAAGATCAGCACCGCCGCATCCCGCATATACGCCCGCGCGATGGCCACCTTCTGCCACTCGCCGCCCGACAGCTCCACGCCCGACCGGAACCATCGCCCCACCATCTGGTCGTATCCCGCCGGCAGCCGCGCGATCACCCCGTCCGCCAGCCCGCGCGCCGCCGCGGCCTCGATCCGGGGACGGTCCCCCCGCGCCTCGATCCGTCCCACCGCGATGTTGTCCGCCGCCGTCAGGTGATACCGCACGAAGTCCTGGAAGATCACCCCCATCCCGCCGCGCAGCCCGGCCACGTCATAATCCCGTAAATCCCGCCCTTCCAGCAGGATGCGCCCCTCGGTCGGGTCATAAAGCCGCGTCAGCAGTTTTATGAGCGTTGTCTTCCCCGCCCCATTCTCCCCCACCAGCGCCAGCGTCTCCCCGGCCTGCAGCGAGAATGACATCCCCCGCACAGCCCACCGCTCCGATCCCGGATACCGAAACCCGACGCCCTCGAATACGAAACCCTCAAGCAGCGTTTCTGGAAACGGCAGCGCTCCAGGCGCGCTGCGTATGCCGGGCTCGATGCGGAAGAACGAGTAAAGGTCCTCCAAGTACATCGCCTGGCTCGCCATCGAGGAGAACCCGCTCAGCAGCCCCTCCAGCAGCCCGCGCAGCCGCAGGAACGACCCGGCCAGGAACGTCAGGTCGCCGATGCTGAACCCGCCCGTCAGCGTCCGCCACGCGAGGTAGGCGTAGGCCGTGTAGTATCCCACCGTCCCCAGCGCCGCGAACCCTCCGCCCCACGCCGCCCGGCGCAGCAGCAGCCGCCGGTTCTCCGCCTGCATCTCCAGCGCCAGCACCTGGTAGCGGTCAATCAGGAAGCCGTTGAGGCCGAAGATCTTCACCTCCTTCGCCGCATCGGTGCTGGCGCCGGTCATCCGGACATAGTCCAGCTCCCGCCGGTCCGCTGTCCGCGCGGCGCTCAGGGCATAGCCCTGCGCGTTGAAGTGGCTCTCCCCCAGGAACGCCGGCACCAACGCGCCCAGCAGCAGCACGATCAGCCACGGCGCATAGGCGGCAAGCCCGGCAGCAAAGCTCAGCACCGTCACCAAGTCCTGCGCCTGGCCGAACAACTGGCTGATCAGGGTCGTGCGCCCGATGGTCTGCCGCCGTGCGCGGTCCAGCTTGTCCTGCAACGCCGGGTCCTCGAAGTCCTGCAGGTCGAGCGTCGCGGCATGCGTCATCAGCCGGATGCTCGCCGCGTTGGTGAAGCGCTCGGACAGCAGCCCGTCCAGCAGCGTCACCGTGCGGCCCAGGATGTCGGTGCCGACAGCCAGGCCCAGCTCCCCCAGCAGCAGCAGCGCCAGCCGCCCCAACAGCCCGCTGGCCAGCCACGCCGCGCTGTCCGCGGGATGCCCCGGCAGCGCCGCCAGCCGCACCACCTCGTCCACGATCAGCTTGCCGACGAACAGGGTCGCCACCGGCAGCAGCGCCCGCACCAAACGCAGCGCAAGCAGCCCGGCCGTCAGCCCGGGGCTGGTGCGCCAAACCATCTGCAAGAAGGGCGGCAAGGTGCGCAGCGCCCCCATGCGGGCGCGGAGCGAGGGCGGGGCCGTGCCCGCCGGGACGCCGCTCACGGGTTGTTGATCCGTGCCGGGCCGGTAAACATAAGGGTGTCCATCATGTGCTGATGCCATCCTAAACGACAGGCCCCGCGGCACAAGCCCAACCGCCTGCTATTTATTTGTTAATTCGGCGTTGCGGCAAATCGCCCGGAATTGGGATGGCACGTCGCCGGGTATTTTCCGTTGCAGGAACTTCAATCCCTGATTGTGGGTTTACTGGATACGCTAATGTACGCGTTAAAATACAGCATGGCTTGCTTTTGCCATAATCTTATCTGATTTTATCTCTGGCGGTAATAGCGTGCTCGCCGGAATGGCTGCCGTTTCCGGCAGCCGTTCTGACGTGGCGTGGTCCTGACCGGCATGGAGGCGTGGCGTTTTTGGACACATTCGAACCCTTGATGGCAGCGGCAGGCATCGGTGATCCGCCAGACCTGCCCCGCCTGATCCGCGCCGTTTCCCAGGCGCGGGATGGCGGCAGCAATCGCATCCGCATGCTGGAGGCCGTGCTGGCCAACATTGGGGACGCCGTCCTGATCACCGAGGCCGAGCCGGTCAGCCCGCCCGGCCCGCGCATCCTGCATTGCAACGTCGCCTTCACCGCCATGACCGGCTACGCCGAGGCCGAGCTGCGCGGCCGCACTCCCCGCATCCTGCAGCCGCCCGGCGTGGACCGGGCGGAGCTGGACCGGCTGCGCCTGGCGCTCGAACGGCATGAGGCGGTCAAGGCCGAGCTGCTCAACATCAGGAAGGATGGCACCCAGTACTGGGTGGAGATCAGCATCCTCCCCGTATTCGACGACCTCGGCGCCTGCACGCATTGGGTCTCCATCCAGCGCGACGCAACCGCCCGGCATCAGACTGAGCGGCACCGCGACGCCGAGAACCGCGTCCTGCAGGCCGAGGTCACCGAGCACAGGCGCACCGAGGCGCGGCTGCTCCATGCCGCCTACCATGACAGCCTGACCCGGCTGCGCAACCGCGCCTGGTTCATGGACCACCTGCAGGACGTGCTGGAGCAGGGCAGGGCCGGCGGGACCCGCTGCGCCGTGCTGTTCCTCGACCTGGACGGCTTCAAGCTGGTGAACGACGGCCTGGGCCACCGCGCCGGGGACCTGCTGCTGATGGAGGTGGCCGCCCGCCTGCACGCCTGCGTCCGCCGCAGCGACATCCTGGCCCGCGTCGGCGGCGACGAGTTCGCAGTGCTCGTCGTGGACCCCGACCCCATGGATGCCGCCGTGCAGGCCGCCGAGCGCATCCTGGCGGCGCTGCAGCCAGCCTTCGTGCTGGACCGCCACGTCGCCTTCGCGTCCTGCAGCATCGGGATCGCCCAGGCGACCACCAGCCATCGGGAGCCCGAAGCGTTGCTGCGTGACGCCGATGTCGCGATGTATGCCGCGAAGACCCGCGCGCCCGGCAGCTACGCCGTCTTCGACGCCGCCCTGCGAACGGCCGCGGTCGAGGCCCTGGCCCTGCAAACCGACCTGCGCCATGCGCTCGCGCGCGGTGAGTTCCACCTGGAATACCAGCCCGTCAGCGACCCCGCCACGCGCCGCTTGCTGCGGGTGGAGGCGCTGCTCCGCTGGCGCCACCCCACCCGCGGCCCGGTGCCCCCGGCCACCTTCATCCCCTTGGCGGAGGAGATCGGGCTGATCCGCGACATCGGGCGGTGGGCACTGCACGCCGCCTGCGCCCAGGCCGCCGCGTGGTCCCGCACCCATCCCGGCCTGGACCTGCACGTGAGCGTCAATGTGTCAGGCGTCGAGCTGCGGGACCCGGACTTCTTCGCCGGGCTGTGCGCCGTGCTGGACGCCACCGGGCTGCCAGCCCGCCGCCTGCAGCTCGACATCACCGAAGGGGTGTTCCTGCAGCGTCCCGACCTCGCCGGCGCCGTGCTCCGCGCCGTGAGGGCGGCCGGGGTGCAGGTGGCGCTGGACGATTTCGGCACCGGTTACTCGTCGCTCGGCCACCTCGACCGGTTCGACGTTGATGCGATCAAGGTGGACCGCTCCATCGTGGCGCGCATGGGCGAGGAGCGCCGGGCGATGGCGATCCTGGACGGCATCGTCCGCCTGGGCCTGGCCTTGAACGTGGACGTGGTAGCCGAGGGCGTGGAGACCGAGGATCAGCTCCGTACCTTGCGCGTGCTGGGCTGTACCGCCGTCCAGGGCTACCTGCTGGCCCGGCCGATGCCAGCGGCGGAGCTGGAGGCGCGGTTCGGCGGCCCGCTTTAGGCTGCGGATGCCTGGTTCGCCAGTCCGCAGCGCTGCACATCACCCCAAGCCAACCCAACCCCCGCTCCCGGTTCCGGCGTTGCCCGCGGCCGCCCGCTTTGGCAAGGCCGGGTCGCGGCCGCACCACTAATACGACGCGCATCCATAACGCAGGCGTAGCTTTGGCAGTCAGCGCTGCTGCCGGCGGCGAGATCACTGTTGACACCAGCGGGTGCAAAATCATAATAATTGCTGTAAACAAACAACGTGTCATCTATCGTTGTTGCCATGTATATTTACACATACAAGTAACAGTTAACAATTATCAGGCATGACGGCCTCAACCTCGGACGCAGCCGTTCCAATGCGCGCGGGGATGTGGCGCCGTGCGCAGTTGACGGCGGTGGCCCAGGTGCGGCACAGGAAAGGATCGGCGCGATGCTCGAAAGCGAATCTGGGCTGGCTGACGGCGACACCGTTGCCGGCACATCGGCGCCGGCCATTGGCGACGCCGCGCTGTCCCCCCTGGAGCGGCTGATCCGCAGCGCGGCTTTCGCTGCGGACTGCGAAGCCGCCGTGTTCCTGACCGTGTCGGACGGCGTGGCGGCGGTGGCTGCCCGGTTCGACGCCGGGGGCTGCCTGCCGCTGCCGGCAGCCTGGTGGCGATCCGCGGATGCGCTGATCCCGCCGGAGGGCATCCTGGTGATCGAGGACCTCACCACTGTCGGCTCCGGCCTGGGCCTGTCGCCGGACGCGGCGGCGCGGTTCGTGGCGGCGTTGCGCGTGCGCCGGGCGGACGGCGCCACCTGCGGCGTGCTGCTGGTCGCCGACCGGCGGCTCCATCCCGGCCTCAGCCCAGCGCAAACCTATGTGCTGACCACGCATGGCCTGCAACTGAGCGCCTGCAAACAGGCACAGGCGCGGGCTGCAACTGGATGCGCCCGGCGCGAGGCGTCCAACACCGAGCGGCTGCGCCTGCTGGAGTCTGTCGTGGTCCATGCCAACGACGCCGTGCTGATTACGCAAGCCGAGCCAATTGACCTGCCGGGTCCGCGGATCGTCTATTGCAACGCCGCCTTCACCAAGACGACCGGCTACACCGAGGCGGAGGTGCTGGGCCGCACACCGCGCATCCTGCAATCGTCGCACGTGGACCGCACGGCGCTGGACCGCCTGCGGCGTGCCCTGCAAGCCTGGGAGCCGGTCGAGGTCGAGCTGCTGAACGTCCACAAGGACGGGACCGAGTTCTGGGTCGAGCTGAGCATCGTCCCGGTCGCAGACGAAACCGGCTGGTTCACCCACTGGGTGTCCGTCCAGCGCGACGTCACCGGCCGCAAGCAGGCGGAGGAGGTCGCCCTGCGCGCCCGCATCGCCGAGGTCGAGAACCGCGCCCTGGAAGCCGAGATCGCCGAGCGCAAGCGGACCGAGGCGCGGCTGCTGCACGCCGCCTTCCACGACGACCTGACCCGGCTGCGGAACCGTGCCTACATGATGGACCGCCTGGCGGCGCTGATCGGCCAGCCCGGTGGCGCCCCGGCCGGCTGCGCCGTGCTGTTCCTGGACCTGGACCGCTTCAAGCTGGTCAACGACAGCCTCGGCCACCGTGCCGGGGACCTGCTGCTGATGGAGGTGTCGCGACGCCTGGCCGCCTGCGTGCGGCCGGGGGACGTGCTGGCGCGCGTGGGCGGCGACGAGTTCGCCGTGCTGGTCGCGAGCGCTGGGAAGGACGGGGCGGAGATGGAAGTCGCCGTGCAGGTGGCCGGCTGCATCATCGAGGCGCTGCGCCAGCCCATCAAGCTCGGCCAGCACGACGTGTTCTCGCAATGCAGCATCGGCATCGCGGTCGCGACGGATCAGCATGAGACGCCCGAGCAACTGCTGCGGGATGCCGACATCGCGATGTATGGCGCAAAGAAGCGCGGCCCCGGCGGCTACGCCATCTTCAACGACTCCATGCGCGCCGACGTGGTGAAGGCGCTGGCGCTGCAAACCGACCTGCGCCAAGCGGTCGCGCGCGGCGAGTTCCGGCTGCAGTATCAGCCGATCTATGACACGGCCAGCGGCGCCTTGTTGGGGGTGGAGGCGCTGTTGCGCTGGCACCATCCGATCCGCGGCCTGGTCTCCCCGGCGTCGTTCATCCCGATGGCGGAGGAGGTCGGGTTGATCCGCGACATCGGCCGTTGGGTGCTGCGCGAGGCGTGCAGCCAACTGCGCACGTGGCAGGCCGCCTACATGCCGGACGCCGCCGGCCCGGCAGCCTCGCTGCGCGTCAGCGTCAACGTGTCGGCCGACGAGCTGCGTGACCGCGCCTTCATCCCGGAACTTCGCGCAGTCTTGCATACGACCGGGCTGGACCCGGGATGCCTGCAGCTTGAGATCACCGAAAGCGTGTTCCTGCACCATCCCGAAACGGTCGGGCGTGTGCTGAAGCGCATACGCGCCCTGGGCGTCCGGGTCGCGCTGGACGACTTCGGCACGGGCTACTCGTCGCTGGGCTACCTCGACCGCTACCGGATAGACACCTTGAAGATTGACCGCTCGTTCATCGCCCGGATGCTGCGGCAGCGCCGGGCCATGGCGATCTTGGAGGGGATCGTGCGGCTGGGCCGGTCCCTGGACCTGAACATCGTGGCGGAGGGTGTGGAAACGCCAGCGCAGCTCCGCACGCTGCGCGGCATGGGCTGCGCGTCGGTCCAGGGCTTTCTCCTGGGCCGGCCGATGCCGCCGGAAGATCTGGCGGCGATCCTGGACAGGGCTGCCATCGCGCTGCCGCCCACGGCGGCGGCCTGAAGCCGGCGCAGGCCGGACCTCTCCCGGCGCTGGACCGCGGCCCTATATCCCGGTCATGCCGATCCTCCTCCTGCTGTTTATCGCCGTATCCGTCGGGGCCACCGGATTCGACCTGTATCTGCGCGCCCGCCAGGCCGCCCACGTGCAGCGCCACCGCGGCGCCGTGCCGCCCGCCTTCGCCGGCAGCGTCACTCTGCCAGAGCACCAGCGCGCCGCGGAGTACGAGCGTGCGCGGCTGCGGCTCGGCGCGGCGGCCTCGGTGTTCGGGCTGGTGGTGGCGCTGGGCTGGGCGGTATGGGGCTACGATGCGCTGTATAGCGCGGTCGCGGGCCTGCTCCCGCCCGGCATAGGGCGTGGTGTGGCGTTCCTGGTGGCAGCCGGCGCGGTCAGCAGCCTGTTGGGCCTGCCGCTCGCGGTCGTCCGCACCTTCGGGGTCGAGGCGCGGTTCGGCTTCAATCGCACCACCCCCGGCCGCTTCGCGCTCGACCGGGTCAAGGGCTGGGCGCTGGCGCTGCTGTTGGGCGTGCCGCTGCTGGCCGGCCTGTTATGGCTGATGCGGCAGCCCGGCCCCTGGTGGCTCTGGGCCTGGCTGGGGTTGATGGCGCTGACGTTCGTGATGATGGACCTGTATCCCCGGGTCATCGCGCCGATGTTCAACCGCTTCACCCCCCTGGACGGCCCGCTGCGCACCAGGGTCGAACGGCTGCTGGAGCGCTGCGGCTTCCAGGCCAGCGGGCTGTTCGTCATGGACGCATCCCGCCGGTCGGCGCACGGCAACGCCTACTTCTCCGGCCTCGGCCGCAGCAAGCGTATCGTGCTGTTCGACACCCTGATCGCCAGCAACCCGGAGGAGGAGCTGGAGGCCGTTCTGGCGCACGAGCTTGGCCACTTCAAGCTGAACCACATCCTGCTGGGACTGCTGCAATCGGCCGCCATGACGTTCGCAGCACTGTTCTGCATCGGTTGGCTGCTGCATCAGCCCTGGCTGCTACCGGGCTTTGGCATTGCATACCGGGACGACGCGCTGGCGCTTGTGGTGGGATTGCTGGTCGTGCAGATGGCCGGGCCGCTGCTGGGCGTCGCGGCCAATTGGATCAGCCGCCGGCACGAGTATCAGGCCGACGATTTCGCCCGCCGCCTGGTCGGCGCCGAGCCGATGGCCGGCGCGCTCATGCGCCTGTCGCGCGACAACGCCAGCACGCTGACCACGGACCCGCTCTATGCACTGGTGAACTTTAGCCATCCGCCGGTCCCGCTCCGCGTGGCGCGGCTGCGGGAGGCATAAGGAGGCAACTGCCCCATCCCGCGCCGGGTTAGCGCGGGATGGACCTACTTTACCTAAATGGCCTCGGCCTGGCCGCGACAACTGCATTGGTCGTCGCAGGCGCACGTGGAGCCGGCCTGCCGCACTCCATCCTGCTGGTCCTGGCCGGCGCCGTGCTGGCCTTCGTGCCCGGCATCCCGCGCATCAGCATCAACCCGGACATTGTGCTGCTCGTGATGCTGCCGCCGCTCCTATACTCCGCAGGCGTCGGCATGAGCTGGCCGGGTTTCCGCGACAACCTGCGTCCGATCATGCTGCTCGCGGTCGGCTGTGTGCTGTTCACTGCGGCGGCGGTGGCGGCGGCTGCGCACTTTCTACTGAGCATGCCCTGGGCGGTGGGTTTTGTGCTCGGCGCCGTCGTGTCGCCGCCGGACGCCGTGGCGCCCATGGCCATCGCCCGTCGCCTTGGCCTGCCGGGGCGCATCCTGGTGGTGCTGGAGGGCGAGGGACTGGTCAACGACGCCACCGCGCTGATCCTGTTTTCGTTCGCGGTGGCGGCGGTCGAGACCGGAGGCGTGTCCGTGCCGGAGGCTGCTGTCACTTTTGTCGCCATCGTCGTGGGCGAAACCCTGTGGGGCATCATTCTAGGCTGGGCCAGCCTGCGGCTGCGCCGTCTGGTGGGCGACCCGCAGGTGGAGATCCTGCTGGCGCTGCTCGTGCCCTACGTCGCGTTTTGGCCGCCGCATGCCCTTGGCGGGTCCGGTGTGATCGCGGCAGTCGCGGCCGGCCTGTATGTGAGCTGGCACGGGCTGCGCTTCATCTCGGTGCAGACGCGCCTGCAGGGCTATTTCGTATGGGGCCTGGTGGTCCACCTAGTCGAGGGACTGGTGTTCCTGCTGACTGGCCTGCAGGCGCATGTCGTGCTCGACGGCCTGCATGACAGCAGCGGGTGGCGGCTGCTGCTGGCCGGGGCGGTCGTCAGCGCCGTGGTGGTGCTGGTGCGCTTCGTTTGGGTATTCCCGGCGACCTACCTGCCGCGGCGTATCCCGGCGGTCGGACGACACGACCCGGCGCCATCATGGCAGGTGCCGTTCCTGATCGCCTTCACCGGTATGCGCGGCGTGGTGTCGCTGGCGGCCGCCCTCTCCATCCCGCTGGAGGTAAATGGCCAGCCCTTCCCGGAACGGGGCCTGATCCTGTTCACCACCTTCTGCGTGATCTTCGTGACCCTGGTGGGTCAGGGGACGCTGCTGCCGGCCGTGATCCGCTGGCTGGGCCTGGCGGACGCTGGCGCATCCGAAGCGGCGGAGGACAAAGTCCGGGAAGTTGCCGCGCGCGTCGCGGGCGTGAACGCCGCGCTGGCCCAGTTGGACACGCTGGAGGCCAAGGGCGCCCCGGCTCCCGTGGCCGCTGCCCTGCGGCGCCGCCACATGGACCGCCGCGCGCAGTTCGAAGGCACTGCCAGCCTGCGCGTGGACGGCAGCCCGGTGGCGGACAACGCCGTGGTCCAACTGCAGCTAAACGACGCCGAACGTGCGGAGATCACCGCCCTTTACCTGTCCGGCGCCATCACCGACGAAGCCCGACGGCGCATCGAGCGGGAGCTGGACCTGGAGGAGGCCCGCATACGCCACGCAGCAGAAAGCGCCACCGGCGACCCAGGCGCCGCCGACCCGGAAACCGAGCAAGCCGAGGCCTGATCTTCTCCCTCTCCCTCCGGGAGAGGGCCGGGGTGAGGGCGTCTTGCCTGCGGTGCGGGCCATGCTGGTGAAGGTGGCGCAGGTCCTCGCGTCGGCAAGGACCATGCCTCAAGACCCCCTCACCCCAACCCTTTCCCGGAGGGAGAGGAAGTCAGGCAGCCACCTGCACGAACCCCCCGGACTGCCGCGCCCACAGCCGGGCATACGCGCCCCCCGACGCCAGCAGCGCCGCATGGGTGCCCTGTTCGACGATCCGGCCCTCGTCCAGCACCACCAGCCGGTCCATGCGGGCGATGGTGCTCAGCCGATGGGCGATGGCGATCACCGTGCGGCCCCGCATCAGCGCATCCAACTGGCCCTGGATCGCCGCCTCGACCTCGCTGTCCAGCGCCGACGTGGCCTCGTCCAGCACCAGGATCGGCGCGTCCTTCAGGATCACCCGCGCGATGGCGATCCGCTGGCGCTGCCCGCCGGACAGCTTCACGCCGCGCTCCCCCACCTGAGCGTCAAGGCCGGTGCGGCCCTGCCAGTCCTCTAGCGTCTCGATAAACTCCAGCGCCTCCGCCTGCCGCGCCGCCTCGGTCACGTCGGCCTCCGACGCATTCGGCCGGCCGTAGCGGATGTTGTCCCGGATGGAGCGGTGCAGCAGCGACGTATCCTGTGTGACCACCGCGATGGCGCCGCGCAGGCTCTCGGCGGTCACGCCCGCGATGTCCTGGCCGTCCACCAGGATGCGCCCGGACTCCGGCGCGTGGAACCGCAGCAGCAGGTTCATCAGCGTGCTCTTGCCGGCGCCGCTGCGCCCGATCAGCCCAATCCGCTCCCCGGGCGCCACCTCCAGCGACAGCCCGTGCAGCACGCCGCGGACGGTGCCATAGCCGAAGTCCACCTTCTCGAACCGGATGCCGCCCTCGGTCACGCGCAGCTCCGGCGCACCCGGCGGGTCGGGCATCCCCTGCGCCACGGCGATGGACTTCATCCCGTCCTGCACGACGCCCACGTTGTCGAAGATCTGCGTGATGTTGAACGCAACCCAGCCCGCCATGTTGCTGATCTGCCAAGCCATCGGCAGCGCCGTCGCCACAGTCCCCACCGGGATCGAGCCGCGCGCCCACAGCGCCAGCGCCATGCCGCCGGTGCCGACCAGCATCATCGCGTTCATCGCCGCGAGCGTCAGCCCAAACCGCGTCTGCATCCGGAACAGCCGATGCATCGCCGCGGTGTGCTCGTCCACCCCGTCCCTGACGAAGCGGTCCTCGTCCTGGGCGCGGGCGAACAGCTTGACGGTCAGGATGTTGGTGTAGCTGTCCACGACCCGGCCCGTCAGCGCCGACCGCACCTCCGACACCAGCCGCGACCGCGTCCGCAGGCGCGGGATGAAGTAGCGCAGGAACAGGGCATAGCCGCCGAACCACAGCAGGATCGGCAGCGCCAGCACGGCATCGGCATGCGCCAGCAGCAGCATGGCGCTGGTGCCATAAACCACGATGTACCAGGCGGCGTTGGTGGTCGCAGTGATGCTTTCCCGCAGGCTCGGCCCCGTCTGCATCACCCGGTTGGCGATCCGCCCGGCGAAGTCATTCTGGAAGAATGTCAGGCTCTGCCGCACCACGTGCCAGTGATTCTGCCAGCGCACCAGGTTGCTGAAGCCCGGCGCGATCGCCTGGTTGGTCATCAGGTTCTGCAACAGCAGCGCCGCCGGGCGCACCACCAGCAGGAAGCCCGCCATCCCCAGCAGTTGCGGCCAGGCGTCCCGCAGCATCGTCGCGGGGTCGTGCGTGCTGGCGAGCGTCACCGCCCGCCCGATGATGACCGGGATGCCGGCGTCGCACAGCGCCACCAGCAGCCCGGCGCCAAACAGCACCGCGATCAGCCCACGCATCTGCCGGGCATAGTGCCAGCAGAACCGCAGCAGGCTCTCATCCCCAGTGCCGCTAGGCGGCGGAGAGGAGGGGTCCGTGCGGGTCGGCTGGACCAGATTTTCGAACCAGGTGAACATGCTGTACGGGTGTACCCGGTGTGGTCCCGCGTCAATGCGGGGGCGGCACGATGGATTGCTGCGGCTGCTCACATCGCCGCGACTGGGACGGGAGGACGGGGTCATGAGGTTTGCAGGTGCGATGGTGATGCTGCTGCTGGCGGCGGCAGTGCCGGCGGCGGCGCAGGATGCAGTGCATAAGCCCGGCCGGAACCCCGGCCTGGACGCCGCTGCGCGCCGCTACCCGCCGGTCATCACCGGCGTGAACACCCGGCCGGCGGATGGCACGCCGCCCCTGTCCTGTCCCGCCGCCGGCGCGCGAGTCGAAACCAAGGGCGGACCCAACTTCGAATACCTGGGCACCAGCCAAACTCCCGACCTGTGCCGGATGCGCATCGGCGGCGAGGACGTGCAGGCGTGGTATGGCATCTGGCTCACCTCCTGGCCCGGCGCCGACAACGCCCATCCCGCCTTGAAGCAGGTGATGGCCGGCCATACCGGGGACGCCGTCGGCTTCGACGTGCGCATGGCGGCGGGCTACGCCTACCACGACCTCGTCCGCAACGAGGGGATCGAGAGGATCAAGATCCTGGACGCGACCTACCAGGCGATGCGGCTGTCGCACTACCGCGAGGGCTTCGAGGGCAACACCTACCGCTCCGTCGCAACGGTCTGGAAGGACATGGCGACGGGGATGATCCTGTACAGCACCTATCAGCACGTCAGCGGCACGCCGGTGATTGACGACCCGCTGATTCCGACCGCCATCATGCCGGCACCCCGGTAGGCGCAACCCCGGCAGCGTCCTCACGCTCCCCGGTATCTGGCCGCCATCAGTCCTTGCCGCCTGCGCCTGGTCCGGACCCGCCGCCGGCCCCCATCCCGACCTGCGTCCTGACCTCGCGGCAGCACGCGCGTCGAACCCCGGCGCCGGACCAATCAGGGATGCAGCGGGACCGGCAGGGCCGGATCAGCCGATCTTCCTGATCTTCAGCTTCTCCAGGTAGTCCCCTGGCGACGCCGGGTCGAACACCTGTCCATCAAAGAAGGTTTCCTTGCCCCGTGACGTGCCCGCCGGCATGTCCGCCGCTGCCACCCCGGCCAGTGCCGCCCCGGCACGCCACACATCCTCCCGGTTGACGGACCTGATGACCGCGCCGGTGTCGGTGCCCAGCGGCAGCATGCCCCAGCGGATGTGCTCCGTCAGGAACCATAGGTCATGCGACTGATAGGGGTAGCTGGCATGGTCGGCCCAGAACTTCATCCGCACCGGCGACCCCTGCACTTTGCGTCCGTCCCCATAGTCCACGTCGCCCGACAGGCGCGGCAGGATGTCGGCCGCTGGAACGTTGAACCAATTGCTCCGGCCCAGCATCTCCGCCATCGCGGCCTTGTTCTCCATCCGGTCGGCCCATTGCTGCGCCTCGATCACCGCTGCAGCCAGGGCCACGGCGGCGCGGGGATTCTTGTCCATCCACGGCCCGCGCATCGCCAGGGACTTCTCCGGGTGGTCGCGCCAAATCTCCCCGGTTTGACATGCCGTATAGCCGACGCGTGCGCGTACGATCTGCCCCGGCCAAGGCTCTCCGACGCAGGCAGCGCCCAGCGCGCTGGCCTGCATATCGGACACCATGCGCGGCGGCGGCACGACCACTGTCTGCACGTCTTTGTCCGGGTCTATGCCGCCAGCCGCTAGCCAGTAGCGCATCCACAGGTCATGCGTGCCGCCAGGGAACGTGACGCCGACTCTGGCGCCGGCATTGGCCGTGAACGCAGCCTTCAGCGGCGCGGCATTCAAGCCGGCTCCGGTGGCGATCAAAGCCCTTGAGACGCTGATGGCCTGCCCGTTGGTGTTCAGGCGCGCGAGGATCTGAAGCGGCATCCTGGAACGGACATCCGCCGCCTTGCCCAGGCTGGCGAGATAGACCAGGGGAGTCATCAGGTGCGCGCCGTCAATGCCCTCGCCCTCGCTGCCCAACCCCAGGCTTTCGCACGTAAATGCCCAGCTCGGCTGCCGGCGCAGCTCCACGTCGGGCATGCCATGCTTCGCGAACAACCCGCGTGCCTTGGCGACAATCAAGGGTGCGGCATCCGTCAGGGTCACATAGCCAAGCACAGCCGCCGTCGTCTCGGGCCCGGCGCCCTGGGCATGGGCACCACTTGGAAAAGCGGCGCGGGCAGCGCCGGCCGCCGCAGCACCCGATGCGGTGCGGATGAAAGCTCGGCGGGAACACTCGGTCATTCTTCACCTGTGGCGAAATGTCGTCTGAACTCCGGGCCACCTCTAGCAGATCGGCATCAAAATTAAAAGCAAATCGCAACAAATAATCCTAGCCGAGTCGTTTATCGAGATGTTGAGGCATCCCGCGCCATCATCAACGAAGCAATGAGGCGGCTCCACCCGCTGCGCCGCCCTGCACATGCTGCCGAAACCTGTGCGAAGGTCGCATCCCGGTCTCTCACGTAAAGCTCCGTTCGGACGCCGACGGCTCATGCGTCAGGCCGGACCACTTGCTGATGAGCCTGATTTCTGCCGGGTCGAAGAGGCCCTCGGCACGGGCATTCAGGCGTTTCATCGCGCAGCCTGACACGTACATTTCAGTGCCGGCGTGGATACTCCACACTCTGATACCAAGCGGCGAAAGTCTTGACCGGCAGTGCCTCTCGTCATTGCGAGCCGCCTCTTGGCGGCGTGCAATCCAGGGGCGGCAAGGACTGCGCTGGCGGCCCCTGGATTGCCGCGGCGCTGCGCGCCTCGCAACGACGATGGAGCGGCACCCAGCAGGTCGGAGCTTCTGCCGCTTGGTATGACACTGTGGAGGACCAGCCCGGCACGTCTATGCTGACGATCATCCCCTTGCAGCCCATGTCAGGTCGGGCAGGGTCAATTCTGCAGTCCTGTAGCGCCCCTGTTTCGAGGCAAACGGGATCAATCGTCGTGCGTCCAGTCTGAGGGCTGCCGCATGCACCGCTCCCTGTCCGCCTCCGGCCAAACCCGCCGGCACTCCCGGCGGAAAGCCCGTGCGGCGGCGTCCACATCCTCGGCAGACATCCCGAGGATGCCCGCCGCATGCTGCCGCTGACTGGCCGAGCCGAGCGCCGCCGCGACCTGGGTGGCACGGCGTCCAACATCGTCCCCATAGGCATGTTCGGCCGTCACCACCGCTCCCGCCGGCAACGGCCCGTCACGCCGGATGAGCATCCCGAGGTCGAGGGCATCGCGGCAGCCCGTCGCAGGGTCCAGCCCTCGGTCGGCATTGGCGAGCAGCTTTTCGGCAGCGCGCTCCGGCGGCCCTAGAGCAGATTGCAGTCAGGTCCGGGCGCGCAGCGACCAGACCTGAAGCTGCAAGTCTCTGCTCGCAAACAAAAAACCTAGACCGGTTTGCGTCCAGTCTGGACGCAAACCGGTCTAGGCATGGAACAGGCACGACGGGGTGCGTGCCGCCCGCAAGCGCAATCCGCGCCTCCCGTATGATCTCGAACCGCAGCGGGATCCCAGCCACCGACACAACCGTCCGGATGCCGTATTGTTCGGTGCGGACGTCGCGCTCCTGCCTGACATCCCGGCCGAACAGGGCGGCAATCCCCTGCGCCGCAACGGCCGAGCGTACCTCCCGGTAGCCGTCCACGTCGGCACATAGGAAATCAATGTCCTTACTGAGCCGGTATTCGCCGACATCGAGGACGATGGCCGTCTCTCCGCCAAACCATTAGCGGCAGCGCCGCAGCAGCGGCAAGTGCATGGATTGCAGCGCGGCGATGACGGCCTGGTGCTCCGGCCGGCAGAAGCGCCGCGCCGGGTCGGGCGGAGCCTCCGCAGTCATCGCGTCGTCAGCAGGTGGCCATGTCCGAAGCGGTTGGCGAGGCGGGTGATCAGCCGGCGTTCGGCGGCGGTCAGCGCCGCCACGTCCACATGGCGCCAGTTCGCCTCATAGAGCGCCAGCGCGTCCTGCCCCGGCATCGGCCGTGCCAGGTCGCGGTTCCAGGCCAGGCAGGCCAGTTCAGGATAATGGGCGGGTATGACGTCCACGTCGCCGTCGTCAAGCTGGTCCATGAGGCCGCGTCCTATCCGCCCAACCCGCCCCTAATGCCGGGGCGGCGCCCGAAGGATGTAGCACATCGGCGGCTCGTTCGGGCTGTTCAACCTGCCGCACCACCCCGCCGCTTCGTCTCCTGACGGATCAGCGCTCCGCTTATCGAAACGAGCCGCCGGACGTGCCTGCTGATCCCTATGCAAACGCTGTCAGGGGCAGGGCGCCGTCAGCCCGCCCCCACCGTCACCACGATCACCCCATCGGTCCCGACCCGAGCCGGATACGTCTGCACCCGGCAGTCCGTGTTCAACCCGTCCCCGCTCCGCAGGTCATAGGTCCGGTCGTGCAGCGGGCAGATCACCGCGTTGCCGTCAATCAGCCCGTCCGCCAGCGGCCCGCCCAAATGCGGGCACCGCTCCTGCGTCGCGAACACGCCGTCCGCATGGGTGCGGAACACCGCCAGGCGCTGGCCCCCCACGGCGAATACCCGGCCCTCCCCGCGCGGGATGGAGTCCAGCGCGCCCACGCGGTGCTCCAGCATCACGTCATCCACCGACCACCTCCGCGAACTGGTTCACCGTCTTCGGCTTCACCGCTTCCTTCCACGGATCATAGGCGGCGTCCGTGCTGACCTTCATCGCCTCGTCCAGCGCCGCCGCGATCCCGTCGGAATCGTCCACCACAATGGCCCGGATGCGCTCCAGCCCGATGCGCGGCACGAAGGTGTAGGTCCGTTCCTTCCACTTCGCGTTCTCGCGGTAATACTGCATGAAGCGTCCGCTGATCTGCAGCGCCGCCTCCTCTCCGTCCACCACGCACAGCAGGTCGCCCTTGCGTATGTGCGCCCCCGCAGCGCCACCGATGTAGATCTCCCACTTGCCCTCGCCGATGGCGACCAGGCCCACGTCCTTCACCAATGCCTCCGAGCAGTTGCGCGGGCACCCGGCGGTGGCGAGCTTCATCTTGGCCGGGCTGTCTATGCCGCGGAACCGCCGCTCGATCTTGGTCGCCAGCCCCATGCTGTCGCCCAGGCCAAAGCGGCAGAACTCGGTGCCGATGCAGCTCTTGCAGGTGCGGTAGCTCTTGCCCCAGGCGGTACCCGCCGGCATGTCCAGGTCCTGCCACACGCCGGGCAGGTCGGCCTTCGCGATGCCCACCAAGTCTATCCGCTGCCCGCCCGTCATCTTCACCAGCGGCACGTTATACTTCACCGCGACCTGCGCGATCCGCATCAGCTCCGCCGGGGTGCAGACCCCGCCCGCCATCTCCGGCACCACGGAGAAGGTGCCGTCCTTCTGGATGTTGGCGTGCACGCGGTCGTTGATGAACCGCGCATCGCGCTCGTCCTCATACTCCCCGGCCCAAACCGTCGCGAGCAGGCTGGCCAGCGGCGGCTTGCTGGCCGCGTCCTCGCCGGTTGACGACAGCGCAGCGAACACCTGGGACACTGACTTCAGGCCCAGCCGCTTCACCTCGGCGACAAGCTCCGGCTTGGTCATCGGGATGCAGGGAACGTAGTAGTGGACGCTCGGGTCGTCCTCCACCTTGCCGCCCGCGAACCATTCGACCAGCTCACCCACCAGCGACTTGCACGATCCGCAGCCCATGCCGGCCCGCGTCGCCTTCATCACCGCGGTCGTGCTCTTGGCGCCCGCTGCGACGCAGACGCCGATCGCGGCCTTGCTGACGCCGTTGCAGTTGCAAACCTGCGCCTCCGCCGGCATCTCGTCGAGCGTCACCGCCTGCGGCGGGGCGCCCAGGTCGAACAGCAGCTCAAGCCGCTCGTCCGGCAGCTTGCTGTCGCGGTCGAACGCCTGCATCAAATACGCCGCCTTGCTGATGTCGCCCATCAGGATGCCGCCCACCAGCCGGCCATCCCTGACGATCAGCTTCTTGTAGGTGCCGCGCCTCGGCTCGCTGAACTGGATCACCTCGTCGCCGTCGTCCTTCGGCTCGGTGATGCCCATGCTGGCCAGCTCGACGCCCATGACCTTCAGCTTGGTCGCCAGCTTGCTGCCGGTGTATTCGGCATGTGGGTTGGTGCCGGTGATCTGGTCCGCGAACACCTTGGCCTGGTCCCACAGCGGCGCCACCAGCCCATACACCTTGCCGCGGTGCTGCGCGCACTCGCCCACGACATACACGCGATGGTCGTCCGGGCTGCGCATGGTGTTGTCCACCACGATGGCCCGCTCCACCGTCAGCCCGGCGCGCGCCGCGATCTCCGCATTCGGGCGGATGCCGGCGGACACCACGACCATGTCGCAGGCCAGCTCCGTCCCGTCCTTGAACCGCAGCCCGACCACTTTGGAGGTGCGGTTGTCCTCGCCCTCGGTCAGGATTGTGGTGGTCATCTTGCCCAGGTGCACCTGGCACCCCATGCCCTCCATCGCCTTGCGCAGCATGGCGCCGCCGGGGGCGTCGAGCTGCATCTCCATCAGGTGCCCACCCAGGTGGATGACGTGAACCTCGCAGCCGTGGTTCAGCAGGCCGCGCGCCGCCTCCAGCCCCAGCAGGCCGCCGCCGATCACCGCCGCGACCTTGCTCTTCTTCGCCTGCGCCATGATCCCGGTGCAGTCGTCAATGCCGCGGAAAGCGAACACGCCTGCGCGGAGGCTGCCATCATCAGCCCATGCGCCCTCCATCGGCGGGATGAAGGCGCGGCTGCCGGTGGCGATCAGCAGGGTGTCGTATTCTTCCTGCAGGCCGTTGGCGGCCGTCACGATCCGGGCGGCGCGGTCTATGTGCGTCACCCGCGCGCCGCTGTGCAGGCGGATGTTGTTCTCCTTGTACCAGTCGAGCGGGTTGATGTAGATCTCGCTCACCTCCTGCTGGCCGCTCAGGATGTTGGACAGCATGATGCGGTTGTAGTTGCCATACGGCTCGTCGCCGAACATCGTGATGTCGAACAGGTCCGCGCCGCCGCGGGCCAGCACCTCCTCGACGGCGCGCGCCCCCGCCATCCCGTTGCCGATCACCACCAGCCGCTGGCGCGTCGCGCCGTAGGTCATGCCGTCCATTGCGCGAACTCCCCTCAGATTTCCACGAAGCCCATATCGAGCACCAGCGTCCCGCTGCATCCCGACGGCGCCAGCACGTGCATCTCCAGCTTGGTGTCGGGCTGCAGGTCCTCGACCACCGCCAGCGGGATGTGTATCGCGGCCTTGGCCCCGATCGGGAAGGAACGCATCGGCGCGCCGTCCCGCACCAGCACGACCGAGATCATCTCCGCCGTGCTGTTGCCGCCGCGGAAATAGACCGTCTGCGCCCGGCGGTCGGACGGAACGGTGTAGCTGACGCCAAGCGGGGCCGGCGTCTCGTATCCCGTTCCGGTAAAGGCATGGGTGCCGATCAGGATACGGGGGGTGCTCTCTCTCATGCAGTCTCCTTTGATGCGCGGTCCAGGCGGACGGCGCAGGCTTTGTATTCGGGAATGCGGGACACCGGGTCCAGCGCGGCGATGGTCAGCCGGTTGGCGCTGCCCTCCCCGCTCCAGTGAAACGGCACGAACAGGGTGTCTCGCCGGATGTCGCGGGTGATGCGCGCAGCCATGTCGGCGGTGCCGCGCCGTGTCGTGAGGGTAACGCGGTCGCCGGGCTGAACGCCATGCTGGCGCGCGGTGTCGGGGTGCATCTCGGCATAGGCAGCAGGCTCGGCAGCCGCCAGTTCGGGGACGCGCCGGGTCTGCGTGCCGGACTGATACTGGCCCATGACCCGGCCGGTGGTCAGGATCAGCGGATACTCGTCGCACGGCTGCTCCGCCGCGCCGTGATACTCGACGGGATGGAACCGGGCGCGGCCGTCCGGGTGGGCGAAGCTGTCTAGAAACGGGCGCGGGGTGCCGGGATGATGCTCGTCGGGGCAGGGCCAGAATACCCCGGCCTCCGCCGGCAAGCGGTCCCAGCTCGCCCCGGCATAATCCGCCATGCCGCCGGAGGTGCAGCGGCGGAACTCGGTGCCCGTCGTCTCGGCATCACCCGTGAAGTGCGCCCCGGCGCCCAGCCGTCCGGCGATGCCGGCGATGATCTGCAGGTCGGTCCAAACTCCCGCCGGCGGCTCCTTCGCCTTGCGGCGCAGCAGGATGCGGCCTTCCAGGTTGGTCATGGTGCCGCCTTCCTCCGCCCACTGCGCCACCGGCAGCACCACGTCGGCGATGGCGGCGGTCTCGCTCAGGAAGGGGTCGGCGACCACCAGCAGCTCTGCCGCTCCCAGCCGGTCGCGCAGCTTGTTGGCATCGGGTCCGGACACCAGCAGGTTGCAGGCAAACACCAGCAGGCCGCGTATGCGCGCATCTGCGCCCCCGGTGACGTCCAACAGCTCGCAGGCGGACAGGCCGGGCTGCGGCAGGCTGGCAGGGTCCACGCCCCATACCGCGGCCACGTCCGCCCGATGCTGCGGGTTGTTCAGCAGGCGGTAGCCCGGCAACTGGTCCGCCTTCTGCCCATGTTCCCGCCCACCCTGCCCATTGCCCTGGCCGGTCAGGCAGCCCCAGCCGCTGCCGGACCGGCCAGGCATCCCAAGCGCCAGCGCCAGGTTGATGAAGGCCAGCGCATTGTCCACGCCGTGGCTCTGCTGCTCCGTGCCGCGCCCGGACAGGATCAGGGCACGCCCGCCCTCGGCTTGCGCCGCCTCGCCCAGGATAGCGGCGGCACGTTCGACATCCTTGGCCGGGACGCCGGTGATCCGCTCCACCCGGTCGGGCCAGTAGGAGGCGACGCCGCGGCGCACCCGGTCCCATCCCGTCGTGCGTGCCTCGATGTAGTCGAGGTCAATCAGCCTGCGGGAGATGGCGACGTTCAGCAGGCCGTTGGCGAGCGCGGCGTCGGTGCCCGGCGTCAGCGGCAGGTGCAGCGTGGCGGCGCGGGCCGTCGCAGTGCGGCGCGGGTCGGAGACGATCAATTGGCCGCCCCGCGCCCGGCCCTCGTCGAACCACCGCATGATCGGCGGCATGGTTTCCGCTGGGTTACTGCCGGTAACGAGCACAGCGTCGGCGGCGGCGATGTCCGACATCGGGAACGGCATCCCGCGGTCCATGCCGAATGCCCGCAGGCCCGCCGCCGCCGAGGACGCCATGCAGAACCGGCCGTTGTAGTCTATGTTCGCCGTGCCCAGCGCCACGCGGGCGAACTTCCCGAGCGCATACGCCTTCTCGTTCGTCAGCCCGCCGCCGCCGAACACCGCAACCGCGTCCGGTCCGGCTGCAGCCTGTATGGGGCGTATGCCGGCGGTAATCCGATCCAGCGCCTGGTCCCAGGTCACCGGGCGCAATGGACCGTCCTTCGTGTCGCGCATCAACGGCGTGGTCAGGCGGTCCCCGCTGTTCAGCAGCTCCGCCGCGGTCCAGCCCTTGCGGCACAGGCCGCCGCGGTTGGTCGGGAAGTCGCGCGCGGTCACGCCCCAGCCGTCATCGGTCTGCACGACATTCATGCCGCATTGCAGGGCGCAGTAGGGGCAGTGGGTGGCCGTGCCGAGGATGGTAGCGGCGGGAAGGCTGTCCATCAGTCCTGCAGGCGGTTCTGGAGTTGGATCATGGTGGGCAGTTCCTCGGTGCACCGCACAATAAAGCTGCGGGTTGGCGCAGGCCAGGAAAGACAGGCTTTTTCATGGGCCAAATGCACGATATCAGCCTAGATTCGCCCAAAAATTAAGCGGTGCATCGGGCATGTGCCGGCAAGCAGGGCATTTGTTGGGACGAGGCTGGCCGGTCTGCCAACCCCGCCAGCACAATCAGGCCGCGGCAGTCACGTCCGCCGTGGCCAGGCCCTGGCGCTGCGCGACCGCCAGGTCATACAGCCGCTGCTCCGCCTGCTTGTGCTTCACGCTGAACCGCACCAGCGCGGCGCAGCAGGCGCAAACCAGCACGGCCCAGCCCAGCGAATACAGCGCTGCCGGCAGGCTGCTGCTGAACTTCAGCAGGAACCCGGCCGCCACCGCGCCGATGTTGCCGCCCGCGCCGATGATCCCCGTCACCCCGCCCAGCGCCTTGCGGTCAATGAACGGCACCAGGGCATAGGTCGAGCCGCAGGCCATGTGGGTGAACAGGCCAAAGGATAGCATCGCCACGATGGCCAGGCCCACGGAGTCCATGCTGCTGAACGCCAGCAGCCCCACGCCCTCGCCGACCATCAGCCCGAACAGCAGCCAGGTCCGCCCGTCCAGTCCGAACCGGCCCGCGATCTTGTCGGAGGCGATGCCGCCCAGCGCCCGCGCGAACAGCGCCAGCAGGCCGAAGCTGCCGGCGGCCAAGCCAGCCGTTTCCAGGCTTAGGCCGAATCGGTCCACGTAGTAGCTGGCAGCGACACCGTGGATGAAGATCTCCACGCCGAAGCACGCGCCATAGGTAATTGCCAGCATCCAAACCCGGTAGTTGACCATCGCCTGCTTGAAGACGGCCCAGCCGCCCTTCTTGCCGCTGTCTATGGCGATGCCGCGGGCGCGCAGCTCCTTGAAGTTTCCCTCGGGCGTGTCCTGCGTCAGGCGGTAGTACATGACGGCGACGATCAGCATCATCACGCCGGGCACGATCATCGCCAGGCGCCAGCCCATCGTCTGCTGCACGCCGAGGCTCACGAGCGCGGCCAGCAGCAGCGGCATGACCGTCTGCGTGACGCCGCCGCCCGCGTTGCCCCAGCCGCCCACGGTCGCGTTGGCGGTGCCGACCACGTTGGGCGCGAACATCACCGAGGTATGGAACTGCGTGACCACGAAGCTCGCCCCGATGGCGCCGATCACCAGCCGGAACACCAGGAAGGATTCATAGGAATTGGCGAAGGCAATGCCGATCACCGGCACGGCGCCCAGCACCAGCAGCGCGGTGTAGGTCAGCCGCGGGCCATACTTGTCGCACATCGGCCCGATGAAGCCGCGCACCAGGATGGTGATCCCCACCGCGGCGATGTTGATGTTGGCGATCTGGCCCGGCGTCAGCTTGAACTCGCCCCTGATGACCGGCATCAGCGGCGCAACCGCGAACCACGCGAAGAAGCAGACGAAGAACGCCAGCCAGCTCATGTGGAAGGCACGCATCTGTGGGGTGGAGAAGCTGAAAAGGTCTATCCTCGTCGCTTTTTGGGATTGCATCAGGGGTGTTCCGGTGCTCGGGGTGAAAGGGGGACTGCCCCGGCCTGCCGCCGGGGCAGGGCGGGTCAGGCGGCGACGCCGAGCTTGACGGCGATGGCGAGCAGCAGGTCGTGGTTGCTGCGCATCATCTCCGCGTTCGACTTCAGCAGGCGGCTGTTCGACTCCAGCAGGGCATGGTTGGCCTCCAGCGCCTCGGCGTTGGCGGTCACGGTCCCGGCGTTGGACGCCAGGAGCTGGTGGTTGCGCGCCAGGGCGTCGTGGTTGGCGGACAGCTTGGCGGCGTTCGCGCCCAGCATGTCCTTGTTGCCCTCCAGCAGGCCGTGGTTTCCGCTCAGCGCCTCGCTGTTGGCGGCAATCGTTGCCCTGTTTTCGGTCAGCAGCGATGCGTTGCGGGACAGCACCTCGCTGTTGGCGCCGATCTTCTCCGAATTGCCGGACAAGGCCTTTGCATTGGCGGCCACGACCGACGCATTGGCCTTGATGGCGCCATTGTTGGCGTCGAGCAGCGTGCGGTTCTCGTCCAGGACGGACTTGTTGGCCTCGATCGCCCCGGCATTTGCTGTCAGGGTGGCGCTGTTGGCGGCCAGCGTCTTGCGGTTGCCTGCCAGCGTGCTGCTGTTGCCGGCCACGAGGTCGTGGTTCTGCTCCAGCAACGCATGGTTGCCCTTCAGGGCCGCCGCGTTCGATTGCAGCAGGGCGTTGTTCTTGACGAGCAGATTGTTGGAGTCGAGGGAAGCGTCGGACACGGTTTGGAACCTCCGGATAGCGCGCCCCGGTCGGGCCGGGGCAGGAGGCACAAGGCTAGCCACATCGGTGTGGCCATGACGCGCAGTGCGCGGGCGTTGGTCAGGACACGCCGGTGTGTCCTGGACCGGCTATTTGCAACCCGCGTGCCAGCCGGCCGGGGATGGTGCGGAACTTGCGACGGGCCTGGCGTCGCCGCGCCCAGGAGGTCCCGCCCGTGCCATCCGCCTTGATCCTCAGCAGCGGCGGACCGGGCGCTCCCGCACTTGCAGAGGACTTGGCTGCAGTGGGCGTGGAGGTGATCGGCGCCACTGAATGCTCAAATCTCGTGCAAGCGGTGATTAAGACCGCGCCAGACTTGGTGATGATCTACGAAGCCCGGCCCGATTCTGCCTTGTTCGACAGCATTACCCTGGTCACGACCACGGCGCCCCGCCCCGTGGTGGTGTTCACCCCGGACCCCGACGCGGACAGCATCGCCCAGTCCACCTTGTCCGGCGTGCACGCCTACGTCGTCAACGGCTACAGCCCGGCCCGGCTGCGCTCGGTGATGCACCTGGCCCAAGCGCGGTTCCAGCGGGAGCAGGCGTTGCGGGAGGAGCTGGCCGGGCTGAGCCGCCGCTTCGCCGAACGAAAGCTGGTGGACCGCGCCAAGGGCATCCTGATGGGCGCCCGCCAGTTGCGCGAAGAGGAAGCCTATCGCGCCCTGCGCACCGCGGCGATGCATGGCAAGCAGCGCATCGGCCAGGTGTCGCAGCAGGTGATTGACGCCGCCCTGTATGGGGAGGCCGTGAACCGCGCCGGGCAGTTGCGTATGCTGTCGCAGCGCATGGTGAAGCTGTATGCGCTGATGTGCTGCGGCACGGTGCCGCCTGGCTCCGCATCGCTTCTGGCCGACAGCGTCGGCGCGGTCGAGGCCAACCTGGCAATGCTGGCGCGCAGCCTGTCCCGTCCGACCTTCGGCGACCTGCTGGACGCCGTGGCCCGGCCCTGGGGCGCCCTGCGCGACGCCCTCCGCGCCCCGGCCGCGGCGGTCCGCCTGCGGGAGGTGGACGCCCTCGCCGAACAGGTCCTGGGTCAGGCCGAGCAACTGACGGCCAACCTGGAGTTCGCCGCCTTCGCGACCGCGCTCCACGTCATCAACGTGGCGGGCCGGCAGCGCATGTTGTCGCAGCGTCTGGCCAAGGAGGCGCTGCTGCGCGCGTTGCTGGGGGAGGGCGCCGGCCCGGGCGGCACAAGGGCGGAGCTGGAGGCCGGGTTCGGCTACCTGGCGGCGCTGCCGTTGAGCAACGCCGGCATCGCCGACGAGCTGGCACGCGCGGGAACCGCCTGGGCCGAGTTCCAGGCCGCCCTGCAGCACCCGGACACCCCAGCCGGGCAGGCGGGGATCGCGTTATCCAGCGAGGCGCTGCTCGCGCACCTCGACCGGCTGACGGACCAGTTGGAGCGGGGGATGCAGGTGTTGGTGCGCTGAGAACCTGCCGGGATGCGATCTACTCGCCCAGCACGTGCAGCACGACCTCCCGCCGGTGCGGGGCGCGCCGGTGCTCGAACAAGTACAGCCCCTGCCAGGTGCCCAGCACCGGCCGCCCGTCAACGACGGGGATGCCCATCGTGGTGCCCGTCAGCATGGCGCGCAGGTGCGCCGGCATGTCGTCCGGCCCCTCATCGTCGTGGGCGTAGCGGCCGGGGTCCTCGGGCGCCAGCTCCTCGAAGAAGCGGGCGATGTCGGCGCGCACGGCGGGCGACGCGTTCTCCTGCACCGTCAGGGACGCC
>JAABUK010003715.1_pt1 | contig 25499 bp, 32 predicted proteins | sample 5559141 | NCBI WGS metagenome assembly JAABUK01 (sample SAMN10711869, study PRJNA513367) | rock metagenome | isolation source: Antarctica rocks | place: Antarctica: Victoria Land, Pudding Butte nord | collected 2016-01-03 | reverse complement strand
AGTGCCTGTCACAAACCTCAGGGTGGTGACACCTCTGCAAGACATGCCCATATAGACATGTACACCCTCACTGTGCTTTGGTTTACCCACTGTAGATAGACAGATATCTGTGGGCAGCATTGACCATGACCATGTCCCTGGATAGTGAATGGTGCAGACGCACGTCAACAACACAAGCTGACCTGAGACTGTGTGTCTTATTTGGGTTTCATTATTCTTGCTGTGAACTTACAGTGCAGATCTCATGTTGTGAAAACATTGACCCAACTGGCGAATGCAGACAAATTTTGTGGTCAGTTGCACACTTATATGCATACTGAATCACGTATAGCTTAAAGCTATCACACCCACTGGACTCCAGTGATTGGAGGTTCAGTGCAAGCTTGAACATGGAGCAAGATAGGACGCTAATCCTCGCAACAAAGCGAGGTCAGACTCTGCAGCGAATAATTCAGAACTTTGACTGATTTGCACCTAAGATGACGAAGTGGTAGAAGTGTACTTCGTCAAGATCAGCCCTTTGATTAGCCCAAGGGTCCCTGCGGGACATTACATACCTTGTCCGGTCGCAAAGTGTCCACTGAAGGCATTGCCCTCCTCTACTGCCTGCAGCAGAGCCTGCCCAAGGTGGTTGCATGCGATCAGTGCTGCTCACGTCTGCCTCTTTTCAAAGCCGTCTCCTCTTCACAAGGGCTGCGACCAGCTGCGCTAGAAAGCGGGTGACTACAATGACATATAGCGCGTTTGACTTCGAGGTGTTTGGCAAGGTACCTCGTTGGCTGTGAACGTCGGTCAAGGCTAGCAGTCTGCAAGCAATCAGCAGTGAGTGATTTATGACATGTGCAAGCTGACTACCCCTGCAGCGTCACAGGTGCAAGGAGTGTTCTTTAGAGCTGGGACAATTGAAGAAGCTAAAAAGTTAGGTGTTGTTGGTCATGTCGAAAATACCTCAAGCGGCACTGTCACTGGTGAGGTGCAGGGCGAGTCAAAGCCTGTATCACAAATGAAGGTAAGCCTTTGCTAATCTAAAGGTGGTCTCCTGCGGAGACGCAACTGTAGAATAAGCCTGTGTGCAGGACTGGCTGCAACACAAAGGGCCATCTGGAGCGAGAATTGATAAGTGCTTAATTGCAAATGAAAAGAGTGATCTTGACAAGCTGACTTACAGCAGCTTTGAGAAGCACTGAGACAGCAGTATTGCTTCTGTGTACGAACATCATGATCAGTCAGGCTATCAAACTCAATCAGGCGTGGCAAAGCGTCCTGTTCGATTAGCACTTATCAGCAGAAGTTACCAACTGTACCCAGCTGTTGAAATCATGGGATTTTGATTCCACAGTGTGCTGTTAGCAGAGAGAGAGAGAAGATGTGTATCCTAAGTGTGCTGGCACTGCAGCATGTTACACTTCACTTCAGAAGTTGAGCAACACTCAGTGAGTCTCACAGCTGATGCCACCTGTGTTTACTACAGTATGGTAGAGGCATTTTACGCATTGCTAAGCAATGCCACTTGTAGCGATCTGCATCAGTGCTCCAGCTTTATTATGCTATCCTTGAGCATTCAATGTCACGGTATTAGCAGTGTCAACATGATATCTCCTTGCCACATGTACATGTGTTGATCGTACTGCATGTTGCATGATGCTGCCTGGTAGCATGCAGCGACTGACTTCAATATCTCGGTAAAGTATGTATTGAGCCCTCCCAGCTTGTCTTGTGAGCTTTTCTGTGTATGAAAAAGGCTGCCATGCACTGGTGAGGTCACAGCAGTGTAGGCCTAGGCCTGCCAGGCGAGTTGATGTTACCTGGTAACTCGAAGGTGTGCACAGAGACTAAGTATGCTCTGCAACAGGTAACTCACCTCAGAGGTATTGCTCTGCAAATAAGATGATCTTTGCAACATGCCACAAGCACGCTGTATGAGTCACGCCATATGTTGTGCATGCCATGCATGCTGCCGGCATAAGGAAGAAGAAGAAAACATATATGTTATATAGTGATAAGCTTGTGCCAACTACTCAAGTACTTGGCTGCACAGGCAGTCTCAGCAGGAATACACACCGTGTGCACATGTCAGCTCAGCTGTGCGGTGCAAGATGCAAGTTTCCGTAAAGCTAATACGTTCTGTCTTAACTCTGGTGCAAAAGTGCCTCGAGCTCGTAGCAAGCTCATTGTCGAGTTGATATACTGGGTGCAACCACACACCTGAAATCCAGGAAATCCACTTTTACATCTGTCTAGAAATGACAATCATTGTCCTCCTCTGTGACTAGCAACTTAACAGCTGGCCACTTGACCTTAATCGACTACACAAAAGAGTCATGCTCTTCTGAAACACTGTCAAAGGGTATGTCAAAGTCATTGCACTGCAGATCTAGCAGACTTAGATTTGGCCCATGGCCAGCAACAAGCTGAGCCACACCTTGTAAACTGAGGTAGTTGGACGACAAGTCTAGTGTTTCCAGCAAAGGCCATTGCCCATTTGTCAACTGCACCATAAAATCATCTTGCAAACCACAAGCCAGATCTAGGTGTTGCAATGCTGGCCAATTGCCATCCTGAAATCTACAGGCGGGATTACCAACGTTCACATGCCCGCAAAGTGACAAAGACTCCATCCTGGTCAAACTGATCTGAAAAAGCTGTGCAATAGCTGAGGTGTTGTTGTGCAAACACTGGAGCGAAAGCCACCTTATTGGCCAGTGTTCATGAGCCAAGCTTTGCAGAATTGCTGCACTTGCTGTTATGTCCAAGCGAAGTGATGTCTTGCATGGCCAGCTTTGCTGCTGCGCGACTGCCGCTGTCACCGAATGCATCTCACAACAGACATTCAAGGTCTGTAGCGATTCTCTGAACACTTGCAGCACAGCATGAACTGCTTCTAACGGAGTGCAATGTGAGGCACCTAGGTCAAGCATGCGCAAACTTTTCCAGTCTGCTTGATGCAGATCCTCTGCTGCAGAATTGTCATTGTATGCAAGCCTCAGCTCCAGAAGCTCTGGCCAGTGTCCTTGAGCAAGGCTTCTCAAGTATGTGTATTCAAGGCTGTTGTAGCTCACATTCAAGTGGGCAAGGAGTGGCCAGTGACATCTGACTAGGCCCTGAATGTCTGATACACCCAAGCTGCATTGAGATACTGTCAACTCTGTGAGGTGCGGCCAGTTGCATAAATCCCAACCTGTCATTGAACTTTGCACCCCAATTCTGTTGTGATCCAGATTCAGGCTTGCTAGGGATGGCAAAAGTCCCTGTGCAAGGTCTTGCAAATCAGCAGGCTTCAGTAAATTGCCGCGTATATTTAGGACAGCCAGGTGAGGCCATTGTCCATTGACGAGGGCTTTGCACATCCCTGGGCCCACGCTACAAGAATCCAGCTCCAAATGGGTCAGCTGAGGCAATGTGCTTCGGGCAAGATGTTGCATGTCCTGCAGTTCCAAGTGGTTGCTGAAGATCTTGAGCTCCTGTAGAGAATGCCAGGAACCTTGCGCCACTGCTGCAACCAGGGCGCATTCTCTATGGTGCAGAGCTAGCTTTGCAAGCCTTGGCCAATCCTGCCCGCCCAATAAGACTACGTCCGGTTTTTGCCCATAGCGCTAGGCTGGTGATGTTATCATGAACATGTTTGCGGAGCTGCCTGCTGGTTGCTAGCAGCGTTCCTATGCTCTGTGACGACAGCAAGCTGAGATCTAGCACCTCAACAAGGGCAGATACCCAATCTGACTTGTTAGCATTCTGCTTGAAACCAGCTCGGGGACACCTGCCATCCCTAGCAAACCTTGATCTGAGTGGCAACAGTTTTGGGAAGAAGGCATTACGCTGGGATTCATGCAACTGGCCGCACCTCACAAAGTTGACAGTATCTCAATGCAGCTTGGGTGTATCAGACATTGAGGGCCTAGTCAGAGGTCATTGGCCACTCCTTGCCTGCTTGGACGTGGGGGACAACAACCTTTACCACTCATACTTGAGGAGCCTTGCTCAAGGACTCTGGCCAGAGCTTTTAGAGCTGAGGCTTGCAAACAATGGCAACTCTGCTTTAGAGGAGCTTCATCAAGCAAGCTGGAAAAGCTTGCGCATGCTCGATCTAGGTGCGCATATTCTGCACTCTGCACTCCATTGGAAGCAGTTCATGCTGCACTGCGAGTCTTTGGAGAATCGCTACACACCTTGCACGTCCGTTGTGAGATGCGTTCGGTGACAGCAGCAGCTGCAAAGCAGCAAAGCTGGCCATGCAAGACATCACTTCCGCATGGATGCAACAGCTAATGCAGCAATCTTGCAGAACTTGGCTGATGGACACTGGCCAATAAGCTGGCTTTCACTCAGGCGTTCCAGCAACAGTGTTACAACAACAGGCATTGCACAGCTTTTTCAGATTGCTCTGAGTGGGATGGAGTGTTTGTCACTTGGCGGGCTTTTTTTAGGAACGTACGCGTGATCCAGCTTTCAGATTCCAGCATGGTGAATGGCCAGCATTGAAACACCTAGATTTGTCTATTTGTGATTTGCGAGATGATTTTCTGGTGCAGTTGACAAGTGGGCAGTGGCCTTTGCTGCAGATACTAGACTTATCCCAAAACTCCCTCAGTTTACAAGGTGTGGCACAGCTTGTTGCTGGCCATTGGCCAAATCTGAGTGTGCTAGATCTGCAGTACAATAACTTTGACATGTCTGACAGTGACTTAGAACAGCGTGAATCGTTTGCAAAGTCTATCAAGGCCAAGTGGCCAACTGCTCAGCTGTGGGTCACAAACGAGTACAATGATGATGACCTCTCAGAGTCCTCTTAGAGACCTCTTAGAGTCTAGACAGATTTGAACTAAGCAGTCAAGCTTGTAGAGGTGCGTCGAGCTTGCTTTTCAAACTTTCGGTGGGTGCTTGCCAAGGTTTCAAAGCGTGACCTCGTGAATGAGCTTGCTATGCACCTAATCTCAACACAGAACAGATCTGCCCTACAGAAACTTGCCATCCGATTGTAGAGCCCATCACCAATGCTTACGCTCAATATGAAGACAGTACACGGCAACCATATGGATGCATGGAGGTGCTGCAGAGCAGGCTATGCAACACATATAGTGTTCGTTCCAGTGCATTCACAATGGGCTGTTTTGCCAGATATCATGTACATATCGTGCTGCAGCTAGCTGCGTCTTGCATTTTCTTAACAAAATGTTAATGTTGTATTAAATATTGAATATTGTGGTACGCATACTTTAGACTGGCCTGAAGTCAGCACACCAGCACATGGTTGAACCGAACTTCGAAAGCCTTTGAATGGTCACATGACACCTAGAGACAGCTGTCTAGCATCGATCCCAAGCTTCTTTGCAAAGGCTGCTTCTCCTGCTACATCCAATGCTGCATACTTATCATTTAGCTGCCCGTCATCAGAGTCCGAATCAGACCCAGACATGAAGTGCTCATTCTCCTCAACTGCTGCATCAGCCGCCCGCTGTAACTCTTCTTGACACCACCTGATGAACTCATCCTCCACAATAGCACCATTGCCATCTTTATCAACAGAGGCAAACATCTCTTCTGCTTGTTCTGCTGTGTACCCTGCAATGCAATCCAATTGTTGTTATAGCAGTAGCTCTTTTCAATCCCAAAACATCTATTCTAATTCAGAAACGTCATCCCTACACTGGAAATCTAAACTCAGAAACGCCTGGGGAGATTGGGGAGATGTTTTAGAACATCAAGCAGGCTGAGCTATGTGATTGTTGTCACAACATCTGCAATGCACTAGTCAGCACATGCAGTGCATGGTTACTGCTGAGAAGTCAAATGATCATCTGCATGCTCTGCGCATCCACTGCTGACAATGATGATGCCCAGAATGACATGGATTGATCCTCATGATCAGAGGCAAAGCTTGTCGGTCAGGTACAGCATGATCCTGCCTCCATGACATATGTCAGGGGACATGTGCCATGACAGGGTTCGAGCTGACCCTCATTCCAGCACCAACTTCTGGAACAAGTTCAGTCAGCTGTGTGAAATACAGGTTTGGTTTTGATAGGCCTGGCTGCACTTGTCACTGAAGCATCTTACAACATAGGAGCATCAACACCCCACATTACGTTCAAAGAAATACACATGCACGTGGCGGGTACTGTTGTACAGAGTACAAGAGCCGATGCCCCCCCAACCACAGAGTAGGGCCATAGCCTTTGCAGAAACACACACATAAGCCGTCAGCCACCAGGCCATGTAACCAAGGCCAATCATGACTAAAGTAACTTGTTGTACAGATGAGTACTGCACAGCAGACATGTGCTCTGACTTGCAAAGTCGACACGAGTGGTGCAGGTTGATAAGTCGTGCATGCCTGCGTTCTGGATGCCTTCAACAAATTCACTCCTGCCAACATCACCACTGCCATCTGTGTCACATTCCTTGAAGGTGGCTTTCATCTCCCGGATGCGCTCAGGTGTCATTGTCACCTGCATGGTTGACAGAAAATGTGAATTGGCTGTCTGATTGGGTGATTGACTTGTACACTGTCTTTCTCAGCCTGCACAGAGCTGTGCAGAGCTTGACTGCTGCCTCACAGTCATCTCCTATGCAAAGCTGCAGGAACAGCGATGCATGCGCAAAGTTGTAAGGCAGTGGTAGTCTGTGACTGAAACAACCATCAACTGAAACAGGAAACTGTCTTCTCTGCAGACTCATACACAAATACTATTGTTCCAGGCCCATTTGTCCTTTCATCGTACCTCTTCTGTCAGCATTAGCTACATATACTCCTTGAGTAGTTGCCTTTACTATGTTCTCTTTTGACAGCCAGCATGCCAACAGTACTGTGTTTTGATGTGCTGTACATCAGACATGCATAAAGTTGTATTACGAGGTTGGGGTCACCTTGTAAGTGGTGTCGTGTAAGTGGTGTAATGCGGCTGGTGTCACCTTGTACGTGATGTTACCTTGTAAGTGGCTTTCTGGTCCCTAGCCATGCTCATGAGCTGGCACACATTGCTCTCTGTGGCATTCGGGTACATCATTCTCACAAAGTCCTGCACGTCAAAGAAGAAGACTGAATACAACACTGGGGCAGCAAGGAAGCAGTATGTTGCCATTGCATTGGCACAATTTATTGCCTACAGACACCAACGTTGCACAGCTTCTGCACAGTTCCAAATATGGAATGCTGTGACTCAGCACATTGCATCTAAATATGCAGTGCACATCCACAATGCATAGATGGACTGGATGGTGTACAGCTTGTAAGCCATGCAGAGGCAGCTTCCAACTGTTGTGCATGGATCAAGATAAACCCTGAGATGTTTGAGGAGGCATGCTTGCAGCAGCAACACCCTGAAATGTTCCAGGAGGGATGCTTGCAGAGACGAGCTTGATCACCTTGAACACAAGGAAGCCCTTTCCAGCTCTGTCAATGTTGTTGAATAAGCCCTGTGTAAACCAGAAGCAGACTTGAGGCATGCAACTGTTTTGACAAGACAAAGTGCAGTACATGTTGTCTCCTAAGCAGCAGCTGTCTACCAAGCAGTAGTTGTCGTCCACCAAGCAGTAAGTGTCGTGTAATGAGCAGTAGCTATTGTCTACTAGGCAGTAGCGTTGTCTACTAAGCAGCTAAGCCAGGAGATTGCAGCAGTGATCATGAACTGAGCAGCAAGCCTCATGAGCAACACACTCAAGGTGGACTTGCACTGCTGTACATCTCCCCCTTGCAAACCCAGGGTCATTTCACATGCATTATGCAAACATGTCACTGTATTCAATCTCCTCAGGATTTAGTCCAGGAAATTGAGGTTTGATCAATATGCACCTTGGATCTGTGCAGATTCAATGCATGACTGTGCATCTATACAGGCTCTGCACAGAAACTGTGTCCAGATGGCCATCTGTTGAGTGTCATTATGCATTGGTGCTCAGCTCACTAAACAAAACTTCTGCTTACTTGAGTCATTTTTTCGAGGCGCATGCTGCTTTTGTGCAGGAAGAAACGGAAGTCTGAGGCATCAAACTTGCCATCATGGTCGGTGTCAATCTGCTCAAACAGGTGCCTCAGTCTCTTGGCAGAGTTCACTCTGCATGCGTGCATTAACCCCATCAATGCTACAGTCAAAATGTTCAGGTGCTGCATGCCATACAGAGAAGTATTGTTTGCCATTGAAAGCTTTTCTTGGCCAAGTACAAGATTAAGTATTCAGCATTGGCCAAGTACAAGTGCCAGCACAACAGGATTCAGCAGGCTGGGTGCTTTTGCCTTCATCTGTCTGAAGTGCATGTAGCAGCATTCAGGTGCAGTGACATACATGCCAGCATCAGAGGCAGCTGAACAAGCCTGTTTAGCTTGTTGAGCCAACTGTGCATGTTGAGGTGGTGAGATGTTCACCTGACCTTGCGTAATTACCTGACCTTGCGTAATTACCTGACTATGCTCATCCTGAAGGCATCAGTACCAGACAAGGAGTTCAGAGCTGATGAGCCCCTCACACAGCAATACTTCTTGCGCCGCTCCTCCTTGGCATTGTCATGCACTTGCTTCATGGTGGCTCCCAGATCCGTTCCATTGCTGCTGACTTTCCTGTTTTCGGCATTTCTGGGTCCCTTCGCAAGATCTCTGAAGCAAATCCGCTTCATGACAGATTTTGATGTGAGTGGGCATGCAGCAAACAATTAGGTAATGTCGGCCACACTGTCGGCCACAACCTGAAGGCAGGACCAGAGTGTTGTGCAAAGGGCGGTTGACACTGACTTACCGGTAATACTGAACATACTCCTGCAACGCACCATAAACAACATTGCATGGGTAAATAGAGGTGTACAACAAAGCTGCAAGGGAGCGACAAACACAGTCCAGTACCTTGATGAACAATGTTCTGCTGACTGTTCCCTCTGTGTCCAGGTGCAGCGCTTTGATGATCGGTTGCACGTCTGTGCCCGGACTTATATACTGCAGTCACAAAAGTTTGAGGTCTTGACTACAGCGACCAACATCAGCCAAGTTGCGGACCTTGCTTTCTGCAAGAGCGTCAGCCACGTGCTGTCTCTTGACGATGCCGTAGCCTTTAGCATCAAGAGCCTCGTAGATCTTTGTAGCTTGAGCTTTTGCTTCCTGCGCTGTCGGTACCAGCGAACTGCCTATCCTGGCACTATTTCGATCGTTACTGAAGTGATCTGCGGCCATGTCTGCGGGGCTATGTCCGATAGGTCTTGCTCGACCAAGCGTTACATCGAATCGCCTGAGATTAGTGCTACATGCATACACTTGGGATGCATACGCGAGGCAGGCACCTTATGAGAAAGGCTTCAGGATACACTTCCTGAACGATCGAGAGAGCTGCTGTCACGCAGGGGCATCGCTGCTTACAAACCTTTATTTGCACGATGGAGCTACGTAGTGCATCGTGTTCATGGTGGATCTGTTGCATTAAGATGACAGGTATGCACACATGTGTGTTGCTCGAAAATATACCTCAATGCACACCCTGTGCATGCATGCCAACCGTAGCTTCAGCATTGATCAACAGCTAACGATTTGAGGCCATGGTTTCACATGGTTATGTCACAGCAGCAGCATGCAATGCTCCCGAAAGTAATCCAGGCCAGTGTTTACATCAGATGATTGCATGCATATTCAGACTGGTTTCATCTAGAGCGACTGTTGGGCTGCAGCAGGGCAGCGCTTGCAGAAGCTGCTTTTGGCTGTTGGCGGGGGCTGGGCTGATGATGCTGCCTCTTGTGATGGTGGCTGCCCTCTCCCTGCTTGACAGGAAAGGTGGGCATCATGGGCAAGTCCTTGGGAAAAGGCGCTTCCTTGAACCTGCATCAATGATCAGGCATGTAAACAAGCTCTGCAAATCAGTGTATCCTTGGGAACGTGTATCTGAGATCTAATCTATCAAGGAACCTGCATCAAAACTCATTACACTGAGCAAGCCTGCTTCATAAGTACCAGCAAGCCACAAGTTCTTGCCAGTAGTCTTTGAAACGCATGTCTGCTTTGCTTCCCACAACGACGCAATTTGTTAGGATTCAAGAGCGTAGCCATTGCTAGTAATGCTCGGCACACACAGCAGCATTTTGAATATCAGCAGCACCCCTAGTAACAGCGAATCTGTGGAGGTCAGTAAGCGCTGGCTGGGCTGTTGCTATAACAACACAAAGCGCATGGGTTCAAGAGTGCAGTCATCAAATGGTGCGTGCAACACAGCCATCTTTCACATGCACAGTTGAAGTAAGGATGATGCTATGCATCGACATTCTCACACAAGTTCTGGCCTCAGCACAGCACTCGCAACTCACCATTTATGCTCGAGAGCCGCCTGTGCAGTGGCTCGTCTCTCAGGGTCGAGAGTGAGTAGGCTACTCAGCAGATCAAATCCGGCTTCAGACAGTGTACGCCCATCAAAGTCAAACCTCCTTACTGGAAACTTGCTCTCCAGGTTTGGTGCGCAGGCTGGGAACTTGAACTGCAAGACACAACAGCTGATTGAGTCATGCAAGCCCTTACACAAAATACAGCAAAAGTCACATCATGCAGTTGATCTTGGTCACCTATAGGTAATGCAGGTGAGCTCCTGGGGTTCTCAAATGTGGGGGAAAAAAGCAAATGCATTGAATTCAAATGTATGCAAGAGACCTTTTCTGTTAAGCTTGGTCAAGTAAACCAATCATACCCAGATGACTAGTGGGGAAAGGGCACAGGCCCTGGACAACCATGAGCTGCAGCGTCATGTACATATCGGTTACAACTGCTAGTTGGCAGGAGACAGCAGGGCATGGGTCTAGAGGGGGGGCTGGGGGGTGGGGCCAAGCGGACATGACACAATGCTGTCACTACTGCTATCTGGCAGGGGACATCCCTTTGGACATGGGTGGGAGCGGGGTTGCTTCAACGTTGCTTCTTCCAACAGAAACAATCCTCATACAGTGTAAAACTCAAGTAAACAACGCATGGGCACCGCTCAGACGAATTTGTGCTGGGAGCGGAAATGACCTCCCTTGCATCAAGCGTAGCACTGCATGCTGCCACAACACGAGGGCCATAATCAGTCTCTAACCCTTCACAAGAGCCAATGCCCCGTCATGAGGTAGAGCTTGAGCCCTGGCAGGAATGCACATTTATGCCAGCAATCATCAGGGTATATCTTGTACACCAATCAGATCACGGCTAAACCAAGTTGTATCTTGACGAAGGAAAAAACAGACTACACCTTTCGGCGTCAATTTGATGAGAAGCCAAGTAGTATACTGGCCTGCTCAGCAAGATAAGTGGTGGCTTACCCTCTTGAGATTTGGCAGGTCCTGGTGCTTGGGCCAGTTCTGAGCAGTAGGGCTGCCCACCAGGTTGAAGATCTTGTGAATCTGCTCCATCTCGCTTTTGCCTGACAGCAGGGGGGCGTTCAGAATGAGCTCTCCCATAATGCAGCCCACGCTCCACATGTCGATGGCAGTCGAGTACTCCTTCACACCTGCACAGACAGACAGTTGAGATTGCCACACCTGGACAGGGAGACAATTGCAACTGCCACACCTGGACAGACAGACAGACAGTTGAGACTGCCACCGTATGTCTGCCTGGAAAACTGTTTGTGGGTGGTGCACTTGCACTGCGCAGTAATGTTCTGCACCGACCAAGTCTATAGCTCTGAATGACCAAAAGATGACAGCATCACTCAATTCTTTTGTGGAACTGTTTTACAGATGGCACAGATGTCTGCCCCTGAGGGTACAAGTCCTGGTATTACCCTGTACTTATTTTGGCGGTCCGCGAATTGCATATACAACCACGGATATACACATCATCGTGAGGTGTAGGTACGAGACTCCTGCAACAATCAACACTGCAAGAGGGGGTGGTTGATGTCCCTGCAGCAGTTAAGGAGTCAGGCTGCATAGGGGGTACCTATGTGGCCAGGGGGGTCTCCCATCCTCTGGGGCACAGGACGATGGGGGTGGGCTGCCTCCAGTGGGTACCCTGAGCATCATTATTTAATAATTATATTTATTATAAGAACTTTGGCACAGCATGTCAACCTTTCGGTCCAGTGCAATTCAAGACTGGAACAGACATGCAGTCACGGGTGATTGCACTGACAAATTGTTGAAGGAACAGGAGGGAAGCACTGTAAAATTGTTGAGGAAATAGGAAAGAAGCACTGTACAAGTGGTGAGGAAAGAGGAGGGATCACAAGAGCCGATGCCCCCTCACGGGATCGGGCCTTAGTCTCAGCAGGAGTTGCTGGCAACCGTCGGGGAAGCCTTGTACAGTAGGCCTATCACAACCAAAACAGTTAAAGAGGAGGGAAGCACAATAAGATTGACAAGGGAAGAGGAGGGGAGGGTGTCAGCAGTGTTGCTATGCACAGCATGGGCACTGGTTCCTGTTCAGCAAGTCAGGACCTGTGGTACGATGTGTGTTTCACAGCTCAGAGCAAATCTGCTTCAGCACACATTCATGCATTCAATTCATTCAATCATGTGTCCTTTTATGCATTCGTTCACTCACTCATTTGTCCTTTCATTCATTCCTTCCTTTGTTCACTCATCTGTCCTTTCATCCATTCATTCATTCGTTCCTTTGTTCATTCATCTGTTCATTCATTCATTCACTCATTTGTCCATTCATTCATTCATTCATTCATTCATTCATTCATTCATTCATTCATTCATTCATTCATTCATTCATTCATTCATTCATTCATTCAGTCATTCATTCATTCAACCACTCATACAAACCAGGAAATCTTAGGTCACATGTGTTCTCTAAGAATAAGTTTACACAGTCCTGACCAGCCCTGTATGCATGCATGCCAGCATTGCATGCAACCAGCCTGAGGACATACCTAGCAGCAGCTCAGGTGCTCGGTACCACAGGGTGACCACCATGTGGGTGTAGGGCCTCAGGGGGCTGCCATACTGGCGGGCCAGGCCAAAGTCACAGATCTTGAGGTCCCCCTTGTTGTTGTACAGTATGTTGGAGGTCTTGAGGTCCCGGTGGATGACCCAGTTGTCATGCAAGTACTTGACACCCTCCAGCAGCTGCCGCACCAGGGTCTTGATCTGCGGCAGCACAGGAACAGCTGAGATAACAGCAGCAGAGCTTGCGGGCAGGCATTTCAAAAGCTAGCAGCAGTCTTGCCAGTGTCTTGATGTGCTGCAGCACAGGAACAGCTGAGACAACAGCAGCAGGGCTTGCAGGCAGGCATTGCAAAAACCAAGCAGAAGTCTTGCCAGTGTCTTGACCTGCAGCAGCACAGGAACAGCTGAAACAACAGCAGCAGAGCTTGCAGGCAGGCGTTTCAGAAACTAGCAGGACTCTTGCCAGCATCTTGGTCTGTAGCACAGACAGCGCTGAGGCAACAGCAAGATGGACCCTGTGCTGTTCCCGTACCAGAGGGAGGGAAGCAAGGAGGGAGGGAGGGCTGGCGGGAGGGAGGAATGGGTGAATGGATGCATGCGTGCAAGCAATGCATGAATGAATGAGTGAATGAATGGATGAATGAATGAATGAGTGAATGAATGATAAAACGTATAAATGAATGCATGCATGCATGAATGCATGCATGCATGCAGTGCAGGCGTACCTCAGACATGGCAAAGAGGGGGTTGGAGGAGTCACGCTCCTCCATGAGGCCCTTCAGGTCATGTTCCATGAACTCCATCACCATGAACACATCATCCAGCTTCTTGCCAACTACCACCTGTCATACCAGGCGCTGATCATGCAGTGGGGTTGGGGAATACAGGGTTGGGGTGGAGAAAAACATCTTTGAACAGAAGCCATGCATGCGTCGTGGGCTGTACATGTGATGCAGGCAAGTGAGGGATCAGTCCACAGAGGCACACATTAAGTCAGGTTTGTTTGCAGGGTGTACATGCAGGTATGACAGGTTGGTTTGCAGGGCGTACATGCAGACATGGCCGGTTTGTTAGCAGGGCGTACATGCAGATATGACAGGTTTGTTTGCAGGGTATACATGCAGATATGACAGGTTTGTTTGCAGGGTATACATGCAGATATGACAGGTTTGTTTGCAGGGTATACATGCAGATATGACAGGTGTATGCAGGGTGTACATGCAGGTACGACAGGTTTGTTTGCAGGGTGTGATGCAACGTATGTGGTGGCCTGCAATGTATACATGCAGATATGGCAGGTCCACCACAGCAAGGAGGAAGCTGACCTCTGTGACGTTGACAATGTTTTTGTGATGCAGCGCCAGCAGGATGTTGATCTCTCTTATGGATGTTAGTGGGAATCCCTCAGTCTCACGCTCCATCTTGATCTTCTTCAGAGCATAGATTTTGCCTGTTTGCTTCTCCTTGGCTCTGCAGCAGATGCCATCTGTCAGTTCAGTGACAGTATACGTAACAGCGAAATATAGTAGCAGTATACCAATCTTTAAGCTTTCCAAATCATGATGAGCTAAGTGTGCACAGGGCAAGTCTTGTCCTTCTGGAGCAGTCTGTTTTGAGCATTCCTGCCATGTCTAATGATTGACAGTATGCTGTCTCCAGTCAACCATTCATTCCTTCCCTCAGCAAATCATCCTTCACCCTTGAGCTTTTCAACATTCTTGAATGAATGCCAAAAGGCGTAGTCTTTTCGTGTTTTGCACACACTTTCCACAGACCCAGGTAAAACCAAATGCACATCTATGCCAAATTCAAGGCAAGAATGTTTGAAAATGGCATTCAACATTGCAGCTGCCAAAGTATGGAAGGCATGCAAATCACGCGTGTGCACCATGCCCCAAGTAACACAACAACCCAAGCTTCAGAAATACAATCAACAGCCCTTCTGCCAGATGCACGACACACTTGCAAACAAGTAAGGTTTGGCTTGCAACCCACAGGCAACTTTGCAGTATGCCAAGATGTGCATTCCTGCAAATAACACAACAGATCTGTTCTGCAGCAAGGTGTCACAGTCAAGTCCACACAGGGTTTGAGATGCAACCCATACCCGTACACCATGCCATATGTGCCTTCATTTATGCCATAGGGTTTGAGATGCAACCCATACCTGTAAACCATGCCATATGTGCCTTCATTTATGCCATTCAGCTTCTCGAAGCACTGCACCTCCCTGCACTGTTGCAGCATGCTGGGCCCAGTTGTGACGTCACTGCCAGGCGAAGCGTCTGAGCCATCCAGTGACATCCTCTCATGCTGATGCTCTGGGGTTTGCACCCCCTGGCCGTCTGCCAGCTCCTTACGCTCCCTGGCGTTCAGGGCATCTAAAGCTGCCTCCTCGCCTGAAGCGCCCTGAACAACCCAAAGGGGTTGTGTTCACAAGGGATCCTAGTAAGAATCTTGCTACTGATAAGAACAAGTAAAAGTTATGAGAATTATACAAAAAGCACAGAATGTGGTAGAAGACTGTGTGAGATGCAGTCCAAAATTGGAATGTTGGTCGTGACTGGCAAAACACCAGAGCTACATTGGTGGCGTTTGCAATGCTGAAAAGGCATTGAAAGGTCCCTGTGACTCAGCGGCTTGCATGCTGCATGCCTTGTCAAATCAGCCTCAGCGAGATTTGCAAAAAAAATGAGGCTGATTTTGACAAGAGTGCAGCATGCAAGCCGGTAAGTCACAGGGACCTTGCAATGGCCTTCTCAGATGCAAAAAATGACCAGTGCCGCTGCAGCAGAGATCAGCATAAGGACACACTGCAGGCATGGCAGTTAATGCCCTTGCTGGAAGCACTGTCATCAACGCAGCAGCATACTCTCAGCACCTGAGCAACAGCAGGTACCAATGCTGTTGGGTGGGTCAGTGCAAACAACTTTGCGCATCCCTATTCTGGGCGGACCACACTTTTGTGAATGCAGCAGTGCACTTTGACACAGTCTGAGCCCTACAGCAGCTTTGCATGCAAAGTCAAGATGCAACATCAGGATGCAAAATCAGGATGCAACATCGGGATACAAAATCAAGATGCAAAATCAGCATGCACATGCAAAAGTTTACCCTTACAGGAGCCTCTTCAATCATGGCAGCCCATCTGCTTGTGGGGGCGGGGACCACCCTGTCAAGCACTTCTGCAAGGGCGGAATCTGCATTGCCTCCGGTAGTCATCACAGCAGCTGCCACCGTCACTCCATGACCCAATGACATCGACATGCTGGCTGATGTGACTTCAGTGATGACTGCCCCAGAAGCTGCTTCTGCAGGTGCATGCAAGAAACTTGAGCAGACATCAGCCTCAGCCTTGTCTGTACCTATACATGCACATGAACAGGAATTATGAGTACAGCTTGGAGCCTGGCTGTTGGTCAAGACAGAGTCAATGCGGAACATAGGTATCATCTGAGCCGGAATTGCTCTGACTAAAATGCAGAGCCGAGGGAGTGATGGACCTGCTGTCCAACAGTCTGTGAAAATAACAATGAAAATATCAATAATAAATTTGGTTTCCAGCATGAGCTGGAAGGGAGCTGGGAGGTTTCCAGCTCATGCAGTCTGTACCCCGACAGAAACACATGCATGATGATGACGACAGCAGTAGTGATGTCTGTAATTTATGATATGGACAGTCGCGAACAGGTATCAATTTCATGCAACACAGGCCAGCACCATCCAGACAGGCTTGTTTGGGCATTAGACATGCAGAGGTTCAACTTCAACAACACGGATGATGGATGGTGATGTTGCTCACCAGCCTCATCATCACCAGAAACAGAAGGGGAGTCCTTCATGGCAGCAGGAGCATCAGGGTCTATGTCATCCCCACTGCCCATTTGCCGATCTTGAAACTCCGCCAGCTCAGTAGCTGCTCTGCCTGCTGCGTCCACAGCTGTGGCGGCGGTGGCAGGTGAGGGGGAGGCTGAGGTGTGGGTTTGGGCTTCCTGAGGGGACCTTGAGGGGCGCCTTGGGGGGCCAGATGCTTGAGAGGCTGCATGTGCATACACACTGCCGTTGAATGATTGGAAGAGATTTGAATGGAACTTTGCAGGACACAAGCACTACCGTTTGTTGGTATGCATGCATGAGCAGTAGCACTGATCACAGGCTTGCCTCAATTGCCAGCTGATTTGAGTGCTGGAGAGTGTTTTTTCTTTCAAAATATGCATTTTCCTGACAAGAGAAAATGCGGCATGCAGGTCAGTGAAGCTGATGCTGACGCTGGCTGTGCCTTGTGTGCTGTGGCTTCCTGCCTTGTGTACAACAAAATCCCACAATTCTAACCTATGGTACAAAGTTCATGCAGATAGTGACACCCACAACATGACTTTCATAGGCTCCAGAGCTCATCAACTTTGCCAAGACCTGGCAGAGCTTGGAGCCAGCAGCACTCAAGGACATCATGCACCAAAACAAGTCACTGATGTTGTTGCACAGCTGTCTGGTGCACGTGCAATCAATGCAGAATATCAGACACATGCAAGCAGAGTGAGACTTGCAATCAACGCAGAGCATCAGACACATGCAAGCAGAGTGAGACTTGCAATCAACGCAGAACATCAGACACATGCAAGCAGGGTGAGACATACCAGGGCGCTTGCCGCCTTCCTGCCAGACGATAGGGGGGTGCTTGCGTTTCTTGCTTGCCTGCTCTGGTGCCACAGGGGGCGGAGCAGGCAGCTCACCATCCTCAGGGTCCTCAGCTACTTCTGCTGCTGCTGCTGCTGCTGTGGCTGGTACAGGGCTGACGGCTCCTCTGGCCTTCAACAGCTTGGCAGCCTCCAGGGCAAAGGCACTGCGACATTGTACACAGACTCAGCACGGCACAGACAGGCTTCACAGCTCAGCCGTGAGTCCACGCTCCGCGCATCAAGGCTTGCGACTGGGGACAACAGAAAAGGCACTGCGACAAGGTACACAGTGTCATGCAAACCTGGGCAGCACGGTGTAAATTTGGCTTTTTGAGAATTTAACACTGAAAGGCGTCTTTTCCCCCTTCCCCTGTGTCCTTCGAAGGTGCAATGCTTTATGAGGAGCTACATGCACAGGGGACATGATGCTGTCTCAATGTGGTGGCAAGCGTTTGTGGTGGTAGTTGCAGGCTGCTGGCCAGGTGCGCTGGTGACTGTTGCATGCTGTCATTAAACAAGCCCAACCGCTTGTCATGAGTTGACAAAGTAACAGCATGATTGCCTGTAGCGGTCAAGACATGTCATTCAAGCTTCAATTTGAAGAGTTGCATATCTTACTTTCTGTGACCAGCTCCTAGCACTCCTGCAGCAGGCTTTGCTGGAGGTGGCGGTGGTGGACCAGATTGGGATGCAGCAGAAGTACGTCCTGAGGCAGTAGGAGGCCGATGCCTGCACACGGCGAGTCAGCTTAGGAGTTTGCTTGAACAAGAGCTAGTTGCAGCCTTTACCCTGAAGGAATTGCTGACCTCAATGCGTCAGGCTGTGCATCTGTTTCTCTACGCACAGCGTCTTGAGATCTGGCATCTCTGCTATGACTCCTGCATTGAGAGTCTCTTTGTCAAGCGCTGAAACGCGCAACAGCTTATGCATGCGATAACAACAGGTGTTACGGAAAATACCTGCTGTGACTGCTGTCATGACTGCGATGACTGCCTGTGGTGCGATGGTCTTTGTTGTCTCTATGCCTATCTCTGGACTCGTCTGCAGGTGGCATACAAGCCAGTTCCTTGTAGTCGGTACCCAGGCGAGGTGCTCGGCCGCACTATCGGCGGTCACGTTCCGATGACGCCTTGTTCTAGTCACTGAAAGTGTGTCAACTGAATTCAACAGCGTGCGTGTGCAGCGTGCCAGTTGATCACTGCTAAAGTTACAGAAGTCACGCTGACGGGCACGTACTTACGGAATGTCCTCTTCCTCATCTTCTTCCTTTAGTCCATGTGACTGTACGACGAAATTGTCAACTTCGTATCACAAATGAATCTGACCCAAGTTGTTAACCACGGCCAATAGCAAGTTGCTGGCCGCTGCAGCATGCATGCTTAATCATTTCAGTGCTCAGATATTGGCTATGAGCAGGCTCGCTGTCGCGAGCCAGCGGTGAAGGCATCGGTATGGGTTGCTGCTACATCCCACGATAGTGTCACAACCTGATGGCAGAGTGGCAGCAGCGCCAGGAGCGATCTTATGAAGATGATGAGGTTCAGAGAACTCAACTTTACGCCGCTATCCAAGCTGCCCAAACTCGGTTGATTGATCCCTCGGTGTTGCGCCGAGAGAACGAGCTTGTCAGCCAACTCTCGGGGCGCAGCACATCTTTGCGAGAACAGTATGGCAGCAACTCCCCTCAGACTCCGAGTACCCTGTTCGGCCAAGGCTCTCTTTACAGAACCAGGAGCGCTGTCCGCGGCCCAATCACAGACCGCCGTGGTTTGGGAACTTTGGCACCCTTTGTGTTGCCTGGCCTTCTCAGGAGGCAGTCCATGGGGGTGCCTCTGGAGTCTCAACTATCTGCCCTGCAAATGTTCTCAAGCCAAAGTTTCAATAACAACTCACCTGAAGTCCTGGAGCGACGGGCAACAAGCCTTCAAGCAGCACCCAAGCGCCCCTCAGGTATCGTCTGTGTGACTGTCCAGCACAATGTAACATCGCCTTGAGGCATGCTGGGCCAGGCCTCAGCAACTTCCTTCAATCTTCAAACACAGATTACATACCAAAACCTGTACAGCCTGGGAGCCTTTTGCATAAACATCTTTGACCAGCTGGCAGAGTCTGCTGCAACATTGCTTAGCCAACTGCATGAAGCCGCTATGCATGCTGTTTGCCACAGGAGAGACACAGGATGCTTGGGAGTACCCCACATATGACCCAGGCTATCTAAGAAGGGTCAGAGAGCAGCAGCCAAGACGCAGCAGCTTGCAGCGGCTGCCCTCAGACAGACACACTCGTGGATGGCTTGGCGCAGTGTCTTTCCAGCATAGGGAAGAAGAGTCACACTACATCCCTGTTGACTTTGGCTTTAGACGCTGGTGGAAAAAGAGAAGACGAGTATGCCTGGTATGCAGAACTGCGCACGCCCACTGCTGCTTGAGGTTGTCTCAAGGTGCAGCAGGTCACTGTCATGTTTTGTCTACAACAGCAGTCTGCAAAACAGTCAGCCTGATTGGGCTTCTCACATGGGCTCATGAGGACCTCTATCTGCATACAGTATATGGAATATCTGCATGATGTGATGAGATGCAACAGGAGCCCAGACCAGCAACTGCCTCACACACAGACAAGAAGCGCTTGTTCAGCACCCTGCATGTTACACCATGTTGCGCAAATGCTGTGACATTGCTTGACTTTGACTTCCTTCAAGAAAAACAACTACCAGTAACGTTAGGCAAATCAATGCTCCAAGTCTTGCGGTGTGCCTAAGCCTCCCTTGGCCATTCAGACATCGCCTGACTTGGCTTGCTTGCCACGTGTTCTGCAGGTGCTGCTTGTCCTGCTCATCCTCCTAGCTCATTCCCTGTTGCTCCTGGTCGCCGGCTTTGGCATAGCGCACCTCTACTTCGCCACCAGCATGGACCATGGCCACCTGACTCTGAACCAGGCATTGCATGTATACCAGCACAACTACACGGACTCCCTCTGGTTCTTGGGAAGGTATGCCGAGCATTCCTGCTGATATGTGTCCCATGTGCATCTGTGTGCTAGCTCATGCCTTGTGTGTCATGGTGCAGCAACACAATTTAGTTGTCCCACAGAACCAGCTCCAAGTGGGCATACTGCTGGCATGAATGTTTGTGCTCATGGTCAGGCTGTGCAGTATAGTCACTCCAGATGCTCATGGTCAGGCTGTGCAGTAAAGTTATTCCAGCAGATCACATCTTGTATACTGCTGATAGTTTCTTGAATATTGCATGCTGTTTCAGCTGGCATTTGTCACACCTAGCGTTTGCTGCAACGTGTACTGATTGTATGCATTATCATTACTACCATCATCAGCATCATAACTATCATCACCAGTGTTCGTATTGTCAGTTACTCTGTTATCACAGTAATCAATGTTTTTGTCATGAGCGCAGAAGCCTGCATGCATGGCTGCTCAGCGTCACTGGAGCGCTTGCTTTATGCACCTGTGCGCTTGTTTAGTCAGCCACAGGCTATCACTGAACAGTCAAGTCTGTATCACGCCAGCGTGAGGCAAATAATTTGTTGTGGTTGTAGTTGTTACCATCAATAATCTCGTCATTACCACAGGAGCGTTGCTGAAGTGCATGAATTTAGCATGCATGAATTTTGCATGTTTAAACAGTCACAGGCTGTCACTGCACCTATTTACCTAGTCACAGGCTGTTACTGAGCAATCAACTCAAAATCACGCCAGCGTGAGGCGAATCATCTGCATGTTGCAGGCAGCAAGACTATGCAGCAGATGTACGAATAGCTTCCCAGGGATCGTCTTCCATCCCCAGCGAAGCCTTGTCCTTTGGGGAGTTTAACTCCTCAGATGTGTTCCAGTCTCATGCTAGTCTCAGTGCTCAGTCCAACGGAACCCTGCAGCTGCGATCTTCAGACCTGAACATGCTGCCCAGTCAAGGCACAGCTTCTTTGGGTTCAGGTACACCTCTTCTACAACACAAGACATAACTTCCCCAAAAACCAAAAAAAAGCCATTTTTATGTGCAGAAAACCACTTGTAATCACCAAGACAATTGCAGGATGTGACTGCACAGATGAGCAGCCAACAAGGGCATGCACTGATATTCATCATTATGCTACATCTTCTCGGTGGGGAACCAAATTGACACTTGTCCAGCATATCTGGAATCATTTCAACCATGTTGCTGACGCTCTGCACGTGCTGTCAAAAGCTGACCTCAGAGCAATGAGTGAGTGCTTGCAGCTACAGAAAGCTCTTTTCAATCCCAAAACGTCTATTTTAATTCAGAAATGTCATCCCTACACCAGACATCTAAGCCCAGAAACGTCTGGAGACAAAACGCGTTTCTACATTGCAGAGATTTTTGAGTGGTTCACCCTAATCCCTGTTCCCTCAATGTTGAAGCAACTACTGACTCTGTGCTGGGCTGCAACAGGATCTTTGCCGGTGGATTTCACAGTGTATGGCAACATTTTTCTGCGACCAGCGGCTTCCACCGCTGTACCATCAGGCAGACGGCGGCGGCAGCTGCTGCAAAGCGCCGCTGAGGCACCTGCGCCAGGTCAGCACCTTGACATGTGCTGATGTTCATCAGTCATGATGAGTCATTGCAGTTCGTGCAACTGTCAATCTGGTTGTTGTTGCCGTGTACTGTCATTGCCTCTGTCGTTGATGTTGATGTCATGTTTGTTTCAAAGACAACATTGATGTCAGCGCTGTTGGTATTCTTATTGTTATTGTGATTGTCATTGTCATTGTTTTGTTATTGTTACCATCGCCATCATCATTGTTGCCATCACTATCACTCTCGTTGTTGCTATCATTGTTATTATTATTGTTATTAATATTAATATTATCATTAATATTATTTACTATTACTGCTAGCATTGTCATTGTCATTACCATCGTCAGTGTCATTGTCATTATCAATATCTGTCTGTCTGATCAGTCCCTGATAGCTGGGATATGCATCTATGTTGCGCATCCACCAGGCAGCTGTTATATCCTGTTTGCTGTCTCCTGCAATGTTTTACTTATCAGGTTGCAACCCTGCTGTTTGACAAGGTCTCTGCCTCTTTGTTTGTTGCTGCCTGCTTCATTGGCTGGCACTCTGTGTATCTGCTGAGTGTGATGCAGAGCACCTCGCTGTCACTACCAACGAAACCGTCACGAACTCGACCTGGATTGATACAATCAACGGAAGCGCTCTGGATGTGGAGCGTTCCGGGTTGTACATCTACGGCAGCAACGCGTCCACCGAGTTGGTGGTCGACAGCGGTAGTGAGGAGGTAGCGATGAGAGGCTGAGACATTGTTTAATTCCTTTATTTTCCTTCTTCTTCTTCTTCTTCTTCTTCTAATTCTTTCTTTAACGGTGAGATGATGAAGTCTTCTTCTTCTTCTTCTTCTTCTTCTTCTTCTTCTTCCTTCAAGGGTGAGATGAGGAAATGGGCCTGCGCCCATTGATCTGCATTCTGCTGCCAGTTTGGTGTTGCAAAGTGCATGAGAGTTGCTTTACCGTGGAGTCCCCTGTTGCTGCAGTGCCATGTTCTGTTCGGTCTTGCTTCCAGCTGCTGTTTCTGCTTTCTTGCCTCAACTTCTGTCGTCAGCTTGGTGCTGATCCAATTTGCCTCCCAAGCTGCATGTGCTCATTCCAAATTACTATGAGCACAATTGCACTGAGAGTGTCTCTTCCTTACATGCTCGCATCTGTATGAGCATCTGCTTGCTGCACACCTGCACATGCAATGTTCACAGCGCCTGTTTCCTTGCACACCCACATATACACTGTTCACTGAGAGCATCTGTTTGCTGCACACCTGCGCATGCAATGTTCATTGAGGGCTCCACTTTTTGGGTACCTGCATCTATACTGTTGATTCACAGCAACTCTTTCTTGCATGACATCTGCACTTGCATTGTCCAATGAGGGCTCCATCTTTTGGTTGCCCACATCTGCACTGTTCACTGAGAGCATCTCCTTCTTGCATACTCGCTCAGCAGACTCAACACCTTTCTGATCCAAATCTTGCTGGCTGCTCTACTCTTTCGTCACTTGCGTCACAATGACTTGCACATCTTGCAGTCATTGCCATGCACTTCTACTTTGCACATTATCATGCAACCAATTCTGTTCCTCCCGTCATTTCTGGGTTCGTTTGGTCATTCATTTGCTTGTATGGCTGTCTGGGCATGTGTGCATGCATGCCATCAGCTGAGGCAAGTACAGTCCTGAGAAGATCCCCATATGATTGAGATACACTTGCGTGCAATTTAGTGTGTGCTGTTTGAGCCATAGGGCCTTGCATGACAATGGCTTCATCACAAACTGCTGGTCTGAGAGTGTGACTGCTGCTTGCCCACCATTCATCAATTATCTCCCTGAGTCGCATGAGATAAACGTTTATGCCATTTGGTACAGGTTTGCTGGTTTGTCCTTGTTCTTCTCATTTACTCTGTCTTTGTTGACTTTCTTTTGTATTGTAATTTTCTTTTCTCCTTTTTCTTATAAATGCGTTCATGTATGTCCAGAAACATACTTGGCATGCTGCAGGCGTAAGTCAACTGTTGAACATCTGCAGGAAAGCAGCACCATGCGGCTGGGCCCAGCATCATCCAACACCACCGTGCGCTTGGCCAACACGCCAGACGCCATGCTCCTGACGCGAGGCAATCAGCAGATCCTCTTGGTCAATTCCACCCACACCGTGCTCTTCGGCCCGGATGGGCTCACCAGCATCTCACTGCTGACCAACGAGACAGGCTATTTTGTCAGTGTGGTAGCAGATGCAGTCAGTAGCAATGCTGTTTCTGTTGTCTCTGGGACATTCACCAGCGCAGTACCTGTCGCCACAGCAGCCATCACTGTTGCTGCACCTGTTGTCCCCACGGCTGTTCCAGGTGCACCTGTCACGGTATCACCAACATCTGGTGTAACATCACCTGTGAGTGGTGCACTCGCCGCGGCAGCTTCCACAGCAGGTGCTGTTCCACCAACAAGCAGCAGCAGTGCCACTTCAACAGTCAGTAGTTCACCTGTCACAGCAGCTTCCACCGTGAGTACTGTAGCGTCAACATCGTCTGCAGCTGCCCCAGCAGCTTCTGCCCTGGCTTCTGGGCTGGCTGTCACTGTGAGTCTTCTGTCATGATGTCTGAACCCACGACAAGAAGTGCCTGTCCTCATGCTTTGATAAGACATGGCAAAACTGCCCCCCCCCCCTGTGTGTGTGTGTGTGTGGGTGTGGGTGTGGGTGGCTCACAGCTGCAAAAGCTGCAGAAGCTGCAGGAGCAAGCAAGCTTTTGTCTGGCTGCTTGCTCCTGCAGCTAGTCAACCATCCCTGCATACATCTTGACTTTTGCTGACGTCAGTCTGCGGCTATGTTCATGAGCACAGATGCACACATCAACACAAACATGTAGACAGCTGTCTGTCTGTCTGTCTGTCTGTCTGTCTGTCTGTCTGTCTGTCTGTCTGTGTGTACAGATGCTTGTTAGCACAAGGATATATCTTACGTCAGCCAAGTTTTGTCAATTTGTGCTGTGGCCTCAGCACACTGTGTTTGCATCATGGTCGACCTGCTGACTGTGTACATGCAGTTGCTGGCATATGCCTCCTCAGCAGAGGGTCATAGTCTGGCTAGCTAGTGGCAGGATCTTTTGTTTTATTTCCTATATATGCATGGATATGTAAAGAGTGTATTTGTGGCGCGCGCCAGCACACTGTGTTTGCAATGCAAATGACCTGCTTTCTGTGTCCATGCAGTTGCTGGCATCTGGTCCTGCAGCAGACGTATTTCGGCTAGCTGATGGCCAAGTTGTGGTGGCTTTTGCGCCACCTCTGTATGTGAGTTCAGCTGGCGTTGTCTACCTGGACACAAGTCAGCTTGGTGAGCAGATTCCGCAGCAAACTCGAAATGGTCGAAGCTGTCCTGATCTGTGACTGGTTCTGATCTGTGATTGGCTGCCAAAAATCACCCTGATAATTTGGCCCCCTCCCCCTCG
>JAABUK010003714.1_pt1 | contig 25508 bp, 18 predicted proteins | sample 5559141 | NCBI WGS metagenome assembly JAABUK01 (sample SAMN10711869, study PRJNA513367) | rock metagenome | isolation source: Antarctica rocks | place: Antarctica: Victoria Land, Pudding Butte nord | collected 2016-01-03 | reverse complement strand
AGGGGTGTATGCGTTTAGTATGCTCGGGTGGGAAAGGTATAGGCGTGGTAGAGTTGAAGACAGGGGGGATGACGGGGATCTGGGGCTGTGTCAAGGCGAGGGACGAATGGTTGAGTGAGAAGGTTTGAAGATTGAAGAAAGGGTATGGGGTTGGAAAACTACATCTTGACAAAAAAAGGTTTGAACTGTGAGAAAGCTGCTGAGCAGTTCGGATCCTTTGGATGATCGATCGTAAGTATTTTTCAGTGTCGAAGGGTGCTACTGTCAGGATTTTTCTTTTGGGTGATGGTGTCTCTGGAAAGATGCGTCATAAAAGATCGTCACGGGCCCAATGAGACAACCAGGTTGTCCACGCCATCTTTTGATAGGTCAACAGGAATCATCGGATGGGGAGAAGAGCAGAAAACGCACCATGAAGATACGAAAACCCTTTATGGCCCTTCTGGACGCAAATCGTATCCACCGCAACAGCAGCCTGCCAGACATCGAAACAAGTGCTCATCTCAGGCTTATCCTTTGACAAATTGACAGTCGCGCTGCACCTACCCGAATCTACTGTTGAAAGATCTCAGCTCAAAGTGTGCCATTGAAATTAATATATTTTTGTGGCATATATGGCATGGACTTACGTTCACTGAAGACCTTGCCGCCTACAGGAATTTCGACTTGACGCTTTCCAGGGGGCGATGGCGATGTACGGCGTGTGAATGTCGTGTCTTGCTCGGTGGTAGGTATGGTATCTACAGCTTTGGCGCATGTGCCTCCATCTGCAAAGGGCGTGGTGTGATCGCACTCGACATGGGCTACGTAGAATCTGATGATGACGTTGAGGTCACCACGTTGACCTGAACGAAAGGTTTTGACGATGTCAGTGTGTGTCACCAAGTCCGATGCTGAGAGGATTGAACAGAGACGATCGTCAACTGAAACTGAGGAAAGTGGGTGACAAAAAATTGAAGCGCACCCAGACCCCCCGCAATACCGCCTGTTGGTTGCCCTTGCAGCCGTCGGCCAAGTATGCATTTGCTCAAAACGGCTGACGCTTTCTCCGCTACCTCTCCATACGTTGCCGTATCGAATTGAGCACCTCGAGGAGCGACGACACTATCAATCGCGCAGAAGCCATCGGCTGAACATCCATCAGTAAAGGCTGGCTTCAATACTTACAGCGACATACGACTTAGGAATCGGTGAGGTAGAGGGACTTCAAAGAAGCCGAGGCTTCGTGAGCCGAACGTGTATTGTTCCGTGGACCCTGTAGGTATGCTGTGGAAGGCTTTGAGACAGCTTTCTGGGAATCCTATGATGCCGTAGCTTTTGCGTATGCATTCTACAAAAGTTCCATTGAGGGTTTTGCTATTCGGCGCGGAGTATGACCGATTGGCTGAGGGCAAGTCGGATATTGGAGCCAATGAGAATTCTGGCGAATCGCTGGGTTGGTATATTTGCTGACTCGGAGGTGAAGGTGCAAGACCTAAGACTGTAATGACGAAGACGAGCGGGTAGAAATGCCTGATGGAAGATGGCAGAGAACGCAAGGTAAATGTCGAAGAGCTATTATTGATTCGCTGCTATCACAGCTACAGATGAGAAGGTTTGATCACAGATGACATATAACGAAAGAGGCAAAGCACTGTGCTGATAAAGCGTTGAGATGCAACGTGCGGCTAATTGCGAGGCTCATCCGTTTATCCTTCGTACCTTGCAGGAGGCTACTGACCGTACTATTTAGCGATGGTAGCGTGGGTAGGAAGGCGCAAGTAAACACGCGCGAGAAGGAAGCGTTTTGCTCCACGCAAGAGCTACTTGTGAAAGTGAGTATAATAATACCAGCTTAATGACCACTCTCCAGCTTACCAGATACGAGATGCCTGATGTACATGAACTTCATTCCCAGAAAGCCAAGACGAGCATAGTCAGTCAAGACAGAGAAGGCGATGTGAGTAGGGAAACCCACGGGATTTAAGACCCGAATCAAAGAGCTGTGCATCGACAAAGTCGAAAGCCTTTCCACCTTCGGTACCTCAGGCTATATCTTATACTCACCCAGAAATCATTTAAGTGTTGATCAGGATTGTTTGACGCATTGACTGCGCCACTGCTCATCTCTCCCACTACCTTCGCCCAACCAGCGCTTTGCATCAATTCGACAGGTCTTCCTTTGCTTTTCGTCTGTCTTTAGACGCACACCGATCTCCGTTGGACATATGGTACAACTTTTGACACCTTCCTTAGCGAGATATCGATCGATGGGATCCGCCGGCTTGCCATTTCTATTGATGACAGGGTGGACGATATTCACAATGTCCATGTCGTCTAACATAATATGCGGACAAAGTGAGATACCCGTTGTTTTGAAGAATTCCTGGAGCTCGGTAGTGGTGCTGTAGGTCACTCGCTTACGATCCAGACACTCCATCTCCCAATGGAACGAAAGTAAGAGACCGCCGGCGCGACCAGCATAAGGAGGACGAAAACTGTATGTACCAAACCCTTTCAAGCTGCCTACGAAGCCAGGGTATTCGATTGTACCCAATGGCTTGCAGCTGTCCTGGCACTCCTTGGTCTTGCTATCGTGGCCTCGGTGATGGAACTCTGATTCCGGTGTCAAGGCGTCGATCTTTGCCATATTGTACCTGGATCTAGGGAGATTGATGAGGCGCTGGCGTCGCTCAAAAGAGAGGATTTCGTGCGGGCAGATCTGAACATCTTCATCCGGATGATCGATGGTGACCGCATCTTCGGTGTTGTCGTTGAGAATGTCGGTGTATGCGGGTGGAGCATCTTGTGTTATACTTGTGTCTTTGGGTACAGTCCCATTGAAGTGGCGGGGGTTTATTGGGAGGGCCACGTTCGTGCAGCCTCCTGGTGGGAACCTGAAGCCTTCACGGTCACGACGTTTTTGGCTGTTGGGCACACGATTCCTCTTGTTATTGGCACCGAGACTAAGGAATGAGAGATTTTTTTCGATCATGCCTGGAGCCATGATGAGGCCTGGACATTTTATGAACTGTCGGTCAAAGTAGCGACCTCGACAATGCCAAGAACACAAGAAGAAATGGCGAGAACCTTGAGATAACGCAAAGTACGAGGTATTGTATGGAGTCTGAGATAGTTCTATGGGAGATTACGTCTTATATATGGGTGCTGTGGAATACTGCGAGGCTGAAGAGTGCCTTGGCGGTTAGTGGATCTGTAGGCCCCAAGGCTTCCACAAAAAGACCGCTAGCACCATAAGAAGCTAGCGGCCAGTGCCACTGGAACTATCACTCCACTAAAAATTTTGAAAATTCAGATCCCATCCTGCTACAACCTTCTTTCGTGAAGAGATCATCATCAATTAGAAGACCTCAAACCTGGTTGGTATAGACGAGATACTTGGAATGATGACTTATGCGAAGTGACTATCCCACGCCAGATGCAATTGGTGTTGCCGCCCTTTGTAGCAAATGGTGATATGGCGGCACTGCTTTCTATCAAGGTAGGCTAGCAAGTTCTCATCATTCAAGATATACTTATTATCCTGAGCGGGTCGATGGGTGAGCCATGCCTCAGCAGCAGTCTCTCTGCCGAGCGAGAGACCTTTGGATTTTAGTGTCTGCAATACTCCCACAAGTAAATGTCACTTGGCCTACATGCGATTTATCGAGAGCTTTCTTTCGCGACACTGCTTTCTCTTCCTATTTGATTCCAATTTGGGATAGGCACGGCTCAGTGTACTAGGAAGTGAGGAAGCAACTATCGTGCTTACATCTCCTACGCAACCACCGCAGGTGTGACTCCATTTTCGGAAAGATGGCACCTCGAGCCTTGTCGAATGAGGCTGTCCATTTGATGGAGTGTGTGTTTGGGAGTCACATTTGTTCTTCTAGGATTCAGAAAAACCCATGCGTCGTAAAGTCGTTTACCAGTGCATGGCATACGTACGCAGGAAAGTGAATCCCAAGTGCGGAGACAAAATGGACGAAATTGGCAGCATCTCACCATCGCCAGCAATATACAGAAATAGCGCTGAGGTAGCAAAATTCCCTTGTCAGGACCCTATTCCTCGGCTTCGTCGCAAAGGCCTAGAATGAGAACAACATACATGGCACGCTTATGCAGGGCAATGAGTCTCACCAAAGAGCGCAGGGACTCAGATGCAGGACACAAAGCCTGAGATTAGCGACAACGTGACCCTGCCAGCGGATTGAACCTTCTCCCGCACAGCACAGGGAGCCGCATAGGCGCAAATTTCCCGAATGGCCACATCTTACGCTCAGACATTCGGCAACCCCAGGATTGAGGGATCTGGGAAGAGTAAGTGTATGCGTGAAGCCTGTCAGTCGTGGGCGTGGGACTTGCGCAGACCCTCTGGGACCTTGGGGAAAGCTTTCTCCACAAAGTTTCGGGTAGCTGTCTCAGAAGATTTACTCAGTCGCACAGAGCAAGAAGCGAATGCGCGCATCGTCTGGGCTTTTATTTCGTCATTTCCCCCTGTATCCCGAGGAGAGTATACAGTCCCTTCCGGCGAGTTTTGGTGTGTCATACATAGCGATGTTTGCTGTCTTGTTGTTTTTGCTTTTGTCTGCCTCCCACGTCCATCATGCAGTCAATGGACTTCCAGCCAATACGCTTGCGCTACTACAGTTCAACGAGACCGACAGTGTCTCCGGTTATAGGAACGACACGCTTCAACCTAGTATCTCGGATTTCCTGTATGTGAAGCCCCCACTCCAATCCCTCTGACGTTGACACTTTTGTCCGCGCACACCACATACTGACCCACCCTTAGAGACAGTGGATACCATTGGACAATCCCAGAGACGCAAATGTCAATACACATCAGGGTTCCCGCCAATTCTCGTTCCCTGCCACCGAACACGACCTTTAAATGCCTGCAGAACTTCATATATCAATTCGGCTTGTTCCGCCCAAAGAATTTTCTGACCCGCCTCCGTTATGGTGTCTTCGACAATGTGCAAGCAACTTTGTCCCCGTCAAAGTCGCCATATAGTCTTCTCACCTACCGAAGTGCGTGTAAGGTGATTGGCGGTTTGTGGACTTATATTGTAAGAGAGGAATTGATATTCGAGCTGAAATTTGGGGTGTTCGAGCAAGGGAGGATGATAGCATGGGGGCTGCTGGAGCTGCGAGATGAACCGCCAGCTCCGCCAACGCCACCCCGACCGCAGCCAGTGCCTACAGCTGTGCAGTAGACAGTTGGCTGATCACTCACCAACGATAAGACATTGCGATGTGGTGCTAAACCAGCTTTACTGTGCTAGAGGGGCTTGACGATGTGTGCCCGGTAACGTCAAGATACCTCAATCGAAGCAGGATGGCATATCTACAAGTTGGTGTAAAACTCCGAAGGTCCCAGAAGTCTGTCACAACGCCAAGTTGCTTGTCCTTGGAGAGGCGTTTGCAATTTTTATTATAACATTGGGAGACATCTCACTGTGGTACTCCATCCAATCTCAAAGAGTGATGATGCCTCTCGTGATCAGAATTCCAACATCATCCTCCCTTACAATATCGGCTTCCCCATACCGACAGGTTCAACACCTGCAGTCACGGACAACGGAGTCCAAGAATAACCGGAAAATTCAGTCGGCTCTACCATATTTCGCTTCTACAATACCGTAAGCGACACGCAGCCACCACAGTCTAGCACGCAGCCTGACCTGGCTTAACATTTTCTTTTGGGTTCTTAGACTTTCCTTGGAGTTGATGTACTGAGTCGCCTTTGACAAAAAATAACAGTGTCAATCGTGCCCTTCGCGGAAACGTTTCGTGGTCCGCTCCTCCATGGCTAAAAACGAATTGTGATCGTGCTTACTCTTGAAAATCATTGTCTTGGACAAGTTCCCGTATGATGAGTCTCAGAGCTACAACCAGTAAGTGCTACTTCGTACACGATTCGAGGAAAGCTTTCACGGCAGAGGGATCCAATTTGTTCGCGGATAGCGTTCTGTCGGACCGTGAAAAGTCTTGATGAGGTGAGTACTGCTCCAAATGAGGAGAAGGCAATTGTCCCATAATGATCTTAAATAAAACACGACGCTAGGACTGCTTCAAAAATCGCCCTGGTAAGAGGACCAGTAACGACGAGGCCTGTCGTCAAGGCTTTGCCCGTGAGCGTATACATGGATGATGATGCCATCCATATCGAAGAGCCATCTATCTCCTCGCAAAAAGGGTTGTGGTAGGACCAAGCTCCAAAGGTGAACTCGAAGAGGCCCATCGTATCGAAAGAGGGCCATGGAGAGCCTCGTACCAGTCAGAACGCCCCGAGAGAGATCGTACCACCGTATACAAGAGCGTGTGTCTCGCTCCGATGTTTGCCTCTCACTCGTGATTTCAAACAATCTGACACGCATCGCAGGAGCTGAACCCTCGTTCTAGGGCTAGGCCATGAAAGTAACGATCGTCCAAACCGTGACTAACAGGAGCCTACGCATACAGGAACAGAAAGACACTTTACGGCCATAAAGCTTGCGGAACGATTTACCTCCATATATGATCATGCTCAATCGGCCACGGACCGTTCAAGGTAGGGAGCGCGTTGCATCTGTGATGGCTCCCTAGACCCCTTCCACGATCATCCGGTGGAAGTTCTGCTAGCGCGTTCCCTGTCGTATGTGCTCCTGTTCACCAGTTTGATTATGTTTGACTCACCGACTGATACTTTGATACATCGTCGGAGACACCTGCTCAAAAGCCCACTACCCTGCTGCTACAGGGACCCTCTGCCGAGACACCGGTACCGTCAAGGATACAAGGCTTTTCCTATTGGACCCTCCCGACAATCTATCCTACCACACCCATCGCCATCGCACATCGTCGTTGCATGGATTCAATACCGTCGATATACGGAGAGTATGACACAAGCGGCGATATTGGTGGTACCTCGGCGATACCGCTGATGGCGATGGCGATCTCGCTAACGTATCTACGCCGAGGCCCATGCATGCGTAGAACACTACCTGAAGCCTAATCATGAAGAGATCAAGACATTATCCGGTCCTAGACTCTGCACTATATTCGTTTCTCTTTGCCAGAGAGTATATTACCTGGATGATGTTCTCAATGGATCTATTCAAGACGATTCTTGACCGGACGAGATACACACCCATCAGCGTAGCCAGTATCTTGCAGAGTGTCGGCCACTACATCCACAATATATTCCACCTTCTCTATGTTTGGGTCGTTTACTAGCGAGCGAATATCTTAACCACGGCCAGTGTCAAATCCTAAACATGCATTACTACATTGGAACTGTTTTCTGTCCCTTGTATCTTGTAGTCGGTGAAGTGTACGCTCATTTTAAGTTAACAGATTTCATGACTGAGTCCATTCCCTTCACAGCTTTTAGAAAAAGATTCTGATCCAATCTTTAGAGTAGAAAGGTGCACACGACTTATAGAACAGTGGTCAATAGCTCCAATTGAACATACCAAGACCTGAGATTGCGCCTGAGCAGAGCCTTTAAAGCAAAGTGGAAAATGGGCACGTAGAAATGAAGCGAAAGCCGTGTGAAATTCCCAGCTTCGCCGGAAACTACCGCTAGCGAGGTCACAAGGGACACCGACAAGACCCAGCCAATCAACAGAGTTATTCCTCATCTTCAACATTGACTCTGCGAGCTCGAGCGAGAAAGAAGTACAAGGCTCGCCGTAGGTTTCCGCAAAAGAGAAACGAGATATTGCGGATCTTCTCCTCGTTCGAGAGGTCCAAAGCGTCGTTTCGGGCTTTAGCTTCGATTCCCCAATCCGATTTATCAAACCACTGTGCACATTCCAAATATGAGCGAGGTTTAGTAACAGGCTTGGGGAGTACCCTACCTCATCAGGGTTCTTCAATGCTTTGTTGGAAGGCCCGTAGGCCATTTTCATCATGTCGGACGTCATATCGATAGGTTGGCCATTTTGATCGACGTTGACCCAAGTGTCCTTTTCTGCTTCTTTCTTACCAACTGCTTCCACAGCATCTTCGACAAGGTCGATGATCCCGCCAGATACTCTTTGGTATCCATGGTCAGTCACGCTCTTGAATTTGCACATTTCAGAGTGATTGGCAGGTATCCACTGCTTCCGCTCACAGGGAAGGCCCAGAGTGGCTGAATCGTCATCGACGATCTTTCCCGCCGACCCATAAGCTACATCCTCGAGGAAGGAGAATATGGATATCTGCTTGACAATTCCACAGAACGAGTCTTGCAGACGTTCAAGGATCTCGGATCCTGTCTTCAGAGCATCGATAATTCTGGCATTGTGATCTTTCAACACGACGTTGGCGAAGTTTGTGGCAATCTTGGCCCATGCTGTATGATTACCACCCCGATGGGGCGTTCCGAGAAATGCGATACCGTAGGTGAAATCAATGACAGCAGCTGCACGAGAATTACGCCCGCTCGATTTGTACTCGTGTGACTTGCAAAGCGCGTCTTTGATGACCAGGCCACCCTGTCCATAATCACTTAGCATCGGTTCTGTCACAATGATCGTTTGGCGAGGGTTACAAAACCTGCCCGACATTTCCAGGCGTGTGCTACACGGCTCGAGATATACAAGAAAGCCGCATTCTACCCCTTGAGGACAAAAGCATAGTCTTGAATAAGGACTTACCAAGTTATGGCCGACGAATATAATTGGTCGGGCTTTCTGTACGAAACAAGTCGGTCGTAGATCCCACGTCAGGTAAGACAATCTTGACGTTTACCTCGTCCGAATTTCTCCGTTTCCTTTGTAGGTCCTCCAACAAATTGACGGCATGCTGAAAGATGCTGCTTTGGCTTGCGTTGCTGAAGAAGTTCATGACATTGGCTTTGATTTGCGCAAGATTCGTCAGTAATTTTTGCTCCCATCGAGGGTTCTTTGACTTGAGTAGCCGAGCAATGGCGTTTAACAATGCAAGTGAATCTCTAGGAACATACCGTCATAGCCGTACGACATTATCCTGGCATTTGGGAGTTCCTTGGGAAGTAGATCTTTGGGCCAAAGCACTTCGTCACCATCCCATGTCTTGAATCTATCGCCGCGAAGGCCGTGCACGAACACGATGTCGGCCTGGATTGGCTCCGCTCCCGGGACAAGGACCTCCATCGCTAATGAATTGAGTCTTGTTCTTTGTTGCAATTCAACGGACCAGCCGTGAACATATAGGCTGGGCCTCACTGATGGAGGGATGAATAGCCGCCCCTTGATTCGACGCTACGACACATGGAGTAAGGCCCATCTGCAAGCTGACCACGAATTCGGCTAAACTCTAAATTATATGCATAACGGCATGATTAGACTTGATCTATACTTAGAGAATTGAGACCTCACCTTTAGCGCCCTGATGTTCGAAGCGAATGGTAGGAGTAAGTCAACAGCTCTAATGATAGCTCGAGTGGTCAATGGTAGTGGAACGCGATTCGAGTAGTTCCGCCCTGACGGACTGTCATATTGCATGTATGGAGCGGACCAGCCTACTTTCTTTTCGAGACTCGCTTGCTAAAGAAACGGCTTGCTTGTTGGCATGTATGTCGGTGCCCATGTTCGTGAAGTACTGATTTCGTTTGTGAAGTTACACCTAGAAGAATAGGACACGTACCCCTAAATAGTAGTGCAAGCGCCCCTAAGAAGCCTTAAAAGTAAGCCTTAAGTATCATAATCCTACGGGATTTCCAACCCTCTATAACATTTGTGTGCTAGGGAAGCGTATGTTATGAAGATTGACATCTTTTAAGACCTGCATTTGTCGGTTGCAAGACTCTTGCGAATCCTTGGCGCTGAACATTGAAATTTCCCCGCCCCATTTTACATGTAAATCCATATAAAATTGAGTAGGTCTAATAATGTTAGCTTATAATATATTTATTAGTCGAGATTTAGAGTTATACGTATATCCTATATATTATAAATATATTTTTAGTTATATATTATACTAGCTCTATTAATACTATTAGACTTCCTAATTATTATATAGATTTATATATAAAATAGAAGGGAGGGAAATTTAATATTTAGCGCTAAGGATTCATAAGAGTCTTATAACTAATAAATCCTTGATATAAAATATTAAAATTTCCCCTCCTATTTCTATAAGAAATTCTATATAATATATAATTAATCTAATAATAAGAGTTTATAATATCTTAATCTTTAAAATTAAAGTAATAAATAATTAATCTAGATATATCCTTAATATATTCTTTAATTATTAAAAATAAATTAGTTTTAAAATTAATTAGTATATAATATTTATATGCTAGCTTTTCTAATAGAAATAGGGGGGGAATTTCAATATTTAGTACCAAGGTTTCCTAACGATCCTGCACACGCTAAATTTTGTATGAAACGCATCGTCAAGTTGTTGTAACTGTATACAATGCCAAGAAGATGGCATGAAGTTGTATCTTGTACGGACGACTTCAAGTGCTGTAGTTCGTGTGAGGATACACTAACGTGTATCAATCTATGATGTTCGTACTCTAATTCTCACGCAGTCCTCTCCACTTTCCTCACATATGTGATAGTCCACGACCAAGCTCAAGCCTATCCACCCATATCAGTGGAGGTGGATTGCTAGTTGGGGATCAGATGACGCTAGCTCCCATCTATCAAGCTTTCCCACTGCTCCCAAGCATATCCATATTGTGCTCTACAACATCTTGCATCACCTTTGTCCCTTTCTCCATCATCTCCATAACGATCAGATCTGGCTGCTCGTTCCGCATCTTCTTATACTCTTTGTTCATCACACCATTGATGTTGACCTTCGTGATCCCATGCCCAATACACTTTCCATAGATCTCAGGATCAAATCCGTCCGTGCCATGCAGTACCAATCGAACTTTTTTACCAACCGCTTTATTGACCGCGTCTAGCCGTTCGAATTCTAGCTGTATACCTCGAGGACCATAGTTGCCATGCACGTTCCCAAAAGCCGGCGCAAGCCAATCAATACCGGTTTCCGCAAACTCTTGCGCCTCATCCGGACTCGTCATGATAGCTTCCAACTCTGCAGTGTCCTGTACCCCATCTTCGCCGCCTGTTATCCTGCCAGGCTCGGCCTCTGTGACTATTCCTCTTTCGTGACAGTATGCAGTCAACTCTTCTGTAAGACGTAGGTTCTCAGCTTTCTCGTGATGTGACATGTCAACCATGATGCTATCATAGCAGCCAGTGTTTGCAGCATCATGTATAGCTTCCTTGGACTGAGCATGGTCTAAGTGTAGAGTGACTGGCACTGATGCTGAGCGCGCTGCTGATGCTGCCGCCGAGGCGAGAGCGTGACCGCTGTATTGCTGTGCCCAAGGGAAGAGGAGGATCATCGCGGGCGAGGATTTGGCTTCCGCCGCGCGAATGGTAGCGAGGATCCCCTCAATATTGTACTATCAATGGTGTCAGCTTACACCATCAAGGGTTTCGACGGGAAGGCAATTGTGGATGAACCGAGAGCGGCTAGGGAGTGGGCGACAGCCGTAGAGGAAAGGCGAGACCCACGCAGCAGACGCCAGCTATACCATATTTTCCGTTCGCGGCCTTCTCGAGCATAACATTGGCTTTATTCTGGCTGAGGTCGACCCGTGGCTTCTTGGATGCTGGCTCTGCCATTGTGGTTATTTGATAATGGAGATCCAATCAAGAGCGACAGTGGCGGAATTCAGTGTTCACATGTAGGCAGCACGCTTCCCAAACATCAATTGCGTATCTTGAAGGATGATGAAGATCATTTTCAGTACGAATATTGAGCTTCTTGTCGCCAGTGACGCAGCCGCTCTTACCTTACCTACCCCTCAAGCCGGCATAAGGCTCGGAGCGCAGCTGCCGGCCAAAGTATTCCAGCCCCATCGTCGATCGGACACTCGCAGTTGTTTTCTAACCCTATTCATGTACGAGCATGACAACCACATAAAGAAGAAGACGTTCCTGATAGATTGGGATGAGGGAGAGCGATGATCCTGTCTGGAAAGAGAACAGCCGGGGAGCAAAGGCCAATTGGATTCCTGTTTTGTGGCTTAGTCATCCAGCCGCTTATTACTAGCGTGTATCAAAATCCACGGTGTGAAACATTTCTTTCCCATGTCTCTGCAGTGGAAATCATCATGAATTCTCGAACCCCGTGCAAAACGCGACAGTTAAGTTTGTAAGGGATAAGTGAAAAAGAGTCGTCAGTGCTGCTGTATGAATACAAAGTGCGATGAGATGGAGCGACATATTTACATACGCACAGATTCGTTGTACATACCTAGATAATCGGATGGCGATGCATGCTATATACACTCCCAAAAGCAAGTCTGATACCGCACAGGCCCATCTGCAGAAAATCCTCGGGTATCACAGCCGCACGCATGCACAATCTTTCTCGACACTCCACAGCCTCATTCCCCGCCCGGCGCAGCAGTCGCACGGAACCCAATCACTCCACCTTCCCCTGCTTGACGGGCGAAATATCGCTCCCAGGATCCTGCCCAACAAGTACCCCACTCCCACTCCCATCGCCACTGCTCCCATCACCCATCTTCCGGCCCATATCCCTCGAAGCCCTCACCTGCCTCAGCACCTTCTCCTCATCCGTCATCTGCCCCGGATGCTCATACCCGGCAATCCTTCTGTAATTGCGGTTGTAATACTCAAACGTGTACGGTTCTTCGCCGTGAATGGCGTAATCCCCGATTTCGCACATTTCATCCGTCATGCGCAGGGGGACGCGGCAGACGAATTTGATGAACATCATAATAAGGGAGGTCCAGACGATGTTCCAGCCGATGATGAAGAGGGCGCCGACAATCTGGAGGCCGATTTGGCGGCCGTTGCCTGCGACGGCGCCGCCCGGGTTGGTGATGCCGAAGGCGGCGCAGCCCTTTTTGGTGGCCCAGAGACCTGAGGGGGGAAATGTATTAGTTGTGTGGGGTCAAGAGAGGTGTAGGTGAGGGATGGGGAGATTGAGGCTTGAGTGGAGAGGGGGCGAGGAAGGCTTACCAGTCCCGACACCGCCAACGATGGCGCCGACGAAGTGGGTGTGGAAGACATCGAGGGTGTCGTCGACTTGGCGCATGATCTTTGTTCTGCCGAGAACGTTCATCGAGATCCAAGGAACTGTGCCAGAGCCAACACCAAGAAGGATGGCGCCCCATCCGGCGACCACACCGGCCGCGGGAGTGATGGCGACCAAGCCTGTGATCATTCCCTGCACGGCACCGATGACTGAGGGTTTCTTGAAGAATATCAGGTCCATGATGACCCAGGTAAGAAGGGAGACAGCCGTGCAAATATTCGTGTTGAGCACAGCGACACCAGCATCGGGCGAAGCAGCATATGAATCTCCTCCGTTGAAGCCGTTCCAGCCAGTCCACAATATACCAGCTCCCACAAGCATAAGCGTGACATTGCTGGGCTTCGCATCCACGCGATCCGCCGCTATTCGAGGTCCTATCCACCATGCGCCAACAAATCCAGCTGTTCCTGAAGACAAGTGAATGACGTATCCTCCAGAGTAGTCGATGACGCCGTATTTGAACAGAAAACCGCCGCCCCAGATGCTGAATGCGCCGATGGTATAGGAGAAAGTGAGCCAGAGCGGGACGAAGATCATCCATGCTGTGAAATTCATACGGCAGAGAAAGGATCCAGCGATCAGAATGAGCGTGATAGCCGCGAAGACGAACTGAAAATACACCATCGAAGCTTGCGGGAACTGTTGTGTCAAGGCGGCTGTTGGCAGATTCGAGTCTTGCAATTCGAAACCTAGATCAACCGAAATCGATGGGTATCCGACCAAGGGCAGCATCTGAGTTCCGAAAGCCATCTGATACCCCCAAATGACCCAACAGACGAGCACAGCAGCGAAAGCGTAGAAAGCCATGAATGCGGAATTAATCGACCACTTGTGCTTGACCCAACCAGCATAGAGTACGACCAGGCCGGGGATACTTTGCAGCGCGACCAATGTACCCGCGGTCATTTGCCAAGCATTGTGACCTGGATCCAGCCATGGCGGAGCGATTGGATTGACGGAAGCTGAAGCACTGGCGACTGGAGCGGTAGCTTGTGCGGTTTTCTGAGCAGCAGATGCCACTACCGATATAGATGACATGGCGCCTATGAGGGACGAGGTGGGTGACAAGGACTCGTAAACGAAGCTTCTTTGCCCTGGGCGGCCGTTTTTTGCTGCGAGGAATCGAGAGCAAAACGCGTGGGTGCTGGGCACGCGACTATATACAGATCTACAGATCTACTAAAGCACATGTTCATACCCTCTAGGGCAGCGGCCTTGATAGATCTCCGTGGTGTCCCTAGACTAAATTCATATTGTAAATCGGGTGTCGGGAGGCACTCGCCTAGATTAGCCCGACATGGGTGAGTGGGCGCGCCGCACAGCTGGGGTGGGTTTGGAGCTCCATGGAGACGTATCAGATGTCTTCAAGGCGAGGTAAGCTAGCTTCGACCAGGTGGTATCAAATGTGGTGGAGTCACTAAAAGGGTAGCTCCACCCGTGCCTTGCAGATAAGGGGGATATTCGGCACGGTAGCTCCAGATGGCAGCCTCTTGTCAGCAGTAAGTGCTGGTCAATACCTCGTAGTGTGGTGGTGCCAAGACCAGGAAAAGTACGGTGCCCACATGGCATTTCCGCCGCCAAGAACGCGGGATGCCATGGTGCATGCATATGTTGTATGGCATGTCCGCGTCATTGCTTCCTGGGGTCGAAGCCGGCCCGGAGAGACTGCCTACGGTGGCCAATGATATGCTGTGCCCTTATCTTCAAAGTTGATGGTGCGCAGATGAGGCTTGAAATGATAGATGATGGAGGGTGAAGCAGGGGCAAGGCGGGGGAAGTATTGGCTGTCCGTCATTCAGAGGGTACCGATAGGCGTTTGACGCCAAGCGCAGTTGACTCGCTTCATATAACGATCAAGCAACCGGCCCGCTGACCGAACGTTCTAGATCGTAGGATGCTCAGCCTGAAGAAAAAGTGTCCTGATTCCCGGGTCCGGGGTTGATCGGGAAGGTGCATCATGGCACGCTGGGGTACAACATACTCCTACACTTTTCGACTTCAGTCTTGGCTACCTCTGGGCCATGAGTACAGGCGAAAAGAATAGGATGGGAGCCAGAGATGGATTGGAGTAGGAAGCAGTTGAGCAGCGGGACACAAGAATGGCTGAAAGATAGGGTAGCAAAGATAAGGAGATGGGAATTACTCCAAAGAGTTTAGCTCGGCTCGAAACGGGCTAGCGTCATTCCCTCGCAAACCCGCCGACATCCAATGCCACTTTCCCGCTACACTTTCCAATCCCGCTGAATCATCTGCCATCCATCACTTTCCTAGTTGTAAGCTTCCAGCTCTCATGTGCTTGACACCGGCAAGTTTGGTGCCCGTTCGTGGGTTGCTAGAGTACAGTCGCGAAGCGTAACATGGGCGAAGGATGTTGTCGATGCCCCTGCCGTGCATTCGGCTTTTCGTCGCTCCTACCGGCATCCACTCACAGTACCCGATTTGAGATGAAAGTGACCGACGAAGATCGACTCGAGCGTATCTCGTCAGACATCTCGAGGTGAAGAGCCAAGAAGACGGCGAGGTCCCCACAGTGCTTCTGAACACAGCTATGGATCCTTCGCACCATGTTTTGGGAAGAGCTCTTTCATCTCGTCCCAAAGAGGTTATCACCTTATGCGTCAATGCGTTGTTTCCTGCAATTTGTCCAAGCCGATCAAGCTACACATTGTAAGTTAAGAACTACCTGGAATAAGACTGTCGGGACCAAACAGAACCTAAGCCCACCAACTTACTTTCAGTGTTATGAGGATCCACACAACTGGTCCAATGGATCGAGAGGCAGGGCAGACATCGATCGTATAAATCGGCAGATTGTCCACAAAATATACACATATGGGCTTGGCAGAGTACGCAACGCATCATCAACCTCCAACTGTTGTCATGCTGTGTTCTGTTGCAAGAACACAAGAAAGTCCTGTGAATTTACAGTCTGAAGGCTGCCGAGTCTACATGACTGAGCTAATCAATTCCCTATGTTTGCCAACTGACTTGCATTGTCACTGCTTTGGGAACTGTCTCTCGGATTTTGAGGTATCCTACTCCGTTGAATCTACCATGGGTTTAGTAATACGCGTAACAACATCATCTATTGGCACAAGAAGGGAGGGTGCTTATTCCTGCAAGCAATTCCCATGGCCTGCCGAAATCCAAATGCGTGCTCATAATACCAAAGAATTCCAACTAATCATGAACACATCATCACACGCAGACTCTCCTACCCTGTTGGCCGTCATCGCCCCGGCAAAAGCGCAATTTCGTCCCAGCCTCGATCAACTGATTCCGCAATACCGCTATATGAGCCGAGTCTTTACCGGCACAAGTCTCAGTCAACCATACAGCAGTCTTTGCACAAGTCCTAGCCTCCTCGAATTCACCACACAGCAGCGCGAGCTCCCCGGCTTCGTGAATGCTGTATCAACTATTAGTATAGCTCCACGCCACTGGGCGTACTCGGAAGGGTAACATGCCACTTCACCAGATCCATGTTCATTATTCCTTCTTCCATCAGCAAGTTCACTCTTATTTTCGCATACCTGAGTGCTTCCATACTCGAGAAGGGTACAGTGTTTCGGACGAACGCGTCTCTGAGGTTGCCGGAAGCGAGATATGAAGCCATTTGCCCCTCGATGGCTACCGCACTTGCTCGTCTGAAGACACTTTGCCTGAAGAACTTGGATTTAGGATCACACGCTGGGCAGCTACATGTGAAGCCGTAGTCACCGAGATGCTCATCATCGTTCCGTTGCTCCAGTGTCAGAATTGCAGGGATGTACGTTGTCAACAATTCCTCTCCTGGGGCAATGTTCCTCAGAGCGTGGACAGTCAATCGATTGATATTCCTGTTCCATGTGTGGTAGACATTTGGGATGCAGGAGTGATTCATCCGAGATGCTATAGGGAATATGCCGGAGGTGTGCGCGGTCATGTTGAAAGAGTTGGACCCGAAAATGAGCTGGACTGCGGCCTGATCTTCGTATCTCATAGGCATTCGATCGTGGGGATCCACATCCTTGTCGGCTTCTGCCATATACCATGCCAGGTTCTCGGCTTCATCTTCGTCCTCAGCGCCGGCAAGCTCCATGAATACCGCCTTCTCCTTAGGCCCCAAGCGTGCAAAGACGGGCAGGACGGCAGAATAGGACATCTCTGGTACCACCATAAGCGCTTCTTCCTCGATGATGCGTATACCACGTCGTATCATGCTCTTGGCAAACATCCCAAGCCCCTTGCCCGGAGCGAGCTTGATCTCGTACATGCAATCGACCACTGCGCGTATTATTAGCTTTCGATTGAAGGATCGCAGGGATTGCACGAACCTTTTTGGACCACTAGACTCGCTGGTTGCTGCAATTCCTCTTGGTGTTCAGCCGGCACAATCTCTTGCATTGGCAAGGTCTCAACACCATCATCCTCACGAGTCTGACACTCTAGGGTTTTGGTGGTGGTGAAGTCCTGTTTGACCAGGAGATCATGCCCTCCAACCTCAACGACAAGGGGGAGATTCGCCGCCTCAATGGAAACATGTTGCTCCACAACAGTGGTGGCGTCCTTCACTTCTTCGACAGCATATTCCTGTACCACAGCAGCAATCATATCCACAGCGGCAGACTCTTTCTCGACATCCACACCATCTACCACGGCAGCATCAGCTCCCTCCCAATAAGGTTCTACGACAACAGCTTCTTGGATGCCAGTAATGGCAGTCTCATCCTCTGCAATCGCCATGGTAGTGTTGGGCTCTTCCGCCGTGCTAGCTGCGTCCTCTCCAGTCGTAGGAGTAGGAGCTTCTTTCGCTCCAGTAGCACCACGCCCCAACCCATGCTTGATAACCATATCATCGAACATGCTGATAGTGATAGTGATGCTCTCTGGAGTGATAGTCTCAATATCCCTCTTGTTGATCGCAGCATCGAGGTCGCCCGTCGCAGGGGTCCCATCTTCGTCAACGGTGCTCGCACCTTCCTCTCGGTGAAAGTGGTAGTCTTCAGTGGGGGCCACTGTAAGAGCGAAGTCCTCGTTGCGCTTTCCTTCGCTGGAAGGCACTTCAGCCTTCACTACACGAGCAGCTTCGCTATCCAGCTCAAGAACGATCCTCTCCTTCTCAACATTCCCAAGATCCTTCTCCGAGCAAGTAACATCCGCATTCTCCGCATTGTCAATGCCATCTTTCTTCCCCTTCCCTTTCCCTCTCTTCTTCCGCTTTCCACCGCGATGATTCTTACGCTTCGCTTTGTGTGAAGGGCGTGGGCCTTGGATCGTTGAGCCGAGAGAGGAGACAGCTTCTGTATTTTCTGTGGTATTTGTATTACTATTCTCTGCATTGATAGCGGAGACTTGACGAGGAGAGGAAGGGACAGAGCAGCAGCTTATAAGCTCCACAGCTCCCAATGTGGCTGTCTGCTGTGGTGTTTGACTTAAGGCCATCGCGCCCTGTTCCGAACCAAGCCTGCGGCTACTTCAGCGCTTGCTTGACCGATGGAACAGCTTGCACAGACCGCAAAGACGCTTGGGACCTGCTGAAGTCCTTTGCAGCTGATCAGGTTGGGAATGAAGCAATCTGCTATGCGAGGGAGCCTGCTCTGGCCGGTGGGGACGTTTGTTTGAATGTAAGAGCTACCAATGAGGCTTGAGCATATCGGTGCAGAATGGACTTTGGTATTGAGGAAGGGTCAGTCGGCGAAGAAAACAAGCTGTGAGTTTGTTTCTCTTGGATGAGTTGTCTCTTTGTGACTTCAACTTCTCGAAAGCATTGATTTCAAGCACAATGATCCCCTTATCTCTCTCATCACATTACGCTCTGCCAATGAAGTACAATCTATTGTTAACTCCTCTCTGCAGTGACAGGTTTGGCGATGCCTTGCAATAGCAGACGTGCAATTGCGGGAAGAAGGGTGCACTATTCACTCCCACGATTTCCCCACCACCATTCACGACTTGCTTCACCGCTTCACGGAGAAAGGTTGATCTGGAACGGAGATGTCATGCAATAGCAATTGTGCAGCAATGCAATTCTGTGATTCACTCCAGCATTCTCTCGGCCGTCATTCACCGCTTGCTTCACCGCTTCACGGAGAAAGACGGATTTAGAACGGAGAAGTGAATCACTCAATCATGCAAGCAACCATGAAAATCTACAATAACACTACGCAAAGATCACGGCACAATGCGTTATTCGCAATGCCGGAGGTATCTAGGTCGTATCAATAGCGAATCTTCACTATCCAAAGATCACACACAAAGAGCACCAATCAGCATCCCCTCTTGCCCATCTCCGTCACTACCACATCGTCACATGCAAATGTTCGAAATCATCGCCACAGCGGCCGTGAGCACCGAGAAAAGCTCCTCATTCCACATGTAATTCTCAAAACGATAGCAGCGGACCTAGAAAAATCTTCACAATACAAGCATTCGCACACACCCGCAACGTCTATTCCACGCTACTCAAACCTACATCATCATCCCAGTCCGATACCCAGAATAACAATAGACCGATCAATCCGGATGTGCGCACCACGCCTCTTCAGTAATGCATATTCCACAGCCTACCTCATGTCCTGCTAGGCTACAACGCTGTCCAGGTTCTCTGCATACACAGAAACATCAACACTCATAACCTCCCCCAATTCACCGTACGATACTGAATCTCCATACCACCTTGTACAAAACCCACCACCCCTCCACCGCACGTCATGAGAATAGCCTACAAATAGTCCAAATTCCAATCCAACATCTCACCATCCCCAAAACAGGCACATACCAAATCTCAACAAGCCCAAAGCTCTCCTACACCCAAACCTCACCGCAGCCCTAACTGACACCTCCAAAGAGGCTAAGTTTAACCCACTTACCACGAACTCCAACCATCTCCATCTTTTAGGCTTCGCTCCTCCTCCCTTTGATATTGATAGTCATTCATGGAATCTAATCACGACCCGACGGTATCTGGGTGTAGAGTGTGATTAGGAGGATTGGAAGAGGGTGGGAGAGGGCTGGGAGTAGGAGTGGGAGTGGGAGTGGGAGTGGGAGTGGGAGTGGAGGTGGCAGTGGGAGTGGGAGTGGGAGTGGGAGTGGGTAGGAGTAGTGGGTAGGAGTAGTGGGAGAGGGAGTGGGAGGGCTGAGGTGGGAGTTGAGGAAGTGGTTTTGTGCGAGTAGGACGATGATTTAGTATCCATTTTGGTAATGTCAGGGAGTAGGATGATGAATCTGTATCGATTTAATGTTGTAGAAAGATAGGAATTGCTGGCTATAGGGTGAATGTCAGTGACTGGAATGAGATCAAAGGGGGGCACATGACTTTCATTGTGTTGGATTTCTCGGCTGTTGCAATGTATCGCGGATACTGAAGGATAGATGGGATCATGAGCCTGATACGGCGGTTGATACCAAGAGTCTTCAGTTGGCGCCAAAGGGAGGTGCACCAATTTTCTGTTAAGCTGGGAGGACAGTCATCCTGGAAACCACACCTTGGTGATATATATGTAGGTCCCCGGAAGCAAGCTAACAATCTCAGGCACCCTAGAATAATCCCTATAGACTTGGCGCTTACTTGAGACTTTCCGTGTTTACCTTTTTGTACGCCGTATATATATGGAAGATGACTGTTGGTTTCCTGGCAGGGTGCCAAGAGGGGCGCTGGTTGTTTGGCAGGTGTCTGGTGTTTTGACATGTACGCACATGGTCGATTGCGAAAGTGGCACTAGGAATTGTCGGCAGAGACTTTTGCTATTATCATCGAGGGGAGGGGAGATTGTATTTGCTAGGCCAGCCATCCACTGGAAGCCTCTCGGCTTGTAAATTCTGTTCTTCTCTATCCTTCCATCGCCAATCTCCTGTAGATTTGTGCATGCAGTTGCATTATGTCGCTGCAGCTTTCGGTTATTGGAAGTCTCGCGTTCAATCTATAGGCCATGTCTGTCGAGAGGTTCGTTACGGGCCTTGGAGATATCTATCTGGTTGAGCATCGTGAGTCGCTGTTGCTTAGCTTCTTGTAGCTAGAACTTCTGCAACGCCCCTGCGGCACCGACGATATCCGCTCGGAGTGAGATTGGGGTCTTGAGGCTAGATTATTAGAGCAAGGTTATCGCGGCATACTTGTCGGCAGAAACGCAGAGGAGGAATGTAATCGAGGCAAAGCCAAGGCTTCTTGATTACATCGGCTGGTTTGAGCTCACGCTGAAGCCCTTTTTCCAGGTCATCCGATCACGGCTGAAGTGCGATATTTATCGAGGCGGCTAGGCAGACAAGAAGAAAGTCCCAGCGATCGTAAAAAGATATATACCCTTTAACATTCGCCTTGCTGTAGGGTCTTCGCCTCAACTTGGGTTCTCAACCAGTATCGCAGATGAGCTGAGCGGTAGCCAAGCTGTGGCCGGCAAAGGAAGAGGCTTCGGAATGACGGTATCGAGCGAAATGGGGCTCTGGTTTGCTCTGAAAAGGAATCATCTCCGTTCGAGCCGAGCTGCTGCACGGACGGAGTTTGAGCTGGCGAATGAGAAGACCTGGGTGTGGTTCTTCGGGACGAACAAACCAATGTTGTTTGTGGTGAAGGTATAGAAGATCCTTGGGCGTTTCACGTGCCTCGCCCTCCCTTCGGACGAGGCTGTCGAGCGCCAACTCTACGTATAAGACAGGGTCCTCCATACCGGGCCCTAGCGCGTGCTGATGGCGTGGGTTTATTTCTCTCCGTTCTGTGATCAGCTGAGTATTGTTCATTAATGTTCCCTGTCTCGTCAATGGCGGCCTCGGGCGTGGAGTAGTGGGCAGGCCGGCCTCTATGTATATGCCACTGGAACTCCGGGCACTGTTCCTCACCGCGCCAGAAGGCTAGGGTCTTCTCAACTTTCTGATTCACTTTGGCGATTGCTTCCCTGTTCTGCCTGTTATGTATGTTCAGAGATTTGAACTGAGTGTATCGATCCTGAACATAGTCACGTATAGTGATCGGAAGGAAGTTCAAAGTGGATGATCCTATCGTTCCCGAGAATTCTATCGAGAGAAGGCGATGGACTGCTTTCCTATCGGTGGGCGGCATTTTAGGATAGATTTTGTCGAGCCTATGCCATAGATCTTTCTCATTTCTTTTCCTGATAGTCCGAAAATCGGATTCCACTTGCTCAGAGACATCATTTGGAACATGGAGACCTATTTGCGTGGCAAGCTTGTTCCGAGACTTGGGGCGCTGCCGAACGGGTAAGTCTTCGAAAACGCAACGGATAGACTAGGGTCAAAGTCCTTACATAGACAGCATACACCCTACTACCAGATTCCTTGGTGAGGCGGCGGCAGTGTCGAGTCACATACACGTTACCGGACGGCACGAACGTGTAACCTGGAGGGTGACTATATTCATTGAAGACGATCTGCAATAACTCGCTGTTGCGTAAGCAATTGAATCCAACAATAAGCTAAGAAGAAAAATGGAAAGACCAGATTACATACCGACTCTCCATTTTTGTTCACATACCCCGTGGAGTCGCCTGCTTTGAAGTTCTCGCCCTCATTGCACGTTTGCCCAGTGTGGATGCTCATAGCCAATACTCTGGGCTCTGGAGCCATTCTGGCAATTCGGATTTTTTGAATGCCTCGCACCAACTCTTTGGGTAAACGAAACATCATTTGGTTTTCTGTGAAGTAACATGAGGCAGACATGTACAGGTACAGTGGGAGCCAACGAGCGCCCAAGGTTCTGTCGAGGGGTCAACGGTCATATGACTGTTGTCTCATCAGATGTCTTGGCAAATATCTACAATGATTGGTCTACCCCATATCACTCACTGAACCAGACGATACAAATTCAGACCTCCTTTTAAAAAACCGATCTAGCCCGGACATGCGGACATGCAGCCTACCACTCCCTATACTGGCAGATAGCACGTGTAGCACAGTGAAAGTTGAGACCCAATGAGACATAGCCGGCTGCAACTGATGGGTATTGCTATCGACCAAGTGTCAACCCCCACCGTATGTGGCGACGCTCCAGACAGTCAAGTTACAGAAACAGCCACAGGCATACCAGCAAACTTTGCTTCTCAACACACCACTGGATGCGTTCTATCTGTCCGCGCACTGCTTCACAAACACTTCAATCTGCCGGCCGAAATCATCTCCATTATTTTGGACCATGCGGCTTATTGGGTCTGTACAACGACAACAGAACACTTCACTTCAGAGACCTTTGCATTTACGACGAACTACAAGCTCATCGCTACCTCTCCGCTTGGCCATGATACGGCGTCCTCATCAGCTGAAAATGAGCAGCCAGAGACACCATTGAGAGGCCTATTCCCGTGCAGACGAATCGCAGTGACAGTACGGGCGCAAGCCGAACAAAAGCCTAAGGAATACCGTAGCCAGTTTTCTCACATGACCCCTGGCAACTGGTACAACCAGCCACCTGGCAGGAACCCTGTCATCATGAGTGTATTATGGGCGGGTCACCATGTTGATAACAAATGCAGCCCAGAGGGGAGAGGTCGCGATCAAGTCTTCTCAGCTTCGAATATCCCGTTAGTGCTTAGTATTTTTGGAAAGGAATGGCTACAAGAAAGGCGCACGCCCAGAAATTGGTCGGTACCCGTGGTCGAGGAAGCACTGAGCCGAGATGAGATGGAGGAGAGAAAATTTGTGTGGGATTGGAAAGACGAGGGGGCAGGAGGTGATTTGGTTAGAGCTTTATTAGGTGGAGACGCGCTAAAATTGTCGACGAACCATCATGTATTCGGGTGGGGCACACGATTTTCATTTCTGCAGGTCAAAGTGTTTCACGCCATATGAGCTTGACTCGACGCTCTATGAGCTTTGGTTGAGCGCCAGGGAGTTCCGCCAAAGAAGAAATAGGTGATGGTGACTGTTGAAGAACGTATATCCCTGAGCACAAGTACCCCTTGCTCAAAAAGACATGGTTCGTAATATGGGCATTGTTCCCAGTTCAACAGCTCGCTGATGATTCAGAAACACAAAGCCTCCTCTTGGGAAATATTAAAGCTGGGTCTGAGGATACGTCGGGCTATATAAACAAGGAAAAGTACCGTTAGAAGCTTAGTAGCCTAGTGCACAGCCTGGAAGCAAGCCCCTAGCTACATGACGGTGTTCGGCCCCTCATGCACCTTCCAGCCATCCCTGGGCAAAGTTCTTGGGATATGTAACGGGATCCGTACTCGGGTCTTGGCTCGCTGCACGTACCTATTGGAGATTCTTCCAGCTGCAAGAGACTCTCAGATCGCATGCCTCAAAGTCGACAGTCCTCATCCGACTGTCTAGAACTTTATGGAAACGCGAAATATACGGGATTCGTTGACCGAAAGGGGGGACCCCGGAATTTGATATCCATCGGCATCTGTCCAACTCTATGCTAGCCTAGATTATAGCAAGGGATTCAGAACGCATATCGTAACGAAACATCTGATACCCTGATTGGCGACTCCATGTTCCGCTCTTCCAAATGGAAACTCAACAATTATCATGTCGACTATGTAATTCCAAGGAGCTGGATCGAACGATAATTTTGTCCCAAGTAATCCACCAGACAAAGCTTGAAACCCCTATCCTCAATCCCATGGATTTTAGACTCAACCATCCAAAGACCCGCTAATTACAACGACGATAGCACGAGGTCTATACCACCCCGTCCCCAAGATCTCAGAGGTTAAAACTACTCCTCAAGTAACGATACTTCACGAACGTGGCTCCGCTAGTTATCACACTCATGCGCCACGAAAAGAACCCAGGTCCACGAACCGTTCGCCTGCCTTCAAACCAAAGACACGAACCCCAATGGCAAGAACTCTCATACCAAGAACAAATCTGGACCAGAAAATACTTCTATATGGCAATCAATCCTCGACAGCCAATCCGATTAACATACAAAGCGCATATTATCGACCAAATTGTTGTGGGGAAGGGGAGAAATAAACACGGATAATAAATATCCTGAAATTACACACTCCTAAACCAGACCCTCATGCCGAGATCAAGACCGACTAACATCCACCACCAGCTTCGCAGTACGCAAGACCAAATTCCCACCGCGGTGCACAGTAGTAATAACCCCCTCAACACTATGAGCCATCTAGCTACCAGCCCACGTCCATGCTATAAACCGCCACCTGATCAAATAAATACACTACAAACACCGCAATCGTATCAAATGCACCAAACAATAACGACACCAAAAATGACGCACCCAACCGAACAGGGCTCACGGAGACACAATCCCTACTCAAAAGCACCCGACAAGTCTCCAGTTGCTAGCGGGAAAACGGTACCTATCTCCATCGTCTACAACATAACGAGATAGCTGCCATTAAAAGTCTAAAACAATAGCTCCCCATTTCTAGAATCACGCTAGATATCGCATCGCATCCTTCCTCAGCGGATAGATACCAAACCCAAACAACAACCCCCAAAAATTTGATCTAGATATCACGACCCTCTTCCAAATGCCCCGACTGGGAATGAGCCCAACACCACAGGTATAC
>JAABUK010003713.1_pt1 | contig 25511 bp, 20 predicted proteins | sample 5559141 | NCBI WGS metagenome assembly JAABUK01 (sample SAMN10711869, study PRJNA513367) | rock metagenome | isolation source: Antarctica rocks | place: Antarctica: Victoria Land, Pudding Butte nord | collected 2016-01-03 | reverse complement strand
CTATTGTGCCCAGCAGGGCATAGCGGCGGTAATTCCGAACCGGCCCAACCGTCGCGAGCCCGTTGAGTTGGACGAAGCTGCCTACCGGGACCGCAATAAAATCGAGCGCTTTTTCGGTCGCCTCAAATAACTGATGTTACGCACCACCTTGATGTATTGCTTGGAAAGGGCCTTTTCTGAAGCAACTGAAGTCTCTTTCTGAAGCGTAGGCGCAACCAGTGCGTAACATCAGTCAAATAATACCGCCGCCTGGCTACCCGCTATGAAAAAACTATTATTTCCTTCATGGCATTCTGGTATATTTTAGCGGCGCTTGATTGGTTTAAATGATTTATTATTTGTCCTCACGCCCTAGGTGGCGGGGCTCCCAGCAGGCGTGCACGGCCCGCAGACCAGGCAGCTCCAGCGCCAGCGGCAGGGTCAGAAACCAGACCAGGTACTCGTGCCACTCGCGGAAGAGTTCGGGCGTGTTAAACTCCTCTGTTATAGCGTGCCAGTGCTGGCTCGTGTGTCCGGGCCGGTGAGGCCGCAGGTGGCCGCTAACCGGGTCTTGCTGCCAAAAAGTCAGCGCGTTGTACTCGTGGTTGCCCAGAATGGCCAGCGCCGCGCCGCCCTCTACCATGCCGCGCACCAGCCGCAGCGTTTCGCGAATTTTGGGGCCGCGGTCCACGTAGTCACCCAAAAAAATGACCTGCCTACCCCCCGCGTGGCGTGGCACGCCGGCCGCGTCGGGCCGGTAATCCAGGTGGTGCAGCAGGGCCCGCAGCTCGTCGGCGTGGCCGTGAATGTCGCCGATGAGGTCGTACATAAGCAAGAAAAACGGAGTGGAAAACGGAGCCGCGCGGGGACCGAACGCCGGGCGGGCGACTTTATTCCCCGCGCGAAAAAACCGCCGGACCAGAAAGCAGTACCTTGCGGCCCACCCAACCAATTAGCAGGTAAGTGTTTCCGGTAGCAATGACTAAAAGCGGTATTTTTATGGGTGTGCTGGGGGCTTGCCTGAGCCTGGGCAGTTGCCAGTCGCAGGCACTTTCCACCAAGCGTCCGCAAGTGCTTTACCACACCACTGCTCCCTGGCTCGATACGGCGGGCCAGCCCATCAACGCGCACGGTGCCGGGGTGCTGGCGCACCACGGCACTTATTACCTGTATGGGGAGCGGAAAGCCGGTGAAACCCGCTTAGTGCCGGGCCAAAGCTGGGAGTGCTACCGGGTGCCGGTAGGTGGGGTAGCCTGCTACTCGTCGCGTGACCTCGTAAACTGGCAAAACGAAGGGGTAGTGCTGGCGCCCAATACCACCGACCCACTCCACGACCTGCACCTGAGCAAAGTAGTGGAGCGGCCCAAAGTCATCTACAACGACAAAACGAAAATGTTCGTGATGTGGATGCATGTCGATTCAGAAACCTACGGCCACTCGCAGGCCGGAGTAGCTACCAGCAGCAGCCCCACCGGCCCCTTTCGGTACCGGGGCAGCGTGCAGCCGAATGGCAACATGGTGCGCGACCTGGCGCTCTTTCAGGATGATGACGGCCGCGCCTACCTGGTTTTTGCCTCCGAAGCCAACCAAACCATGCACGTGGTGCAGCTAACTGATGACTACCTGCGCCCCACCACGCACGAGAAAAGAATTCTGGTAGACCAGCACCGCGAGGCGCCCGCCCTCTTCAAGCACCGCGGCACCTACTACCTGCTTACCTCGGCCTGCACCGGCTGGTCGCCCAACGCGGCTACTTACGCCGTAGCCGACGCGCCCCTCGGCGACTGGCAGCAGCACGGTAACCCCTGCGTGGGCCCCGGCGCCGAAACCACGTTTCAGACGCAAGGCAGCTTTGTGCTGCCCGTGCCCGGCCGCCCCGACGACTACATTTTCCTGGCCGACCGCTGGGAAAAGACCAACCTCGAAGCCTCGCAATACGCCTGGCTCCCGCTGCGCATGGTAAATGGCCGCCCCGAAATCAGCGGATTAGCAGGCGAAAAATAACCTGCCTACCCCCCACATGGCGCGGCACGCTGGCCGCGCCGGGCCGGTAGCCCAGGTAGTGCAGCAAGGCCCGCAGCTCGTCGGCGTGGCCGTGCCTGTCGCCGATGAGGTCGTACATAATAGATTAAGCCTGCATTAATATGCTCGGGAGATAGTAGGCGGCATTAGGTAAAACCACAAGCTAAGGTTTGCTGACCTGTATTAAAATCGTACTCCGCGTGCCAGTAGTGGGCATCATTGATAAGCCTGTGCGTAACACCAGGCGTCAGCCGATAAGCTTGGCTGAACTTGCGCTGGAGCATAATAAACAGTTCGCACGTCGGCGGCCAAGCACTTACCTCCCAAATGGTATTACCCACCGCCAGCTCAGCGTCGAGAATAGCTTGCAGCGGTGACACTAACTGGGGCATGGCCGACTATTTCTACTTCAACCGCACCAGCGTGGCGCCGTAGCCAAACTTCTCCTTCTGGGCTTCTTCGAAAAACTTGATGTCCTTGTTGCGGCTCAGCTGGCGGTGAATTTCCTTGCGCAACGTGCCGTTGCCGGCGCCGTGGATGAAGATGATTTCGTGCATGTTGGTGGCCAGGGCGCGGCTCAGCGCATCCTCAAACGCATCGAGCTGGAGGCGAAGCATGGCGGTGTTGCTGAGGTCCGCGGCGCCTTCAGGGCGCAGGGCTTCGAGGTGCAGGTCGAGCTCGTGGGGCGGGGCCACCAGGGCGGCGGCCGGCTTGGGGGGGGTAGGGGCCAGCACGGCCGGCACGGGCGCGGGCTTGTCGCCGCCCAGCGCCTGCTGAAGCCTGGTCGCCTGCTGGCTATCGAGCACGGGCGGGGGGGTAGCGGCGGCTTCGAGCGCGGCTTCGGCCTGGGCCAGCCGCTCGGGGTTGAGGGCCGGGGCGGGGCGCTCATCGAGTTGAAATAAATACGCTTCCTTGCCAATCACCGGCGCGGGCCGGCGGCTGGTATAAAACGTGGTGGCCTTGAACGACTGGCGCTTGGTGAGCAGGTCGTAGGCCGCGTCGCCGTTGAGCTTAAAATTCAGCAGCTGAAATACCACGGCGGGCCACTGCTCGAAGTCCTTGAGGTGCAGGTGGGCCAGCGGGGCGCTGGCGGCCTTGGCCTGGAGCTGGCCGGTGGCCAGGGCGCGGTACTTGCCCGCGCGCTCCTCGCCGTAGGTGAAGACCACCTCGGCCTCGGTATTGTTGAGCAGGTGCAGGGCCAGCAGCTCGGGGGCCTGGTGCACCAGCGCCAGGTACAGGCCCTTGGCGGCGGGCGGCGGGGGGGGTGGGGCTTGGTGCTTAGTACTTGGTGCCTGGGCTGAGGAAGGGGGGGTAGGGCCAGGGGTGGGTGCGCCGGGGCGCTGGGCCTTGGGCTGGCCGCCCTGGGGCTTGTTCTTTTTGCTGCCGGTGGTGGGGCGGGCGGCCTCGGGCGCGGCGCGGCGGAAAGCCTGGCCCTCTTCGGCGGCCACGGGCACCAGCTCGCGCAGCAGCACCGGAATGGTGAAGTCGTTGTCGATGGCTACTTCCACGAGCTCGCTGTCGAGCACGCGGGTAATTATTCCTTCTTCGGTGCCCGTGAGCAGGCGTACTCTATCTCCTACGTTCATAATCTACGGCTTTTGGCGAATCCTACAAAGTACGCGCCGCGGCCGGGAAAGGTCGCCGCGGCGGTTTACGCGGGCACTGAAGCAGCCCTGAAGCAGGGGTTAAACAGGCCGCTGAAGAGCGCAAACGTTTGGGGTAGCCATCCAAAAAAAACTAGGAATTTTACTCAAAATGCGCCCGTAATGGTAGTATCTTAGCCAAACACTCGCGAAAACGCAGGTTCAACGCTCGTTTTCGCAGCTTTTCCCCACCCATTATATGAAAAAACCTCCACTCCACGGGCAGTGGCTGCTGGCCTTGCTATTGGTGCTGGGCTGGGCCTCGGCGGCCCAGGCGCAGGTGACGGCCAGCCCGGCCGCCTTCACGGCGGATACGCCCGTAACCCTCACCTACGATGCCACCCAGGGCAACGCGGCCCTCAACAACTTCGCGGGCGACGTCTACATCTGGACCGGCGTAGTTACGAGTAGCGCCACCGGCACGGGCTGGACCTTCGTCAAGAGCCCCACCTTCAGCCTGGCCGACCCGGCGGCGAAGATGACGCGCAGCACTACCAACCCCAATCTTTACACCATCACTTTCACGCCCCGCACGTTTTACGCGGTGCCGGGCGGCACGCCCATCTACCGGCTGGGCATGATTTTTAAGGACGCGGCCGGCACTACGGTGGGCCGCTCGGCCGCCGGCGGCGATATTTTCGTGGACGTGGCGCAGGATGCCTTCAACCTGCGCTTTACCAGCCCGAGCGGCGCGGCACCCTACTACTTCGCGCAGAACACGGCCACCAACGTAACCGTGACGACCAACTCGGCGGCCACGATTACGCTGTTTCTCAACGATGTGCAGGTGGCGCAGCAGGCCAATACGACCAGCCTGACCGCGCCCATTACGCTGACTTCCCCGGCGGCGGGCACCCTCAAGGCTACGGCCGCCGATGGCACCAACACGGCCACCATTCAGGCGGCGGTGCAGAGCTACCCGGCCGTGACGGTGGCGGCGCTGCCGGCCGGCGCCAGCGTCGATGGCATCACCTACCTCAACGGCGGCACCTCGGCCATTCTGACCCTGACGGCCCCGCGCAAGCAGTTCGTGTACGTGGTGGGCGACTTCAACAACTGGCAGCCCACGGCCGCCAGCTTTATGAAGCGCACCACCGCCGGCAGCCCCGCCTCGCTCGGCGACGCGGCCTCGGCGGCCGACGCGGCCAGCGCCCGCTGGTGGGTGCAGCTTGACGGCCTCACGCCCGGCACCGAGTACGCCTACCAGTTTTTGGTAGATGGCCAGCTGCGCGTGGCCGACCCGTACTGCGCCAAAATTCTGGACCCCGGCAACGACGCGCGCATTCCGACCAGCACTTACCCCGGCCTGGTGGCCGCCTACCCCGCCGGCAAGGCCACGGGCATCGTGTCGGTGCTGCAGCCCGGCAAGGCCGCCTACCCCTGGACGGCCACCAGCTTTCAGCGCCCGGCCCGCACCAACATGGTGGTGTATGAGCTGCTGGTGCGCGACTTCGTGGCCGCCCACGACTACAAAACCCTGCGCGATACGCTCAGCTACATTCAGCGCCTCGGGGCCAATGTAATTGAATTGATGCCGATTAACGAGTTTGATAACAACGACAGCTGGGGCTATAACCCCAGCTTCTACTTCGCGCCCGACAAATACTACGGCACGCAGGACGCGCTGAAGGCCTTCATCGACGAGTGCCACCGCCGCGGCATCGCCGTAGTGCTGGATATGGTGCTCAACCATTCGAGCGGCAACAGCCCGATGGTGCAGCTCTACGGCGACATTTCGAGCGGGCCCACGGCCGACAACCCCTGGTTTAATACCGCGGCCCCGCACCCCTACAGCGTCTACAACGACCTCAATCACGAGAGCCCCTACACCCGGCTTTTTTCCAAGAACGTCATCAGGTTCTGGCTTCAGGAGTACCACGTCGATGGCTATCGCTTCGACCTGGCGGGTGGCTTTAGCCAGGTGCCCAAAACGGAGGCTACCTACAGCGACTACGACCAGACGCGCATCAACATCTGGAAGGATTACTACAACTACCAGATGAGCGTGGACAATGCGTCTTACCCCATTCTGGAGCACTTTCCCAACTACAACTCGGACCCCACCAAGGACGAGGGCAAGGTGCTAGCCGACTACGGCATGATGCTCTGGGACAACCTGAACTCGGCCTATACGCAGGCGGCTATGGGCTACAGCTCGAACCCTAGCTGGGACCTGAGCTACGGCTACTATGGCAACCAGGGGGGTAGGGGCTGGAACCAGCCCAATACGGTGACCTACATGGAAAGCCACGACGAGGAGCGGATGCAATTCAAAAACATCACCTACGGTAGCAGCAGCGGCACCTACACCACCAAAGACCCGGCCACGGGCCTCAAGCGCGATGAGCTGGCGGCTACCCTCTTCTTTACCCAGCCCGGCCCGCGCCTGGTGTGGCAGTTTGGCGAAGTGGGCTACGATTTCAGCATCAACACCTGCTCGGACGGCACCACGATTAGCAACGACTGCCGCACCGCGGCCAAGCCCATTCGCTGGGACTACTACCAGCAGGCCAACCGCCGCCACCTCTACGACACCTACCGCGCCCTCATTGCCCTGAAAAAGCAGCCCGTGTTTGCCGCGCCCACTGCCTACACCCAAAACCTGGGCGGCGCCGTGAAGACCATCAGCCTCACGGGCAGCGACCTGAGCGTGGTATCGTACGGCAACTTCGACGTGGTGGCTAACACGGCCACCATTACCTTCCCGGCCACCGGCACCTGGTACAACTACCTCGATGGCACGCAGCTAGCCGTGACCAGCACGGCCATGCCCATGAGCTTGCAGCCCGGCCAGTACGCCGTGTACACGAGCCGCAAAATCACGGCGCCGGCCGGCACCACCCTGGCTGCGCGCAGCCCGGAAACCGCCGTGTTCCAGCTCAGCGTAGCTCCTAACCCGGCCGCTGGCACCACCACCATCGCCTACGCGCTGCCCACGGCGGCCACCACCACCATCGCGGTGCAAAACCTGCTGGGCCAGACCATCCGGCAGCTGGCCCCGGCCCGCCAGGCCGCCGGCCCGCAAACCCAGGCGCTGCCGCTGCAAGGCCTGGCGCCCGGCGTGTACCTGGTGCGCCTGCAGGCCGATGGCCAGACCCAGACGGCCCGCCTGCTGGTGCAATAGCCGCCTACCCCGGTCGCGACGGCCTAAGCCCGTGGCGACCGGGCAACAGGCCCCGGCACACCGCCGGCTACTCTTTCAGACAAGTAAAAGCCCCGCAGCGCAAGCAGCGGGGCTTTTTTGCATTTACGTCCCAGAAGGAGGGGTAGGGATTATCGTATCCCTACCCCCCGCTTACAGCTTCACGAGGCGCTGGGTGCTGGTGTAGCCGTCGTGGCTGAGCCGCACCAGGTACACGCCGGCGGGCAGGCCGTCGAGGGTGCCTGGCGTGAGGTGGTGCGGGCCGGCCGGGGCGCTGGGCCAGGTAGCCAGCGGGCGCAGCAACTGCCCGGTAAGCGAGTACAGAGCCACGGCCACCGCCGCCGGCTGGTCGAGCACGTAGCAGATGGTGAGGCTGCCGGCGGTGGGGTTCGGGTAGAGCTGAGGCGCGGCGGCGGCGCTGGCTGCCGTAGTGGCCAGGGCGGTATTGGGCACCAGCTCCACGTCGTCGAGGCTGCAATAGTTGCCGGCGGCCGCCACCGAGCGCAGGCCGATTTCGCACTGGCCATTGGCCACCACGATGCCCGGTATTTGCCTCTGCGTCCAGGTGCCCACGGTGGGTAGCGTCAGGTTTTGCTCAGTGGCCGCGCCGCCGGCCTGGGCGTAGAGCTGGCAGGTAGCCTGGCCGCCGCCGTTCTGCACCCAGGCGCGCAGGGTGTAGGTGCCGTTGGGCAGGTTGCTGATGGTCTGCCAGGTACGTACCTGGTAGGCCGGGGCCTTGTAGTGCGTGAGGCGAAACGGGCTGCCGTGGCCGCCCGTTTCGGTGTAGTCGGCATCGGCGTCGCCGGTGGTTGAGGTAGTGGCCCAGCCCAGCGGGGCCTGGGTAGCGGCCGAGTACTCGAAGCCGGAGTTATATACCAGCGGGGGGGTAGGCGGGGGCAAAAAGCCATCCAGGCCCCCGGTGGCGCGGCCGTCGGTGCCCCAGGCGCCCAGGGTGTAGCCCTGCCAGTTGTAAGCCTCAGGCTCCCAGTAGAGCACGCCCAGGCCCGCGCCGTTGGGCACGGCCTGGGTTTTGGCGATGAGGTCGTGGAGAAACTCGCGGGTAGCGATGGGCAGGTAGGCGGGCATTCCGGCTTCCACCACCATCACCTGCTTGCCGGGGTAGCGGCTCACCAGGTCGTTCATGTTGGCCTGGGTTTGGGCGGTGTGGGCAGGCCAGGTAGCGGCATTGGGGTAGAGCGACAACCCCATCACGTCCCAGCGCGCGCCGGCGGTCTGCAAGCCGTCGAAGATGTAGCGGAACGTACCGTTATCGTAGCCGTTGGCGATGTGCACGATGACCTTGGTAGTCGGGCTCACCGCCTTCACCGCCGCGTAGCCCTGGTCCACGAATGCCGCGAAGTTGCCAAAGCCATTCACCGTGATGCGGCCTTCGGGCCACAGCATCCCGTCGTTGGTTTCGTTGCCCACCTGCACCCACTCGGGCGTGATGTCGTTGGTTTTCAGCGAAGTAAGTACCGCCGTCGTGTGGTCATACACCGCCTGCTTGAGCTGGTCCACGGTGTAGCTCTGCCAGGCGGCGGGCTTGGTCTGCTTGCCGGGGTCGGCAAAGCCATCGCTGTAGTGCAAGTCGATGAGCAGGCGCAGCCCCAGCGCCTGGGCGCGCCTGGCCTTGGCCAGCACGTCGGCGGGGCCGCAGTAGCCGCCGGGCGGGTTCACCCACACCCGCAGCCGGATGGTGTTCAGCCCGTAGTCACTTTTGAGCAGCGCAAACAGGTTCTGCTGGGTGCCGGCCTTGTTATAAAACTTGTAGTTGTTGGCCTCCATCTCCGTTATCCAGCTGATGTCGGCACCCTTGGCAAAGGCGGTAGCAGACTGGGCCGAGGCCGGCCGCCAGCAGGCGGTGAGCAGTGCTAGCGCGGTCGCCAATCGAGTACAAATGTACATAAAGCGTTGAGAGAAAAGGTAATGAAGAAAGTAGAGTGGTTCTCAGGCTGCTCTACGATGGAGATGGTTAGTAGCGCGAACTACCAAGGCTGTGGATGCTGTCACCGTAGGCCCAAGTGAATTGCCCTCGGCTCGCCGGCTCGATAAAAGGGGGTAGCCTGGCCGCTGGCAACCGCCTGACGCGCGGGTAGGTTGGCAGCTTTTTCCTGGCCAGCCAGCTGGCTATACGCCGAAAAAGGGTTTTAGACAAAGGCCCAGCGGCTTCTGGCCCCGAGCTTATTTGCGTAGAAATATAGACGGTGTTATTATGTTATCAATTCGTAATCACCTGGTTGACAGAGTTGATAGTATATTGGGCCGCTCATCTTCTCTTTCCACGACTTAATGGAGCCACAACCTCACCTACAGCCCGTCCGCTCGTACGAGCTGGATTTGCTGCGCTTTCTGGCTGCGCTGGCGGTAGTGCTGTACCACTACACCTACCGCGGTTTCGCGGCCGACCACCTCAGCCCGGTCAGCTACCCGGCCATTGATGGCGTCACGCGGTACGGCTACCTGGGGGTAGAGCTGTTCTTTCTGATTAGTGGCTACGTCGTGCTGCTGTCGGCCTATGGCAAGACCGTGAAGCAGTTTTTCTTATCCCGCGTTACGCGCTTGTACCCAGCATTTTGGGCGGCCTGCACGGCCACGTTCGTATTCGTGCGGCTGCTGGGCCCCCGGTTCGCCCCCACCGATGCCCGGTATTCGCCCTACCTGGTGGTGTACTTCAAGCAATATGCCGTCAATATGACAATGCTGTTTGACTATTTCGGCTACCTGAATCTGGATACGGCCTACTGGTCGCTGACCTACGAAATTTCCTTTTATTTCCTTATCACCCTGCTCATTAGCTACAACTTACTTACCAATATTCCGCCCGTCATCGCTGGTTGGCTGCTGCTCACGCTGGGCTGCTACCTGGTGCTGGGGTCCGATAGCCACGCGCCGGTAACCTACCTCTTTATTCCGAGGTACAGCCCTTATTTCGCGGCTGGTATGCTGTTCTACCTGTTGCAGCACCGCATGGCGGCGGCGGGCCGGCTCTACGCCCTGCTACTGGGCGCCTGGGCGCTGGCCCTCTACGCCGCGCACCACGAAATGAATACCCTGAATCAGATTTTTCATAATCCAGCTGCCTACTCCTACACAGTAGTAGCCGGTGTCACGACGGGTTTTTTTCTGGTATTCTGGCTCATGGTTAAGCGCGTCTTTGTGCTGTCCCCGTCGCCCTGGCTACTGCTATTGGGGTCGTTAACTTATCCTTTATATCTCATTCACAGCAACATTGGCTACGTGGCCTACCAGCGGCTGGCTCCCTTTATGGGCCGCTGGCCGTTGCTGCTGCTGCTGGTCGGCAGTATGCTGGGGCTGGCCTACCTCATTCATGTACTGGTAGAGCGCAGGCTTAGCAAAATCCTAAGCCGAGTGGTGCACGCGCTACTGTTGCGGCTAGCGCCCGCGCCTCCTGGCCAAGGGCACACCAGCCTGTTTAAGCTTGGAAATAAGAAGACCGCTGGCCTCAGCAACCCCATTGGCTGACCCATGTCGCGCCGGCCCGGAACCGAGCCACGCGCTCAGCGGCCCCGGCTCTACCGCCACCCGCGGCGGCTCGGTGAGGCCGATGGGCTGGTCGAGCACCACTGGCCCAGCCGGGCCAGCGCCCGGTACGAGTAGGCAAACGGCGCGGTGTAAGTCACGCCCGGCAGGGCCACTTCGCGCTTGGTTTTTTGCCAGCGCGGCACGCCGTGGCCGGCCACCAGCACGTCGCCCGTGGGCGCGGGGGTAGGGGCCTGGGCGCGGGCCGAAAAGGCCAGTAGCGTGGTTAGGAAACAGAGAAAAAAACGACGCGTAGAAGAATAACACGCAAAAAAGAACGTCATGCTGAGCACCGCGAAGCATCTCTGCCACGCCGTTGGCTTACCAATTCAATCGGCGCGAGCAAGATGCTTCGCAGGCTCAGCATGACGTTCTACTTACCACAAAAAAGCAAACCCTACCCCTCGTGAAAGCTCACCAAATCATCGATAGGCGAGCGGATAATCTTGCCCACCTGCATCCCGTGGCCGTTGGCCACCTGCGTGAGCGCGTCGCGGAAATTGTAGCCCACCGAGCCGATGCAGTTGAACGTGAGGTTCTGGTAGCCAGGGTAGTGCATAACGATATTCTGGAAGAACGCCTCAAATGCCTCCACCACTATCTGGCGGCAGTAGCTCACGTTGTTGTGGTCGTAGGCAAACTTGGCGAAGCTGGCCAGGAAGCGGTTGGGCAGCGGCTGGTTGTAGAGCCGGTCAATGATATCGTTGCGGGTGCCGAGCCGATATTCTTCCTTAAGCGCCTCCTGCAAGCCGTCGGGCAGCAGGTTGCGCAGGTAGTCGCGCAGCAGGCGCTTGCCCAAAAACGAGCCGCTGCCCTCATCACCCAGGAAATACCCCAGCGAGTCCACGTTGTGCGTGATTTTCTCGCCGTCGTAGATGCACGAGTTGGTGCCCGTGCCCAGAATGGCCGCGAAGCCCGCCTCGTGGCCCAGCAGGGCGCGGGCGGCGGCCAGCAGGTCCTCGGTCACCTCTACCTTATTGGCGCCGGTGAAAACCTGGCGCATGGCGGCGGCAATCACCTCGGCCTTGGCCGGGCTCGACACGCCCGCGCCGTAGAAGTAGATTTCGCGGGCCTCGGCGCGGGGCAGCGTATCGGGCAGGTTTTTGTCGAGCGAAGCCATGATGAAGGCCGTGTCCACAAAATCGGGGTTATAGCCTTCCGTGTTGAAATACACGCGCTGGCCCGTATCAGAAAGCTGGCACCAATTGGTTTTGGTCGAGCCACCGTCGGCAATAAGAATCATGGGCAATCAGGTAAGTAGGGAATGACTAATGACGAGTGACTAATGGGTTATTCGCTTGCAAAGAAAAGGCCGGTTAGTCGTTCCGGCTCACAAGTAAGGTAAACGGGCGGCTTTGATGAACAGTCGGCTTTCTCGTCCCCGCGCCTGCGCCGACGTTAGTTATTCGTCATTAGTTATTCGTCATTAGTCACTTATTGCCCACCGCCGAAGGCAGCAGGTCAATCCAGCCATCTTCGCTCACCACGATGGCCAGGCAGGGGTAGGGCGAGGAGCTGACGTAGCGCACGGCCGAGTTGTAGCGCGCCCCGCGGCTGCTGTCACCTTTCTCCGTGGCCTGCCCGTCCAGTATTACGCCGATGGCGTGGCATACTCCGTTGGGCTCGATGAGCACCGCGCCGTCGATGCTGCTGGCCTGGCGCAGCACCGGGACCGTCATGGGCCGGGGCACTACCCGGAAGCACTGGCGGCGCAGGCGCTCGGCCTCGGGCTTGGCCCCGGCCGTGATGCAGAGCATGGTGCCGTGGCTTTGGTTGGAGGCTTCCAGGGCCAGCTCCCAGAGGTAGTCCACGCCCGCGTCGTCCACGGCCGGAAATACCTGCCGAATCACGCGGGCAAAGTTGTCGGCCTGCACCTTGCCCTGGGGCAGGCGCGGCGTGTTGCTCACCACCCGCATCAGGGTGTGGCCGGCGTGGCGCAGCTCCCAGCCGTAGTGATTAGTGAAGTGCACCGTGGCCAGGGGCTCGTAGCGGGCGTCGGTTTCGGCCACGGCGTGGCCCAGCCCAAACACGTGCGCCGCGTCCGATACCAGGCCCGTCGGGCCCTCCGTCAGCTCCAGCAGCTTGCGGATGGAGCGGTGGTCGCGCAGGGGCACGGGCGTTTCCAGGGTCAGTACCGGCGTGATGGCCGCGTGCTGGCGCCGCCCAATGAGCATGGTGCCGCGACCCTCGTCGCCCTCGTGGCGCAGGGCGGCCACGCCCAGGCAGGCATCGTACAGGCCGTGGGCATTGCCGGGCGAGATGCGCAGCATCAGGCGGCGGCCCGCCCCGCGCAGCACCTCGTTGTAGTCGCGGTCCAGCACCGGCTGCTCGTTGTCGGCGGTGTCGGCCTCGCGCAGGGCGCGGGTGCACTCGTGCAAAAACTCCAGCACCGCCGCGTGGGGCAGCGAGCTGGGCCGGTTGGGCCCCGGCTTGCCGGGCAGGGTGTAGTAAGAATTATAGGTGTCGGCCGCCAGCTGCACCACCACCACCACCAGGTAGCCGTTGAGGCTGAGGGGGGTAGAGCAGAAGCAGCGGCGGTTCTCGCCGCGGTGCTCCACCAGCTCCCGCAGAGTTTGGTCGGTGGCTTTGCACACCAGCTCGTACCAGTGCTGCTTCTCCATGCGGTCGTGGTCCTGCGGGTGCAGGTGGTACACGTTGTCGCGCGGGCTCAGGTCGGCCGCCTCAAAGGAGCCGGCCAGCGTTTTGATGCCCCCAAAATCGGCCGGGCCGTAACGCAGGCTGGTGGGCTCCACCACCACGCTCTCGGGGTCGTCTTCCTCGCGGCCCGAAGCCAGGCCCAGCAAAAAAACCTCCGGCCGCAGGTTGCGGTCGAGCAAATTAAAAATTCCTTCGGCAAACAGCTGAGCCGAAACGCGAAACAAGCTTTGGTGTTCCCACATAGGGGTAGTCGGGGTGGGGGCGATGGGGCGATGGCCGCCAGGGCCGGAAGGGCCGCCCGCGAAGGCGGAGCAGCGCTGGCTTTTCGCGCATACGTAAAATTTAGACAAAAAGTAATGCGCGGGGCTCAAAGCCGCGTATTTTACCCGGCCAAGTCGTATCTTCGGGCAACCGCCCGGTTCGGTTCACCAGCCCCTCACCTGCTACCCGCCCTGCCTATGCTCTTCGTTGACATGCTCCTGGTGATGGTGGTGGCGCTATCCTTTATTCCCATCATGACCGGCTACTGCGCCGCCTCGCGCGGGCGCTCGTTCTGGCTGTGGTTTGCCCTGGGCTGGCTGCTGCCCATCGTGTCGTTTCTGCTGCTGTTTGCCCTCATCGCCCGCGACGAGCTCGACCCCGGCCGCCGGCTGCTGCGCGAAGCCCGCCAGATTTTGAAAGAAGCCGAGCAGAAGACGGTAGAGCGCTAGCCAGCGGCGCGGCCTGGTCCCGGTATTCGGGTAAGGTGCGCAAAAATGCGGGTCCTGTCTTACCGCGCCAAGCCCCTATTCAGGCTCCCTTGCCCACCGCGCCACGCCCGCCGCCACCCAGGCGCCGGTGCTGAAGCAGCCTTGCAGCAGGTAGCCGCCGGTGGGCGCTTCCCAGTCGAGCATTTCGCCCGCCACGAAGGTGCCGGGGCGGCGGCGCAGCATCAGGTTGCCATCGACTTCGGCAAACGGCACCCCGCCCGCCGACGAGATAGCCTCGGCCAGCGACCGCAGGCCCGTCACTGGAATTGGCAGCGCCGTCAGCGCTTCGGCCAGATTGGCGGGGGCAGGGCCGGCCAGCTCGCGCAGCAGCGTGGGCACCGGCGGCCGCAGGCTGAGCGCGCTGCCCAGAAAAGCCGGCAGCGAGGTGCCGGCCCGGCGCTGCGCCAGCCGCCGCGCCACCTCGGCGGGCGGCAGGTCGGGCTTCAGGTTGAGGTGCAGCAGGGGGGTAGGGCCGCCAGCCAGCGCGGCCCGCACGTGCGGCGTGAGCGCGTACACCGGCGTGCCCTCCAGGCCGTAGCCGGTGAGCAGAATTTCGCCGCGCACGGTGTGGCCGCCGCAACTCAGGGCAATGTTTTTGAGCGGGGCGCGGCCCACTTTCTCCCGAAAAAACGCCGACCACGCCACCTCGGCCCCGCAGTTGGCGGGCTGCCAGGGCCGGCACGGCACGCCAATGGCCGCCAGCCGCGCCGTCCAGTGGCCATCGGAGCCGGTTTGGGGCCAGCTCGCGCCGCCCAGCGCCAGTACCGTGGCGGCGGGCGCGAGGGTAAATTCCTCCCCGGTTTTCTCCGCCACAAAGCGCAGGCCGGCTTCGCCCGCGAAGCCCAGCCAGCGGTGGCGCGGATGGATTTCGACGCCCAGCTCGGCCAGCCGGCGCAGCCAGGCGCGCAGCAAATCGGCGGGCTTGTGCTGGCTTTCGGGAAAGATGCGCCCGCTGCTGCCCACGAAGGTGGCAATGCCCAGGCCGGCCGCCCAGGCGCGCAGGTTGGCGGGTGAGAAGTGGGCCAGCAGCTTGCCGAAAAAAGCCGCGTGGGCCCCGTAGTGCGCCGCCATCGGCCCTACCCCCTCGCCATTGGTCAGGTTGAAGCCACCGTGGCCGGCCACCAGAAACTTGCGCCCCACGGTGGCTTTCTGCTCAAAAACCCGCACCTGAAAGCCGCGCTCGGCCAGGTGCTGGGCGGCCAGCAGGCCGGCCGGCCCACCGCCCACTACGGCCACCAGCGGGGGGGTAGGGCCGGCGGCAGGGGCAGTAGTAATAAGGGACATGACTTGGGACGTAGGGAGAAGAGGCGAAGGGAGGTGAGCCGCTTAGCCGAGCGACTGGCGCGGGGTCGCGAACTACAAAGTTCGCGCTCCGGCGCGCTCCGGCTTGGTAACGGCCCGCCGCCGCCGCCCGTACGCTACGCCGCATGAGTTCCTACAGCATCCTGATTGGCCTGAGCCTGGCCGTAATCCTGTCTTACTTCTTCAACCTGGCCTCGCGGGCTACGCGGGTGCCGTCGGTGCTGCTGTTGCTGCTCACCGGCATTGGCCTGCGGCAATGGGCCGAGTACCAGGGGATAGACTTCCATGTTCCGAAGACGCTGCTCGAAATATTCGGCATTATCGGCTTGATAATGATAGTCTTGGAGGGTGCTCTCGACCTGCGCCTGAGCCGCGACAAGGTGCCGCTCATCCGGCGCTCGTTTCTGGCGGCGGCGCTGATGCTGGTGGGCCAGGCCGCCGCCATTGGTGGGCTGCTGCACCTGTGGCTGGGCGCCAGCTGGCAAACCTGCCTGCTCAATGCCGTGCCGCTGGTGGTCATCAGCAGCGCCATCGCCATCCCGAGCGTGGCCAACCTGACGGGCGACAAGCAGGAGTTTATCGTCTACGAAAGCACGTTTTCGGACATTCTGGGCATTATGCTTTTCAATTTCGTGGACCAGGAGGACTTTTACCAGGGCCACGGGCTCTTCACCTTTGCCAGGGGGGTAGTGCTGATTGTGGTGGTGGCCGTGCTCAGCACCGTGCTGCTCAGCTTTTTGCTGGGCCGCCTGCGCGAGCACGTCAAGTTCTTCCTGCTGTTCGCGTTTCTGATTCTGATTTACAGCCTGGCCAAGCAGCTGCACCTCTCGTCGCTGCTGCTGGTGCTGGCCTTCGGCCTGGCCGTGAACAACGCCGACCTGCTGCTGGGCTGGGTGCGCCTGCGCACCGGCTGGCGCGGCCTCACGGTCGAAGACCTGGCGCCCGACCTGCACCAGCTTAAGAACATCACGGCCGAGTCGGCCTTTCTCATCCGCACGTTTTTTTTCCTGCTCTTCGGCTACTCCATCACCCTGGCCAACCTCATCAGCTGGCAGCTGCTGGGCCAGGGCCTGCTGATAGTGGCCGTGCTCACCGCCATTCGCTACGGCTACCTGCGCTTCATTGCCAAAACGGACCTCCTGCCCGAGCTGTTCATCGCGCCCAAAGGCCTCATCACCGTGCTGCTCTTCTACAGCATTCCGGCCCAGCACCTGCTCGGCGACGTGAGCGAGAATATCCTGTTCGTGGTCATCCTCCTCACCAGCGTGCTGATGATGGTGGGCCTGATAATCAGCCACCAGCGCCCCACGGCCGCCATCGAGTTCTGAGAGGGGGTAGTGCTTTCAATCTCCCGCACCTTCTTACAGACGTTTCCAGATTGGTGTACTTGTTTAAAAGGAGTTAAAGGTTAAAAATGAAGAGTTAAAATGCAGTCCGAAAGGGTTTTAACTTTTCGATTTTAACTTTTAACTATGTGCGCCCGCGCGGAAACCGCTCTAATACACCACCGTGAGCGGGCCGCTGTACGATTTGCCGCTGCTCACGGTGATGACGTAGTAGTAGGTGCCAACCGGGACGGGCTGCCCGCCGATGGTGCCGTTCCACTCGCCGCCGTGGTGGTAGCCCGAGGCCTCAAATATCTTGCTGCCCCAGCGGTTGAACACCAGCACGTGATTGGCCAAGTAGTCGCCGATGTGGTCAATTTCCCAGGTGTCGTCGTGGCCGTCGCCATTGGGGCTGAACGCGTTGGGAATGCGCAGGCGCGGCAGCACCGTCACCGTCACCGAGCTGCGGTCGGTGCAGTCGCCGACTCCGGCCGACAGCGTGTAGGTAGTCGTTACCGTGGGGGCGGCCACGGGCCGCAGCGGGTTGCGGGCCCCGATGGTCAGGCTCTGGGCCGGGGTCCACTCCACCGGGTAGCTGCCGTTGGCCTGGCCTTCAAGCACCACCTGCTCGCCTTCGGTGATGACCTTATCCGGCCCGGCCTCCACGTCCACGGCCGGGCTGATGAGCACGTGCACCGCGTTGGAAACCACCGTAACCGGGCCACAGGCCGTGGGCGCGCGCAGGGCCAGCGTCACGGTCTGCCCGTCGCGCAGCGTGGCGCTGCTGAACGTCGGGCCCTGGGCACCGGCCACGGCCACGCCATCTACCTGCCACTGGTACCGCGGGCTACCCCCCTGGGTGGTAGCCTGGTCAAGGCTGAAAACCACCGGCGTGCCCACGCACACCGGCAGGGCAGTGGGCGTGCGGATGGTTACGGTAGGGAGCGCTACCGGGGTCAGGCTCACTACCGCCGTGGCCACGGCCGGGCCGCTGGCACAAATTCCGGGGGTCGCGGTCAGCTCCACCCGCACCTGGTCGGCATTGCCCAGCGTGGTGCTGGTGTAGGTGGGGCTGGTCGCTACCAGCGTGTTGTTGACAAACCAGCGGTAGGTAGGAGCCGCCCCGGCGTTGGTGGTGGGCACCGGGCTGAACGTGAGCGCCGTACCAGCGCACTGGGTAGCAGGAGTGGGCAGGGCTACCCCCACCGTCAGCACCGGCTGCAGCCGCACCGCCACCGCGCCGGTCACGGCTGTGCCGCACCCGCCCGAGGTCACCCGCCGCCGGTAGTACAGGGTGCCCGTTGCCGGGCCGGGCGCGTAGCCGGGGCCGGTAGCGCCCCCAATGGCCGTCCAGGTCGCGTTGTCGGGCGAGGACTCCCACTGGTAGGCATACGCGCCGGCGCCCCCGCTGGCGCCCGCCGTGCTGGTGAGCGCCCCCGGCGCGCTGCCCGGACACACCGCCTGGTCGGCGCCGATGCTCCCCGGCTGCACGGCCGGGTTCACCGTAACGGCGACCGAGGCGGTGGCGGAGCAGCCGGCGGGGCTGGTCGTGGTCAGGGTGTAGGTCTGGGTGAGGGGCGCGCCGGTGAGGTTGGGCAGCGCGACGGTGGGATTGGCCACGCTGGGGCTGCTCAGGCCCGTGGCCGGGCTCCAGCTGTAGGTGAGGCCGGCGACCGGGGCGGCGCCCAGCTGGGCCGTGCCGCCCGCGCACAGCGTCGCTGCCGCCCCGGCCAGGGCCGGGGGCAACGGGTTCACGGTAACGGCTACCGTAGCGGTGGCGGAGCAGCCGGCGGCGCTGGTCGTAGTCAGGGTGTAGGTCTGGGTGAGGGGCGCGCCGGTGAGGTTGGGCAGCGAGACAGTGGGGTTGGCCACGCTGGGGCTGCTCAGGCCCGTGGCCGGGCTCCAGCTGTAGGTGAGGCCAGCGACCGGGGCGGCGCCCAGCTGGGCCGTGCCGCCCGCGCACAGCGTCGCCGCCGCCCCGGCCAGGGCCGGGGGCAACGGGTTCACCGTGACGGTAGCCTCGGCGGTGCTGCTACAGCCGGCCGCGTTGAGCACGCCCGCGAAGGTGTAGGTCGTCGTCTGGCTCGGGCTCAGCACAAACGGGCCGGCCCCGGTCAGCGGGGTAGGGCCACCCGTCACGGTGTAGGGGGCCGTGCCGCCCGTCACCGTTAGCGTGGTGTTGCTGCCCTGGCAGGTGGTGAGGTTGCCCGCCACCACCAGCGATGGCACGGGAGCTATCAGCACGCGCTGCGCTACCGAGTCGGTGAGGCAGCCGTACTGGGTCAGGCCGCGAGCTACGAGGGTGCCGGTGCCGGCCGTCGTCCACTTCACCTGCACCGGGCTACCGGTGTTGCTTCCCACGAAAGTGCCTCCTACCACGCGCCAGCTGATTTTTGGCGCGGTGCCCCCGCTGGCTGAGTAGCTGTACGGAGTACTGAGACCGCATACTTGCAGGTTACCGCTGATGGCCTGGGGCCCGGTGGGCCGGGTCACGATAATGTGCAGCACGTCGGCCACCGTTTTGCCAGCGCAGCCGTTGTCTTTCACCGTCAGGGCCACGTCGTAGGGCGTGGCGCGGGCATCGGCGCAGCCCGCCCCGAACACCAGCGTGCCCGTCACGGTGCCGTTCGTGCCGCGCACCGTTGCCACGCCCGTGGGGTTGCCCGGCGCCACGGTACCGGCGTCCCCGTCGAGCGCGGTGTTGTAGCCGCCGGCGCCGTCGAGCAGCACGCTGTTCAGCGTCATCGTCAGGGGGTGCCCGTCGGCCTGGGTAGCCGTTATCGGAATGGTCAGCGTGCTGCCGGCTTCCATCGTGTAGCTGCGCGGCGTCACGGCAGGGGGCGGCAGCACCGGGATTTTGGTGGGCGGGCACAAAGCCACTACCAGCTGCAGGTCGCGCCGGGTAGTGCCAATAAGCACTTCCTGGCCGTTGAGCGTGCGGTACTCCTTCACGTCCACGGCCACCACGTATTTGCGGCCCACCGTAGCCGCGCCGTACTTGGCCAGGCCCGTCGAAGGGTTGAGCAGGGCAAAATTGCCCGTGCTCGTGCCAAACGGCGTGGCGGGCGCGTAGCCGGCCCCGGTGGCATACGGCGCCAGGGGCGGCGGCGGGCCGAAGCTGGCAGTGGGCAATACGGCCAGGCCCCCCGTCGTGGCGTAGGGCTGCCCAAACGAGTACACCAGCCGGTCGCCGTCGGCGTCCACGGCATTATTGAGCAGGTAAGTGGTGTCGTTGGCGCACACGATGGCCACGGCCTCATCCGAAAACACGGGCGAGTGGTTGGGCAGCTGCGGGGGCGACAGCGCGGTATACAGTGTCAGGGCCCGGTTGCCGGGGTTGTCGAGATTAGTGATATCATTGTTGCGGGCTCCGTCCGTAAACAGGGCGTAGTAGCCGGTGGTCGTCATGGGCAGGTTGACGACCCCCACGAATTTCTGGAGCTGGTAGGGCTGCGACACGCCCGATATCGTGCAGCCGGGCGGAATAGTGGGCGAGATGCAGGCCGTGAGCGACGTTTGCGGAATGCTCATCATCCCCGTCTGGTTCACAAACGTCGTCGTGTAGGGGTAGTTGACGGCCGTCAGCAGCAGCCGCGTCCCGGTAGCCTGGTCGTAGATGCCCACGCTGGCCGAGGAGCGCGGCGCGGTAATGCCAGCGCTGCCGCAGTTGTTGTAAACCGTAACGGTTAGCTCGTAGCGCAGGGGAGCGCCCACCGGGCCAGTGGCGTCGAGGTAGCGGTAAGTCAGCTCGCCGCCCAGCAGGTGCGTTGCCCAGGCCGGGCCCGCTACCCCCAGCAGCAGCCCCAGCAACACCACGCCCGGCAGTAGCCCCAGGCGGCTTAGTAAGTTTGAAAACATAGCAGAAAAAAGAAGGAGCAGTGATACCAGGGCCCTGGCCCCGGCAGCTACCCGCACGGCAGGAGGCAGCGCACCGGGGTTACCCAGCTACCAGCCATTGCCTGGCCGGGGCGGCTATCGTGCGGAAATACAGGAAGGTAAAATGGCCTGACCGCGGCGACCAGCGAGGCCCACGGCCAAGGGCCGAAGCTCTTCCCCGGAATGGCTGAGTACTGAATTATTCACCGGTCGCAACTGAGAAGGTCACGCTCCAAAGATACTTGCGCCCACTTGGCTTTCACCAAGCTCTCATCCGGTAAAATTCTATAAAAAAATGGCCTGGTGCAAACCTGTCCCGCGCCGCCGCCGGCTCACACCTGCCCTTCCTCAATCAGCTCGCGGCGGTAGCGGGCCAGGATGGCGGCTTTTACGATGAAGCCCAGGTAGTTGCCATCGTCGTCGCACACGGGTAGGGCGGTGCTGGCGGTGCGCTCCAGCAGATCGAGGGCGTGCTCCACGCGGTCGGTGTCGAGGATGGTCATGGGCGGTGGCTGCATCAACTCGCCCACTTTGATGGTGGTGTAGTGCTCGCCGTCGAAGAGCGTGTCGCGCACCATGTCCAGCGTTACGATGCCGCGCAGCAGGCCCGTGCGGCTCACCACCGGAAACACGTTGCGGTGCGCGTGCCGAAACACATCGACCAGCTCGCCGAGGGTAGTGCCGGGGCTCAGCGTCACAAAATCGGTGTCGATGAGACGGTGCAGGTCGAGGCGCGCGAGCAGGTCGCGGTCGCGGTTGGCGTACACGTCCACGCCCTTCAGCATGAGCTTGCCCGTGTACACCGAGTAGGGCTCGAAGTGCTTGGTAATGAGATAGGAAAGACTGGTCACAAACATCAGGGGCACGAACAGCGCGTAGCCGCCCGTGATTTCGGCAATCAAAAAAATGGCCGTGAGCGGCGCGTGCGCTACCCCCGCCAGCACGCCCGCCATGCCCAGCACCACGAAGTGCACCTCGGGCACGGCCACCAGGCCCGTCATATTCACGAGCCGCGCGAACAGAAACCCACCCAGCGCCCCCGCCACCAGCGACGAGCCAAACATGCCACCGTTGCCGCCCGCGCCCACCGTAATGCTGGTGGCCACCACCTTCATCAGCATCGTAAAAAAGACGAGCAGAATGAGCAGCCACACGTTGTTGTCGCCATACACCGAAAACAGGCTGCCGTCGGTCAGCTCCTGGGCGTGGCCGGCCAGCAGCTTTTCTACCACCGTAGTGTAGCCCTCGCCGTAGAGCGGCGGAAACAGGAAAATGAGCGCCCCCAGCGCCGTGCCGCCCAGCAGCACTTTTTGCCAGCGCAGCCCCGGCCAGCGCGCCCAGAAGTGGTCAAACCAGTTGTACACCCGAATCATGTACACCGACAGCAGGGCCATCAGCAGGCCCAGCACCAGGTAAAACGGCACCGTGTTCACGACCCACGAGTGGGTAATAAGGGCAAACGGCTGGCCCGCGTACAGCGCCTTCGACACCACCGTGGCCGTGGCCGACGAGATGAGCAGCGGAATAAAATACTGCGCCGGCAGCTCCAGCAAAATACTCTCGACCGCGAACAGCACCCCCGCGATGGGCGCGTTGAAGATGGCCGCGATGCCCGCCGCCGCCCCGCAGCCGGTCAGCAGCCGCCGCCGCCGCCGGCCCGCCCGCAGCACCCGCGCCGCGTTGGAGCCAATGGCCGCGCCCGTCACCGAAATCGGGGCTTCCATCCCCGCCGAGCCCCCAAACGACACCGTGAGAAAGGCCGTAATGAGCTGCGAATACAACTTGGAGCGCGGCACCAGGGCGTTTTCGCGGGCCGTATTATAGATGATGGCCCCAATGCCCCGGCCCAGGTTGCCGTGCAGTAAGTATTTGGTTACCAGCACCGTGAGCGTAATGCCGATGATGGGGTAGAGTGAGAGCGCGAACACCCGGTTGGGCTCCGTCACGGCCAGGGCCAGGCGCTCTTGCTGCCAATGCACCGCCGTTTTGAGGACCACCGCCGCCAGGCCCGCCAGCACGCCTACCAGCACCGCCAGCCACACCACGTACACCCGCTCGCTCACGTGGCGCAAGCGCCACAGCAGCAAGGGGTTAAGTAAGCGGTGAAGGAGCTTTTTCAATTGTTACTTATCGGTCCTTATAAACTATCTTTGGAAACCGCCCGATTTCGAGCACACCACTCCGCATTAATAGGCTACATGGAAAACCCGTCCGCGCTGGACCTGCCGTTGGGGTGGTCTAGTAAAAACAGACAGTGAGCTAAAGGTAGGTTAATTTTCAGGTCGTGTTCAAATTGGTGGGGCGAGCGGTAGCCGAGAGCGGAGTGGCGGCGGTCGAGGTTAAAGTAGACATCGAGGTACCAAGCGATTTCCAGGCGGGCTTCTTCCAGCGAGGCAAAGGGGGCGTTACCAGGTAAGAGTTCGGTTTTGAGGGTGCTCCAGCCAGCTTCGGCCTGGGCATTGTCGTAGGGGTTGCCGGGTCGGCTGAAACTAGGCAAGGCTCCCGCCTGGTCGATGCGGGCACGGCAGGCGGCACTGGTATACTGACTGCCGCGGTCGGCGTGACTAAGCAAGCCCGGCGCGGGTTGGCGTAGCGTCAGGGCCTGTTCCAGGGCCAGCAGCACGAGTTCAGTGGGCATCTGCGCGGCCAGTTGCCAGCCGACCACCCGGCGTGAGCAGGTGTCGCGCCAGGTGGCCAGATAGCACCAGCGCCCGCCTACCAGGGGCAACTACGTGCTGTCGCCGACCCACACCTGGTCGGGGGCGGTGGGTGCGGGCCGGCCGAGCAGCTGGTTCTCGGCCACCACGGCAGCCGGGTCAGCCACCGTCGTCCGGGGGCGTTGCGGGCGGGTGTTCAGCGCCCGCAGGCCCTTGCGGTGCAGCCAGATGCGCAGGGCGTAGCGGCCCACGGCGTGGCCTTCGGCGCGTAATTCGGCCCGCAACCGCCGGGTACCATACCGGCGGGCATGGCGCGTAAATGCCACCTGCGCCGCCGGCTGCCACGTCGCAGCGGGTGGGGCTGGGCGCTGCCGCCACTGGTAGTAGCCGGCCGAACTGACAGCCAATAAGCGGCAAAGTACCTGCACGGGCCAGGGCTCGGTGCAGGCCGCGATAAAGGTGTAGCGACTCATGACTGAGGGGGCTGGGAGAAGATGGTCACGACTTTTTTTAAACTATCGCGCGCCATTTCCACGCGTTTGAGTTCGGCGCGCAGCCGCTTGATTTCGTCGCGCTCCGCGCTGCTAGGCACGGCCTGTTCCAGCGCTTGGCGCTGCCAACGGCCCAGCAATGCGGGCGAAATGCCTTGGGCACGGGCCACATCGGTTTGCCGGCCGCCGGCCGCCACTTGGCGCACGCATTCCGCCTTGAAGGCGGGCGTATATTTCTTGCGGGTGGCGGGCAGCGTTCCGTCAGGATTCAGTTTCTCAGTCATGGGCAGTGGAAGTTAAGACTTCGCACTGTCTGTTTTAGCTAGACCACCTCAAAGAATGGGTAGTCGAACCAGTTGTTTTCACTATTGACCTTAAGACAACCCCGGTACCAAAAGAAAAGCTTGTAGTACGTTGTAATGTCACAACTAAGCTTCATTTAACAAAATAATACTTGAATTAAGTATCTTATTTATAATAGTATATTACATCTAAATTATACATTTTTTATAAAATACCAAAAAATAATATAAGAATTATACCAAAGACTACCTCTTGAGCAATGTCACAAAAATCACTGAAGTGTCCTTTTCGTTTGATGATGGTGCTGCTACCTATGCACCGGGATTACCGACAAATGATATCTTAATTGCCCATCCACTGCATGATTCAACGCATACTTCTAGGATTCGTTTTACTACTGACCGCACTCACCGGCTTTCTGGTTTGGCAGAACCAGCAGCGACGCATTGCTTACATTGATTCGGTCAAGCTGTTGAATGGCTATCAAGCCATGCTCGACGCGCGTAAGGACTACGCCGTTAAATCGCACAAGTGGCAGGCGAACATCGATACGCTCTCCACCGATGTGCAACGGGCAATCCGGAATTACGAGCGCAAAGCCGGCAGCATGACGGGTAAAGAGCGAGCGCTTTCGACTGAGCTGCTGCACACTAAGCAGAAGGAACTAGTTAACTACCAGCACGCCATCCAGGAGTCAGCCCAGCAGGAAGACACCAAAAGCACGCAGCAGGTTATTATTCAGGTTAATACCTTTTTGACGCGCTACGGCCAGCAGCACGGCTACGACCTTATCCTGGTAGCTACGCCGGCTGGGTCCATTGCCTATGCGAAGCCAGGGCTGGACTTAACGGAGGAAGTGACGACCGCGCTCAATCAGGAGTACAGCAAATCCTCCCAATGAGGTACTATCCTGCCCGCGCACTGCTCACCGCTAGCCTAGCTAGCCTAGCCGCTTGTCAGCCTAGCCAATTACCGGCCGACGCGCTCGCCAGCTACGTCGCTGACCCGGCGCACCAGTTGTGTCAGGTCCAGCAGATAGGCAGCACGGAAGTAAGCGTCACGTATCAACCAGTTGATTTGTTAGTGGCGCGCAGCCTATCAGCGCTTCCTCCCCGCCCAGCCACCGTGGACAGCCTGCGCAAGCAGTACCGCGACGCCGCCTTTTTCATGCTCTCCATCGCCCGGAATCAGCGGGAAGTGTTGCAGCCAGCCGAAGGCTTTGCTGACTACAGCACCTTGCTACAGACCCTGGCTTTTCGCATGGGAGAGCACGTGCAGTTGGTCACGAGCCAGGGTGATACGCTTCGCCCCGTGAACTACTACCTCGACCGTACCTACGCCAGCGCGAGCGCGACACAACTGCTCTTTGCTTTTCCCAAGCCTCCATTTACAGGCAGTTGGCGCTTTCAACTGCGGGAATGCGGCTTAGGCACGGGTAACCTCAGTTTTTCTTTCGGTGCTCCTCAACTCGCCGCAGCTCCCACTCTGGCTCTGAATTAAGTAGCTTTTTCTGCTAATGTTTCTTCGTAAGCCTCTATTACTTCGCCTTATTGCTTCGGGTCTACTCGTGCAGACCAGTACGCAATTGCTATGGCCCACCGTCAGCTACGCCCTGACGGCAGGGCCGACCGCACCCGAAGCAACCAGTTTTGAGCCGGTAGATACCACTGACATGGTTAATCTACAGTCCGGTGATTTTGAGGTGGTCTACTTACGCTGGACAGTTTAGGGCATTAAGTTGAAGAATCTGTTGGTGAGTGTGATACGGCATCTGATAGCCGATACTAGAATGTAGACGCTCGTGATTATAGTAGTCAAAATAGT
>JAABUK010003710.1_pt1 | contig 25524 bp, 22 predicted proteins | sample 5559141 | NCBI WGS metagenome assembly JAABUK01 (sample SAMN10711869, study PRJNA513367) | rock metagenome | isolation source: Antarctica rocks | place: Antarctica: Victoria Land, Pudding Butte nord | collected 2016-01-03 | reverse complement strand
TACCAGCGACAAACCGGTTGCTGCTTTGTATTGTCTATCCGTAACAGCGTTGTGATAAATGCTAGATGCCATAAAGAAAAATTCCTCTTATACGTAAATACCTGATAGTAAGTTGTTAGTAACTCTAATGAAATAAACTATCAATTCCCTCGGGAATCTCATTTAAGTAGGGTGAATCGAACATGACTTCTGGATAAGTTATATTAAACTTAAGTTTCCATGACCTACCGCCCCACCACCGGCAGCACCGGCAGGCTCTCATGCCCTTGCGCATCCACGCTCACCACGCCGAAAATGTAGTTGTCCTTGCTGATGGCCAGGTCGGCGGTGGTGCCGCTGATTGGGAAGCGCTGCTGCCACTGTGGGGCGCTGGTTTCGCGCACCAGCACGAGGTAGCCGGCGGGGGTAGGGCCGCCCTGCGGGGCCTGCCAGCGCAGCTCGGTGCGGTTGGTGAGCTTGGCGGTGAGGACTTCCACTTTTTGCGGGGCGGCGGGAGCGCTGGCCAGGCTGGCCAGGGTAGCGAGGTTTACCTGGGCGGTGCGGCGCAGGTAGCGGAAGTCCATAAACTCGGGCTTGTCGCCGTACTCGATGCCGTTTTCGGTGCGCAGGTCCTGGTGCTGGTGGTTGAAGTTTTCGTTGGTTTCGGTGAAGCGCACGGCCGCGTAGCCCTGCTGGTTGAAGGGCGTATGGTCGCCGCCGCGCAGGAAGCGGTCGGGCCGATACTCCAGCAGCACGCCGTAGCCGCCGGCGCTCACGTACTGGCGGGCGGCCAGCTGGGCGTAGCGGGCGAGCTGGCGGCTGCTGGCGTCGTTCTCGTTGCTGAGCTGGCGGCGGGCGCGGACCTGGTCGGGCGTTTCGGTGGCTGGCACGCCTTCGCTAAACACGCGCAGGTGCAGCGAGTCGGTGATTTCGGGGTCGTAGCCTTTCGAGTTGCCCACGATGTCGTTGTTGAGCATCGCCACCAGGTTCCAGCCCTCTTTTTTGGCGCGCTTGGCCAGGTGGTCGGCCCCGAGCAGGCCCTGCTCCTCGCCCTGCACGGCCACGAGTTTTATCGTGCACGGAAATTTCTGGCCGGCCAGCACGCGGGCCACTTCCATCACGGCGGCCACGCCGCTGGCGTCGTCGTTGGCGCCGGGCGCGTCGGCGGTGCGGTTCATGATGTCGGTTACGCGCGAGTCGATGTGGCCGCTCATCAGGTAGATGCGCGTATCGGTGGGGTCGGTGCCGGGAATGGTGGCCAGCACGTTGGCCATCAGCGTTTTCTTATCCACGCGGCGGCCGTCGGGGTTGTAGGTGAAGGTGTCCATCTCCACCGTCATCCTACCCCCGCCGGCCTTGCTGTACTTCCTGAACTCGTCGAACACGTACTGGCGCGCCGCGCCGATGCCGCGCTTCTTATCCTTCGTGTCGCTCAGGGTGTGGCGGGTGCCGTAGCTGACGAGCTTGCGCACGTCGGCTTCGAGGGTTTTGGCCGACACCTCATTCACCAGGCGCTGAATGTTGGGGTCGGTGGGGGGTAGGGGCGAGGCCGTTTGGGCCAGGGCGGCGAAGGGCAGCAAGCCGGGCAGGAGGAGGAGGAATTTCATAAGAAATTGCAAGAAACGACAAACGCCGCTAGTCAGCCAAGACCAGCGGCGCTCGTAAAGGCACCAAAGCAGCGGGGATGGTTGCCAGCATTAGCGTAGTGAAAGATGATAACGTACTTTCGTCCTCTTATGAAAAAAGCAGTACTTCTATGCTTGCTAGCCGCTGCTGGCGGCAAGTCTCAGCCGCCCGAACAGACGGCTATCGCTGCTTGTATGAAAGAAGCAGCTAACGACCCAGCCAGTTATGAGCCAATATCGTTTCGATTTTTAGGACCAGCTACTTATGATAACACGGGTGTTATCGCTGGCGATAACACCCGCACTGGCGACCTATATGAACATACATTTCGGGCGAAAAACGGCTTTGGTGCTTTGATTCTAAGCACTAAAGTATTCGCTATTCAGCACGGTGAGGCATTTATGCTACCGGACTCATTGTCGGAACGAGCCTCTACAAACTTTAACCCATAACCCATTTCTTATGCAATAAAATAAATAAATATAAATTTTATCGAATATTACAAGGGCAAAAAAAGGTCGTCTACTGCAAAGATGGACGACCTTTATATTGGTAAAAAGAGTGGGAATTTACCCCATCGTGTGGTACACGGCCTGCACGTCCTCGTCCTCTTCGAGCTTGTCGATGAGCTTTTCTACTTCCTCGGCCTGCTCGTCGTTGAGCGAAACGGTGGTGTTGGGCACGCGCTGGAGGGTAGCGCTCACGATGTTCACGCCCTTGGTATCCAGCGCTTTCTGCATCTGGCCAAAGTCGGTAAAGGCCGTTTCGACCACCATATACTGGTGCTCGGCGTTGTGCTCGTCTTCCTCAGTCGTCGCGTACACGTCCTCGGCGCCCGAGTCAATCAGCTCCAGCTCCAACTCGTCGCGGTCGAGGCCCTCGGCGGCCAGCTTAAACACGCCCTTGCGGGTGAAAGTGTAGTCGGAGCTGCCGGCCGTGCCCAGCGCGCCGCTGTTGCGGTTGAAGTACAGGCGCACGTTGCTCACGGTGCGGGTGGGGTTGTCGGTGGCCGTTTCGACCACAATGGCCACGCCGTGGGGACCGTAGCCCTCATACACAACCTCTTGGTAATCTTTTTCTTCGCGGCTGCTGGCCCGCTTAATGGCGGCGTCCACGCGGTCCTTGGGCATGTTCACGCCCTTGCCGTTTTGCATGGCGGTGCGCAGGCGGGCGTTGGAGTCGGGGTTGGGGCCGCCTTCTTTCACGGCCATCACGATTTCCTTGCCAATGCGGGTAAAGTCTTTCGACATCCGGTCCCAGCGCTTCATTTTGCGGCCTTTCCGGAATTCAAATGCGCGTCCCATTCTTCAATTATCAAGTAACAGTTATCAATTATCAACTCGTGGGCCGGGTGGGGAAGAGGAGTTGAATGCGGGCGCAAGTTACTACGCCCGGCCGGGGGGTAGCAACCCGGCCGGGGCTAGCGACCGGTTGCCGGCGCGGTGGCCACCAGCTCATACACGCCTTTGTTGCCGGTGGGGTAGCCGTCGAGGGTGATAGTGAGGCGCCGGGTTTTGGCCGCGTAGCGGTAGGTGCCGCGCTGCGCGTCGGGGCCTTTCAAATCCGTGAACCGGAACACGATGCTGTCGCCTTTGGTGGTGAAGCGGCCGTGTTGGGCAAACATGCGCGGGCCACTGTCGCCCATCAGCAGGCTCAGGCGCTTGTCGTAGGTGCCGTCGGCGCGCAGGGCCAGCGTGCCGCCTACCCCCGGCACCTGGGTCGGCGGCTCGCCGGTGGTGAGGTCCACCACGGTGTAGCCGGTATACGAATACGTGGTGTAAAACGCGGCGGGTGGGGTTGGGGCGGGGGCGGCCAGCAGCCCGGCCGCCAGGAAGTAGCGCGTCATGGGGCGAGGTAAGATAAAAAAACGGGGGTAGGGCGGGCACCCAACGCGCCCGCCCTACCCCCGTCAAAAATAGCGCCCAGGCTTACGCGTCGGGTCGGCGGCCCGGCTTGGCGTACCTGGTGCCCGCGTAGTTTTTGGCAGGTTTCGGGTGCTTGCGCTTTTTGCGGCGGCCCCCCATCACCAGCCACGCGGCGCCGGCCAGCAGCAGGCCCGCGCCAATGGCCGCCGCCTGCCGGGGCAGCTTGTCGGCGGGCTTGGGCGGCAGGTGTTCCACGCCGCTGGCGTCGGTGAGGGCCGGCTCATGCAGGTAGCGGCCCTGGGCGGGCAGCGGGTAGTTGTCGGCCAGCTTGCGCAGGCCGGCAGCTGCTTCGTGACCCTGAATGACCGGGCCGTGGCCGCAGCCGATGGCGGCGGGGTTGAGGTCGGCTAGCGTCCGCACCGACTGGCGACACTTTTCCCAGTCGTAATTGAAAGGCGCCCCCGCCACGCTGATTTCGGGAATACCCAGCAGCACGGCCGGCAGCGACTCGTGGTTGGTGGTCGCGAAGGCATCGCCGCCGAGGAGGGTGCGGTCGGCCTCGCGGAAGAACGCGAGCTGGCCCGGCGCGTGGCCCGGCACGTGCAGCCAACGCCACTGCACCAGGTACGGCGGCTGCTCGCTATCGAGCGGCAGGGCCTCGGCCACGTCGGTCAGGTCGGGTAGCTGCTTCGGAAAAAACCGGCTCATAAAGGCCAGCGAGCCGCCCACGGTGGGGTCGCTGGGCGGGTACAGCGCCTTGGCCGTGAGGTAGGGCAGCTCCAGCGGGTGCGCGATAACCGGCACGTGCCAGTGCGCCGCCAGCTCCTTGGCCGCGCCCAGGTGGTCGAGGTGGCCGTGGGTCAGGATAATGGCCTCGGGGTGGGTGCCGGGATAAAAAAGCTTATCGGCGGCGGCGATAATTTCTTTCTCCGAGCCCGGCAGGCCGGTGTCAATCAGCACCCACTCGCCGGGGGTGCCGGTTTCGACAAAATACACGTTCACAAAACGCTTAATGCGGAGCTGGTGCACGCCAGCGGCTACTTGGTCCATAATGAGGGGGGTAGGGTTTTTGAGTTTCGGGTTCCTGGTTTATGGTTCTTAGTTCCTGGTTTCTGATTTGAACGACAACCAGGAGCCAGGAACCATAAACCAGGAACCAGTCTACCCGATACGCAAAACTGGCTCGCCGGGCTGCAGGCGAGCATTGTGAGAAATAGAATTTCGGTGAAGGAAAGCGGGCGGCAGGGGTATATTTGGAAGTCCTTTTCTTCTGCGATTTCTAAAACCGAATGCGTCTACTCGCTACGTTGCTTTGTTGCTTACTAGGTCAGACTGCCCTGGCGCAACAGCCCGGTCAGCCCGCCGCCCAGCCCGACCTGGAGTTTATTGAAAACCGGGGCCAGTGGCCCGCCGCCGTGCGCTACCGGGCCGCGCTGCCCGGCGGCGGCCAGCTCTTTGCCGAGGCCGACGGCCTGCGCCTGGCCCTGCTCGCCGACGGTGCCCTGGCCCACCCGGCCGGCCACGCGCCCGAGGCCGCCGGCCAGCGCGCCAGCGCCGCGCCCAGTCCTACCCCCAGTGGCGCCCTGCGCGCCCACGCCTTCGACCTGCGCTTCGTGAATGCCGCGCCCACGGCCCACCCGGTGGCGGCTGGCCGCACCGCCGAGCACCGCAACTTCTTCCAGGGCAGCGACCCCGCGCACTGGGCCGCCGACGTGCGCGGCTACCGTACCCTGGCCTACCCCGAGCTGTGGCCGGGGGTAGGGGCGCGCTTCTATGAAAACGACCAGCAGCGCCTGGAATACGACTTCACGGTGGCGCCGGGCGCCGACCCGGCGGCCATCGGGCTGCGCCACGACGGGGCTGAGGTAGCCCTCGACGCGCTCGGCAACCTGGTGCTGACGACCAGCGTGGGCACCGTGCGCGAGCTGGCCCCGCAGGCCTGGCAAACCGACGCGGCCGGCGCGCGCCGGCCCGTGGCCTGCCGCTACGAATTGGGCGCGGGCGGCACCGTGCGCTTCGCGCTGGGCAATTATGACCGCGCCCTACCCCTCACCATCGACCCCACGGTGGTGTTTGCCACCTACACCGGCTCGACGGCCACCAACTGGGGCTTCACGGCCACCTACGACGCGGCGGGCAACCTCTACTCGGGCGGCATCGCGTTTAGCCTGGGCTACCCGGCCAGCCCCGGCGCGTACCAGACCTCCTGCGCGGGCATCATCGACATGGCCCTCATCAAGTACGACGTGACCAAGACCGGGCCGGCGGCGCGGGCCTGGGCCACCTACCTGGGCGGCAGCCTGGCCGATTTTCCGGCGAGCCTCGTCACCAATGCCGAGGGCGAGCTGCTGGTGCTGGGCAGCACGGGCTCGGCTGATTTTCCGACTACGACCGGGGCGGTGCAGCGCACCTTCATGGGTGGGCCGGCGGCCGACCCTTTTGGCGACGCCGCGCAAAGCACTATCTACCAGGTCAATGGCTCTGACATCGTGGTGTGCCGGCTGTCGGCCTCGGGCGCGGCTTTGCAGGCCAGCACCTACCTCGGCGGCTCCAACAACGACGGCCTGCTGCCGCTGAACCCCTACACGGCTGCCCCGCAGCTGGCCCACAACTACGGCGACCCGTTTCGGGGTGATATTCTGGTCGATGCGGCTAATAACGTGTACATCGCCTCCAGCACCTCGTCGAGCAATTTTCCGATGGCGCGCGGCTTCCAGAGCACCTACCGCGGCGGCACTTCCGACGGCGTGGTGTGCAAACTGAACGCTGGCCTCACCGCCCTGCTGTGGGGCAGCTACCTGGGCGGCAGCGCTTCCGACGCCGCGTACTCGCTCCAGCTGGAGCCCACTACCGGCGACGTGTACGTGGCCGGCGGCACGCTCAGCGCCGACCTGCCGGGCACCACCGGCGCCCTCAACCCGCGCGCGCTGGGCAACGTGGACGGCTTCGCGGCGCGCATCGCGGCCAGCGGCACCAGCCTGCTGCGGGCTACGTACCTGGGTACCAGCGCCTACGACCAGGCGTTCTTTTTGCAGCTGGGCGGCGATGGCGGCGTGTACGTGCTGGGCCAGTCGCTGGGCGCCTACCCCACCACCACTGGCTTGTATAAGAATACCGATGGCCGGCAGTTCATTCACAAGCTCGACGCCAACCTCACCCAAACCCAGCTGGCGACGGTATTCGGCAGCGGGCGGCCCGTGGTCGATATCGTGCCCACCGCCTTTTTGGTCGACCGCTGCGACCGGGTATACGTGTGCGGCTGGGGCGGCCCCAACAACGGCAGCTACAGCACGTCGTCGTACCTCACGGCCAACCAGGGGGGTAGCACCGTGGGCCTGCCCACCACGGCCTACGCCGTGCAGCCCCAGACCGACGGGGCCGACTTCTACCTGGCGCAATTCTCGGCGGGCCTGACGGCGCTCAGCTACGGCACTTTTTTCGGGGGTAGTGAGCGCGAGCACGTCGATGGCGGCACCTCGCGCTTCGACCCGCGCGGCATCGTGTACCAGGCCGTGTGCGCCTGCTTTACCAACCAGGGCTTTCCTATTCCGCTGGGGGCCAACTACTACGCTAGTAATACGGGCAGCCCCAACAGCTGCAACAACGCGGCGTTCGTGCTCAACTTTCAGCCCGACATCGCCTACGTAGGCCCGCCCCAAACGGTGTGCGCCAACGGCCCCTCGCCGCTGGTGGGCACCCCGGCCGGCGGCGTGTGGGCGGGCCCCGGCGTGAGCGGCAGCCCGGCGCTGGGCTACGTATTTACGCCGGCCGGCCCCGGCACCTACTCGCTCACCTATACCGTAGCCACGGGGCAGTGCGTGAGCTCGGCTACCCGGCAGGTTACGGCCGTGGCCCCGCTGCCCGTGAGCATCGGAACGGGGCTGCTCGGCTCGTACTGCACCACCAATAACGCGCCGCTGCCCCTGGTGCCGCTGGTGGGCACGCCGGCCGGCGGCACGTTTAGCGGCACGGGGGTAGGGCTGGCCGCCAACGGCACCGACCAGGTATTTGACCCCAACCTCGTGACTACCGGCAGCGCCACCCTCACCTACACCTACAGCGCGGGCTGCCCCGGCACCGCCACCCGCCCGGTGCTGGTGACCAAGGCCGACGCCGGTGCCGACCAAACGGTGTGCGTGGGCTACTCGCCGATAGCCCTGCTCGGCACGCCGGCCGGCGGCACCTGGAGCGGGCCGGGCGTGTCGGGCTCGGTAGCGACGGGCTTCCTGTTCACGCCTTCGTCGGCGCTGGCCGGCACCGTCAGTCTCAGCTACACCCGCCGGGCGGCCGACAATTCGTGCACCGCCACCGACGAGCGCCGCATTACGGTATTCGACGCGACCAACGTGGTGCTGAACCCCCTGCCTACCCCCCTGTGCGTAGGCAATACCACCCGCTACCCCTTGTCGGCCAACACGCCGGGCGGGTACTGGTCGGGCCGGGGCGTGGGCCAAACCGGCCCCGGCGACTACTACTTCGTGCCGGCCACGGCGGGCGTGGGTACGTTCTCGCTGGCGTACGTGGTGGGTATTACCACCCCTTGCCCGGTGCAGAAAACGATGACCGTAACGGTAGCTTCGACGCTGGCGGTGAGCCTGCCGCTCGATACGCTGCTGTGCCCCGGCAGCCAGCGGCCGGTGCCGCTGCGCGATGCCTTGCCGGCCGGCGGCGTCTGGACGGGTACCGGCGTGAGCGGCAGCGCCGCCACGGGCTTTTATTTCACGCCGCCGGTGGGCTTCGCGGGCTCGGCCAGCCTGGTGTATACCATCACGACCGGCGGCTGCACGGGCACGGCTACCCGGCGCGTGGGCGTGGCCCCGGTGCCCACCTTCCAACCCGGCTGGGCGCCGGTGGCCTGCGTGCAGGACCGGCAGGTGCCGCTGCTGGTGCGCTTTGGCGACGCGGGCGGCAACGCCGCTACCCGCTGGGACTTTGGCGACGGCAGCCCCGCCGCCACGGGCGCCGTGGTGCGGCACACCTACCAGCAGGCCGGCCGCTACCAGCCCACCGTGAGCCTGCGCTACCTCAACGCGCAGTGCGAAACCACCGCCCCACTCGCTGCCATTGAGGTGCAGGACCAGCCCGTTCCGAACGTCATTACGCCCAACGGCGACGGCAGCAACCAGTACTTCCGCCTACCCCCCAGCTGCGCGCCGCAGCTCCAGCTGTTCTCGCGCTGGGGCCAGCGGGTGTACGAAACCGCCGCCTACCAAAACGACTGGGATGCCACCGGCCAGGCCGCCGGCACCTACTACTACCTGCTCACCTACCCCGACGGCCGCCGCCTCAAAGGCTGGCTGGAAGTGATTAAGTAATTGCTGGCTGGTTGTCGTTTGAACCAGAAGCAGGCGGCGCTTGATAGGATAATTCACCCTGTCAAGCGCCGCCTGCTTCTGCGTCTTCCGCGCAACCCTCGGCGTCTTCTGCGGGCTAAAAACGCTAGGTATCGTGCGGGTGCGATTGCTTAGCGGGCTCGCCATGACAACCATCTTCAAGCAGAAAACCAAAAATCTACTTCAACGGCACGCGTGCTACCACACCAGTCTTTTTATCTACCGTGAAGGCGGCCCCGGCCGGCTTCGTGTTAGCCCGGTCGCTACGCGGCATCCACACCGCCCAGCGGCGGCCTTCGTCTTGAATAACAGCTGATTTGAGCAAATAAACCACCGAATCGGACTGCGTACTTAGGTAACGCCGCACGGCGGCGCGGGCGGCTTCGGTAGTAAGGCCGGTGGCAGGCGAGCCCTGGGCGGCGGGTGCAATGGCCGACTGGCAGGCCGCCAGCGCCACTGCGAGCAGAATTGACAACTAGAGTTACTATGAGCTGGTTATCAGAGCATTACAGGTATTAAGTAATTCCAGATTATTGCGCCTATTTTACATTTCCGCTATTTCAGTACGGCTGGGCCTTTTCTGAGCACTTTTTAGCGTCTTATAGTGGCTGTATTATTTCAGCCCAAATGCTTACTCAATTAAGCTTAGGTTGCATATGCCTGATTTTCAAGCGATAGTAACTCTATTGAATAGTTCGCACGGGGCAAAGCTAGGGCGTTCCCCAAGCCGCGGGCGCAGCCAACCGAACAGTTTAGTTGTTATAGCTCCATTCCCGTAAAACTCCTCTATGCCCTCTACTTCCCCCGCGCCGCTGCTCAGCCCCGAGCGCTTAGCCTCGGCCTATTCTTATAGTGCTTACCGCCAGCTGCTTGACAAGCTATTGGCCGCAGGCCAAACTACCGGCCCCGTGCAAACGCCCGAGCTGCTGGCCTACGCTCAGCTCAACGAGCAGCGCATGAACCGCCTCGACAAAACCGTGAAGCTGCTGCCCGAAGTGGTGGCCGCGCTCGCGGATGTACGCGAACAGTATATCTGGCTGATACTCAGCGAAGGCTGGTGCGGCGACGCCGCCCAAACCGTGCCCGTGATGGAGGCCGTAGCTCAGGCCAGCGCCGGCCACCTGCGCACCGCCTACCTGCTGCGCGACGAAAACCCCGACCTCATCGACCAGTACCTCACCAACGGCAGCCGCTCCATTCCCAAGCTGGTAGTGCTGCACGCCGATACCCTCACCGAAGTCACGCACTGGGGCCCGCGCCCCGCCGAAGCCCAGGCGCTGATTGTCAGGCTAAAAGCTGAAGGTATGGCCCACGATGACTTCATCAAGGAGCTGCATACCTGGTACGCCCACGACCGCACCCAGGCCACCCAGCACGAGCTGCTGGCCCTGGTGAAGCAACTGGCGTAGGGGAATTGGGTACCAGGGCGTCTGTCATTGCGAGCCTGCGAAGCAATCGCATCAGAACAAAATCGTTCCGGTGTCGTGTGGGTGCGATTGCTTCGCAGGCTCGCAATGACAAGCGGAAGAATAACGGGCGATTACCCTACCCCCCCTTCTCCAGCGCCAAAAGCGTGAGAGGCTGGCGCGGCGTACCAAAGCGCGTGGTGGCCGGAAACGGCTCGCTCGCGCCGGTGCGCCGGTAGCCCTGGCGCTCGTACCAGGCCAGCAGCTCGGCGCGCACCGATAGCACGCTCATCTTGATTTTGACGCAGCCCCGCGCCTGGGCGTGGGCCTCGGCCGCGCGCAGCAGCTGCCGGCCCAAGCCGTGCGCCTGCGCCTCGGGCGCCACGGCCAACATGCTGAGGTAGAGTGCGTCGCCCTGATTTTCGAGGTACACGCAGCCGGTGAGCTGGCCGGGGGTAGGGGCAGTTATCAGCAGCACGGCGGCGGGCGCGGCCAGCATCTCGCGCAGGGTTTCGGCGTCGACGCGGGGGCCGGCGAGCAGGTGGCCCTCGGCGGTCCAGCCGGCCCGGGCGGCCTCGCTGCGGTAAGCGCGGTTGATGAGGTCAACGAGTGCCGGCACATCGGCCGGCGTAGCGGGGGTAGGGGCAGCAATTGGTTCCACGGCGCAAAGGTAGGCGGGGCCCGGCGGCGACTTTTGCGCCTGTCGGCGCAGTGCTTGCCGAGCACATTCGCCAGGCCCCGTAGGCGGCCGGTAGCAAGTTGGCTGGCGCCGCCCACGCTATGCAAACGAAACCGATAGACCGGCCAAAAAACTGCTGGCTAGCTTGCGGTCCCACCGATTAATTGCTGCGTTTTTCATGCTTTCTCATCTGCTTTCTCAGCGGTCGGCGTGGCTGCTGGCCGCCCCCTGGCCCTGGCCGCCTGCCAAAGCCCGCCCGCCCAAACCACCGACCGAGCTCAAGCATAATCCCGATGGCAGCATCGTGACTATCAACCCGTAAGGGGGTAGGCAACGCAGTGTAGCTAAAAAAGCCCGTCATGCTGAGCTTGCGAAGCATGACGGGCTTTTGATTTACGCCGGCATCTGCGCGCTCTGCACAAACCGTACGCCCAGCGCGAGCAGGTCGGCCTTGGCGGCGGCCATGCTTTCGGGCGCGATGCCACGGGTAGCGTCTTCAATAACAGCCACTTCGAAGCCCTCGCCGTGGGCATCCCTGGCCGTGAAGTACACGCAGTAGTCGCTGGCCAGGCCGGCCACAAACACCCGCGTGATGCCGCGCGCCCGCAGGTAGGCGCTCAGCCCGGTGGCGCGGCGGTGGCCATTGTCGAAGAACGCGCTGTAGCTGTCCAGCTCGGGGTCGGTGCCCTTGCGAAAGATGGCCTCCACGCGGTCCAGGTTCAGGCCGGGGTGCAGGGTGGCGCCCGCCGAGCCCTGCACGCAGTGGTCGGGCCACAGCCGCTGAGGTAGGCCCTGCCACTCAATTGCGTCAAAAACAGCGTGTTGCGGGTGGGTACTGGCAAAGCTGCGGTGCCCGGCCGGGTGCCAGTCCTGAGTAGCCACCACGAGGTCGAAGCGCGGTTGCAAGTCGTTGAGCAGGGGTAGGAGGGCGTCGCCCTCCGGCACGGCCAGCGCGCCGCCGGGCAGGAAATCCAGCTGAAAATCAATGAGCAAAAGCGCGGTCATAGAAAGAGATGCGCGGTAAGCTTCAGCTTGCCGACTAAGCAGTGAAGTAAGCAAACAGCGGAACTAGCAGAAAAAGTGAGTGCGATAATAGTCGTGAAACTCCCGACTTGCTTGGCAACGACAAGCTAAAGCTTACCGCACATTCCCTACCCCAGCATTAATCCAGCCCCAGCGCCTGCGCCGAGTGCGCGCGCACGGCTGCCGTCAGGCCCGGATTATCGGCCAGATGCTGGCCAAATGAAGGCACCAGCCGGCGAAAAGTAGCCTGCCACTCGGGCGTGGCCGCCTGCTCGGGAAAGCAGCGCTGCACCAGGTCGAGCATGATGCTCACGGCCGTGCTCGCGCCCGGCGAGGCCCCGAGCAGCGCCGCGATGGAGCCATCGGCCGAGGTCACGACCTCGGTGCCAAATTCCAGCACGCCGCCCTGCTTTTTATCCTTCTTGATAACCTGCACGCGCTGGCCGGCCGCTTCGAGCTGCCAGTCTTCGGGCCGGGCCTCGGGGTAGTACTCGCGCAGGGCCGCGATGCGCTGCTCGGGCGTCTGGAGCACCTGCCCGATGAGGTAGCGCGTGAGCGGAATATTATGCGCCCCGGCATACAGCAGCGGCCGGATATTGCCCAGCTCAATCGAGCGAAACAGGTCGGCGTAGGAGCCTTTTTTGAGAAACTTGGTGCTGAAGCCGGCGTAGGGCCCGAACAGCAGCTCCTGCTGGCCGTTTATCTGGCGCGTGTCGAGGTGGGGCACCGACATGGGCGGCGAGCCCACGGCCGCTTTGCCATACACCTTGGCGTCGTGCTGGTCGATAACGGCGGGCTTGGTGCATTTCAGCCACTGCCCGCTCACCGGGAAGCCCCCAAAGCCCCTGGCCTCGGGAATTCCTGATTTCTCCAGCAGCGTGAGCGAGCCGCCCCCGGCCCCGATAAACACGAACCGGGTGCGCGCCTTGCGGCTCTTGCCCGTGGCCCGGTCGCGGATTTCAACGCGCCACAGCCCATCGGGTTTATGGCGGAAATCTTCAATTTCCTGCCCCAGCTCAAACGCTACCCCCGGCTGCTGCCGCAGGTGGTCGAATAAGGCGCGGGTGAGGGCGCCAAAGTTGACGTCGGTGCCAATGGCCATGCGCGTGGCGGCCACCGGCCGGGAGGGGTCGCGGCCGGCCATCACCAGCGGAATCCACTCCGCAATCCGGGCCGGGTCGTCGCTAAATTCCATGCCCGCGAACAGCGGCGAGCCCAGCAGCGCCTCGTAGCGCGTGCGCAGGTACGCCACGTTTTCGGCGCCCCACACAAAGCTCATGTGCGGAATGCTGTGGATAAACGACCCCGGCTCGGGCAGGTTGCCAGCCTGCACCAGGCTAGCCCACAGTTGCTTGCTTAGCTCAAACTGCTCGGCTATCTTATCAGCCTTCGAAATATCGACGCTGCCATCGGGCAGCCGCGGCGTGTAGTTGAGCTCGCAAAAGGCCGAGTGGCCGGTGCCGGCGTTGTTCCAGGCATCGGAGCTTTCGGCGGCCACCGCGTCGAGGCGCTCGTACACCGCCAGGGTGAGGGTAGGGTCCAGCGCTTTGAGCAAAACGCCCAGCGTGGCGCTCATAATGCCCGCCCCAACGAGCACCACATCGGCCGTCAGCGGCTTGGCGGGAGGAGTTTTTAGATTCATGCGAGTGAAGCGAGTAGTGTTGGATAAAGTATATTTGTTTCTGAAGGCTCGTCCGGTCTGCTGATTAGTTAGTGATAGTGTTCTTAGAAAGCAATAGGAGTGTGCAAGTTGCACGGTGTGAGTGAGTATGAAGATAGAAGAAGGAGGGTGTCATAGCATCGTTTACGTTAGTACGGCTATTGCCAATCTAAGTGAGGCGGCTTTGTTGCAATTGCTCCGGCGCGCCCGGTGCGCCAACCAGCGGGCGGGCATTACGGGGGTGCTGATGCACGGCGGCGGCCAGTTTATGCAAGTGCTCGAAGGCTGCCCGGCCGCCGTGCGCCGCCTCTACGCCCGCATTGAGGCCGACCCGCGCCACAACCGCCTCGAAAAGCTAGCCGATGGCCCCTTACCCCGGCGAGAATTCGCGGGCTGGCACATGAGCTTCGCGCCGCTGCCAACCGGCTACTCCAACGGCATCCCCGGCTACCTCACGCCGCCGCAGCTGGCCATTCTGGGGGCGGGCACGTCGGCGCAGCCGCTGCTCTGCGAGTTCCTGGAGCACAGCAGCCAGCTGCTGCTCGTTTAGCCCGGCCCAAAGGCGAATAGCCGCCGCGGCTCCCAGGGGCCGCCGCGGTAGGTCCACAGGGCCAGGCCCGTACCCTGGGCCTCAAACGGGGTAAAGTCCGCGCGCAGCTCGGCGTGCAGGGCGCGCGCCACGGCGGGGTCCACCTTGTTCTGCACCGTGACGTGGGGGCGCAGGCCCTGGCCATCCTGCGCCGTGAGCCAGGGCTGCCACTGCCGCTGCAAGCGCCGGTGCAGGGCCGGCAGGTCGGGGTTGTCGAGGGTATACATCACGCCCCGCCCCATGAAGTGGAGGCCCGTTACGGCCAGGGGTAGGGGCGTGGGCTGGGCCGCCGCTACTTCGGCCAGGCAGGCTTCGATGGCCGGCGCCGCGGCCGCGGGCAGGGCGTGAAAAAGCGTGAGGTGCGCGCTGAGATAGTTGATTTTGGGCGGAAAGTAGCGGCGCCGCTGCTCGTCAAAAAAAGCCTGGCTGGCCGCGTCGAGGGTAAGCGTGAGAATAAGAGGAGCATCGGTCATGGCCCGGCTATACGGGATTCTTCATCCCAAAGGGCAGATTTATACGCTAAGCCCTTCCACCATCTCCCACCAAGAAGGAAAGCGCCGAAACATCCATAAAAAGGGCGATGCCAGGCAATGCAGCGGGTAGGCCGAGCCTATCACAAAGGAAATCTTGTTTGATAAGCTTGGGGCGTGCCGTTGTCACTAATGGCCTTGCTTGTGAGTTTAGTCCAACTATTACCTGAAACAACCTTTGGTAGCTAAACGCGCCTTTGGGAAGCTAATTGCTTGCTATGCCGCTCCGTTTTACCGCTGTTACCGTCTTACTGGCTATGGCTTTAGGGGGTGGTATTCCCCTTGTTTACGGCCAGCAAATTCCCGCCCGTACCCCGGCTGCTTTACCGGGGGCGCCGGCCCGCGTAGCCGGCCGCCTGACCGGCACGGTGACCAATAGCCGAACCGGCCAAGCCGTTGCCTACGCCTCCGTGGCGGTCCTCACCGAAGCGGGCACCCCCGTAAATGGCAGCGTGTGCGGTGAAGATGGTCAGTTTGTGGTGCCCGGCCTGGCACCGGGTACCTACACCCTGCGCGTGAGCTTTCTGGGCTACCAGGATTTGGCCCGGTCAGGGATAATAGTGCCGGCTGACGGGGGTATTGTGGCCCTCGGTACGCTCCCCCTATTACCCGCCCCGCAACAGCTGGGCGAAGTAGTGGTGACGGCCCGGAAGCCCCTGATTGAAGAAAAGGTAGACCGCACCGTCTACAACGCGGAGCAGGACCAGACTACCCGTGGCGGCGATGCGACGGACGTGCTCAGGCGCGTGCCCCTGCTCAGCGTTGACCTCGACGGCAACGTGAGCGTGCGGGGCAGCCAAAACATTAAGGTGCTGATTAACAACAAGCCCTCCACCATTACGGCCAACAGCATCGCCGATGGCCTGCGCCAGCTGCCCGCCGACCAGATTAAGGCAGTGGAAGTTATCACCTCGCCCCCGGCTAAGTACGATGCCGAAGGCTCGGGCGGTATCATCAACATCATCACCAAAACAAATACGCGGCGCGGCGGGCAGCTGAGCCTGGATGGCAGCGGCGGCACCCGCTCCGGCACCCTGAACCTGAACGGAGGCTACCGCACGGGCAGGATGGGCTTCGCGCTCGGCGGCTTTGGCCGGGCGGGCTACCACACGCCGGGCAGCTTCGGCAACGACCAGGTGACGACCAACCCGGCGACGGGCCGGCAAACCCGCACTACCCAGGTCGCGGCTACGCGCCAGAACCAGCTGTTTGGTCGCTATACCCTGGGCTGGGACTATGACCTGAACCCGCATAATTCGCTGGCGGCCTCCGTAGCTTATGGCACGCGCAACGCGACCACCTACCAGGATGCGCTGGCCACCGGCACTACCCCGCTGGCGACGGGCAGCACCGCCACGTCGGTGCGCAACGTGAAGACGACCGATGCGTCGGGCACGGTCGATGCCAGCCTCAGCTACACGCACACCTATGCGCTGGCCCAGCGCGAGCTGAGCGTGCTGGCGCTGTTCAGCCGCAACGACCGCACGTACAGCTTCACCAATGACACCTACGCCGTCAGTGCCGCCACCGCCACCGGGATAGCGGGCAATGACAACCCGAGTGCCAACCAGGAAATAACGGCCCAGGTGGACTACCAAACCCCGACGGGCAAAAACCAGCTGCTGGAAGCGGGCGTGAAAGAAATTAAGCGGACCGTGCGCAGCGACTACCGCTACTACGGCCAGCTTGCCCGCCCGCAGGCCGACAACTCGTTTCACTACGACCAGAACGTAGCCGCGGGCTACCTGGCCTATACCGTGGCCCTACCCTATAACGTCACCCTGAAGCCGGGCGTGCGCTACGAATACACCGGCATTATGGCCGACTACGGCAGTGGCCCGGTGGGCGACATTCCGAATTACGGGCTGCTGGTGCCGAGCGTGAGTCTGCTGCACAAATTCCCGAATGGGAATGCCCTGCGCCTGGCCTACAACCGGCGGATTCAGCGCCCCTCGCTCCAATTTCTGAACCCGAATCTGCAAGCCGCCAACCCCCTGATTCAGACCCAGGGCAACCCGCTGCTGCGCCCCGAATACACCAACAACTATGAGCTGGGCTACAGCACCTTGCTAAAGCAGGCCAACCTGAGTTTCAGCGCCTTCGCGCGCACGACCAGCGGCTCCATTCAGTCGGTGCGCACGCCCCTCGGCGACGTGAGCTACCCCGGCGCGGTGCGCATTACCTACGAGAACATCGGGCAGGAAAGCGCCTACGGCGGCAGCGGGTTTGCCAGCCTCGACGTGGGTAGTAAGTTCAGCCTCAACGGCGGGGTGGACACCTACTATGCCGTGCTGCGCAACAACGTGGCCGACCCCACTTATGCGGCCCGCAACGCGGGCCTGGTGATGAGCGGGCGGCTCTATGGCAGCTATGCCTTGCCCAAAGGCTGGGGCTTGCAGGTATTTGGCTTCTACCGGGGGCAGCAGGTGCAGCTGCAAGGCTCCCAAAGCAGCTTTGCGGTCTACAGCTTCAGCCTCAGGCACGACTTCGCGCACAAGAAGGGCAGCCTGGGCCTGGGCGCGGAAAACTTCTTTTCGCCCAGTAATACGATTCGTAGCGAGATTACCAGTCCGCTGCTCACCCAACGCAGCACCACCGTGCAGCACCTGACGAGCTTCAAGGTGTACTTCAGCTACCGCATCGGCAAGCTGACGGCGGAGCCCCGCGCGCATAAAAAGGTGCAGAACAACGACTTGAAAACAGACGAGAACGGGGGCGGCAGCCAGGGTGCCGGCAGCACGCCCGACGCTACCCGTCCCGCGGCCCCTAAAGCTCCGGCCGCTACGATTCCGGCTCCTAAACCAGCCAGCCAGCTGGCCGCGCCGGCCGGGCAGCCCTCACCCGGTACTACCTCCCCCGGCGGCATTACGCCCGCGGGTAGTCCTGGCGGGCGACCATAAAGCTGTTGCGCGGCAGCAACGGTACTTGTTAGAAACACGTCCAACTACGCTCACGGCGGCTTTCCCGCGCAGCTATAGGGTGACCAAACTTCTAACCGAAGCCACTACTAAATCAATCGATTAATTTCTTAGCGCGTAAATCCGCCCCCTTTTGGAAGGCGAACCCCAATGCGCGAAATGGAGAGGCCGCGCCCGTGCGAGCGCATCACAAAAAGATTTACGGGTACCGGTAAAATGCTGGTAGCCAGTGGTAAAAATGAGGCGCTGCTACCGTTGAAAACGACCTATTTCGGAGGGGTAGGCGTTTAATAAATCATGCAGACTGACCTCTTTTTGCCCGTCCTGAACGCGCCCGCGCCGCCGCTGGCCTCAACGGATAATACGCCCCGCACCCACGGCGCCAAACTGTGGCTGCCCAAGCGCGTGCTCTTTACCCCGGCGGCCCTCGACGAAGCCTACGGCCAGCAAATTCTGGCCCGCGCCACGGCCCTGGACCTTGATATTGAGCTGCTCAAGAGCAACCGCCTCACCGGCCTGCGCGGCGACGACGAGCGCGCCACCTACCGCACCGCCAAAACCACGCTGGCCGTCGTGAACGCGCCGGCCGGGGCGCTGCGCCTCCAGCCTACCCCCCCGTCGGCCGACTACCAGCTCAACCTGGCCGAGGGCTGCCCCGCGCACTGCCAGTATTGCTACCTGGCCGGCAGCCTCAGCGGTCCGCCCGTGGTGCGCGCCTTCGCCAACCTGCCCCGGCTGCTCGAAAACACCCAGGCCTACGAGCGCGCCGACCGCCCCGTGAGCTTCGAGGCCAGCTGCTACACCGACGTACTGGGCATTGAGCACCTCACCGGCGCGCTGGCCGAAACCGTGCGCTACTTCGCCGGCCGCGAGGGGACCCGGCTGCGCTTCGTGAGCAAATACGACCACGTGGATAGCCTGCTGGGCCTGCCGCACCACGGCCACACCCGCGCCCGCGCCTCGCTCAATGCCGAGCCGCTGGCCCGGCAGCTGGAGGGTGGCACGGCCAGCGTGGAGGCGCGCATTCAGGCGCTGCGGCGGCTGGCGCTGCCCGTGGCCCAGGGTGGCGGCGGCTACCCGGTGGGCGTGGTGCTGGCCCCCATTATGCCGCTGCCCGACTGGCGGCAGCACTACGGCGAGCTGCTCGACCGCCTGCGAGCGGCCCTCGATTTTGACTGCGACCTCACCGTGGAATTCATTACCCACCGCTTCACGCCCGGCTCGAAAGAGGTGCTGCTCGGCTGGTACCCTAACACCAGCCTCGACCTGGAAGAAAGCACCCGCGCCGTGAAGCGCAACAAGTTCGGCGGCCTCAAGTACGTCTACGACCTGCCCACGATGCGCGAGCTAAAAGCCTGGTTTTATGCCGGGTGGCAGCGCCGGTTTCCGCACGCGCCGGTGCAGTACTGGACGTAGGGGGTAGTGCTTGGCTCGGCGCTACTCTACGTAGCCGGCGCGCACCAAAGCGCGAAAATGAAGTAGCTTACCGTTCTTTGTTTGCTTTTCTTAGTCAGACTCGTATGTCAAGTCCCCTTCCGCAAGTGGCTGTTGCCGCGCTCTGCCGCCAGTATAAGGTGCGGCGGCGGCCTTTGGCTCGGTGCTTACCCCCGCGTTTGGGCCCGCCAGCGACATTGATTTGGTGGCCTCGTTTGAGGTTATGCCGGTAGAAGACTACCCCGATAACTATTTGGCATTCAAGTTCGCGCTTGAGCAATTATTGCGGCGGCCAGTTGATTTGCTGGAAGCTCAGACCCTGCGCAACCCCTACTTCCGGGCCCAGCTGGAACGCACGCAACAGGTGGTGTATGAACGATAATCTACGGGCTTGTCTCTACGACATTCAACAAGCGATAGTAGAGGTAGAAAGCTTCTTTGCCAATCAGCCGATGCTGTTTGCCGCTTACCAGGCCGATGTGCGTACTCGGCGCGCCACCGAGCGCAATCTGGAAATTATGGGCGAAGCAGTGGGGCGTCTTTTAAAGATGGACCCCACTTTCCAGTTGTCGAATGCGCGCCAGATAGTTGCCACCCGCAATCGTATTATTCACGGCTACGATACGGTTTCTGATGAAATGGTATGGGGCATCGTGGTGCGCTACCTACCCCTGCTCAAGCAAGAAGTTAGTGCGTTGCCGGCGCAATAATAAACGCCGCCGCAGCACCCGCACCGAAAATCGGGGTACCCGGCAAAGCCCGCCGCGGGCGTGTTATCAAGGCGGATGATGTGGTCGAGGCGGATTTCCTCGCCCGAGGCCAGCACGGCGTACTCGGCATGGTCGCGGGTGACGAAGGTTTTGATGGTCGTGGTGCCCTGGCAAAGCTGCCGCAAGTCGTTGAAATAGTGCAGGTATCCCTGCTTCTTGCGGGTCGCAATGGCCTCCAGCTCGTCGTAAAAGCCGCAGGCAATGGGTTGGTAATCGGTAGGTATGGTGGTGGAGAGTGGTAGGAGGGGTAGGAGAAGCTTACGCGCCGCCCGTGCGTTAACCATTGCCTCTGCGCAGTCCGTATCTTAGCTCCTAATTAACCCCGTTTTCGCCATGACACCCGTCCTCGTTGAACCTCTGAGTGAACAAGCATACGAGCTGCTGCGACAGTTGGAAGCGCTGCACATCCTGCGCGTGGTGCCGGCCGAAACCCCCGCCGCGCCGCCCGCCGCCCTACCCCCCCGCCAGTGGGCGGGCTGCCTGTCGGATGACGCGGCTAACAGTTTACATGCCCACGTCGAGCAATTGAGGTCAGAATGGGAGCGGACTTTCTAGCGGATACCAATTTGGTAATTGATTTTCTGAATAAAAAATTGCCGCCGGCCAGCATTGCTTGGTTGGAGCAGCTGGTTGCCAATCAGCGGCTTGCCTTGTCAGTAGTTGTGCGCATCGAATTGCTTTCCTGGAATGGTCCTCCGGCCGAGATGCAGCTATTGCAGAGCTTTATCTCGGCCAATGAAGTCCTACCCCTCGACGAGCCCGTTATCCAGCAAACCATCCTGCTGCGGCAGCAGCACCGCGTGAAGCTGCCCGACGCCATTATCGCCGCCACGGCCCTGGCGCACGGCCTGCCGCTGCTCACGCGGAACGCAACCGATTTTCGGCGGGTGGTTGACCTGGTTATCATTGACCCGCACGACCCGGCCCAGCTGCCGGCCAGCTGAGAGTTTCGGCGGGTGCCGGGGGCAGCGCCACGCGGGTGCGGGGCAGGCTGGCGGGGTAGTGCTGCTGGAGGTAGGCCACCAGTTGCTCGCGCACGGCGCAGCGCAGGTCCCAGAGGGCGCTGGCGTTGGCGGCGCTCACCAGGGCGCGCAGTTCCAGCACGCGGTCCTTGGTGTCGGTAACTTGCAGCACGCCCACGCGCTGGTCCCAGAGCGGGTGGGCGGCCAGCACGCGCTGCAGCTCGGTGCGCAGCTCCCCGACGGGCGCGGTGTAGTCGGCGTACACAAACACGGTGCCCGTGAGCTGGGCGCTGCTGCGCGTCCAGTTCTGGAAGGGCTTCTCGATGAAGTAATTAAGGGGTAGCACCAGCCGGCGGTCGTCCCAGATGTGGAGCACCACGTAGGTAAACGTAATTTCCTCCACCCGGCCCCACTCGCCCTCCACCACCAGCACGTCGTCGATGCGGATGGGCTGGGTAAAGGCTATCTGAAAGCCCGCCAGCAGGTTGCCGATGGAGCGCTGCGCCGCGAAGCCCACGATGACGCTGGCAATGCCCGCCGACGTAAGCAGCCCCGTGCCCAGGCGGCGCACCGTTTCGAAGCTCATCAGCACCAGCCCCACGGCCACGAAGCCGATAATACCCACCGCCACTCTCTTGATAAACTGCAGCTGCGTGAAGAGCTTGCGCACCCGCAGGTTGTCGCTGCCTTCGAGCTGGTAGTGCCGCCGTATCAGGTCCTGGGCCACTTCCAGGGTTTGAATGAGGCCCCAGGCGAAGGACAGAATCAGGGCAAACTCGACCAGCCGGCGCAGCACCTCCAACGGCTTGGGTGGCAGCGGCAGCAGCGGCAGCAGCAGCGACAAGGCCAGCACCGGCAAGAAAAACGCGCTAATACCGCTCAGGTGCAAAACCACCGAGCGGGCCAGCACCGAGTCTTCGCGCCGGTCATAGGCCCGCAGCCCGGCAAAAACCACCGTTTTGGCCAGCAGCCCCAGGGCCAGGCCGCCCAGCAGCACGCCCAGCACCACCAGCGCATCGGGAAACTGCCCCAGAAAATCAGTGAGTTGCCGCATGTGGTAATGGGTAATTGGTAATAAAAGAACGTCATACTGACGATAGGAAGCATCTCTCCCGCGCAAGTAAACCTAACGTTTGAGATTAGCGGCGCGGTAGAGATGCTTCCTTCGTCAGCATGACGTTCTTCACTACCCACTACCCACTACCCAATTACCCAATTACCCAATTACCTATTACCCATTGCCAAATGGCGCAGCGCCAGCAGGCACAGCGCCACCGAGCCCGATACCCGGATGTCGCCTCGCAAAACCAGGCCCTCCACCTCGGCCAGCGGCACCAGCACTACCTCGATATTCTCGGTAGGGTCGAGGTGCTGGGCGGCCACCGGGCGCACGTCGCGGGCCAGGAAAAACGAAATCTGGTTGGTGTCCTTGGTGGGGTTGTCGTACACGTCGAGCAGCGGCTCGGGGGATAGGGGCGGGGCGTAGCCGGTTTCTTCGAGCAGCTCGCGGGCGGCCGCGCCGGGCACGGAGGTTTCGCCGGCGTCGACCACGCCGCCGGGCAGCTCCAGCAGTATCTGGCCGGCGGCGTGCTTGTACTGGCGCACGAAAACTACCTGGTTATCAGCCGTGAGCGGAAAAGTGAGCACCACGTGGGGCCGCACGCTCACGAAGTAGTCATCGAGCTCCTGGCCACCGGGCAGCCGCACGTGGTCGCGCCGCAACTGGTACCAGCGGTGGTCAAACACCAGCTCCGAGTGCAGCGTGTGCCAGGGTTCAAGCTTGGTTGGCATAAAGAGAGGGGGTAGGGGGCGAAAGCCGCAAAGGTCGGGCGGCGGGCGGTGTTACGCGCCTTGCTCGTCGTCCTTGCCGGCCGTCACCTGCGCGTGGTTGAGGGCGGCCACCAGCATCACCCCGCCCAGAATATTGCCCAGCAGCGCCGGCACCGTGAAGCTGCCCAGCGCCGCGCCCCAGCTGGTCTGGCCCATCGCGGCCAGCGTAAACACCTCCACCGAGCCGGCAATGACGTGGCTGAAGTGCGCCACTCCCACGATGTAGGTTACGAAGATTATCACCCAGATGCGCCCCTCCTCGGCAAACGGCAACAGCCACACCATGAGCGCGATAAGCCAGCCCGCGAAGATGCCGCGCAGCAGCGTGGTGCCGAAACCGTGCGCCAGCGCCTGCTGCCCCAGATGCGCGAACTCGGCCTTGACCTCAGGCTCAAAGGCCGTGGAGTGCGCGATGACCAGGCTCAGCACGAAGCCACCCAGGAGGTTGGCTACCAGCACGATGCCCCACAGCCGGCCTACGTTGCGCAGGCAGCTCCACTCCAGGTTTTGTAGCAGTGGCAAAATAGGGGTGAGCGTATTCTCCGTAAAAAGCTGCTGCCGGCCCAGAACAACGATGAGAAAGCCCAGGCTGTAGCCAAAGTTGGCCACCAGGGGCCGCCAGGGCGCGTCGGGCAGGTAGCGGGCCAGCAGGCCTTCGGCAATCATCGAGAAGCCCATCGAAAGCCCGGCGGCCAGCCCCGACCAGAACAGCGCCGCCGAGGGCCGCTTCAGCTCCTCTTCGCCCTCGGCCAGAATGGCTTTGTAAATGACCTTGCCCGACGGCGCGCTGCGTTGCGCTGCTTCTTGCTCGTCGGTCTTTGGCTGGTTGGGGTCCTGGTCTGGTTTCATACGGGAACAACAGTGTGGCGGGACAACAAACTGCGCGGCCAATGTTTTGGCCCGGCGTGCTACCTGCCCGGCCGGGGGTATTTTGGCGGCTGGTTTCAGCCCGCTTTTCGCTAGGGAGCAACCCGTTACTATGCCGCCGGGCGGGCTGCTACGCACCGCGTGCGGGCTGCCGCTGCTGCTATCGCCGAGCCAAGAGGGGGGTAGGGATACGCATAGATACTTACTTTTGTCACTCACTTAAACCTTGCATTTAATGGCTGGCTTTCTCCAGGCGCTGACCGCTCATTCCGCCACGGTAATGATAAATACTGCGCTGCACGATGGTGGTTTTGCCCTCACGGGCCCCGGCGTGCTGGGCAATTCCATTGTCACCTCGCCGGCCGTGACGCAGCAGATTCTGGCGTCGCCCGAGTTTGACCAGCTGCTGGGGAGCGACAAGGCCGCGCGCATCCTGGAAATCGTGCTGGCGCAAGCGGCGCGGTAAGTTATACTCGTCAGGAAGTGGGGGGTGAAACAGAACGTCATTCCGAGCTTGCCGAGGAATCTCGCTCGCGTCGTGGAACGAAGCCGAACGGCCCGCGCGAGATTCCTCGGCAAGCTCGGAATGACGTTTACTTTACTCGGTTATTTTCGACTGACTACTTAAACAGCTTCAATACGAAAAATATGCCTCCTGATTACACTGAATACTCAGCAATAGAACAGGTGATAAATGCGGAAATTATCTGGAACCACTTCGGCTATTGGCCCAATTTTCACGACGCGGAGATTATCAAAGTAGTTTTTGAAACCCATCAGGCTACTTGGCGCTATTCTATCACGTTTACAGTAAATGCCTGGGAAACGACAAACACACTAACTCCCCAAGGGCATTACGAGTAGACTAAACGATGCCTGATTGATATCCAGCTTACAGGCATACGGGAGTTGGATTTTGAGTACTTCACTGTTCAGAATGTGCTTTAGGAATTATGGTTCGAGAAGCAGGGTAGCCTTATCAAATGCTTAATGCCATCTTCTACCGGCATGAAGGCAGCCATCGTAGCAGAAGAAGCACTGGTCTTAAGTTTGACCCCAAAGCAGTAGCTAGCTGCTTTATCTTTTCTCAATTATGACTACCCCCATTTACCAGGTCGATGCCTTCGCGCGCCGGCCCTTCACCGGCAACCCGGCCGCCGTGTGCCCGCTCGCCGAGTGGCTGCCCGCCGAAACCATGCAGCTTATCGCGGCCGAAAACAACCTGGCCGAAACCGCCTTTTTCGTGCCTTTGCACGGCGAGGAAGCCGATTTTCACCTGCGCTGGTTCACGCCCACCTTCGAAATTGACCTCTGCGGCCACGCCACGCTGGCCTCAGCCCACGTGCTCTGGAACGAGCGCGGCTACGCCAAGCCCGAAATCACGTTTCAGAGCAAAAGCGGCCTGCTGAAAGTGCGCCGCGAGGCCGATGGCCGGCTGGTGCTCGACTTTCCGAGCCGCCCGCCGCGCGCCCTACCCCCCGCCGAGCACCCCGAAGTGCTGACGCGCTCCCTGGGCCCCGGCGCGGCCACGCCACTAGCCGTGCTGGCCGCGCGCGATTTGGTGGTCGAATTTGCCCACGCCGACGAGGTGCTGGCCCTGCGCCCCGACTTCGCGGCGCTCGAAGGGCTGGGCTACATTGGCCTGATTGCCACGGCGCCGGGTAGCGGCGAGGTCGATTTCGTATCGCGCTTTTTCGCGCCCGAGGTGGGCGTGCCCGAAGACCCGGTGACCGGCTCGGCGCACAGCACGCTCATCCCGTTCTGGGCCGAAAAGCTGGGCAAAACCGAGCTGTTTGCCCGCCAGGAATCGGCGCGGGGCGGCGAGCTGTGGTGCCGCCTGCGCGGCGACCGCGTGGATATCGGCGGCTACGCGGTCACGTTTTTGCGCGGCGACGTGCAGCTGTGAGAGAGTAATGGAATGGGTAATTGTATGGTCCCGGCAAGTAATGGAGTAATTTTGGATTCCGCCTTTCGTACAAATTTATGGAACACGTACTTCATGGCAGCGCCCGCACGACGCCCGCCGTGCGCCGCGCCATCCAAGCCAGTTCGG
>JAABUK010003709.1_pt1 | contig 25531 bp, 31 predicted proteins | sample 5559141 | NCBI WGS metagenome assembly JAABUK01 (sample SAMN10711869, study PRJNA513367) | rock metagenome | isolation source: Antarctica rocks | place: Antarctica: Victoria Land, Pudding Butte nord | collected 2016-01-03 | reverse complement strand
CTAGGAGTGAGCTGCAAGGTATGACACCTGAAGATTGACTTGACTTACATGTTAGCAGCCAACCAATAGCGCCGGGTTGCTGCATGGCTGCCCAGAAGACAGCCAGCGCCATGAGCTTGCTGGAGTGCAAGATGAACAGCCGCTTGAGTAGAGGAGCCAGGCCCTCTTGTGCTGACAGGTCTGTTGCTCCTGTGCTGCGGTTCTCATGAGCCTGCATGCATGCAGGAAATTCGCATGTCATAGATGGTGTTGTGATTAGACATGGGCTTGCTGAAACACAGCATGAGCAGCCGCTTGAGCAAGGGAGTCAGGCCGTACCATGTATGCCATGCACGTTTGCTGCATGCCTGCAGGCTCATGAGAACAGCAGCACAAGAGCAACAAGCCTGTCAGCTCAAGAGGGCCTGCTGCTCTTGTGCTGGTGTCCTCATGAGCCTGCAGGCATGCAGCAACCATACATGGCATGGATGGTGTTGTGATTAGACATAGGCTTGCGGAAATGCAACATGAGCAGCCGCTTGAGCATTGGAGCGAGGTATTCTTGTGCTGACGGCTCCCAGGTCAACAAGGTGAGCGGACAGACAGGTTTGTGTGAGAGAAACTACACGGGCATCGTTGGTGTCATGACAGGCCATGGGCATGCTGCAGACTGCAGACTAGACAAGCCCTTCCTGTGCTGACAGCTCGCTGCTTACAGTCCTGCTATGTTGATTGTTGCTCTACAGGCAAGAGCCAAAACCATGCACATGCTATGTCACATGATTGCCAGCATTCACCATGCGCGCATTTACACCAGCTGCATACAGAAAGCACCAACAAGACTGTCGGGAGTGGCACACACGAGGTGAAAGCACCAGCTCATTGTGAGCAAATATTATGGTACGGCAGCAGCAGAGCAGTCCAGTACAGCAGGACTTGGCAGCAACTTGGCAGCAAAACTTGGTAGCAATACTTGGCAGTAAAAACAGCAATCACCTGTGCAGTGCCGACGGCAAAGCCAAAGCGGAAGAGGTGAAGAGCCCCCAGGGTCAGCACAGATCTCAGCAGGCGTACCCCAAGTCGACCCCCCCTCACATCCGGGCTGATCCTCACGACATCCTGCTTGCCACAGCCAGGAGTCAACGTCAACCATGGCTTTTGATGACGTGCAACACAAGGACTGTGCTCTGCTACATGCATCCAAAGTTGTGTGCATGCTTGTAAGCAGCACATCTGCATCTGCAAAGGATATGTTTGTGCTAGAACAGGCAACACTTAGTGGGGACACATGCACCTGCTAGCCTGGGCAGCCCAGTATAATACTGGGCTTTTCATTAAAGTGACGCCAAAAGGCATAGGTTTTTCTTTTTTTCATGCATCTGCTAGGCCCATGTCAGTGCAATGGGCCTGTAGACAGTGCCTCTGATGAGTAGACAGTGCCTCTGATGAGTAGACAATGCCTCCGACGAGTAGACAATGCCTCCGACGAGTAGACAGTGCCTGTGATGAGTAGACAACGCCTCTGATGAGTAGACAATGCAGACAATGCCTGTGATGAGTAGACAATGCCTCTGATGAGTAGACAGCGCCTCTGATGAGTAGACAATGTCCCTGATGAGTAGACAGTGCCTCTGATGAGTAGACAATGCATCTGATGAGTAGACAACGCATCTGGTGAGTAGACAATGCATCTGATGAGTAGACAGACTAGCTGGGGGTTTACCCTGATGAAGTCAACAACACCAGGAGGTATGTGCAGGACTGATGCTGCATCTGTGGCGGCTAGGGTGTACTGCAGCAGGCAGTCTAGGGCTGCGTAGATGGCCAGAAGGGCCAGGGGCAGCCAGCGCAGAGGGCTACTGCCCTTCATGCTGCCTGCTGTCACTTCACCTGCAAGTTTGCCTCCAGACATGAGCAGGCTATCACCCCAAACAGGTTAGCAACAGATGAGCCGCAGATTAGCAACAGGTTAGCAACAGCCTAGCAACTGGCTACTACAAGACCACGACCTAGCTTCCCACAGGCTGGAATGCAATGAGAAGCAGACTTCTGGAGACACCATGGCTAACTCACTCCATGAGCTCACTCAAGACTCAAACCCCTGTCTGCAGACTGCTGACATTGCTGACATGCACATGAGCACCAGTGTGGAGTGTCGTGTATGCAGCCACAAATTTTGCCGTGGCTGTTGCATCCGTGATTGGCTCTAAGTTAGTCTAGAAGCCCGACACTCCCTTGTTGCTGCCATTGCTGGAGAAGCAGCATCCAACTGCCTGCATGCAGAGACTTGGCATGCCTTTGTTTGCTGTGTCCACAAAGTACTCCAAAGTATTTTATGGACACAGCCAACAGAGGCATGCCAAGACTCTGCATGCAGTCGGTGGAACGCCGCTTCTTTGACAACAGCAACAGCAGCGACAAGGGAATACAAAGCTTCTACTCTAAGCCCATCACAGCAGACTTTCTGGCTGCATACACGAGACTGCACACCTGCATTGGTGTCTGTGCGCTTGTGCATGTCAGGAGAGTGACCGTCACATTGTCTGTAGGTTTGAGTGTCTGGACAGACAGCAGTCACTGTACGAATGCATGTTGCAAACCTGCGGCCTCAGCTGCAATGCTCTTCAGGATCTAGTGAGAACACGTGAGCATGAGAATTGTGCTGCATGAAGAAATGGCCAGCCAGTGGGCAAGCATCCCCCAGCAGCTGATGACAACAACAGCCTGCTAGGGTATGTATATGGGCAGAGCAGTTAGAGTATGCACATGAACATAGCATTCAAGGTATGCACATGGGCGGAGCAGTTGGGGTGTGCACATTGGCAGAGCATTGATTTGTGTTGCAGGGGCTGTTCAAAGAAATGCCATTCTAAATGAGAGCGCTTGCTCATTCAGATGAGTCTTGATCAGCTGACTTGACTGAACGGCACTCCTGAATGGCTCACCTGAAGAAGAACAAGCCTGGCTCACCTGAAGAAGAGGACTGATGATTCTCATCAAGTTCAACACCTCCTTCTTGTAATTGATTCCAGCGCCCCCTGATGGGGGGGTACGTGAAGACCCCAATCAGCAGGACTAAGTAGCCCAACCCCAGCAGGCCCACCTCACACCCCCACAACACCAAGATGTAACTCTGCAGACAAGCAACGAGGCTTAGTGCTTCCACTCCAGATTGAATGTATTTCAAATTGAAATGGCGAGGCAGAATGTGCCGATTGGATGCATGTTTGGAAAATGTTAGAAGCATTCTGCATGTGATCAGACTTGAGCTTGATTTACACACATGTCATTAGATGCTGGGTGCCATCTGTTGCTGGCAGGTCTCTGAGCAGGAGCAGTGGCAGCTTGGCAGACAGCATGTCATGTGGAAATGCAAACTGTTTGCATATAGCTACAGCGCGGACATAGGGCGCTTTTGTTAATCATTTACAGTGGCAGGTTAGCAGACAGCATGTCATGTGGAGATGAAAATTGTTTGAATGCAGCTACAGCTACAGCATGGACAAGAGGCGCGTCTGTTTGTTACTCAGAGAACCATCATCCCTGCAGCAGAGGTGCAGGTGATATGTGCCTTTGAAGAAGCAGAAACTTTTGCAGAAGCAGTTTTACAGAACAGATTGCTGCTTATAAAAGCAGCAATGAGACTGCGCATTTGCTTGGACCCTGCCCTACACAAATAAGACTTGGCTGCAATACTCCACAAATCGCCCCTGTGAGGCAGAAGATGGTAAGGCAGGAAGCAACCCACCACCAGAACGACTGTCAAGGCTCCAAAAGAGACAGCAGCCCTGCCGAAGAAGAGGACTGAAGCCGGGTGGGCTGTGGGTGTTGCCAGTATTGGCACATGGTGCTGCTCCTGTTGTGCCTCTAGCCAACTGCCCAGGTTGGCATGCACTGTGGGCTGCATTCATCACCCCATTTGTACCCCATGCTCATTCACCAGACTCATTGAGTGCGTTCTTTCACCATCAGACTCGTTGAGTATGCTTACTCACCAGACCCATTGAGTATGCTCACTGACCAGACTCATTGAGTATGCTCATTCATTGCATTCATTCACCATGCTCACTTGACAACGTCACTCACCACACTCATTTGCTTTGCTAATTCATGACACACAGGCGCAATGCAAGTTGCTTTCCTGACTGGTAGACACATGCAGCTGTTGGAGCTTCACTTCAACATGTGACATCTCGCTTTTGCCAAACATGCAACTTACACTGGCAAATTTGCAGCTTATGAACATTGGCAATTTGTCAGCAGCTGATGCAATCACTGCCTCAGAGCCACATTCCAATGCATACCCAATGCGCAGCACCCACACAGCCTGACCCATGTGACATCACTAGTCACACGTGACGTACAAACAGTCGAATGACAAGCGAATGCTTCACAGGAGCATGAGCAGGCAAATGGCCGATCAGCAGCAACAGGCCTCACATCAAAGTCAGCCAGCATGTGCTTGCAACACAAACCTCAAGGAAATCAGTAGCAGACCATTGCATCCTTGCTAGTGAACATGTGATGATGTGTATCCATTGGTAGCAGTGATGTCTACTCCACCAGTAGCCAGCATGTCTACTCCATCAGTAGCATATCAGCGTTCTTATGTGTGAACATGCGTCTGAGATCTAGTTTGCCCCAGAGAACTCACCAGCAGCAGTACGAGCAGGACTGGCAGCATGCCTTTCACAACTACAACATCAACAGCCAGCATGTCTACTCCATCAGTAGCATATCAGCATTCTTATGTGTAGACATGCATCTGAGATGCAGTTTGACTTAGAGAACTCACCATCAGCAGTACAAGAAGGACTGGCAGCATGCATTTCACAATGCTGGGGTGCCACACCCCCAGGGCCTCCAGAACCCCTTGGGCGAGTGAGGGGTGCAGGAGGCTGGGAAGGCCTGGGAGCCATGTGAGCACTGCCAGGTACATCACCACCAGATGACCTGATGCAAAGATTCTCAACACCCAATGCTGCAACACCATATTAGTGACTCAGTACTTACATGATTTTGGGTCAATTGGGGTCATGTTGGGGTCGGTTGGGGTTCATGCAAGCAGGGAAGAAAGACGGCATCCTGAAAGGCCTTGCCGGCAAACAGAAGGAAAGCCTTTTGCTTAAAGCCTGCTCCACCCTTTCTCCGAATCATCTGTCTGCAGCAACAAGATGCATAAACCTTGTGCTTAACGTCAATGTTAGTGAGTATTGCTATAGCGCATGAGGCTTTGGTCAAACACAATGCATGGTGTTGCAAAGAAGTATGAGATTGTCAATGTCTAGGCAACAGAGCACATTCAAGGTACCCTTGCAAACTAAAGGCACCGCACTTCTTGACAGCATAGGAACATGTGCACAATCAGTTGTGCACATTCTTGCAACATATGCCCATGCTTAGGTGCCCAGCATGCTTGCCAGGCAGACTCTGGCCATGTGCTTTGAGTATATGCCCATGATGAGCGTACAACAAGACTGTGGTGTTCTCAATGTATTGGCTGTATGTCTGGTAGAGACAGCTGCATGTAAACTGCAAACATGCTTCACACTTGCATTGATCATTGCAGGCTCAGCATGGAAGGCAACCTGAGTAATGGCACTGCAGACAGAGTGATGACAGGGTGGCAACTACAAAGTCTATGTTGTCCTTCCAAAGCTTTGCAAAGTCAAGACACAGATTTGCTTCAGGTACAGAAGTCAAAGCGGTACATGATGCAAAACCGCAATTGCTGATTGTGGTTGAAGCACCAACCTGTTGGTGGCTGCCATGGCTGCCTTTATTGGCACTGATGCTGGTGTGGGACGCAGAAGCGTGGCAACACTATTCATTGCACAGCCTTGCAGCTGCGGGCAAGCTAGTACAGATATGATAGCTGTTTTCCGAAAAGACTGCTAGCTAGCTACTGAGGAGCAGGGGTGCACATCTTCAGCCAATCAACTAGGTTGTGCTGACTTTTTTCTGAATGGTATGAACCTGGAGACCATTTTCCAACACTGCACATGTCAGCAAAGCTCAGTGAATTGTCAGAAATAATGTGTACGTATGAAAGTGTGGCTACAGAATATGTCAGCAGGCATGTAAGGGCTTCATGTGCATGTCAGAAGTATCGTATTACAACAGTTATTGGCTGAGTGCTGACATACTGCAAGGTGTAGGCTGCAAAGCATTTTGAGGCTCATACTGATTAAAGCGCTGCCGGCCCAGAGCTCAGGCACAAATCATGTAGGTCCGTCGCAGGACGAAGCAGTGTTTGTACCTATATTAGCAGAGTGCTGACCATTGGATGGTCTGTATGAGTGTCTCAAACACTGTGCACACACGTCTGAAGCTGTGAGTGATCCAGCCTTGCAGCTGGTCCCAACACAGAAGGCAGGTTGCGGCATACTTTTGTAGCATCAAGCTAAGGACCAGTATCATGCTTGCTCTGAGACATTACGGAAAGGCACATGTCAGCGTTCACCCTGGCAAGCATGGCGCGATATGACTTATGGTGGATCTGACTTTTGGCACCAACGGGCCACGGTTGCAGGCAGCTGAGGTGCAAGACACAAGGCCAAGCTCATTTTCGTGTGATGGCATAATCAAAGCAGCAGGTGATTTTCTGTAGAGCCCGGTGAGCCCACAGTGGTGCTTTGACATAAGCTCCGTCTATACGCTAGAGCTCCTGCACTCGCGCCTCATCTACAACCCACTGCTCATGTAGCAGGAACTGCCCAGACATCAAGCCACAGCCACAAAACAAGCCTGGCTATAAGCGGACTTGCACATAAGCATTTACTAGTAGCTAGGTAGTGCTGAATATTGCCATCTTTGCCAGCATTCCACTGAACAAGCATTTGCTGCCATCCATGAAGCTGTGCACACATGTGTTGCCTTCTGCTTACTGCTATGTGAAGCATGCAGTGAGCAGCAAGACATCAAAATCTGCAGGTGTGCACTGCAAGAGCTGTACAGCTGTAGTCTACTGTGCCACATTTGAATTACCACATGCTCTGTGTCTTCTTTATGTAGAGCAACTGTGTATCGGCAAGCATCCAGCGATGTTATTGCAGTCTGCACTGCAAATTCAAGCAGCCAAAAAGATGACACCGTGGTACCAGTCACCACGGTACTCACACCTGGGATCTGTCTAAGCGCAAGACCTGATGACAGCTTCTACAGTCATCTTGGAATGGATTGATGTAGCAACCGTCAGTAAAAGCAAGCTCCTCTCAGAAATGTGATTTGCTATGCCTGATGCTCAATGCTCAGTACTGACTAAGTCCAATGCAGATCTGCAAGGCATCTACATGTATAGTGGTCAAGAGCAGATGGCTTGTAGGCATGTATGATTTCACTGAAGTTTTGAGGTAATTCACATGTTTCTCACATCATTGACCCAAATTTTCATTCTCAGCTGCAGCCTGGCTTAGTCGATGCAGCCTTGAATTCAATGAAGGGGCAGAGTCCTGACCTTGGCTCAGCTACATATGTGCACAGAACAGCTATAATTTTGTCGTTTTATTTTGCATCATAGTATTCTTACCCCATGTTTATGCTCATTGTACCTTATTGCGTAGTGTTTGCTGCTGCATAGGTTTGTTATTAGATTTGATTGATTGGTTGTTGGTCCTTAGCAGGCCTTTGCAGAGGCCTGGGATGACTGTTCCACAATGAGACAACGCATGCGCAATGCTACGTATGACCCCCCCGGTCGCCGGTCACAACCTATAGGGTGCTACGCAACAGAACTCAGTCATCGCTGATATCTAGAAACACCTTTTGACTTTATGATGCTGTCAAAAGGCAGTCAACTGACACAAAGTAATGTTAATGTGCAGATAGCTTCACCTCTCTAGGAGGTATTGCATGTGGGTTGCTGCTTTATGCACTCAGCCATAGGAGGAAGAGTAAACAAAGCATCAACACAAATGCAGGTGACATTGCAGAGTGGCATGCAAAATTCACGAAACCCATAGTTAGGTTAGGTACATATGAGGGTTAAACGGACGATTCCAGGCATCGAAGTATGGGAGCGACAAGCTGAGCGACAAGGCTTTCATGACTGACTCGCTCGGCGCACGCGGCAAATCCTTCAGGCACCCAGCAGATCTGCACTGACGCTGCCATCGCGGTCGGTAAGTCACCTTGAGCCATGCTCACAACGTGCCACATTTCGCGTGAAGGAAGGAGCTGATTTGAACGGCAATCACTAGACTTCGGCCAGCAGCGGTGAATCGGGCCGCTCAGGGGATGGGTACAGTTTGATGAGATGCATCTGTACAAGTCCAGAAACGTTGCTCCCAAGGAAAACTTGCAACGTCAAGCACCGTCTGTTTAGCCATCATGGTGTAGTCTCCTCCTGCTCTAGTCACTAGCTGCCAGCTCAAGCCACGCTGTTGTATGCTCTCGAAGGCACCGTTCCAAATGAGGGTTGATATGCTTTTAGTCTTGGTGTACATGCAGGTGCTCAAGGTCACATACACCTGTGTGGAGCCAAAGTCCTCTGTCTCAAAGCTGTTGTCTGGAATGCCAGCTCATGCAAGCATGCCGTGAGGTGTGCACATGTCAACAAGGTGTTAGCTGTTGCTGGCCATGGTTGTGTCACCATCCATACTATTAATCGCAGAGTGTCGGTACGTTTGTTCACACTAATGTCGAACCTCAACAGCCACATGCATACCACTAGCAAATCAACAGAACACATGTGCATCACAGCGTGATCTGCAAGGCCGCCGGGCAGGAGCATTCAATGTATGTGACAGTGGGGTAGGTCAAGTTGAATTCTGAACCTATGCACTTGTGTTCAGCAGATCTGAGTATTCAGTGGTGCCTCCTTGCTACAGGGCTTTGACTACAGATTTCAGGGGCTTGCTCAAATGCATGCAGGGCTTTCAAAAAGCCTATGCTTGAAAACCCAAAGTGTAGGAATGCTGGATGCTTTTGCTAAAACGTTTCCTTGATAGATTGGATCTTAGATACACGTCACCAATTGGAAGGATACACTGAATTACAGAGCCCTCTGGCGGTAAAATGCCTGGATCATAGGTGTTGTGGTAGACACAGTATGAAGTCATGCAAGGCTGTGTTAGGCTGCGCAATGAGTTGAAATATATTGAAATGGATCTCGGAGACTATTGTTACAGTCAAATAGAAACCGCTGATTTCAGTAGCTGCTGAAAAGCCATCGTGGTGTCTGCTGCTGACTATAAGATCAAGGCTGACAGTCCAGATGGCCGGCCACGTGCGCAAGCACAACGCGCTTAGAGCTGAGGAGAAATTGGAGGTTGTGTCAGTGGTGTACCTACATCAGCAGAGTAAAAGGTCCTCAGAATGTGTGTCGAAGCTCTTTTGAAGAGTGCAATCAGATACAGGCAGTTACTTGTCCGCAGAGCATGGCACAAAGACAAGCAGGCTTGTGACTGGCGCGCTGAAGCTGCTCTTAAAGGCTATCTGCTTGTGCTTGAGTCCTGAGTCTGTGTGAAAAGTGGAAGAGCCGCATGTATCTTGACAAGCACAAAAAGGTCGCATCAATGAGGCAAACTCCATATCGCCTGGGGCAATAGTGGCATGTCCCAAAAGCATTAGCTAACTATAATCACCTGTGCACATAAATGCATTGCAACACACGGCCTGGTCCCATGTGCATGTGACCAGGCTCAAGTATCAAAGACAACCAAGGTAGCATGACCAACATCACGCATGACATGGTGTGAAATGTATATTTATATAGGTGTAATACTATATAGGCCCTATTAGGCTATGTATGCAGCGCAAGCTGTGCATATCAGCACACAACATACAGACACGTGCAGATTGAACAGCTGGAACAAAGCAAGAAGAGATATGGACAGGCATACAACACCAGCTAATTGCTGGGTGATGATGCCCCCACCTTAGTCTTGTAAGCTTGGCAAAGTCTGAAGAGGTTTTGAAATGACAGAGCTTTTTGCTGTCTGACTGACTGTTTGTGCTAACACCACATGACATTGCAACAGACCAATGGCATGCAAGCCCAAGAACTTCTTGCTTGGGACCAACCTGCCTTCATGTTTGGGGCCAGCTGATCCCAGTATGAGGCGCTTTCCAATTTTGTCCTACCTCTTGAAAACCTGATTCCCTCCTTGCTGTGTGGGAAGGGGGGGGGGGGGGGGGGTGGACCAAGCAAATGATGCTGACTGTCCTCATTACCACCTACAACAGGCCTGCAAGCAGCAATGATGAGCTGGCAAATATCTCTCTGTGACAAAAAATGTTATACATTTAATTTGTCAGGGACGCACTGTTGTCAGCACCCAGCCTGGCTGCCACATCCGTTGACAAAGCACACTCAGAATTGAATCTTATCAGAGGGAAGTACACATGTACAATTGTGCGGGCACAAAATGCTTTGGACTAAACGAAGCCAGCTTACCACTATCAAGTGGAAGCAAAACAAGGAAGCTAGCAAACCAGTGCACAACCCCAGACAGATACATGCAAGCATTCAGGGACGGTTTAAGCGTGACAGCTGAGAGACTTAAAATTCAGTCCAAACATGACATGCTACTTTAGCATGTACGCAGAGGATGCACTGTTTGGAGCCAACTTTGATGCGTACGTCGTGAAGTGGACACGTGCATCACAAGTGAACCCTGAATATGAGGCTGTAGCCATGGAAAAGGCCATGAGATAGGCAATTCTAAGTGCAGAGGCAGCTACAGAACCAGTGCTCACTACCTTTGTACTGCCATGGTGGGATGACAAAGGCAGCTCCTGTGCAAGGTGGCTATCACACCAGACAGTGCAAGCAATTGCAACAATTGACAGAAGCAAGTTCAGGCTCAATGCCCCAAGACACTGGGCTGATGAACAAGACCAGTGGTACACCCCAAAGCGGAATGTCCATTTCCTGATTGTTGCAAATGAAGCTGGACTGCAGCACTATGTGGAACAAGACAAACTGAACAAAGGATTTGCCTGTGCATCTCAGCTTGGGAACCCACCGCAAAGGCCAAAACAGCTGAAGATGACCATACAGCAAACAGTACCACCGTCAGGACTGTACCCGCCCAAGCAATACTCAAAGGCCACAAACACTACAGCCACAGCATGGTCACCTGAAGAGCAGCCAACAAGTGAAGAGTTCAGCAAGACATTTTTGAAAAGTGAACTCAAATTGAAAAGTGATCTCGCCCAGACGAGATCATACACACGAACGGAAGCAGAAAGGAAATGTGCCAGCGACAATCCCTCACATAGGTCTTGTCACTGGCTCAGGAGTATGTAGAGAACACAAGCATGCACACCTGAGTCTCAAGGTGCATCCATATGAGCAGGGCATGCTCATGACCATCAACAGGGCCGAACTGGTAGCGCTTCTGATTGCAGTAAGGCACTGCAAACCGGGAGTGAAGGAGAGCATAGCAACAGACTCGAAGTGCTCGATGCAGAAGATTGGCATGCACCTAAGGTCACCGTCATCGACGGTCGACGATTGCCACAGACCGCTGCTCGAAGCGATTGGGCACGATATCATGCAACGAGCACAAGCAGGGGATGAGACTCAAAGTCAAGTCGCATATAGGCATACACGGCAATGAGATGGCTGATCAGCTTGCAAATGAAGCAGCAGATGAATTCGAATGCTGCATGATCATGAGCAGGCACTTTGACTATGACCTGTAATGACTACACACAACCATTCACTGTAACCCCACTGTACACTGTACAAGTTCTGGTGGCAACCGACCATTCAAGTCCAGACAGCAGGAGAACCAGCAGAGACCAAAGCATGCATAAGAAATTTGGATGACTCTTTGAAAACAGCTTTGCGTGATAGCACAAATTTGTAGGGGCACTAGGGTGCATAGTAGCACTAGGGAGCATACTAGGGGCATACCACTACAAATACGTATTGCGCATACCAGGGGCATACCAGTACACCACGGGACCCCAGGAGCATATTAGGGGCATACTAGTGGCGCCCTACTAGGGGACACCAGGGTAGGGGTATTTGTAGTGGCACAAATTTGTATATTTGTAGTGGTATTTGTAGTTTAACCTAGGCCATTCAAAGCAAGACTCACTGTACTTTCAGCTACAGGACAAGGTGCAGCCATTCAGAGTCAAGCCACACAGTGATGCGCTGTGGACCATGCCATCAATCCCAGAATCACACAAGAAAAACATCTTCAAGTACACGACAGGTCAAATCTGGCATAAGAATAAACCATAGCCTTCAATACGCAAATGCCATACATGCCTGGGCAGCCAATAGCCAGAGACACACGCGTACACTGCCCGCTCTGCAGAGGGAATGATTCTCACACTATGGGAATGAAGGTCACCCTGAAGCACCCTTAAAGATGCTTAAGTGCCATGGGTCTGATCTTACCTTATCAGGACCATTTCAGCCATGCCTGAAAAATTGCTTTCAGGGCACCCTGATTCAGTCTGAAATCCTTACATCAGATATGTCTGAAATAGTCTGAACTAGCACTCTGAACTTTGCTTATGTACCTTAACACCGTCCTGACTACCTGAAAACTGTCCTGACAACTAAATCCAAGCAGGCAAAAGCATACACACTGCCAAATGAACCCTCAAGCATTCCTGACACATACCTCACTAACATAACATCATAGATGGCAGACTGTAATAGACGCCACTGCTGTGCCAGTTCCACCTTCAATCTCTGCCACTTCCACTGTATACAACTCACTGTTCATCCCCATCAGCATCGCTACTAGCAGTATTGCCGATCTCAGCCTGCACAAGAAAACAGTATAATTCAGGCATCTGTACATATTGTGACAAGTATGGGTGTCTGTCAACACAATTAGCCAACTCAGTACTTGTTGTTTGCTCAGACCTTTGCTGCACGCTCAGCTATGACAGGTGAAATTTGCAGCAGATGCGACGCGATAGACTGCATGGAGATGTGCTCTTGGACACATGCTGTTACAAGGAATATTAAGGTACAAGCAGACACATCTGCACTGTCATGATGTTCAACTCACTGCAGTGCTTGATGCATTTACCTCCTATTCATAATCTGCTGCAGCGGCCAGCACGCCCACATCATCCCTCTGATTTACCAGGCATTCTGGTGCACTTGTTGTTCTGCTTTTGCTGCTTGGACGGCTGCACCTCCCACTCAGTCTCTGGGACTGCCACTTTGAAGTTGCTTTGTCTGCTGGCGTCTGCTTGGTGCCGACTGCTGCTAGCTGATTCTTGCCCTGTCTGCATTTACGCTGCTGCTTGGCAAGTGCATTTGGCAGGGATGGCTCATGCTGCTTCAGCTGGCTTTTGTTATGGCTTGTCAAAGTCGGCTGTCGCAATTTTGCCAATAGCTGCAGATTAAACAAGACATGACAACACTTATGTCAGTTGATCAGAGTTTATGTACAAAGTTGCATATGCATCTTGCAGGCCTGCACACATACACACACAGAAACGGAGACAAAGACACAGAAACAGATAAATCCAGACAGACAGACATGCTCGCACAGGCACACCTATGTACACAGACACCCTGTTGGACAGACAGACGTAGACACACATGCACAGACACAGACACACACACACTGCAATGGGCCACTGCCTCGGATGCAACATCGTCCACTACAAATATCTAGCTGTGCATTCATTGGCTTGACCTGACTGCAGATTGATCCAGCAAAGCTGATGCTTGAAAACAACCACAAGACAAACCTGTGCAAGCTCCTACGTGTATACAGGACTGATGTGATGGCTAACTTAAGACAATACAGCAAGCTATGTCTGGAGCACTCCCCTATTGCCATTCTGACAGGTTGTGAGAGCTTGCATGTACCTCTGAGTGTTGACCCTTGGTCAACATAAGAACAGGGGAACAGCCAGCCTTTTCTGTTCCATTGCCGCTTGGTCTGACAGCTTGGTCTGACTTGGTTTTGGCGTAGGCGCCAGCCTATGCAGACAGACAATTGACATTGCGTTCTGTGTTGTTGACAGGCACAAGTGACATGACAAGGTCCAGCACACTGCCACCTGATTGAGCACCAACACCCGTGCACAAAACCACTCATGATGTATACATCTGTACACTACATATAGCTAATGAAAGTAAGGAATCCAGATTGGTCATAGAGACACACTGAAACTGGCAGCACAAAGTCAGCACTGCATGGACTGCTTGATGAGGCAAGCAACTGTGGATGCAACAACAGTGACAAGCAGCAGCTCAAGGAATGGCTGCACAACAAGAGGAGCACAGTACACAAAGTTGTCTGAGCTGTAGCTGAGACCCTTTGCAACAGTGGTTTGCGTTGCTGACATGTTACTGATGAAAGCTCTCAGCCCTGCAGATTGTGCACCAAACAATGCAAAAAAATGTAACTATACGCCTTTGTGTGTCGACAGTGCTCCCCTTTGTGCATTCACTAGGTTGCCAACCTGAGCTGTCATCAACAAGCTTAACACATGGTTGCAGCATACCTGAAGTTCTTGGCAGTGCAAACTCAGCACTCGGCATCTTGTTCAGCTGAAGCAAACAAAATTGCAAACAATGCACCAGCCCTCATCAAAATGGCAGCTTTGATATGCTGCTTAGTGGCAACAGTTTCTCTGCTGATCTCGTGAGTCACTGCATTCCAAACATCTTTTTGCCATATGTGATGTCCATCAGGACACTGTTGGAAGCTGACGCACAAAATGCCAGTAGCCGCAACATGGAGGATCCACCTGAATTTGAGTAAACACTGTATCAGCTTCAGAGGAAAGCACTGCAGGTCAGCCACAAATGAGGTACATAACCAACACCGGGCTACAGCAAGCCACGCATGTTCAAGACAGAAAGACAATTTTGCTGGAAGGTGGCAGACACAGTTCAGTCAGGGAAAGAGCTTATATATGCGGATGATAAGGAAATGTTCCGAAGTCTGATGCGCCTGTGCAACAAGAAGCTAACAAGACTACAGCACAGAAATTTGAGCTGTCAAGTTTCTGCGCCTGCTTGTGCAGACTTACTTGTAGAGATCATAGAGACAGCAAGTAAAAGCTGAAGAAGACCACCACCCCGATGTGCTTCCATCAGGCACACTCGCGCGACACTCGCGTTTCAACTGGCAGGCACAGGAACTTGAATTGCCTTGGCTGGAGGAGCAGAAAATACTCTGTACAAAGCCAAGTCTGCCAGAAGCAACCCTCTGCCGGCTGTCATTCAACAGCTTTGCCTCACGAGTCGTCTGTACTTCCTCTCTACGCTCGCACGTCGGCCATTTGTACAAAGGAAATTTGAAATTGCCATGTGATCTGAAGACGGTGCTTGCCTGTGTACGTATCCTTGGACATTCTGCGGCACGCAATCTGCGCGCACGCAGGAAGCGTGCATCATGACATAGACGGGCGTAAAGGAGAGTTAGACGCGCGACCTACACAACATGTCGAGTTGGCTTTAGCAAAAAATGGCGCGGGAACGTTGGCGTTAGCAAAAAAAGGTTTCGCGTGTTTAAGGAACCCTAATGACCAACTTGTAACTGTGACTTTCTGCCTTGACATCTGCGCGACCTGACGGGGCCATGGCCGTTGTCCTGCTCGCTTGTGAAGTACCGGAGTCTCGCCGCAGCTTGCACCACTTGAGGGCTTTATGCTGTTGTAAAATTGGTGCTGCACGCAGCTGAACTGCGATCACGTCTGAAGGCTTGTTTGTTGCGCCCATAGCTGTACCTCCTGGGTCAGCTCCTTGTTCCGGGACAGACAAGAGCATCGGTAGTGCACACCCTCTTGTCCCACCACCCAGCTTCGTGCCAACTGATGCTGACTCTGGGGTTGGATGGGTATGGGATCATCTGAAGCACACTGGTGTTGTTCACCAAGTACGCAGCCTGAGCACGCACTTAAAACTTTCACTCATTTTGCATGACATAGAAAGACGTTTGCAGGCCATGAGCACAAGCATTTTCTCAATCGCTTGCTGACCCTTCTGGAGTAGGCGGTTCATGATAGTTGCACCCCTTCCAATGTAAGAATACATCTATCACACGCTGCTCTGTCATAATCAGCATGTGCTGCAATTCATGTTGATGGGCAGCTGCTGCAGCAATAATATCTATTTTGCTTGCAGTGAAGAGTGTCTGAGCCAGGGCACCGTCATGCCATCCGTCTGTCAGTCAAGACTGTCAGAGGTTCACACAGCACGGCACTAAGACAGGAAAGACCCTGAGCAAGATGATGGCTTTGGTCTTGAAGCTTCCTGTTCTTTTGTATTGCTGGCGCTAATGGTCTGCACCTATCCATTACAGAGTGCATCTGCTTCAGGTATATATGACGTTTTCTGCAGCAATCTGATTGTTTCCTTTGCTGCATGCACTGCAAGGCCTGCATGATTCCTGCCAATTCTGAAGTCGTGCATGACTGCAAATGACATGGCCAGTCCCTGAACTGCACACATGAAATTCCCAGGTCAAAGTTGGATCAGCAGGATACACAAACCGAGTTGTCAATTCCAGCATGTTTTGGTCTTGTTGTGTGATCACATATGCTACCCAGCAGTGCCTGACAAACGAGTAAAGTCACATGCTGAGTCAGCTCTGCAGTGGCTAGAGAGTGCCATGTGAAGCATGTGCTAGAACATACACATTTCCATAGTCATGACTTTTCCATTGCCAACACATGTGGTTGTGCATGCTTTAGGCTTGCTGCTTGCGTGCTTGCTGATGGTGGACTTGCTCCTCACTGGCAGGCTGCTGGTAGGCATGGGCAAGAAGCTGGAGCCTGTATAGCTTTGCTCTTGAACTGTGACGTGCCAGTGTGGCAATGAGCTGATGTGGTCAATTGTGTACAACAACAGCAAAGCCAGGTGGGGTCCTGTTGTCTTCCCGATTTATGTTTAGCAGCATGATGGCTACTAAGCAGTGTGAACACAGTGTAGGTCTGCCTCACAAGGCAAGCTGGCATGCACACATTGCAGTCATTGTTTGGTGATGCCAGCTGGCAATTGTTCTTTGGAAGCAGTCATATGATGCACTTGTGTCAGCACAGCCTCATAAGAACACAAATGTGTTGATGCCTGTATCCTAATTCAGTCAATATGCACCACACACATTGTGCATGCTCTCACTGCAGGGTGTCCTTCTATGCACAGCTGCACTTGTCAGCCGGACACAGAGAGCATGTTCACTCCAGTAGTTCTTGCAGGTCATCAGAAAAGTATTGCAAGCTGCTATTCTGAAGCCAATGCGCAAATACCAGGCTGTAGCTTGGCGTGACTTAAGGGTTGTTAAGAGATTTCAGATTATATCAGAACAGTCTCTTTCAGGGTGTTAAGGTACAATTTGCAATGCTGAACCAGTCTGAAAGAAATGAGGGTTTTTCAGGTGATGTCAGACAAAGCTGATGACGTCTTAAAGTTTTTCAGATTGTTTCAGCTAATGTCAGGCAACGCTGAATGAGCCTCAAGGAATTTCAGGGTCTTAAGGGTGTGCTCAAATAAAGTCAGGCGCTTTGAGGGTGTTAAGGTCATGCTGATCGTACTTAAGGGTGACCTTCGTTCTCCTAGTGTCAGGGCGGCATCTTTGGGAGCTGCATGCACCCAGACATGAGTAAACAATATAGCTAGACATGATCAAGCTATGAGAACAGTCATCCAAGCCTTCACTAAAGGGCAGTGAGGCAGTCAGTATCTGATTGCAGATGTTGGAAAGATTGAGGGACTCAAAGACATTGGCGTGCACAGTGAGAGAGTTCCAGCCTTGGTGCTCCCAGACAGATGTATACAAGCAAGGGGCTTGGAGCCTATGGTCGAGAGGGGGTTGTTGCAGGGGGGAGCAGCAGATATACAGAGCAAGATGAGGCTGGACATGATGATCGTGGAAATGACAACAGCAGAACAATAGCAATACTTACATCACAATGACAACTCTGGATCCAGATTGACACCCTTGACACCAGTGATGCCTAATGGAAATCCAAGGAGCATAGAGATTATGGAAGGAGGAGACTGCTCTGATACAAGATATGAGGAAAAGCCGCAAGAAAAGGGATCGCAGCATAAAGCATTATTGCAATATTAGAAGAAGCTCTCAAGAGATTCAGGACTATGAATAAGACGTTACCACATTGCCTATGATCATAGGACAATCTGGGTCACAATATCACACTACATCTGACGCTCTAGCAAAGAATGGCATAGAGCATGGACCTGCAAGCAAAGTTATGTCCAAATTGCATGAACATTCTGTTTTGACATTCCATAAGATTCTGACATCTAGGAGAGTACTAAAGAGGGAGAAGACAGACAAATGCAGACAGAGTAGGCCAGGTCCACCTTGGGTTTAGGAGGTTTCTTTTCCCTTAGGGCTATGGCTTATGGTCATAGCTCCAGGCTGCCGCCCTGGGAGACTCCCGTTATGATCGCTGAAAAGCGTGAACTTGTCTTTTTCTACCATGGTCATTATCAAGCACACGTCTTTGCCAATACTCATTGAAGTCAGGTGGCTGTTGGTCTCAAACATGTTGCAGCAATTACACAGACAGGTCATCAAGAATGGCGTGACGCACATATAAGCGTCCTGGCAACTGATGTTTGATGATACACATGTACAGTGCGATGTGATTTACAGTGCGATGTCTCCCCTGCCTTCACCAAGTGCATATCAGTTGACCGTCCAAATTGGTCGGCAGAGTGCAAAGTATAGATGCTGCAATTGTCAAACATGCCCTGCTGAAAACAAGTGGTGTTTGCTGCTATACCGGTATATAGTTTTTGTTAGATTTGATTGGTTGATTGTTGGTCCTTAGCAGGCCTTTGCAGAGGCCTGGGATGACTGTTCCACGATGAGACGACGCATGCTCAGTGCACACAGGACCCCCCCGGTCCCGGGTCACAACCTATGGGGTGCCACTCAACACGAACTTAGTCATCGCTGATTCCTAGGAACACCTTTTGACTTTATGATGCTGTCAAAAGGCAGTCACCTGACACAAAGTAATGTGCAGATAGATTCACCTCTCTAGGAGGTATTGCATGTGGGTTGCTGCTTAATGCACTCAGCCATCGCAGAAAGAATGAACAAAGCATCAACACAACTGCATGTGACATTGCGGAGTCTCATGCAAAATTTCTGAAACACATAGTTTGGTTAGGTAGTTACGAGGTTAAACGGATGAGTCCAGGCATCGAAGTATGGAGCGACAAGGTTTTCATGACTCCTCTCGGCGCTCACGGGCACCAAAATGCCGAATGCGTGATTTGATCTACGGGTCTCCTGCATCATGTATCAGATAACAGGGCATCGGTTGCTTGTCGAGAAGGCCGATCTGTACTGACGCTGCCGTTGGTGTGTGCATCTTGTGGCTGCAGACAGACACAATTTGATGAAATGGTGAAGCCTACCTGCGCAGGCATCACGCAGGTATGCAGGTGGCAGTTTTGTTTGCCAATGACAAGGCCTTTCAGGATGCATACAAGCTGACGTGGTGCCGCTACCTGAGTCAAGCCTTGGAAAGTATATAAAGTAGTAAAAAGGTGAGCATACAGTGCTCAAATGGATTTTACAGCTGTTGTTTTCCAAACCATTTTTTGTGGATTGTGTAGGCCTCCCCATTGCCCTGTTCCCCCAGCACAATTTGCAAACAGGCAGAGTGACAGTGACCCAGAATCATGAGCAAGCAACACGTGCGTGATTTGCATCCTGTGCATTTCCAGCATTGTAATTATCTTGCTTGCAAGCCCTTGCAGAAAGTAGTCTTAAGACTAGACTCAAGCTTGTCAGCACATTTGTGCTAAAGTTTTGTGTAGATACTTTTGCCCAGATGAGACTGGGTTCCTGCTCAGTATGCTAAACTGATGTAATCACCTCAGAGTGAGTGTGGGCTGTCATGCACTGCAGACTGCACCAACAATAGCATACCACTACAGGACAACAAGACAAGCTAAAGCTTTGCAGCAAGTTACAACCAGTTGGATGCTTGGGCGCATCACTGCAGATTGGACATGTGGCCGCATTGATGCAAGTTGGAAACATGAGCACATTGCTGCAAGCTATGTAAAGCACAGTAAGCAGTGCATCAAGACTGCCATGTGAAGGCATTGCAAACCTTGAGGCAAGCTATTCATTAATGAATATTGTGCAGACTCAAGCCCTGTAGCACCTCCCAAATCAGCTACAGCAAGACAAAAGGTAGGGCTTGGTTTGTTGCTAACATAAGTTCTTCAGAACATGGCCAAGTTGTTACAGCCGTGGAACAGAGGGGCAGTGTCTCAATCCCACCTGTGTTACACACAAGGCACACATGACAGCTCTAAGGTCATCTCTCACTGTGAGTCACAGTAGTTTTGATGTGTGGTGTTTGCTGCCACAAGAGTTCATTGTCAAACTTGTTTGATTGTTGGTGATAATTAGACCTTTGCAAAGGCGTATGACAAATGTTCCGAGATGAGACGACGCATGCGCAATGCTACGCACAACCCCCGCGGTCGCGGGTCACAACCTATGGGATGCTGCGCACCATAACTTAGTCGTCGCTCAAATGCAGGAACACCTTTTGACTTTATGAAGCTGTCAAAAGGCAGTGACACAATGTAGTATAGAGATAGCTGTACCTCTCTGGGAGGTATCGCATATGGGTTGCTACTTTATGCACTCAACCATGGGAGGAAGAGTGAACAAAGCATCATCACAAACGCAGGCAACACTGCAGAGTGGCATGCAAGTAAGACATGCTGAATTTTTTGAAACACATAATGAGTTTTGGTCATCAAGAGTTTGAACGGATGACTGCAGGCATCGAAGTATGGGAGCGACAAGGCTTTCATGACCGACTCGGGCACCACACAACCTGCCTGACGGATGCCTGATCTGAATCACGGGTCTTGTGTATCAGGCGTCAGATTACGGGGCATCGTGTGCACGCCAAGGTGTAGGCTGTTGCTTGTTGCAGGCATGCACTACCATCCCCACCAATGGTGAAACTGAACAACCGCATGCATACCGCCAGCAAATCAACAGACATGCATCACAGTGTGTTATGCAAGGCCGCTTGGCAGCATCAGTCAGTGTATTCAACAGTGGGGTAAAGTCAAGTCCAACTGGGAATCTGTCCACCTGTGTTCAACAGGCTGCACTGAGTATACAACGGTGCCTCCTAGCCACAAGGCCTTCAAGTTGACTACAGAGTTCAGGAGCTTGCCCAAATGCAATTGAGCATGCAAAGGGCTATGCAACAATAAGTGTTTGCAACGCCGTATATTGGCTACATTGGATGCAGCTGAGTGCCAGTCACCGTGCACAGCGCAAGATACAGTACTACTAGTCTTCACCTGCATGCCCTTGCAAAAGCTATGGGTATGCTGACTCGAGGATCAGAGCAAAACGGATTCATCCAAGCATGTGATAGCTCATGCCTGCACTGCGATGCTGATTATGGCACAGGTCTGCACAGGTGATGCAACTTGAACAGCGGGAAACTCCGCAAGTGTGTAGGCTGAAATTCCTGAACTGCAATGTCTTCCATGCTGTTTGGCCAGGTACTTACAGTTTCAGGCACACACCTGCAACAAGGCCAGCACAGGGTGTCACCAGGCATGTGAATTAACAGCGTTGCAACCAATTGGATGTGCAAAAAAGCAGCATTCACACTGTGCACAGACTCAATAATGACACCGTCCAGATCTAGCTACACTGGTGAATGACAGCTTGGACATAGCATGCGGATTGATGCTGAGACATCAGCTGATCATGGCTGTTCCTGCCAATATGCAAACCTTACAACTGCTCAATTGGTGCAGGCTGACGATCAGAAAAGTTGAGACAAAACAAAGCAGCAGTCTCAAACTGTCTGTGCAGCGTTCATGTTCATGCCACCCAATGTGGCTACACGCAGCAGTGACTCGGCATTCCTACAGGAACTCAGACGCACAAGCATGGTGACGGCGCCCAAGATGCAGCTTTGACAGAGGTCAGAGTGGAAGATGCCCTAAAAAAGCTGTGCAGCTGACAAACACACAGGTGAGTGTATCTTTTCAAGCTTACAGCTGATGTTTTGGATTGAAGCTAAAGTATTGGCTGTAGTTGCAAGCTGTCACCTGAGAATTTTGTGTGCTGTCAGCTGGTACGTCTCTGTGGTGAACTTCAGTGCCTGAGGCACTATGTGACTGCTTTAAAAAAACAGAGTTTCCTAGCGCTGCGCTGTCCTGGCGCAGAGCCCTTGATTTGCTGCTCTTATTATCAATTCTTGAGAAGCAAGCTTGCCTCTGTCCCTGTGCAGCTTCCTTTTCCTCACATGAGTCCTTTTCTTCTGGCCTAGTGAAATGATGCCTTGTCAATCTCCTTGTGCATGGCAGGTGATGTCTGGTCTGCACCTTTTTCACCAGGCTGAGCTGAGCTGGAAGCTCCTGTTCCTCACCTATATCAGCAGCTGACCCTACTCGTCACTTGCTTCATCGAATGCAGGCCCTCCCTGCGAGCGCTTGCAGGGCTAGCTTGCTTTATTAAGGAGCTTTGTAAAGTCTGAACGCAAGAGCTACTCCCAGAGGCTTCTGCATTGTCACCAGCTGCTCAAGGCTACGGCAGCCTGAGGCCAATGGATGCCTTGCAGCAGGTACTTTGGACAGTTTTGCCTGCTGGTTGTTGTTTGTGAAGTATGCCTAGCATGCTGCACAAGTTTGTGCGATGCATCATACCCGCTGCAGCCCTACTCCTTTTGTTGGTGCCAGCTGGCAATGGTGATGATGGTGCATGCCAGCCTTGCATACTGGTGGCAATCTGTTGCAAAACAAATCAGTAGCGCCAAGGCGCCAATTTTGCGGCTTGCTGCAAGCCTGTGCAAAACAGGCTTCACCCGCACCTCCTCAGTAGTATGTTTAAGTAAATCCAATTCTGCTGCAACTTCAACATTGTCATGACACACGCTGTGGCGCGTGAGCTATCTGCTTTAATTTGTCCTGGCACCAATGCAGGCTTAAGCTTTCCTTGCAAGCAGTATGAAGGATAGAACGGTACACAGGTCCAATCTTAGCTGCTTTTTGGTTTCATGTTGGCAAGCATTGCTCTATTGTACAAGGTTGTGGTCAGAGACGCTTTGATTTACACAAACAAGAGGAGCAGATTCTGAGGCTGCAGGTGTCTACACGTGTGCACATCTGTTCTGCACTTATGTGCCACTCATTGTTACTTCACTAACATCCTTATTCATGAAAGGCTGTGAAATGTCATTGATGGCATTGTTGTTGCTGCGCAGGGGTGTACATGAGTATCGAAGACATGTTGACAGAGGTGCCGTGACGGTCATTGGAATATTTTGCCTCAGCGTAGAATGGTTGGGCATCTCAGCAAGACAAACAGACAGTTACCGGACAGATGGCACTGCTCTTCTTCCTTACATGTTCTGACATTTGTCGGCTTGTTACTCTAGTGAAGGTCACAACTGCTTCTTGTTACCTCAAGCCTTTGTGGTGGCACCTCCCTGCATAGCCTGAACATCATTGTTGCGTCGTATGTCTTGCTAGCTATAGTTCATGTGTACATATCAGTGAGTGTCAAATCATAAACAGCATTGCATGTCACTCTGTGCATGCAGGTCAACATTAAAAGGGTGCTTGGTGTTCCGTTTGCTCATGGCACTGCTGACCTTGTGCATGGTCACCCTACATTGGTTAAGCCAGGGAGAAGAGGTGTTTGCTGAGTAAACAGGCCAACAGCATTTACTGCTGCATGATGTCCGGACCAGACCTGCTGCATGATTGGATCCAGACTCAAGGCGAGACTGCTGACAAGCAGCCCCTTGACGAGCCATGGTTTGGACAGGTCAGCTGAAGCAGCAGCTGTAGTGCGCCCATGCTTGGCAAATTTTGCCTGTCTAGCTGTCAGCAAATGCCAGTGCTAGCTGCCAAAGGGAAGTTTACATGTGACAGTTGTCAGCTTCAGTTGCAGTGCATACTCCAATCACATTTGCACTGCATCCGAGAGTGTGATGTTGCTAGGCATGGAACCATGTGCAGTTCATGCCTTGACATTGATCTCACTGACTTGTCCAGGTGCAGATGATCTTTACAGTCCAGGTGGTAAACAAGGACAACCAGCAGTCTGAGGAAACTTTAGCTTTGATTAGATACTCCGCTGTCAAGACCTCTGGCAAGGAGACAAAAAACGCAGCAATGCAGCATTTGGTGTGGGAAGCTGTACTTGTCAATGGTAAGCAGCGCTGCAGACAGCCAAGCTATAGAGTTGTGACAGTTGCACAGCGAGCATGTGTGTGTCCTCACTTTGCCTTATGGAAGCAATGGTCCCCACAAGAGTCTCTGCTGAATGACATGATGAATGTGTGGCCTGACCTTTGTCGCATTCCTCATGATGCCCAGCGGCAGGCAGGGCAGCAGCAGCAGCAATAACAGCAGCAACAGCAGCAGCAGCGGCAGCAGCAGCAGCAACAACGACCCTTAAAGAGGCTATGCATACGCCCTGTGCCATAGCTGTTTGATGCATGTTCTTTTGCTTGAGACACGGTAGACCTTCTGAGACACGGTAGACCTTCTGAGACACGGTAGACCTTCTGAGACACGATCCTGCTTCATTTGGGCTACAGCCTGTGACTCAAGTGAATTGGGCTACTGTAGTACACTACTAGCACAGCGTTCTTGGTATGACAATGTGTGCACTGTCAGAATATGGTGGAGGTCAGCCTGCAAGTAACGCAGCTGTGATTGCATCACGTGATAGATGTGCTGTGTAATGTGCCACAATGATTTTACCGCATGTGACTTTTGTTATTGTGCAGTGATTTTTCTGTAGTACAAAGTACAGGCTTTGAACTTTATCAGTTGCCAAATGTGCACAGTTGAACTCCAAGGTTGTCATATTGAACAACTAGTAGCTCATGATACGCCTGCACTACTGACTGGACGCTTGCCATACTATTGTATCAGCTCCTTCCATTAAGCAACTGTGGTGACACCTTCCCACAATGAGGAAAGTAGATTGTTGGCTGCAACTGTAGATAACAACCAGTTGATGTATCACGCCGATGATCATCAAATGTTGATGTGGTTGTTGCCAATAATGAACACTCACAATGGCGTGTGTAACGCTTGAAAACCTAATGAATGCGCTGAGACGCCCTGTCATCGTCTGAGATGCTGCGTCTCTGAGGCTTCTCCTGAGGAATCCCTTCTGCAGACGGTCAAGAAAAGCTTCGTCTCAGAGACGATCTCAAAGACGGAGCTTGTTGTGCCCTTCTGAGACGATCAGTGAAGACTGGGCTTCTCGGAAGACCGCTCTCAAAAGTAAGGGTGCAATCAATCAGAACTGTTGAACCTACAGTTCTCGTCAAAAGTGGTGTCCAGAGTACGAAGCACGTCTGTTTTAGACTATGGTAGAGCACACAGCTGCCGAGCTATTCGATGCTGCGACTCAGGACAGGTGTACGACCTATGTAACGATGCGTGTGGGGATTGACCGCCTCGCAAAGCGATCACAGCGCTGTTTCAGTATTGCCAAAGCCAGAGCTACTGTCACAGTGAAATAGAGGTGAAAGCACAGGCTACACTTGTGAGTTGTGCTGGGCTCGAACGGTACAGGGAAGGATACCCTGGAAGGCCCAAGGTTTGTGGCAA
>JAABUK010003708.1_pt1 | contig 25531 bp, 36 predicted proteins | sample 5559141 | NCBI WGS metagenome assembly JAABUK01 (sample SAMN10711869, study PRJNA513367) | rock metagenome | isolation source: Antarctica rocks | place: Antarctica: Victoria Land, Pudding Butte nord | collected 2016-01-03 | reverse complement strand
GGGGTGAGGAGCCTAAATTAGCTACTCGACAACTTTGAGTTTTCCAACTTCTTTGCGACCCGCGTGGCTACTTTCCTAAAGTAGCTGCTCGCGTTATTTATAAGCGCTTCGCATGCTTCGGTAACCAATGCCTCGGCACATTGCTTCTCCGTGCAGAAGTTTGTAGAACTATTTCAGCATCATCAGTCTTTGACTGCCTACTAGGTAGATGCAAATGGCGACCCACAGTGTACGAATGTCCCTTCAATACGGTGCTTCTACAGACTGTTGAATGATCCCCTTTTCTGTAACTATGATAGTCTTCCATTCGATAACTTAGTCTCAAGGGTAGGGAAAGTCTCCTTATAATCGTCTCCTATTACTTCATGGAAGCAGAAGATTATATGATCGAAAGGATATCACTCTTCTAGGTCACCAACACAACCGTTTAGTACTACATAAATGAACCTTTTCTCGTTGATCTCAGAGAGAGTCTTACTGATGCCGAGGGAGGGCGGTGATAGGGTATGGTTGCACAATGCGCGAAGAGTAGGGCGCATTCTACGCAGTGCCCACTGAGCCCGGTGAGCTGGTTCAGCTGCCCCTATATTTAGGAATCTTAGCGATCAAAATTATTCATCTTGAATGCTTTACCTCTGATAATGTATCAACTCCCTCGCTTTATTGAGATTTGGAATATCTATACAAGCTCTCAAAACAACGTTTTCGTTTAGGCTAGCTTAAAGAACATCACCGGTTGCATCAAGGTTCTATCTTCGACAAGGTGCAGAGCTCTGGATATACGTTGACCAACGTGCCAAGATAAACACGTCTTGGTCGAATATAAAGGCAATCTCAGGACTCTACGGCCATCGTCACTGTGCCACGATACCCATACAGACTCTTGCGCTCGATCCGGATACCCAACCTTGACAGCGGTCTCTATCTTTAGTACCAGTCTTCCACCTACGCAATAGACCTTCAACGCCGTCAACATGCTCGTCCTCGCTTCTCTCTTCCTTACAAGCTACGCCATCACCTCTACTGATGCCACGCAGAACGCAACACGTGATAGCTTAGTCTATGGCTGGGTCTCGACAGATTGCGGGCGAGGGACGTCCGATATTCTCTGGAGCTGCCTATTCACCATTTTTCTGTGCGTCTGGACGGTATTTCACCGTCCTCTCCCTCACTATCAAGGGGAGAGCTCGCACTCGTTTCGAACAAAAATTGTGAGAAGTAAAATAGTCCCAGCGATCATTGTTCTCATTGCCCCGGAGTTCCTCATCTTTACAGCCGTTAGAGACTTCCAGGACGCCATGAAAAGAAAGAAAGAATTGAGAGGATTAGGATGTAGCGATTTCACCCTGACTCATGGATTCTTCTTTGACATGGGTGGCTTCTGTCTCAAATCATCAGGGCCGAAGTATCATCAACTTCAAGTGCGAGATATAGAAGATCGAAGAGCAAAACCTCATTCTAAAGAGTGGATTCACGAGCTAAGCAACATAAGTGAAGACCGGGTCAAGGACTCTGCTACATCGGACAACATTGCAAAATCTCTGGCCTGCCTGCAAGTTGTGTGGCTAGCAACTCAAGTAGTGTCTCGATCAGCTCATCATCAAGCCGTTGCCCTCTTGGAAGTCAGCACGATGGCCTACGTCTTATGTGCATTGATCTCGTATGGGTTTTGGTGGAATAAGCCCCAGAATTGCGCAATACCTATCATCATGAATTGCTCTAACGCAGCCATGAAAGAGATGTCGTCCTCAATGTATGGAGTCAGGGAGGGCACCATATCGGAATTTATATGTTCTGGCCGGCACTGGATCCACCGAGACGAACTAACAGGAATTTGGAAATGTGCGTTGCTTTTTGTCCTAGCCCCTTCTGTCTTTGGCGCTGTTCACATTGCATCCTGGGACATCGCACATCCTACAGTTATCGAGCTGTGGTTATGGCGAGTAAGCATAGTCGCCTGCTTAATTATCCCCATCTTATTCGCTTTCGTGGTATACCTTCGAGATGCCGTCATACTGAATGATAGTCTGTCGGTAGCATGTATGCACATTCTGATCCTAGCATATATCCTTGTCAGAATATACATGCTCGTCGAGAACTTCCTCAGCCTGCGCGCACTACCCAGCAGCGTCTTTGACGCCGTCAAGTGGTCGAGCTTTGTTCCTCATATATAACTTAGCATAGCAATGTCACTCACAGCTTCGAAGCAGTCATGGAAATTAAGTTCTCTACAACCAAGCTGAACAGTTTAATTGTGGCTTGGTGACTTCATGCATGCTAGAGGACCGACAAAATTGATGAGTGAGCCACTATGCTACTTACCTCAACCTAAGAGAATCGTGTCTTTGACAGTGATAAACAGACCGGCCCCGTTGCCGAGATCCTAGCCCGAATCCTATCTCCCCTAGACTTATCTATCCCCTTAGTGCCGGACCACGCAACGAAGCAACTCTAAACACTTTCCAAATACAATCCCGCCATCCCATACGACCTGAAACCCTCCATGCAACCTCAACGACAAAATCTCACACCCTTAAAACCAGCCATCAAGCCAAGATCAGGCAACATCCAACACCAGCGGGCCAAAGACACTGTTCTCTTCCAAGTGTGTTCCTAGCGCCACCCCTCGCAGCGAGTCATAAACACCGCTTTTTGGTGATCGTCACACAAGGTCGAGAGACAGTCATCCAGCGAAATTAGAAGGGCAGATTTCCATTTCGAACGAGGCACAATCCACTCCATATTATAGAGATAAGCCATTGATGTCTTTCTTCCAATGACCTCTTGCCAACTCCGCCGAGCCCGTCTTCATGGGCTGTATCCCCCTTGTCACAGTCGACTTCTTGAAACGTACCGTCATCATGAAGATCCTGAATCAGATCCGCTCGCGCTCCTTCGCCCTTGGCCATCGAAGAATGAGGCGCCTGGACACGGCCGTCGCAAGGTGAATCACTTTTAGAGACAACAGGGTAAAGCATGGCCGTCGCTCAAGGCCATCGCGCAGACGCCTGCTGGATTCTATCTCCAAGGCCACCTAAGGTAATATACAGGTTTCCTTGCCAAGTTATTTACCCCTCTAAAACTACTGCACTCGACTATTGAGCATGCACGTGTCTCCATACTTTACTTTTCATCAATACCACTATACAACTTTTGTGGTGGGCCTTGGCATTGCGGGAAAAATACTAAAATGTCTCTGAAGCGCTTATCCTATGATTGAGGCTATACATAATTAAGTACCCTACATACCTTTCTTACTAGTACTCTTAGGACTAACGGGTAAGGAAATGAAGTAAGCTATTATCGGGAACAAAAGCGGAAGCCAGCCCTACAAAAATGTCCCTGCCTCAGGGTACCTCTGTGGTAGCAGCCCCCGGACCCATATTCACTTAGGGCCCGTCCCGGCATAGCAGGCGCTAGCCCCTAGGGTAGTCGCGGCCTTAGACGCTAAGCTCGGGGAACCTGAGGGAGCCCTAAGCTCGCCAAGCTCCAAGGGGAGATCCCCTAAGGAGGCCGCCTATGGCTAGCAAAATCTATACGCGCTAAGGATACGCCAGCCCTAGTACGCTAACAGAAATTACTACGAAGTACTAAGTTGTGATATGTTGGCTTCATAATCACTTAATTAGGACTGATTTCATCAAAACATGATGTGGGGAGTATTCAATATTCTGGTGTGTACAACAGTAGTTGTGCGATTTTCTCCCGCAATGCCAAGACCGCCATATAGATGTTACTTTCTGGCGTCCGCCTCGTATACTAATTGCTGACACGGCCTTGGCTTTCAAGATGGCGAGGCTCATGATCATCAGCAACTGGCTTTGTGCTCAACATCGCCTCATAGGAACAACCCTCGCAAGAGCTCAGTCAGATTCATGACTTCTACGTCCTCTTACTTTGGGGCTCAAGATGTCTGGGTCCACAGCGTCAGCGCAGCGGCAGGTGAAATGGATTGAGGTCAGACTTTCAATGATGGCATTTCCCAATGAGTCCTACCATACTGATCGTAGCGTAGGGTCTGCGCGGCATTGCAGCCACCTTCATCGTTACCTCCCACCTAGCAAGATCATACTGTGGTACGATGATATCTCCAGCACAAAGCGACCAAACCCTGGGCAATCCATTCCATCTCCCTTTCTTGCGCCTTCCGGCAATAGGACAAGCATGGGTTGCCGTCTTCCTGACTTTGACCGGCTACGTCGTCGCCTTGAAGCCCATCGGGCAGGCCAGAGCTGGCGAAATACCAAAAGCGCTCTTCGGCCTCACTTCAGCTACCTTGAAAAGACCAGCAAGACTCATACTTCCCACGACAGTGGCGACAGTCTGGATCTGGATAATGACTCAATTGGGGGCATTCAAGATGGGCAAGGCCTCAGGGGTTGCTGGTGTACATGATACAAGTCCATTGCCTTCGGATTCCTTTGGTCGAGCTGTACAGAATCTGGGCTATAATCTATTCACCACGTGGTCGTCTTCCGAGAATTACTATGACCACCATCAGTGGGCCATGATGTATATACTGCTTGGCTCAATGATGGTTTTCTTGACCCTGTTCGCCACAATACGTTGCAGCCCGCTCATCAGAGTGACAATCTTCATTGGTCTTTATGCCTTCAACTGGACCAAATTCGAGCGTAAGTGCTACACATCTCGATCAGACTCACTAGATACTGACGCTTTTTTACTACAGCGCTGTACATGAACGTCTATGGCGGTGCTGCCCTGGCCGAGCTAGGAACACTCTCCACTCAATGGAGCCGTAGACTCGACCATCTGCACACGCGAATCAGTTCCTATTTTCTCATGTTTCTCGGTCTCTTCCTTTGTGGCTGCCCTGAAAGAAACTACGAGTGGACGTCCTGGTCAAACGCTCTCTACCACATAGGCTGGCTTATATTTCCCAAGGAAGTGAGCTACCAAAGCGACTACTGGTCCTCGATTGGTACACAGATCTTCATCGCTGGTCTGATTTGCGCGCCTAGCGTACAACGTCTGCTCGCTCACCCTGCCATCGTCTGGCTGGGGAGTATCTCATTGCCGGTCTATCTCCTTCATGGGCCGCTCATGCGCAGTGTGCTTATTTGGATGCTTTTTGGATGGAGGAAAGTTGGTGAAGACGATGGTATACAGAGACCGCCAGCTTGGCTTGTCTGTGTTTGCATACCGGTGTTCTTCCTCATACTCTTTGCCATCTCCCATTATTGGAATTTGTATGTCGAGCCATGGTGCGCTCTCTTAACGAACAAGGTAGCCGAGTGGATGTTCCGAGAACGGGCAGAATGTACCAAACAGGAGGCGACTGAGGTAGACGAGTCGAAAGAGGGGTTGCTGATGGGCGAGGTATAGATGGTTTAGAAATAAGAATTTAGGATGCCTATTGGGATAGCCTGCGGCGCAGACACCCCTTCGCTGCCATTAATGGCTAACCTTGATCGACCAACGACTCACGGACCGGCACGAACAGCCATGACTGCCAAAAGGATAATTACAGGGTGGGAGAGCTCTGCGGTCTATGCCGTTGAGGTGGTCAACATGGAGCTATCGGCCACTTCAACCATTTAGCAGAGTATGCCACGGAACCTGGATCTAAAGAGCCTATGGCTATCCCCATTGTACCATACCATATTCAGGTAAGCTGCGTTGGAAGACCTGGTGGCAACGCAACCGTCGTACGAAAATCTACGAGAAGAGCAGCTCTGATAGCTACATGTTGGAAATCGATGGTTATAAAAGCTTCGGTAGACCATGGTAACAAAAGGTAGGCATCTTACCGACTTGCCGACGGGTCTCGTTGTCCATCATCCCTGCTCAGACTCTACCAGAGTTTTTCGATGGTAACCGCAGAAGCTTTCTCCAGTGTTACTGCTGGAAACCAGCTATTGTTGCGTAGACTTGTCTTTGTCCAATCAACCGGTTGCTATTCTATCCAGACGTCGAGCCCGCTACCCCAGAAGTTTTCAATGCTGTTAGGAGCTGGGCTAGGACATGATTGTTCTTCGATGCAGCCATAAAGATTTCAATGGCTGTAATCCAATAACAAAGCCATCAATTTCAAAGACGTTATTGGCTTTGTCGGTCAACAGGACCATTGTCTATGTTCTCCTTCGGCACGATAGATGGTAGTCTTTTACGGGTCCTCTTCTGATTCCTTTCCCTCTGACTTTTCTGCATACCATCTCCATCCTTTCCATCAATTGTTCCATCGTCATTATCCCATCATAATCCATGGCAGGAAATCAACTTTCACTCGCGTATCTCCGGGCAAGGTTCTCCAAGGACGAGCGGGAAGAGTTGGATCAATCATTGAAGGAGCGTATCAGCACTCTTCGTCCGAACATCGATTCACTGGAAACTAGAAGACGCGTGAGACGGACACCGCGCGAGATACAAGAGCGAGAATCACATGTCTCGGAGTCGATTACCGCATACAGGTCAAATTCTAGAGGTCAGCAGCCCTACTGCCACTCTCGTATGGCCGATTCCGGATCACGCCCTTACCGTCCCCTAACGCGCGATTGTCCTTGTGACTGCGGGACCTCTCACAAGGTACCCAACCCCAAGGAGTGGCAAGCGTCACCAGCTGAAGAACCTGAGTGGGATTATAATCTCCTCAATGGCGGCCACGCTATCCGTAGATCAAAAGTCACCTTTGCAGATCCAATCGTCGCAGATGTGCGAGAATTTGAGCGTTGGTACGCGGACAGTTATGGTTGCTTTTCAAGAACGGGAATAACGAATGATAGATCTACCGAAGCCGACGACGAGAAGGAGATTCGGATGCTGGATGCTGCAGACCTCGGATTTACAAAGATCGTCGAGAAGGGGGAGACTAGGGGTCGGGAGCTCGTCAAATCAATTTCGGATCGCCAGGACTCAAAGTGCTGGCGCGGAGACGCTCTTAGTTTCGGCCCTTCTTCGAAAGAGGTCTCTGCTGGGGTCAAGGACAATGATGAGGTCAAAGAGCAGGACGTTACAAAACCTGCTCGTTCGTTGAGGGAAGGGCGGCCAAGGGTCAAGAATCTGCGAAAGGTAGCTACTAGTCGTGGAAAAGAGTAGAAGACAGGGGGCTTTGGTGCGATATTTAAGAGTCACCTGGAGAGTTCTTGTCACCTCCAAGCGTGGTCTTTCAATAAGTATTTGCTTTGTGAGTGGAGTGTCACTCAATACAATTTCACTAAACCCCACTTGACGAGTCTATCATTGTCCAAATGTCTGCTGACAGTGGTACTAACAGCACGGTACATATGTAACATTACGGTCAATGGCCATACCGTCGTGGCGCGGTAATGGCATTATTAGTACAACTAGTCGCGACCGAAACAGCCAAGTCCGCATAGCATGATCGTCGGAGAAAGCACTCTCTATACCTTAGGCACCAACGATATTTCTCGAACTTGATCTAGCAGTATGGCCGGTTCGAAAAATCATGTTACATGGAGAGTGCCACGTCCACGTCAATTGGATCTCTAAATTGCTTGGGTTCGACAGTTTGAGCCGAAAATGGTATGTTTACAAATCATAACCCCGCAGTCCTTCAACTCGGTCTTCGCTCTATAGTCACACACGGTCTCAGCAAGCTGATAAATGAAACAAGCTCATGACAAATTAGGCATTGGTCACTGCGCTTTCTTAGACCCTGTTCGCGGGCCTTATCCGCACTTCTGTTGATCATCAAGATATTGCTCCTCATGGTAGCACATATACATACAATCGTACCCTCCATTACAATTGAACCCTCTATTACAAAAGTATCACGCAAACAGTGGCCACCTTTCATCAAAGAATTTTCGTCACCAATTCAACAAACATGGCCCCTCCAGTAATTTTGCTCCTTGGCGCTGGCCCCAATATCGGCCACGGCATAGGAAAGAAGTTTGCTTCTCAAGGCTACAAAGTAGCCGCAGCCTCCAGAAGCGGTGGCGATGTGGCAGGCACCGATTGGTTGGGCGTCAAAGCCGACTTTACTCAACCATCAAGTGTGAAGTCTGTCTTTGACAAGGTCAAGTCGGAGCTTGGTATGCCTTTTCCCAGCCTTCCACGCCCCTGGATATCATGAAAGGGATCCTCATCTGGTTGTTTTCAAAAGGTACACCCTCCGTAGTCGCCTACGTTGCAGCTGGCTTGACAATGGCCTCGGGGGACGACCCTTTATCGCCCCCGTTCGAAAAACTGGCAGCAGACATCGCAATCAATACGATCAGCCCCTTTGCCGCTGCGCAAGAAGCTGTCAAAGGCTTTGCTGAGCTGCCGTCTGGTGCGTCGAAGACGTTCATCCAGATTGGGAACGCGCTTAACAGGATGGTTCTCCCGGCTTTGATTACCTTGGGCGTGGGTAAGTCGGCAACGGCGCATACGATCGCTTGTTGTGCGGAAGGATATAAGGATAAGGGATATCAGTAAGTGTAGATTCTTGTGCTTTTGTTTGGGGCTGCGTGGTGAGAGGCTTATGTCTTGGTGCTAGCTTTTACTATGTTGATGAGCGAACGGAGAAGGGACAGCCGATTATGGGAAAGATTGATGGGCCGGCTCACGGAGATTTCTGCTGGGAGTTGGCGCAGCGGAAGGATCAGGGGCCTTGGGATGCTACTTTTGTGAAGGGGGTTGGGTATAAGGATTTTGAGTCTATGTGATTACAGCCTTGATGATGTGGCAGGATACTTAAACCAAGAGATCCTATAGTAGTACGAAAGTCATGTTATAGACTACAAGGGTAGCGATGGCGTTTACGCAGTGATCAGATAATTCGACCAGCTAATTTGAGCATTCCAGTGAGCATCTCACAACCTGTCATTGTGGTCAAGTTTTGAATGCTCTACCCTGTTAGTGGCGTATGTATCAACTCGTACTGGCCTCTCTCGGGATGGCTTGAATCACTTCGGCAACTTGTGCAATTTATGCACTCCGCATAAATCCTGCATAGAACTAGGACTTATGCTTCCAGCAACATCCCATCGATCATAGACGCCCCTCAACTCATTGGAGGAGGCTCGTCAAAGACTCAGAAGGACTGCAAGGTTTAATCCATAGGGAAAGTATGGCCAGATGCCCCTCAACTTCCGCAATGGCGCCGTTGGCTGTCATAGCCAGGCAGCAAGTCACCGCACCAGACACGGCCTGACCTCGTTTTGATGCAAGCTGCACCATCACCCCACCATGACCTCCATCACCACCTCCTCCCGCATCCGTGGCTCTCTCTACGGCGCCGCCATAGTCGATGCCCTCGGTGGCCCGGTTGAGTTCCGCCGTCGAGGCACCTTCCGCCTTGTCACCGGATTCCGCTACAATAGTAACTTTGATCTTGCGCCTGGGACATGGACCGACGACACTTCTATGACGTTGTGTCTGGCGCAGTCACTGGTAGAAAGGGAGGGGAGGTTTGTTGTGTATGATCAGATTAGGAAATATGTGCAGTGGATGGAAGAGGGATATATGAGTGCTAATGGCAAGTGTTTTGATGTTGGGATGGCTACGAGAGAGGCTTTGGGGATATGGAAGGAGTGTATGGCAAGTGGGAGGGTAGGGCACATCTTCGAATTGTAGCATTGAGTCTTAAGACACCGTCTTGGAGGGAAACCCTTCTCTTGACGCCCGTTTGGCGTACCGTCTTCGTTTCATGGCTCCATGTCATAGAGTTTACGCATCCTTGATTGTTACCTCCTCCGAGCACAGTGCATTCTCTAGAGCCGCCTTCTGTCCCATAACGATTTTTCATGGCTATATTCAACGTCTTGACTGCAGCATTGCTAACTCCAGATGTACGCAGGATGCGAATGCTACGGAGTTGAAGCATCATCAGGGCCTTGTCGATCAGACTTTGGATCGTGAAGTTGGCAGCCCAAAAAGCCGAACAAATATATCAGAGCCAGGCGCTAAATCTCTTGTTAGTCATCTTGTGGCAACGGCTCTCTGATGCGTTGCGTTCCTATTCCCCTAGTCTACCATAGCGATCCCACTCTCGCCCAAACCTACGCCGCGGAAGCTTCTTTACCAACCCATCCACACCCTACCTGCCAGCAAGCTTGCCAAATCTATACCCATCTTATAACCCAAATAATGGATAATACCGCTTCAAGCAGTAAACAGGATCTCTGGAAAGTACTTGCAGGGTTCGATAACCCCAAACATGACGGACTCGGAGCTGGCGGCAATGTGACTCCCGCATTACGGGATACTCTAGGCAGATATACAGATCTGGACTCCTTTGTTCGGACGAACGAAGAAGATATTAAGAGCTCGGGCTATGTGGTGCACACACTTGAAGCTGCTTTGTGGGCGTTCTTCACGACGGAGACATTCAAGGAAGGGGCACTGAAGGTCGTAAATCTGGGTGATGACGCTGATACTGTGGGTGCTGTGTATGGAGGCTTGGCCGGGGCGTGGTATGGTATCGAAGCTATCCCGGAGGAGTGGCTTAACGGGCTCCGGGCGAAAAGTATGCTTGATGATGTCGTCGAGGGAGTGGTGGGATTGGTCGAAAAGGGTGGGTATATATGATTGTTTCGAGTACCACCTTTGACCATCCCAGCTTTTTCCAACCAATTGTGTCCAGCACGAATAGCGAGATTCGACATTGAACCATGCGCTCGGGGCTATATGGCGTACTTGTAAGTTGCATCAAGCCAGGTTTGTCAAGTTCTTAGGAACATGAGCCTCTGAATATACGCATCTAGTCTCCCGTCAGAGACTAGAATCGATACGCCTTGGCTTGTTTCCGAGTCTCGTCAAGCCACGCATGCCACAATTCAAGCCTATCGACATAGTCCGTCAGTCTTGGGAGACGCTGCTCACCACTTCTGGTTTATCATGATTAAATATTATCTCGTATTACGGACTGGGACTGCTGCCTCTTGGCTTTCTCCTGTCTAGGTTCAGCCAAGTAATTGAGAACATCTTCTGGTATACCACCGTCTTTGAGAGCAGACATGCTGTAGCCTTTATACCGATAGCTGCGAATTGTGCGAGTCTGATGGTTTACTGTTTCAACTTTACCGGAAGACTTCAGGGTGACAAGCACAACGGTATAAGATAAAGTAGGCGTTACATGACCCCAGGGTGGGAAACATTTCGTCTCGAATCGCCTGATTCCCTCGACGCGCCGGGTGGAAACTCTATGAAACATATTGAATAGCACCGCAGCCATTCAGACTCACGTTACCGGTCCTTGCAACATTCTTCACCAAGATGCCACCAGGAACTTTTGAGGAAAAGTCTGACAACAATAACCAACAATAACGGTAAGCTTTTCGAAAGAGGGTTTCCTGGCTCTAATTCGATAGCGCAAAGCACGTACTCTTCTGGATAGCAACTCCCTTCTTCTAGGTCCGTATGCGAAATTTGACGGGACGTCTTTGGCAAACAACAACGGATGACACTCAGACCGGAATATAGCAGTCCAATAACATATCAAGGAAATTCGAAACCGATACACCTTTACGATTTCATGTGTCTCGATTTCATCTCTGGAAAAAATTGTCTAGGGAAACGACACCGACGTGTACATGACGTTTTTACCCAGGAACGCAGATGCAACAATCGCCCGATTTGGCTGATATGCTATGCGGTGAGAGCTAAGGACGAAGATCTACTATTCATATGATAACATTCAACGATACACATCCTTGCTAGACGAGGTCGTTAGTCTTATTTCCTTCGCTGTGACAGAAAAACAGAACTGCTTGGAGTGACCTATAGTCAAAGCTGACCACGTGGTTGATGAGACAAGGAGCCCGAATCTCAGCACTCTGGAGCCGGAAATAAAAACGATGGGTCAAGGGACAGGTCTAATGTGGTACAAGAGAGTGGAATTAATTGTGCAAAGAATCCGAGGCATTGAAGAACAGATGAGAAGACACGACGCTCGGACTCCGTACAATATGGAAATAAAGGATTCAAATGACCGAAACGCGATATCAGTCACGTGACAGTATATAGGATTACCAATACAACATAAACTCACCGCTACGATTAACCATATATAAACCGAATAACGGTCCTCGTATCAACGATCTACATCCACCACCCCAAAATGACCAAACAAACCCATACAACCACAACCCCCGACGGCATAACCCTCCACTACGAAACCCACAACAAACCCCTCCCCACCCACCCCACCCTAATCCTCCTCCACTACTACGGCGGCTCCCCCCAAACCTTCTCCCCCCTCCTAACCCCACCCCCCCTCCACCCCTACCACAAAATCCTCTACCACGCCCGCGGCTGGTCCCCCAGCACCGGCCCCCCCTCCCCAAGCGCCTACTCCGTCCCCAACCAGTCCTCGGATCTCACCGCCATCATAACCGCCACCAACATCTCCACCCACAGCCCCGGGTTCGTACTAGTAGCCCACTCCATGGGCGCAAAAGTAGCCCAATACTACGCCGCCACCGCCCCTTCACCCGCACTAAAAGGTCTCATCCTCGTCGCTCCAGCGCCCTTGCGCGGGTTAAGTTTATCGCCGGAAATGAAAGCGCAGCAACAGGCCGCGTATCAGAGCGCGGAGGGTGTGAGGTTTGTGCTTGAGCATGTGCTTACGGCTGGACCTGGGGCGTTGAGCGAGGAGGTTGTGGAACAATGTGTTCGAGATTCGATGAGGGGGGATGAGGGGGCGAGGAGGGCGTGGCCGGAGTATGGGGCTGAGGAGGATTATGGAGGGTTGGAGGGGAGGGTGGGGGTGCCGGTGTTGGTGTTGAGGGGGGATAGGGATTTTGAGAGGGAGGTTGTTGGGGAGGTGGGGGTGGAGTGGGGGTGGAGGAATAGGGTTGTTGAGGGGTGTGGGCATTTGATTCCGTTGGAGAGGCCGGAGAGGTTGGGGAGGGAGGTTGTGGAGTTTTGTGGGGGTGTTTGTTAGTTGATTTTTGGGGAGCGTGAAGAGGTCCACGTACGAATGGTTTATGGACGAGTAGACGGGTTTGCTCGACGATGTGGGCGTGCCTGTAAGCGGATTATTCATGAAGATTCAGCAGTGCTAAGCAGCTCGAATGTTTTGAAAGTCACTTGGTGGTTTTGACGGGATTTGGTTGCGTAGGAGGGGGGTAAATCAATATTCACCTCAACCCCAACAAGCCCTCGCTGCATGCAATGCAATTATTACACTCTCCATATGTTGTATGCTAGTCCGAATCATGCATTTATCTCACTGCCCGTATCTCGTCTCCTTGAAAGGGTATTTGACCACATCGTCCTTTCTCAGATACATCTTCCTCTTCTTCTTTGTGACCGCGTGCTCCACGAATACTTCCTTTACATGCTGAGCCATGAATTGTCGGATGTACCTTGGGTCCCAAAGCTCGCTGGCCACACCCAGGTCTTTGCAGCAGCGTCTTAAAGCTGTAGATTTGCAGCCTTCGACTGCTGTGGGAATACCTTCTGGGGAGAAGAAATCCTGTTCGCCCCGAGCGACGGACACCAGTCTGTAGAAGAAGCCATTAGCACGCAAATTCAGAAGTCCGGGCACAGTAGACCAATGACATACCTTCCCAAAGCGACAAGCGCATACTCCCGAGTCACGGCCTTTGCCGTCACGATGGTCTCCCCCCTTGGCGCCAGACCCCAACCTCCCGGGCCAAATGCTTGATTCAATATCCTCCTGTACTTGATCTCCGGCAGATATATGATACCATCTGGCTTGACTTCGATTTCAGCCGGATCTATCGGTGCAAGCAATGCCTTGGCTGCCTCAGGCGAGAACGCTTCGTTCGATAGACCGTGGAAAGATCGTGTCCAGTCGACCTGTCTATCGCCCTCTTCTAATGTGATATTTTGGTCATTGAAACCCGAAGTCAAGTCTGGAACATCGACGGGTATCGTTTCCGGAGATTGACGAGGCTGGGGGTCGAGGGACGTGGTTTTCGAGGCAGGCGAAGCAGCCGCCTGTTCCTGTTGCGCGCGATATACTCTGGTGGAAGTGAAAGCCCTTCGAGCATCCACGTGTCTCTCAGACTTTCTCGTCTTGTCGTGTCTGCTTGAGCGGAGAGGGTTCGAGGGATCGCGCAGGGGGGTGATTGCCTCTTGTGGTAAACGTTGAGGCTTGCCCCTCCGAGGAAGAGCTGTAGTGAAAGAGACAGCAAATGTTCGTGATGTCCTCGAGATTTGTAGACACCACGAAGCTCTCTGCAGAGTGAGTGTAGCCATGAACGAGATGAGGATGGGCTGTGGCTGGCCGAGGTGGAGTCGTCGCGAAACTCATGTTAGAACTCCAAGCTTGGCGCCAAGCTGCAACGGGGTGGCAAATCTACTTCCAGACGGTCACATGATGCCGGCGAGACCGGATTTGGATCTATTTGGTGCTACGAGGTGAGGTTTTGGACTTTCTGATATGGATGCTTGGGGCCAGCAGCACTCGGTGATGTCTAAGAATACAATATAGAGAATTCGGAGTATTGACCTTGCCCCACCAAATTAAGCGTCCTTCGTCTCCGTCCTTCTATCATTGCCCTGCCTCTTCCAGCACTCTCGGAAGATCTCCATCTATCACACGGGTAGTGCAAATCAGCATCTGCGTGGGATATCCTAGACTCTGCGTTGAGGGGACGAAGCTACCTCGGCTACAAAAGTGATGGACCGCTCCAATCAACTCACCTCCTTCTTACATGACCGCCAGTCCTTCTTCTCGAAGTAGCAATCGTTCATCTTCAATTGTTCAGCTGTGGAGGATCAGCGGCTGCCATCTAATCCCATAGAACGGTCGTTCCACTTCATGTACCTGAGCATCCCGTACTAAAGATCCTCTTGTCCCTGGCGCTCGAGATCAGCAACTGCAACTAGCAGGATCGAAGGCTCAGCGGTAGGTACCAGTCATCAGGCTCATCATCATCAACCTCTTCAGCCTCGCCCTTCTGTTCCGGCTTTTCCGCGCTTGATAGAAACCCTCCCATTTCTAGGGTTGTGGTTGCAGAGACTTCGCCGCCTCGGCTCCGAGACGCTTTTGCCTATGGCCGCCAAACGCATGAACGTTTTGGTGTATTCAGGTAAGCATAGAAATCTTATAGATCTTCCTGGCTTTTCTCTGGGAGTTGAGAATTCATCGAGTATTCAGGCAATGGCTGTACTATTGAAGCCGTCAGACATTGTGTGTATAGCCTACGCCGACTGCTATCGCCCAATTACGCCGTGATCTCGGTCGAAGGCAAAGCTATCATCGAAGAGCCATGGACATCCTCGTGCGCACTTCTCGTGTTCCCTGGCGGCGCTGATCTGGGATATTGTCGGACTCTCAATGGGGAAGGCAATCGGAAAATTAGCCAGTATGTTGAAAGGGGTGGCGGTTATATGGGTTTCTGCGCCGGCGCCTACTATGGCAGTCGACGATGTGAATTCGAAGAAGGTAACAAGCAGTTGGAAGTTGTTGGCGATCGGGAACTCGCTTTCTACCCTGGAGTCTGTCGAGGCCTTGCTTTCCCAGGTTTTGTCTACCACAGCGAAGCAGGAGCAAGAGCTATCGAGCTTAAAGTCTCGAAAACGTCATTGACCAAAGGGTCACTGCCCGAAGTCTTCAGATCGTATTACAACGGCGGGGGTGTCTTTGTAGATGCACGGAAGTATCGTGATAAAGGTGTTGAGGTTCTTGCAAGCTACACGGAAGACTTGAAGGTTGACTCTGGCGACGGATCGGCGGCAGTTGTGTACTGCAAAGTGGGTGAAGGAGCTGCAATATTGGCTTGTCCGCACCCGGAGTTTGTCCCACTCTGATTTCACGTTCAGAAAGGCGCTAACAGATGTACGAGATTTGCCGCCGTCAATTTAGATCATGAATCGAAATTGCCGGGTTACTCTAGAGCCATTGACGCTCTGGCCGAGGACGACAAGCCAAGGACGGACTTCTTGATGGCTTGCTTGCTCAAGCTCGGATTGAAAGTGAATCAGGAGAACACTGCGGTACCATCCCTTTCTCGTCTTCACTTGTCCTCAAACTTGCCAAATGGGGCTTCAGATATCATCACTGCTCTACAAGAGATCATTACGATTGAGAATGGCGAGGAGTACATCAAAGACGACAACGATACATTTCACTTAGAGAATCCCTCTGCATGGTCTCTTGGGCCGCTCTCTGAGGCACTTCCTGGCGCAAAAGGCGAGAAGACTAACGAAGTTGGTGATGGCGAGGATAGAATTCTCGATTATAGTACAGTTGTCAAACGCCTCATTGTACATGACAAGGAACCCCCAGCGAGCAAGGAAACACCATATTTCAATCACCACGCCTTTTTTGCCAACCTCAAGCATTTTACCTCACAGACAGACGGGTCTCATGACAACTTTGGCAATAATTTGATGTATGGGGAGGTAGTGACGAGCACTAATACCATGCTGGAGAAGTGAGAATCTAGACATTCCCGTGTAAGGGCCGCGTCCGCTGATGAGCATAGGAATACTGAAATGCTCCGACGGCTCCCAAGCGGCTTCACCGCGACGGCTACGGTCCAGGTAGCTGGCAGAGGTCGGGGCTCAAATGTTTGGGTATCTCCTGCGGGTTCGCTGATGTTCTCTACCGTCGTCCGTCATGCGGTCTCTCTGACTGGCCACGCACCCGTGGTCTTTCTTCAGTATCTTGCGGCATTGGCCATCGTGGAAGGGATCAAGTCGTATGATGCTGGCTACAAAGATCTCCCTATCAAACTGAAATGGCCTAATGACATCTGTGAGCTGCGTGCCTCGGAACATATATCAGGCGTGCTGATGGTGCGCAGATGCTGTTGATCCCACGTCCAAGAGCCTTGTCAAGATTGGAGGTATCTTAGTAAATTCCCACTACAACGCGTCTGAGTTCCTTTCCGTAATTGGTATCGGGCTGAATACCACCAACGCGGCCCCGACAACCTCTCTCAACGCTCTGAAACCGCCATCACCATTCACCCTTGAAAAGCTCCTTGCCCGGATCCTGACCACGTTCTCAGCAATGTATAGCAAGTTCGTTCGCACTGGCTTTGACAAGTCCTTCGAAGAGATGTACTACAAGCATTGGCTGCACACAGACCAGATCGTGACACTTGAGGCCGAGGGCGGCGTGAAAGCTCGCATCAAGGGTATCACGAGGGATTGGGGCCTTCTTCTTGCGGAGGAGCTTGGCTGGGAAGATCGAGCAACAGGCAAGATTTGGACTCTGCAAAGCGATAGCAACAGCTTTGACTTCTTCAAAGGTTTGGTGAAAAGGAAGGTGTGATATCTTTTAGTGAATCGCGCCGTTTTTGTCAGCACTTCGTTGCTCGTTATGCAATATATCAACCTCCGTACATGTAACTGGCCTTCCCTAATGTTGTAATGGAATCTGTACAGCAGTCAGATATTCTAGTGATGTAGATCCATAACATCTTCACACAAAAAAGTAGAGTGACAAGTAAAGATATCTCAATGATGAAGTATAGTCTTATTCTAAGAGTTGCCTGCTATGCAGATTTCATTGTTAGTGGTGGGGACGATCACGTGTTTTCTCCAAGATCTTGAATACGCTAAATCTACTTACCCTCACCTTGCTCTGAATCATACCCAATAACACAAAGTTGACAGTGCATCATACTTGTGACCACTAGAACCCTTGCTTCAATGAAACCCAGAGCTCTGATAGATCAATTCCATTTCCCTTACGGACCAATTTGAGCTGACGGAGGCGACGTCTGCTCAGCTAAGGGATGAGCGCAGCATAGCGTTAAGGCCTACATTCTTGCGCAACCTGTGAGTGGGCCTTTTCTAATAGGTTGAACACTGCTAACCGTTCGAAACTACAAGATTCGCGGCCAGTTGCGAGCTCCTGGTGCTCAACCGACGTCTCATGCTCACAACAGTGATGCCATCTCATCCAAAGGGAGGCGTCGCAGACCGAGCCTTGCAAAACGGAGCACTGCTGACTGCCAAAGAAATCGATGGAAAGTAGGAGCCTCTTCAAGTTTTACCTATCATCTCCCGACGACTAATTTCGCCCACAGTTCGGCGACGTTTCGCTCCCACATCCCTGCTGTCATCCCAACCACCGCCGACGCCGCAGATCCACTCCTGCAAGACAGAGCGCTGCTGACTGCAGAAGAAATTTATGCAATGTAAGAAGCTCGTTACATTATACATATCGCTTCCTAAACGTTAATGCTACCAACAGTTCGGTAAATAACCCCGTATCACCGTTCCTCACCCTGCCACAAGAGGTGAGAAATCGCATCTACAAATTTGCTTGTGGAGAGAATCTGATTCACATCCACCACTCTACTCATGGCGACCTCACGCATGATATCTGCCAAGCCGTGGTCACAGAAAACGACAATTGCAACATTCTCGACACAACGAAGGTAATTGACCAAGGATACATTGCCACGGTCCACTGACACCTTGTCCTACAGAACCCATGGTTTGCGTCGGATTTCACCAACTCCCACGTGCTTTGCCGCAATCGAAATGCTCAGATCGGTTTCTTCCATCGCGTATCATCCGCCAAGCACAAGTACAACCTAGATCTTCGCTTCTTGCGTACCTGCAAGCAGATACACTGGGAAGCAAAGTCTATCCCCTTCACCAGCAACACTTTTTCCTTCGAACATCCTCATATTCTCTACGCACTTCTCGCTCGCAACCCCAATGGAGCTCGTGTTCCCAACGCTACCTTGATTCGTACAGTGCGCCTCGAGATGGGCATTTGCTGGGAAGGTGACCACAAACCCTGTCTCGATGCCCTCACCACTATCGCATCACAGCTCAAGTCCCTACAAAGGTTGTATGTTGACATCGAATTCTGTACCTACGATGCCTTTTCACTGAAGCGCGGCTACCCGTCCGATCCCTCTCAGAAGCAATTCATGAAGGATCTGGGTTCACTCAGGCTACCCCAGTTGCGGACTATTACTCTCATTCTGTCGGATTTTGTAAGGAGCACAGGTCGGCCGATACTAGACCGGAAGCAGGAGTGGAGGGAGTATATCAAAGGTGCACTGAGGCCAGTGTCGCGGGAGGGAGATAGCCTTAACAAGAATATTACTATCTAGTGTACACATGTAAATAGCTGGTTACCCTCGGTAGCTGGCCCACGGGACTCTCCTCCTTTGACATGAGGTATACTATGAGAGAGACGACGCGTGAAGAGGACATACCATGCGTTCATTCGTCAATATGTGGAATGCTGGTCAGACGAGATCATAGGATTGCTGAAATAGTCAGTGTCAATACTTTTCTCAAATACAGATGGCAAAGCATGCACTTCTCTCCTGGGTACCTTTGAAAGTCACGTCCAACATAGTGGCAGAGTTTCTTTCTGCTTCGTAAACAACGCAAACAAAACACTACCAGTCCGCAATATCTCCTTGAAGATGACAGTCTGAAGAAGAAGGGACGGTTGATTCTAGTGTTCTTGCATCGGGGCCCTAGTCCACCACTTCCCAAATTTGCAGTGTGACTATCTACCTTCGCATCGAACAGACTTGACGCTTGCCTGGGTGCGACATATGACATACTAGTACGTGAAGCCGCGGTGGATCGAAGTGACTTTCTCGGAGGGTTGCTTCCACTAAGGAATGTCCAACATCGCAAGATGCTACGGTGTTGATCTTAGATAAAGGACGCTACACAACGCAACAATCGCTACACCGCTTTGCTACCTTCCAAAACGCTATCACAGAGATGCAGGGGTAAGCCATCTTCAATCGCGTCTTGCAGTGCCGACAACCGGACACCATAACCGTGGCTATGACCGCCTGCCATGCTAATAGGGACTACAGCGCTGTAAATTTCCGGTCTGGCGATACCACCTTCGGAAAAGGTTCAGCAGACTTCATAGTCCGATATTCCAAGTTCGCGCATGGATGCGTAGCCCTTATTCAAGGTACTGCCAAGATCATGGGCTGTACGAGGCCCGTAAGGGCCGGCTATCTCGTATAAGAGGCGTGGATGCATATGCGGCGGAGGCTGTAGTAGTGGGCATGGGCGGCCTATAGGCCTAGGAGGAGAATGGGAGCATGGGTCTGAGAGGAAGGTAGGCGATTGGGTTGAAATGGACGTTGCATCATCAAGTGGGACTCCTCAGCCTGAGATGAGGAGATCCGAATCGATTTATACTTCATTTTTATTAGTAATTGCAGAGAAGAAGCCATGGTGAGAAGTTGTTGTGTTTCCAGTAGCTAGGTCCTCAGACCTTCATTCTGTTGCAATATTTCGAGCTGATTTCCATGCATACGCGCTTTTGAATGGTTTCACAAGACCCTAGGTACAGGAGCACTACAATACAGTATCCAGATCCTCTCCGCTATAGAATACTGGCGCCATGTAGAAGGAATCTCTTCACGTGACAGAACGCATCGACAGTCCGAGATGAACAAGAGTTGAACGAGTAGTTTAAAATGAGTGAAATTGGTGCACATTACACCGTCGTTGTCTGGTGGACGCATCATCTGGAGCTGCGATAGGGAATTCAATCACGTGATCTATTCAGCCATGGTCTTGGCATTAAAGGGGCACGGTGTACAAATAATACCTGCACCTCGTAGCAATGCAATTCAATTCACAACATCTGTCTATGAATTCTAATACTTCCGTCAAGAGGCATGTCAAGCGAGATGATCTTGATAATTGCTCCATCTGTCAGACCTAATAGCTGTGGCCAGCAGTTGGTCGGTCATTTTGATGATCACCCGTCATCTCGCCGTAATTCTCGGTCAAAGACACCAGTCTCGCTGGTGTTTCACTGGCCGCTGTCTGCGGCCATGCCATGTCAGTCTGGCTGGCGCCCTGCAGGATTAGCGCCGTACTTGATGATAGGCGGTCATTCCGTCAGGCTGAGGGCAGGGCATTATTCCAGGTAAGCAAGGCTGCCATCTGACATTCCATCGCCCCATCATTTTCTTGGAACACCTAGATACTCCACCTCCTCTAAGTATCGTTAAAGCCGTGGATGAGGTCGTAGAGACCAGGATGCTTTGATTGATGGATAGGATACGAAACGAGTCCATAATTATTTCATTATTCAACGCAACGCTGCAGAAGGACTAGCTCATCGAAATGACCTCGAATATTACTAACCCAGTGCAGTGGCCGCCTTACTCAATTATCGACAGCATACAAGATGCCGCTGACATCTATAGAGCTCATAACGGAACGGTCTTGATGCCGCTCAATAAAACAGCTTCTGATGATCAAGACAATTGGCACACGTACAATCCAACGCCTTTTCTTCAGGGCAATGGGTGGGATTCACCTCAGCTTTGGGATGACCCCAAAATTTGGCAAGACAATGGCTGTGGGACGCCAGAGGGAATATTCTCAGACCCAATCATATTCCACAATTGCCTTACTTTGACACATCTCAGACAATTAGCCGATGCGCAACTTCTGTCCACGGATGTCATCGAGAATTTAGAGGCAGATTACAACGTGCTCGTCCTCGCCAATGATACACTTGTTGCGGGGAAAGTCACGGCAGCTTGTATATCAGGCTTCATCGGATGGTGTGGGCTTGATCCGGATTGCTCCAGTCGGTCAGCATCTTTGAAAGCAGATTGCAACATGTTAATGGACGACATCCATCAAGATAAGGGCATATCTCCAGAAAATGATAGCCTACCAAGGTGTATATCTAGCTTTTGTCGGACGGTCGACACATCTGCAAATAGTGATGTCAATGGGATTGGTGTGAGTATTTCCCTTAGTCTGATAGGCTGCTTTCGGTGACAAGACAAGGTTTATCTATCCTACTACATGCAAGTAATACTTACGATGCTTCTTTTTGTTGCGATCATTGTCGTCCGGGACATCGTACCTTGCGTCTCGCGCTTCGTAACATCACATCGGGTGAGACAGTCAGACCAAGCTCAGCACAGGCCGAAAACGGTGGACCATCTTGCTACACTCGTTGCGGCCGCTGTAGAACTGCAAAGAGTGCAATGCTACTATATGTTTGCTGTCCAAATAGCTGTAGCCCGAACGGTGATCACGGATCCGAATTCCCTTGGCTCCAGCAGTCGCCAACAAACCGCCAATACCCTCAATGTGCTTCAAGGTTTATGTTATGGGGGATCGCTTCCCACCACGTTCATGCTTTATCAACTCATCCTTATGAGGCATGTGTCCTGGGAGTTGTTGCTCCTGACCGTAGTAACGCTGGTATTCTGCATGGTTACTGCCTTTTATGCTACAAATATCAACTTCTTCTTCGAAAATGCTGGAACACAGGCACTTATTCAAGCACGAACCTTCCCCAGCTGTGGCAGTGTGAACCCGACAGCCTTCTGCTTCAAGATCACAAACGATGCCAAGGCGTTACACAACTACCGGGGGCTGAACTATCGCTCAGCGCCAATTTTTGGCTTGGCAATTGTCGTCGTCATTTTTTACGCATACATATACATTTATACAGTCGAACAGAGGCGGCAATATTCCCCAGACAAGCAGCAGATGTTGGACAGCTTTGTTCGTAAAATTGTCCTTATTATAGTGAACGTCCTCTTCCACGCTTATTATCTGGCCCTGTTCGCAGCCTACCTATCAGCTCTCTCTTCCTTCGCAAACCCATTCAGGGAGAAAGCCACAGCCGCCAAGCAATGGACCTTCGGCCAGATTATTGCTGTGGTGGTGTTTCTTCCACCCATGATCAGCTATCTTACTTTCACAATCCGTAAGTGCTCTTTTGTCTTTTACATACAGATCCTGCCTATTATGGATAGGGATTGATAGGGTCTGAGCCGCCTTTTCAATGATGGTCCTCAACCTCATGGTTTCCGAAGAAAACACCAGAAACAACCACTACATCAGGACCCGGCCAATTCAGGGACAAGAACCTGCAAGCCGAGCGCTCTTGTTTATAGAAGAGAAACCTGTCAGCTCAGGCAATGGTCACGGCTAACCCCTGGAAAAGAGGGTATACCCAAAGCGCACGAAGCACGTCTTCCCCCAAAACACTGGAGGGTCGTGTCCACCAGTATACGAGCATGATCATCATCGAATTCCAGCGCCGCGGCGCCTGAGGCTCCCAAGCCCGCATGCGAGCGAGACAGTGGTACTTTGTGGGGTACAACGGATGCTAAGGGCTCAGAAGTCTGCTCACGGCCGAACGATTTGAGAGACTCGATCGCTAGTGAAGACTTTATATTAGACGATCACTTTAAACACTTGGGATTCACTACATTCAAATCGCGCGACTTCATGGCGGCGCTCACCCGAGGCCAAAGGGGGGTGAAGTTGGGGTAGATTTCTGTCTTCTTGACTAAACAGGACCGCGATACTCTTCTTGAACTCTCGAACCTCGTGGATACATCGTCATCATAAGCGTAAGCAATAGCCTGTTGTACTGTTGTACAAGCTTCATCTTATCAAGAATCGAGGTCCTGCCAAGGCGCTAGATTGCTGAGTCAGCATGTCTTGGCAGTCGTATTTAGTTTGACGCGTCTGTACTTAGCAACGTAATCAAGTGTTCTATCACGTATTTGGCCACATCTTCCATAGGGACTATCGAGGTATTGACACAGGCTGGAATCTCCCTTGCTTCAATTATGTACTTCGATCGAGGACCTTACCCGACCCTCAATCTCGAGCTGGCTAGCTAGATATCTGTACCAACATCGTTGCATGAACCCTCAATACAGCGTCCGTGCGAGTTGTCACAAATTGCTCCTTTCAAATATGGACAGCTCCCCTCTCCTCCGTTTACCTCGAGAAATCACGGATCAGATCTATGACTATGTTTTTACCTCTAACGCAGTCCATGTTCACGACTTCTTCGGGGAGACTTCTGATATAGAAAGGAAAAGCAACGGCCAATTGTATCATCATTCATGTCGTTGGAAGTCACAACAATTGATAGAATACGAAGAGAATGCGGCTGGAGAACTGATTACTTACCACACGCACTTCATTAACCACGGATCTTGCTGCTACTGCGCTCCGTGCAAACGACATCTAGTCCCTTCTGCTGTCCGATACTTGGATCTTCTTCTCACCTGCCGCCAGTTGAGTCACGAGGCGACGAAAACGCTTTATGCAAATACGATTTTCTGTTTCGATTCCTGGGCCGTTATCAGCAAATTCATGTCACGAACACCATCTTCTTCGTTGATGAACATACGCAGCATACGCATCAAAATCCAAACCGGTTCCACGTTTCACTACGCACTGTGGACCCGAACACTGGAGGAGCTATCGACCACAATGAGAGGCCTATCCCACCTAGATCTCGAGATCTATCACGACATACCTCGGTGGCAGCGCGGGCGGTCTTCGCCGTTGCCGCTGAACGACGAGAACGGCTTGATGAAGGGTCTAATGAGTCTATCTAAGCTACCACTGAGAGACGTCACAGTCTTTATTTCTGATCCACCGTTGACATCGGATCCTTTGCATCCGCGATGGCTTGGAGGGTGGGAGGAAGGCATCAACATGTTCGGCCTGTTGCATGTGCCATGGAAGCTACAATTCTCGAGCGACCTCAGAAAGCGGCTGCTAAACCAAGGCCACTAGCTCAGACGCGCCAACGGATCGTGCTAGTAATCATATACAATTGTACATCATCCGCTCTACCGTGGTTTCACTGATGAGAGAACAAGAATTCATCATCCAAACATTCCGAGGCTCACCACAGAAAAGTCCGATCGAGAGCGACACAACATTAAAATCATGATATCATCAAAGTCTTCTCCTATGCTACCCGACATACCCACACACCTCCCCACCACAATCAGAAAAACACCTGCTCCCCCCTAACAGCAGCATGCATAACAAAAGTCCTCTGCCCCTCCTCCCTCCTCCTCGCCTCCACCTCCTCCTCATAAATCTTCAAATCCCCCCTCGCAACCTCCTCCGCAAACTGCACCTCCGCAATCGTAACCGGTCTCCTCTCCCTTGCCCCCGTGCTAGGAGCGAGCGCGACTCTTGGCGGACGCGAAACACACTCCTCATTCGCTCGTTGCTGATTTTGAAATTTCTTGGGTTGTTCGACAAAGTATTCGTTGTAGAACGAGCGGCATGGGATGCTGGGACCGCAGCCCATTCTTGCGGTTTTTGTGTCTGGAGAAAGGGGCTCGGTGATGGGCCAGGTGGAGGGATCGGTGGTGATCTGACGGGTTTTCTTGGGCGCGATGTGGAGTGGTAGGATGGGTTTTGTGCTGGCGCTTGGTTGCTGCTGCCAGTATTGGATGAACATGGTGTGGATGTGGCTGCAGCTTAGGAGCGGGTGGGGGGCTTTGTAGAGTGACGGTAGATTAGATTGGGTTGCACAAGGCAATGCTTTATGACTCTTTGAGCGATGGTGCGGCCGGGTTGAAGAGAAAGAGGAAATTTATTCTTGCCTTGTTTGATCAAATGGGATGAAGAGGTCTTCCATTATGTCTCATACTCGATCCATGATTGTCTTTGTCCTGTCTAGGACTTGACGAATCTATTTGAGGCGCGCTGCCTCATTCCCTTGTTCGTCTTTGATGTCATTTGTTCCATTTGTCTCAAACTAGAAGCAAAGACAAAGCTGACCTCTTCCACTCAAGACAGCTCTATGTTCACCACCCAAATTTTGACAAACCACACCATCATCCAACCTCATCCACCCCAGTCCCACAGCCTTCACCAACAACAACAC
>JAABUK010003707.1_pt1 | contig 25539 bp, 24 predicted proteins | sample 5559141 | NCBI WGS metagenome assembly JAABUK01 (sample SAMN10711869, study PRJNA513367) | rock metagenome | isolation source: Antarctica rocks | place: Antarctica: Victoria Land, Pudding Butte nord | collected 2016-01-03 | reverse complement strand
AAGAGCGACACGGACAAGCTCAAGGCCAACTACGACGCGAAGCAACCCCCGACCTTCAGCGCGGCGACCCAGGTCAAGCCCTACACCACCTACAGCACCGAGCAGCTCGCCGCGTGCAAGGGCCCGGGGGAGTGACCGGGCGCGGTTGAGGTGCAGCTGACCGGATGACGGCGGGCGAGGAGCATTGATGGCAGACGAGCACGAGGTGCTCCTGGCTGTGGCAGGTGCAGCCAAGAGCTATGGGCCGGTGGCCGCCCTTCGCTCGGTGGACCTGCGGGTGGAGCGCGGAGAGATCCACGCACTGCTCGGAGCGAACGGGGCCGGCAAGAGCACGCTCGTGAAGATCCTGAGCGGCGTGATCCTCCCCGACTCCGGCACGATCGAGGTGGCCGGTCAGCCGGTCAGCTTCTCGTCGCCGGTGGCCGCTCGATCGGCCGGCGTCGCTCCGGTCTTCCAGGACCCGGCGCTGGTCCCTGATCTCACGGTGCTGGAGAACTTCGTCCTGACCGGGACGGACCGAGCCGCGGTGAGCGAGTGGCTGGGGGTGCTGGGCCTCTCCCGCGTCGACCTGCGCGCCAGAGCCGGCACCATCCCTCTGGCCACGTTGCGCATGCTCGACCTGGCCCGTGCGCTGGCCCACGAGCCGCAGCTGCTGCTGCTCGACGAGATCACAGCGGCGCTGCCGACGGACATGGCCGAGCGGGTCTTCGCGGTGATGCGGCAGTGGCGTGACCAGGGCCGGTCGGTGCTGTTCATCTCCCACCGTCTCTCAGAGGTCGAGGCGGAGTGCGACCGGGCGACGGTGCTACGCGATGGCCGGGCGGTCGACACGCACCGCACGTCGGACGGCGGTGAGGCTCGCATCGTCGCGGCCATGTTGGGGGAGAAGGCGGTGCGCCTCGAGGCCGCCGTCACCAGCCGCAAGGTGACCCGGGCGCAGAACCCTCGAGTGGTCGTCGAGCACCTTGCGGCTGGAAAGGCTCTGCACGACGTCTCCTTCGATCTCGACGCCGGTGAGGTGCTGGGAATGGTGGCGCTGGACGCACAGGGCCAGGACGAGCTGTTCTCTGTCCTGGCCGGCGACCTCCGACCGAACTCGGGCCGGATCCTGGTCGACGGTGAGCCGATCCGGGCGCGTCACCCCATCGACGCCATCGAGCGCGGCATCTCTCTGGTCCCTTCCGACCGCCAGTCGGCCGTGCTTCCCCAGCAGTCGATCCGGGAGAATCTCGCGCTGCCCCTCTACAACCGGTTCCGCACCTGGGGCCGGATCGACCAGAAGGCAGAGCGCCGTGCAGTCGACGGAGTGATCAACCGGCTCGAGGTGGACACCCGTGGGCAGACCCGCGCCCGGGAGCTGTCCGGTGGCAACCAGCAAAAGCTGACGATCGGACGGTGGTTGGTGGCCGGCTTCGACGTCATGCTGTGCTTCGACCCCACCCGCGGCATCGACGTGGGGACCAAGCACCAAATCTACACGCTGCTTCGTGAGCAGGCAGCCAAAGGACGCTCGGTCCTGATGTTCACGAGTGAGCTGCGGGAGGTTCCTCTCGTCTGTGACCGGGTCCTCGTGCTCCATGAGGGTCACATCGTCGACGAGGTCCTCGCGGGCGAGGCGGACGAGGAGCGGCTGCTCGAGTCCGCCCACGGTCTGCACCGAACCCAGGAGGTCTGATGAGCACCGATGTCCCGGTCCGACCGGCGCCACGCGACAGCGCAGGGGCGCACGGAAGATCCCCGACGCTCAAGCTTCTGCGGGACAGCGCCTGGCCCCTAGCCCTGGTCGTGCTCTTCGCGCTGCTGCTGGGGTGGCAGGCGACCCACACCCGGGCCTGGGGAGCCTTCGAGCTGCAGACGATGTTTACCTCCACCTTGCCCATCGCCTTCCTGACGCTGGCACAGGCGGTCATCGTCATCGGCGGCGGGATAGACCTGTCGGTGGGCGCCCAGATGGTGCTCTTCAACTGCATCTCCGCCGTCCTGATGAAGTCGGCCGACTTCGGCGGCGCACTGGGACTAGGCGCCCTCACCCTGCTGCTCGGCGTTCTCCTCGGGGTCGGCACGGCCTGGGTGGTAACCGTGAGCGGGATCCCGGACATCATCGTCACGCTGGCGACGAGCTTCGTCTGGCTGGGGCTGGCTCTGGTCGTGCTGCCCGCGCCCGGTGGTGGCGCGGTCGAGGGCTTCCAGCGCCTCGTCCAGGGGACCGAGAGTGCTTACTGGCCGGCGCTGGTCGTCCTCCTCGTGCCGTTGGTGCTGGTCATCCTTCCTTTGCGCCGCACCCGTCCCGGGCTGGCGGTGTTTGCCCTGGGTTCGGATCCCCAGGCCGCGTTCCTGGCCGGAGTCAAAGCGGGCCGGGCCCGGATGACGGCATACGCCGTGGGGGGCTTCTTCGCGGCGCTGGCCGGTCTGGCGACCACGGCATACACCGGCGGGGGGGCGGCCACCCCCAGTGTCGCCAACGTGGCCACCCTCGCCTCCGTGGCCGGGATCGTCCTCGGCGGTGTGGCGCTCACCGGTGGTGTCGGCGGTTTCTTCGGGCCGGTCCTTGCCGTCTGGTGCCTCTTCCTCGTGTCCGGAAACCTGCTCATCCTCGGCGTGGACCCCTCGTGGGGCGAGGTCGTTCGCGGCGTCATCCTCGTGGTCGTCGTCCTTGTCGGCTCGTCGTTGAGGGCACGGTGGTCGCGGTCATGACCGCGCTCGTCAGATCGCTGAGGGCCCACCCCGGCCGCGTGGCTCCCGCCACCTTCGCTCTCCTGCTCGTCCTCGGGGTCCTGTGTGTCGTCAACGGCGTCGTGGACCAGGGCTTCCTCTCGCTGTCACAGGTGCGCAACACCCTGCTCATCGTCGCACCGCTGGCCCTGTTCGCGGGAGGCCAGACACTCTGCATGCTCACCGGTGGCATCGACCTGTCCGTGGCGATGACGGCCACGGCCACCGCGTACGTCATCGGATCGCGCGCCGCGGCGGGGGACTCGACCATGACCTGTCTGGTGCTGGGCTTTGCGACCGCTCTCGTCATCGGCGTGGTCAACGGCCTCGGTGTCGGACTCTTTCGCGTCAACTCTCTCATCATGACGTTGGGCATGAACGGCATCATCGTCGGAGTCCTCACCGTGGGAAGCCAGAGCTTTCTCGGCGGGGCGACGCTGATGCCAGAGCTCGTCAAGACGCTGGGCGGCGGCACGATCGTCGGTCCGGTGCCGTGGAACCTCCTGGTCCTCCTCGTGCTCGGCTCCGCCCTCGTGCTGTTGCTGCGGCGGACCGGGCTCGGGCGGCTCATCTATGCGACCGGGGACAACCGCACCGCCGCACGACTGGCAGGGGTGCGGGTCTGGAGGGTCGAGCTGGCGGTGTTTGCCGGATGTGCTGTGCTTGCCGGTGTCGCGGGCGTGCTCATCGGCGGGCGCAGCGGAGCGGTCGACCTGCAGCTGGCGAACTCCTACCTGCTGCCCTCGGTCGCTGCGGCGGTCATCGGGGGGACGTCGATCCTCGGTGGGGTCGGAGGCATGGGCGGCACCTTCCTCGGCGCGCTCATCCTGACCGTCCTCGACACCCTGCTCGTGCGGCTCTCGGTGGCGGAGTCCTTGCGTCAGATGCTCTTTGGGGCGATCCTCCTGGCCCTCGCGTGGGCCTACGTCCGGATCTCGAGGACCAGGGGCGTGCCCGGGTGAGCCCGGTCCCTGCCCTGGGGCGGTCCGAGCTGGGCGCGGTCGTCATCGGCACCGGATTCATCGCGGGCCTGCACATCGATGCCCTTCGCCGTGTCGGCGTGCCGCTCCGGGGGGTCCTGACACGGGACGCCCGGGCGGCGAGAGCGAGCGGCCGTTATCCCAAGGTCTTCGACGGCCTCGATGCGGTGTGCGATGACGAGAGCGTGGACGTCGTCCACGTCACGAGCCCCAACCACCTGCACGCTCCCCAAGTGCAGCAGCTCCTGGCCGCCGGCAAGCATGTCATCTGCGAGAAGCCCCTGGCCCTCGACGCCGCCGGGGGAGAGCTGATGCTCGCTGCAGCGGAGGAAGCCGGAGTCATCCACGCGGTCTGCTTCAACGTCCGGTTCAACCCGGTGCTGCACCATGCTCGCTCGCTGATCTCCAGCGGGGCGATCGGTACCCCGCGGCTCATCACCGGCAGCTACCTGCAGGACTGGCTCCTGCTCGACACGGACTGGAACTGGCGGGTTGACCCGGAGGCGTCCGGGCGGCTGCGGGCAGTGGCAGACATCGGGTCACACTGGCTCGATCTCGCCGCGTTCGTCAGCGGGACGAGGGTCGGCGAGGTTTTCGCCGACCTGCACACGTTCGTTCCGGTGCGCCAGCGACCCGTAGGTCCGGTGGAGACGTTCACCGCCCACACACTCGCCACGGTGGATCGTCGCGAGTTCGCGGTAACCACCGACGACGCGGCAGGGATCATGCTGCGGTTCGAGGACGGCGCCCGTGGGGTGCTCACGGTGTCGCAGGTGTCACCGGGCCGCAAGAACGCCTGTCGGCTCGAGGTATCCGGCTCACTCGGGGGGCTGGCTTGGGACTCCGTGGAGCCGGAGCGACTGTGGATCGGCCACCGGGGCGCACCCAACGAGGTGCTGCTGCGCGATCCGGCCATCATGAGCGAGGACGCCGTCCGGGTCTCGCACTATCCCGGCGGTCACCCCGAGGGGTTTGCGGAGTCCTTCCTGGGGTTGGTCGAGTCGGTCTATGCCGCTGTGGTCGACGGAGCTCCTCGAGCCGATGGCTCCTATCCCACCTTCGCCGATGGAGTCGAGGGGCTGTTCCTGGAGGAGGCGGTCCTCACGAGCAACGAGACCGGGCGCTGGGCGCCGGTGACGAGGAGAAGCACATGAAGCTCGGCCTGCTCACAGCGCCGTTTAGCACGACGCCGCTCACCGAGGTCGCTGACTGGGCCGCCGACAACGGGTTCGCAACGCTCGAGGTTGCCTGCTGGCCCCGGTCGGGAGGCGAGCAGCGCCGGTATGCCGGCACGTCCCACATCGACGTGGTGGACCTGTCCCCGGACCAGGCCACGGAGCTCGTCGAGGACATCACGGCGCGCGGCGTCGACGTCTCTGCGCTCGGCTACTACCCAAACCCCCTGCATCCAGATCCTCGACATCGGGCTGAGGTGCAGCAGCACCTGCGGACCGTCATCCGCGCGGCCGGCCTCATGGGGGTCCCGGTGGTCAACACCTTCATCGGCAATGACAAGGACAAGACCCCTGCACAGAACTTCGCCGACTTCCGGCGCGAGTGGCCGGCCCTCGTGGCCCACGCCGAGGATCACGGCGTCCGCATCGCCATCGAGAACTGCCCGATGATCTTCTCCGAGGACGAGTGGCCGGGCGGCCACAACCTCGCTCACTCCCCTGCGGCCTGGAGGGAGATGTTCGACGCGATCCCCAGCCAGGCGCTGGGTCTGAACTTCGACCCGTCACACCTGGTCTGGCAGATGATCGACTGTGAACGGGCACTGGAGGAGTTCGGGCCACGGATCTACTACGTCCAGGCCAAGGACGTCGAGATCGACCGCACCGGCCTCTACGAACACGGGACCTCGTCCTCGGGGATCGGGTGGCAGCGACCTCGGCTGCCCGGACTCGGCGAGGTGGACTGGCCGCGGTTCTTCGCTGCCCTCTATCGCACGGGGTACGACTACGCCGTAACCGTCGAGCACGAGGACCGGCAGTTCGAAAGCACCGACGAGCTGGTGAAGCGCGGCTTCCTTCTGGCTCGGAATACCTTGGCCCCTTTCTTCCCCGGTCGGTGAGGCGCTTAACATGCTGCGACCTGGTGGTCGCACGGGTCCTACGCTGAGCGGATGTCGACCGACCAAGAGCGTCCGGCGGACCTGCCGCCGGAGAAGCCGAGCCACCGCAGCATCCGCCTCGACCGCCGGGACAAGGGCCACTACACGGTGACCAACGTCCGCGGAGGGACAATCCCCCTCTCGCACGGCGACACCGCGGACTTCACGTCCGTCGAGCTGCTCCTCGCCGGCATTGCGGGCTGCACCTCGGTCGACGTCGACTTTCTCACGGCGAGGCGCGCCGAGCCCGAGTCCTTCGTCGTCGAGGTCGAGGCCGAGAAGGTCGCCGACGGACGGGGCAACCACCTGCAGGACATCGTCGTGACGTTCCGGGTCGACTACCCCGAGGGTGCGGGCGGCGACGGGGCGCGGGCGATCCTGCCTGACATCGTCCGGAAGTCGCACGACCGGCTGTGCACAGTCAGCCGTACGGTGATGCTCGGCGCCGACATCTCCACGGTCATCGAGCAGTGACGGCCGCTCGGGACCGCCCGGCGCTCAGCGTCCTCGACCTCGTCCCGGTCGTCGAGGGCTCCACCGCGGCGGACGCCGTCCGGGTGACGGCCGAGATGGCTGGCGCCGCTGAGGCGTTCGGCTACCGACGCTACTGGATGGCTGAGCACCACAACATGACCGGCGTGGCGTCGTCCTCGACAGCGGTCCTCATCGCGCACGTGGCCGGGAGCACCTCCACGATCCGGGTCGGTGCCGGCGGGATCATGCTTCCCAACCACGCACCGCTCGTCGTGGCCGAGCAGTTCGGCACCCTCGCGACGATCTACGGCGACCGGATCGACCTCGGGCTCGGGCGGGCTCCGGGGACCGACCCGCTGACCGCGATGGCACTACGCCGGGACGACCGCGCCGCAATGGACTTCGCGCACGAGGTCTCCCAGGTCCTGCGCTACACCGGCCCGGTCGACCCGGATGCGCGGGTCCGCTCCGTGCCGGGGGAGGGGACGAACGTGCCGGTGTGGATCCTCGGCTCGAGCCACGGCGGAGCACAGGTCGCGGCGGCACTGGGCCTGCCCTACTCGTTCGCCTCGCACTTCGCGCCCCAGATGCTCCTCAGCGCGCTCGACGTCTACCGCCACGGCTTCCGTGCCGCGGACCGCACCGGCGCGATCACCAAGCCGCGCACCATGGCCGGGGTCAACGTCATGGTCGCCGACACCGAGACCGAGGCCCGACACCTCTGGGGCTCGACCCTGGAACGGTTCCACAGCATCGTCACCGGTAGGCGCGGACCTCTCCCACCTCCACCCGACGGGGACGTCGTGGCGACCTGGTCGCCGGCCGAGCGGGCGGCCGTCGAGCAGATGACGAGCTGCTCCTTCGTCGGGACGCCGCCGCAGGTCCGCGAGGGGCTCAGCGACTTCGTCCGACAGACCGGCGTCGACGAGCTCATCGTGGCCAGCTCTGCGCACTCCACGGCCGCCCGGCGGCGCTCTCTCGAGCTCCTCGCGCACGCCTGGCTCGGCTGACCGAGTGGCGCCGCCGAAACAGGCCCTGGCGCGGCTATCGTCGGGTCCGTGTCTAGCGATGTCTCCAACGACGCCTTGCCGGTCAACGTGTCGAACCTCGTGGCCAAGGTCGTCGAGGACTACCTCGCCGACCTCGAGGCGACCGTGCCCGACCTCGTGGACGGCGTCTATCTCACCGGCTCCGTTGCTCTCGGGGACTTCCATGCGACCTGGAGCGACATCGACTTCGTGACGGTGATCCACGACCGTCCGACGAAGCAGCAGCAGTCCCTGCTCGCCGACATCCACGAGCGGGTGGCCGCCCGCCACGCGAAGCCACGGCTCGACGGCTACTACCTCACCTGGGACGACCTTGCTTCGCCGCCGGACCGCGACACCACGCTCGGCCTGCAGGCGCACGAGGGGGTCCTGCACGCCGGCCACAACTGGGTGCCGCCGATCCTCGTCTGGCACGAGCTGCACGACCACGGCCTGCACGTCCAGGGCCCGACCCTGCAGGACCGCGAGATCGCGCTCGACCACGACGCGTTGCGCCGGTGGTGCCTCGACGAGCTGGCAAGGCGCTGGACCCCGTGGTGGTTCCGCAGCGCGAAGCTCCTCTCGGCCTCCGGGCTCGGCAGCCTCGGGGCGTGGGCACCGGCGTCGGGGGTCCTTGGCGTCGCCCGCGTCCACCACATGATCTCCACGGGCCGGATCACGTCGAAGTGTGGCGCAGGCGAGTGGGCCCTGTCGGTCGCCGAGCCGGAGTGGAAGCGTCTGCTCGAGGAGTGCCTGCGGATCCGGAATCGACCGGACCGGCGCTCGCTCTACCACAACCCGTTCCGGCGACGCCGAGACGCGTTGACCTTCATGGACCTGCTCATGACCGTCGACGAGGAGACGTTCGGCGACCGCCCTGGTCGTTAGCCCGGCCGGCGGAAGAAGGCGTCCGACTCGCGCCACAGGTCCGGTCCTGGAGCATGCTCCGGCTTGACCGGGGTGAGGACGTCGTCGGGCAGAGCGCTGGTCGCAGCGTCGAGGGCGGCGCCGATTGCCTCCACCTCGGTCGCCCGGGCCACCCCGAGCACCCAGCACATGACGGCCCCCAGCAGTGCGGTCCCGACGCTGGCGAGGACTCCACTGCTGAAGGCGAAGCCAAGGAGGTTGTCCGTGGGCAGGCCGTAGGTCATCTGGGTGGCATCCCCGAGCGCGAGCCACAAGACGATCGCGATCGGACGAAGAGCAGTGAGCACAGCGAAGACCAGGGTGGCGGCGAGCGCGACGCCCCTGGGTCGCGCACTCACGCGCGGCGTCCACGAGTGGCGACTGCTCGCGAACCAGGCGAGCAGGGCGGCGGGCAAGAGGGTGCTGGCCCCGACCCCGTTGCCGGCTCCCCACACGGCCCACTGGAAGATCCGGACGGACAACGGAAGGCCGCCCGCATAGCCAGCATTCTGCGCCGGGTCCGGGACAAACACCCTAAAGGCCGCGTAGAGCGGGTCCATCAGGCTCAGGACCACGACACCGGCGAGGACCCCGGCGATCCAGCCGGGCAGGACCGACCACCGGCCGGCTGCGTCGGGGTCGGGCGCGGCATACTTCCCCCGAACCATGTCGTGATTCTGCCACCCGCCTGAAGGGATGTCCCGATGTCCGTACCCGATCCCCGAGACGCTCCACCGCTGCGCTGGGGGGTCATCGCTCCCGGCGGCATCGCCCACAAGCTCGCCGACGCCGTGCGCGACTTCACCGCCGGCGCGGTGGTTGCCGTCGGGTCACGCGACGGCGGGCGGGCTCAGGAGTTCGCCAGGCAACACGGCATACCGAGGTCGTATGCCGGCTACGAGCAGCTCGTGCGCGACGACGAGGTCGAGGCCGTCTACGTCGCCTCGCCGCACTCAGGGCACCGCGACCACGCCCTGCTCGCCATCGAGGCCGGCAAGCACGTCCTCATCGAGAAGGCGTTGGCGCGCAACGGCGCCGAGGTCGAGGAGATCTTTGCCGCCGCCGCCGCCAAGGGGGTCTTCGTCATGGAGGCGATGTGGACCCGGCACCTGCCGCACATCGCCTGGGTCCGCGAGAAGATCGCCGCCGGCGCCGTCGGTGAGATCGTCACGGTCACTGCCGACCACGGCCAGGCCCTCGACCTGCCCGCGGAGCACCGGCTCAAGAACCCCGACCTGGCGGGCGGGGCCATCCTGGATCTCGGCGTCTACCCGGTGTCCTTCGTCGTCGACCTCCTGGGAGCCCCCAGCGAGGTCAAGGCCCTGGGGCGTCTCACCGAGACCGGCGTCGACGGCCACGTCTCCATGGTCCTCGGCTACGCCGGCAGGACGGTGGCCCAGGTCGACACGACGCTGTGGACCAAGACGCCGACCGTCGCCGTCATCTCCGGCACCGAAGGCTCGATCGAGGTGGACGGCGACTTCTACTCCCCGGGACTGGTCCGGGTGCGGAGCGCGGACAAAGCCCGCTCACTGGTCGAGGAGTGGGACGGCAGTGCCGACAACGGTTTCCAGTTCGAGGTGGCCGAGGTGGCGAGGTGTGTCGCCGACGGGAAGCAGGAGAGTGAGCGGATGACGTGGGACTCCTCGCGCGCCGTCATGGCGGTCCTGGACGAGGCGCGGCGCCAGGTTGGCGTGGTCTTCCCGGGCGAGTGACGCGTGGGCCTTCGAGGCCGTCAGTCCTGCGTGCGTCGCTGGAAGGCCCGCAGGGCCAGGGGCATGAGGACCAGGGTCAGCCCCACGGACCAGACGACGGTCACGAGCACCGGGTGGTGAAGCGGCCAGGACGCGTCCGGAGGTGCCGGTGGGGTGTTGCCCCACAGGACCCGCAGCGACTGGACGAGCGCCGACACCGGGTTCCACTCGGCGACCGTGCGCAGCCAGGGCAGCATCTTGTCGGTCGGCGCGAAGGTGTTGGCCAGGAACGTGATGGGGAACATCACCGTGAACATGAACCCGTTGACGGCCTCGGTCGAGCGCATCATCGAGCCGACGAGGATGCCGAACCAGATCATCGCGAACCCGAAGAGCAGGATCAGCACGAAGGCGACGACGGCGTCGAGGACGCCACCACGGATCCGCCAACCGATGAGCAGCCCGGTCAGGGCCATGACGACGATGCCGATGCTGGAGTGCATGAGGCTGGAGATGCTGCGGCCGATCAGGACGGAGGACCGGGAGATCGGCAGCGACCGGAACCGGTCGACGATGCCCTTGTCGATGTCGGTGTTGAGCCCGATGGCGACGATGAACGACGCGAACGCGATCGTCTGGCCCATGATGCCGGGCAGCAGCCACTCGCGGTAGGAGGAGCTGTCGGTCGCTATCGAGCCGCCGAAGACGAACGCGAAGAGGGCCACGAACATCACCGGCTGGATCGTCACGTCAAGGAGCAGCTCGGGCATCCGGCGAATGTGCAGGAGGTTGCGACGGGTGATCACGAGCGACTGGCCGACGATGCCGGCAGGTCGGATCTCGGGCCGGGCGAGGGGCGGACGGCTGCTCACGACGCGTCCACGGCTTCGCGGACGTCCTGCTCGTCGGTGGCCTCCTCGGCCCGGTGGCCGGTGAGGTGGAGGAAGACGTCGTCGAGACTGGGTCGCTTCAGGCCGAGGTCGTCGAGGACGATCGCGCTGTCCTCGAACACCGCGGCGATGCGGGTCATCTCACGCAGGCCGTCGGCCGGGGCGGTCAGCTGCCGGGCAGCGGCGTCGACGTGCACCTCGCTGACGTGCCGGCGCAGCAGGCCCTCGGCTGCCGGGAGGTCGGCGGCGTGCGAGACCGTCAGCACCAGGCTGGCCCGTCCTGACTGGTCCTTCAGCTCCAGCGGGGTGCCCGCGGCGATGACCGTGCCCCGGTCGATGACGACCACCTGGTCGGCGAGCTGGTCGGCCTCCTCGAGATACTGCGTCGTGAGCAGGAGCGTCGTGCCCTCGGCGACCAGCTCGCGAAGAACGTCCCACAGCTCGACCCGGCTGCGCGGGTCCAGCCCCGTGGTGGGCTCGTCGAGGAAGAGGACCGGGGGCGTCGCGACCAGGCTCACGGCGAGGTCGAGCCGGCGTCGCATCCCCCCGGAGTAGGTCTTGACGATCCGGTCACCGGCCTCCGCCAGTGAGAAGCGGTCGAGGAGGTCCTCGACGGCGACCTTGAGGTAGGAGCGGGACAGACCGTAGAGCGCGCCGATCAGCCGGATGTTCTCGCGCCCGGTGAGCAGCTCGTCGACCGTGGCCGCCTGCCCGGTCAGGCCCATGCTGCGGCGCACCTGCTCGGGCTCCGTGAGCACGTCGTGCCCGGCGACCCGGGCCGTGCCGCTCGTCGGGGTGCTCAACGTCGTCATCATCCGCACGGTGGTCGTCTTTCCAGCGCCGTTGGGACCGAGCAGCCCGAGGACCGAGCCGCGGGGGACCGAGAAGCTGACGTCGTCGACGGCGAGCGTCTGGCCGAAGCGCTTGACGAGGTTGACGGCCTCGATGGCCGGAGGGAGGTCCACCCGCACACCCTACGGTTGCGCAGGGACAGCCGACCACGGTTTATCCCGCGTCCGCGCCTCAGCGGTCGGTGGCAGCCGGCGCACCGTGAGGATCTGCTCGCTGCGACCGACGGGTCCCTCGATGTCGTGCAGGCTGGACGACGTCAGCCCGACGCCGTCCGCACCGAAGACGACCCGCGTGTCGAGGCCGACCCAGCCCCCCACGGGCTGCCTGAAGAGGTGCACCGTGAGGTCGACGTTCGGGAACATCCACTCCCCCGGGGCCGCGCGGACGACGACCCCGTTGGCGGTGTCGACGAGGCCGAGAAAGGCCGCGGTCGGGCTGGGCTCGGCTCCCGCGACGAGGGTCGTGTCGGTCCGCAGCCAGACCTGGCCTCGCCCCGGCTCGTTGGTCGAGGCGGCGCGCCCCTCGACCGAGGAGATGAACCCTCCGGCCCAGGTCCGGAGACCGTCCCAGGGCGGCATGGTCTCGGGCGCCGGGAGCCGGTCGGGCATGCCCCCGGCGACGGCGGCCGTCTGCTGCGCCGCGAGCCGCCATGCGGAGGCCCGCACCACGGTCCGGCCGCCCGCGACGAGGGCCGCCTCGACGAGCTCGATGGTCCGCCCCGGCCGGATCGTCCGCACGGACACCGCGCTGCGCTCGGCGGGGATCATCCCGAGGATCTCGTAGGTGATCCTCGACAGCTGCATCCCCGCACGCGGCTCGTGCTCGTCGATGGCGTGGGCGATCAGGCCGGACACCGGACCCATGTGCTGCTCGCGCGGGTCCCACGCTCCCTGCACGTGTTTCGTCGGCTCGTAGGCGCCGTCGCCCAAGGGGGTGTAGTAGCTGCTCGGCGGTGGGTTGAGGTCCTGCTCCGTATGCCGGGTGCGCTCCGTCGTCACAGCGCTCACTGTAGGCAGGTGCCCAGCTGCTCAGCCCTGGCGGGGGTGGTCCCTCCCGGCGACCTGGACCGTCGCGCTGGCCTTGTTGACGATGACCGTCAGCGTGGCCGTCCGGGCGGACCGCGGTCAACGTGTCCGTCAGCGGGTCGAACGGACGACGCCGCTGGCTGCTCCTGGATCTGGACGTTGTCACCGGACCACTGCGCGCTGACCGGCCAGGCGATCGGCACCGTCGCGGTGCCCTGGCTGAACGTGGGCCTGAGCGTCACCTTCGACCCCACCGGAAGGGACGCCGGCGTGGTCAGCTGGACTGCGTCCACGCTCGGGCGGGTCTCGGCCCTGAGCCAGCCGAGACGGTCGGCCGGGGACGACGGGCTCGGGCTCACCACCCCTTTCGCGGGGTTGATGCCGAGCATCGTCCAGCCGCGGAACCCGCCGTCGGCGACGTTGCCGGCCGGCGTCTTGCCCGAGTTGCCGTTGAACACCATCGAGACGCCCCGGGCCGAGGAGGCGTGGAAGCCCGACGTGCCCGTTGACGACGGCGACCGGCTTGCCCGACTCGGCGCGGAAGCGGCCGAGCCGGTCCTCGAGCTGCGCCCGCCCGTCGTCGTTGCCGTGCAGGGCGAGTGAGGACGAGTTGAGGGTGAGCAGTCGCGTCGAGCCGATGAGGCTTGACGTGTGGGTCGCTCCGAAGACCGCCTTGAAGTTCTCGATGGGACCCCGGCGGTGAAGTCTCAGGCACGCGACTCCTGCGCGCTCGGGCCGATGCCACCCGGGGCCAGGGTCACCGCCGTCGGGGGCGGGGGTGGGACGTCGGCTCGGGCGGTGGCGACGGTGGCCGTCGCCGTCGCGATGGTCAGCAGGACGGCATACGGGGGGCGTGGTCGTGGAGGTCACGCACAGGTTCCAACGTCAACACGTCACCTGTGAAGACCCTGGCGTGAACATCTCACAAATGCGGCACGTCACCGGTGACCCGGGCGAGCACCTCCCGGGCACACGCTTCGCCCGCGAGCTCGGGCAGCCAGTGCCCCTCGGCGAGCTCGACGAAGCGGTAGTCCGCCTCGACCAACGCCCTCGTGCCCTCGGCCGCCCGGCGCCCGAGAGCACCGTCGTCGCGGCCCCAGAGGTAGGTCGTCGGGACGCGGGTCCGGCGGACGCGACCCCGAGAGAGCGGCAGCGCGCGGTACCACCCCAGCGCCGCCGACAGGGCACCCGGCGCGGCCATCCGGGCCAGGTAGCGGTCGGTGGTGTCAGGCGGAAGACCGGAGGCGAGCAGGGCCGGGCGGAACATGGGGACGAAGAGCAGCTCGGGCAGCACGGGCAGCTGGAACCAGGCGAGGTAGCTCGAGTGCAGCGCCTGCCACGGGTCGAGACAGGCCCGCAGAAGGGCGGCCGGGTGCGGGGTGGAGAGCGCAGTCAGTGTCTCGAACCGGTCGGGGTGGCTGCCCGCTGCCGCCCACGCCACCGCGCCGCCCCAGTCGTGCCCGACGAGGTGCGCCCGCTCCAGCCCCGCCGCGTCGAGGAGCGCGACGACGTCACCGACCAGCTCGCAGAGCGCGTATGCCGCCCGGCCGGCTGGACGGGCCCGCGGGCTGTAGCCGCGCTGGTCGGGGACCAGGGTGCGCAGGCCGGCGGCGGTCAGGTGGTCGGTCACTGCGCCCCAGCAGTGGCGGTCCGCGGGGAAGCCGTGCAGCAGGACGACGGGGATGCCGTCCTGCGGTCCGGAGTCGGTGACGTCGAAGGCCAGCCCGTCTCGCTCGTAGGTCGTCAGCCCCATGCCGGCGATTGTGTCGCACTCGTTCGTCGCACGAGCTCGTCGTGGGCCGTGACCGTCGTGACGGCGCGGCCTATGGTCGGCGTATGCCGTCGCTCCCGCTCTTTCCGCTGGGCACGACCCTGCTGCCCGGAAGCCAACTGCCCCTCAAGGTCTTCGAGCCGCGCTACGTCGCGCTACTGCGGGACCTCCTCGCGGAGCCACGCCCCGAGGAGATCGGCTTCGGGGTCGTGGCGATCCGGCGCGGCTTCGAGGTGGGCGGTGAGCTCGACAACGACCTTCATGCGGTGGGCTGCTTCGCCGAGCTCGACCAGATTGCGGAGATCGAGGAAGCGGTCTTCTTCGTCCTCGCCACGGGGACGCGACGGTTCCGGCTCGACGGCATCGACGCGGCTGCGGGCACGCCCTACCTCACGGGGTCGGTGACCTGGCTGGACGAGGTCCCAGGTGTGGTCGCCTCACTGTCGGCACTCGCTGGTCGGCTGGTCACGGCGGTCGCGGCATACCGGCAGGCCCAGGGTCTCGAGGCGGCCGAACCGCCGACGGACCCCACCGAGCTGTCCTACTGGGCGGCCCGCGCCTCCGGGCTGGGGACCGGAGACCGGCAGCTCCTCCTCGGCTGTGCCGACACGGGTGCCCGGCTGGGGCTCGTCCTGCGGATGATCCGGCGGGAGGCCGCGCTGACCCAGAGCCTCGGCGTGGTCGGGGTCGCGCCGGACGGGCCGTCGAGCCTCAACTGAGCCCCGGGTCCCGGAGAATGACCGGATGCGGATGCCTCCCGATGACCTGCCCGACGCGGCGATCCAGTTCCTCACGGAGCGGCACCTCGCGACACTGACGACGCTGCGGCCCGACGGGTCACCGCACGTCGTGGCGATCGCGTTCACCTTCGACCCAGGGACCGCGACCGCGCGGGTGATCACGAACGGGTCGAGCCGCAAGGCACGCAACCTCTCGGCGGGCGGTTTGGCGGTGCTGTGCCAGGTCGAGGGACGTCATTGGCTCACCCTCGAGGGCCGTGGCGTCGTCCTCACCGATCCCGCGCTGGTGCGCGACGCCGAGGAGAGGTATGCCGTGCGGTACCGCTCGCCGCGGCTGAACCCCGAGCGGGTGGTTCTCAGCATCGCGGTCGACCGGGTCATGGGCAGCGTCTGAACGCTCGCCCCGGCAGCACGGCATACGGTGTCGGCGTGGACGCCCTGACCGAGCTCACGTTCCCCGGCGCAGGCACGACGACCCTGCACGTCGCCCGGTCGAGCGCTGAGGCCGACCCGTTGGCTCTCGTGCTGCCGGCCATGGGCGTGCCGGCCGGGTACTACGAGCCGCTGCTCGACGGGCTGGCGCTGAACGGTCTGACCGCCGTCATCGCCGACTTCCCGGGGCAGGGGACGAGCCGGCCGCTGGCCGCGCGAGAGCACGACTATGGCTACGGAGCGCTGGCGACGAAGTTCGTCCCACTCGTGCTCGAGACTGCCCGTGCGGCTTTGGGGCACCGGCAGACCGCGCTCCTCGGGCACAGCCTGGGCGGCCAGGTGGCGGTCATTGCCGCTGCCGCACAGCCGGACCTCGCCGACGCGATGGTCCTCGTGGCGGCCGGCTCCCCCCACTGGCGGGCGTTCGACGGACGGCTGGGCTGGGAAGTGCTGGTGCAGACGCAGGCGGTCGGGATGGTGGCCCGGGCCAACGGGTTCTGGCCGGGCGAGCGCTTCGGGTTCGGAGGGCGTCAGCCCAGAAGGCTGATGACCGAGTGGGCCCACCTTGCGCGGACGGGGTCGTTCTCCCTCGACGGGATGCCCGACGTCGACGCGGCGATCGGGACGATCACGGTGCCGGTCCTGTCGGTCGACGTCGCCGACGACCAGTTCGCTCCGGCGGCGTCGGTCGAGGCGCTGGCCGCCAAGCTGACCGGCGCCTCGGTGGAGCGCCGCCACTTCGCCTCGCAGACCGGGCACCCGCTCGACCACCTCGGCTGGGTGCGGTCGACGGATGGCGTGGCCATCGAGGTCGCCGAGTGGCTGCGGACCACCCTCAGTCCTTGGTGAGCAGCCCGCGGATGTCCTCGGCGGTGATGATGCCGCTCGCGAGCGCCCCCTGGTCGACGACCTGGCTGAAGAGCTCGCGCTTGCGTTGCTGGAGGGAGACGACCTTCTCCTCGATGGTGTCAGAGGAGACGAGCCGGTAGACCATCACGTGCTTGTCCTGACCGATCCGGTGGGTCCGGTCGATCGCCTGGGCCTCGGCCGCGGGGTTCCACCACGGGTCGAGGAGGAAGACGTAGTCGGCCTCCGCGAGGTTGAGCCCGAAACCGCCGGCCTTGAGGCTGATCAGAAAGGCTGGCGCGTCACCGGACTTGAAACGCTCGATGGCGGCCTGCCGGTCGCGGGTGCGTCCGTCGAGGTACTCGTGGGCGATGCCGGCGCCGTCGAGGCGAGCGCGCACCGTGGCGAGGAACCCGGTGAACTGGCTGAAGACGAGCGCCTTGTGCCCCTCGGCGACGATCGGCTGGAGGACCTCGAGGAAGGCGTCGACCTTGGCCGACCCGACGCCGGCGTGCGCCGCGTCGACGAGCGCGGGGTCGAGGCTGAGCTGGCGCAGAAGGGTCAGCGACCGGAAGATCGCGATGCGGTTGCGGTTGGCATCCTCGAGCAGGCCGAGCAGCTTCTGGCGCTCGCGCTGGAGATGCATGTCGTAGATCCTGCGGTGTCGGGGCGAGAGCGCGACCTCGATGGTCTGCTCCTGCTTGGGCGGCAGCTCGGTGGCGACGGCTTCCTTGGTGCGGCGCAGCATGACCGGCCGGACCCGTCGGCGGAGGGTCTCCAGCCGCTCCGGTGCCTGGCCGCTCTCGATGGGCCGCTGATAGTGCTCCTGGAACCGTTTGGGGCTGGGGAACAGGCCCGGTGCGACGATCGAGAGCAGCGACCAGAGCTCCATGAGGTTGTTCTCCATGGGGGTCCCGGTGATGGCCAGCTTGACCGGCGCCGGGAGCCGGCGGGCGCACTGGTGGACCTGCGACTGGTGGTTCTTGGCGAACTGCGCCTCGTCGAGGAGGAGCGCCGACCAGCCTTGCTCGCGGAACGCCTCCTGGTCGAGCCGGAACACGGCATACGAGGTGAGCACGAGGTCGGAGCCCACCACCTCGTCGATGACCGACGTGCCGCGCTTGCGTGAGGTGGCGCCGAGCGTCGTGACCCGCAGGTCGGGGCAGAACCTCGCCGCCTCGCCGGCCCACGTGGAGAGGACGCTCGTCGGGGCGACGACGAGGAACGGTGCTCCGCCCGGGTCGTCGCAGCGTGCCTCGAGCACCATGGCCAGGGTCTGGATCGTCTTGCCGAGGCCCATGTCGTCGGCGAGGATCCCGCCGAGACCGGCTCGACGCAGGAAGGTCAGCCACTGGAACCCCTCGAGCTGGTAGGGGCGCAGGGTGGCGTGCAGTGCCGCCGGGGCGCTCGGCGCCGGGAGCCCCTCGCGACCCCCGAGGGCCTTGACCGTTGTGGCCCACCGCTCGCTCTGCTCGTCGACGACCCCGAGCTGCACGAGCTCGGCCCAGAGGTCGGCCTGGTAGGGCGTCAGCCGGAGCGGCTGGTCGGGGTCGTCCTGGATGGCGCGGGCCTCCTCGAGGAGGCGCCGCAGGTCCTGGAGGGCAGGCTGGTCGGTGCGGAACCAGGTGCCGCTGTCGAGGATGACGTGGCCGTCACCGTGGGTCAGGGCGGTGAGCAGCGCGGCGAGCGGCACCGCCTCGCCACCCACGGTGACGTCGACGCCGAGGTCGAACCAGTCGGTCCGGCCCGCCGCCGTGGGCGTGGAGCTGCTCTCCGAGACGGAGAGCCGGATGAGCGGGGCCTCGTCGGCCTCCTCGTAGTCGAGCGCCTCGCCCTGCACGGTGATGTCAACGTCGTCATCCGCCTCGAGGACCGGCAGGACGTCGTCGAGGAAGGTCAGCAGGTCCAGCCCGGTGAGCGTCGTGTCGGGGACCAGCCGCGGCCGGCCGCCGACGGCGATCCGCAAGCCGTGGACGAGGTCGACGACCTCCGGGCCGACGAGCAGGCCACGCTCGCCGTCGTGGTCGCGCGGGATGCGCACGGTCGGCGGTGAGCCGGGGTGGACCCGGACGACCTCGTCGCCGACGGCGTAGTCGCACGACCAGACGAGCCGGACCCGGTGACCGCGCTGGTGGGTCACCGTGAGGGCCAGCCGCGGTGGTCTGACCTCGGGGAAGGAGACGCTGCCGTCCGACGAGAGTAGGGTCATCCGCTCCCGGAGGGCGGGGGCGTGGTGGACGAGGAAGCCAGGGAGGTCGGCGGCCGGGATGGGGACCGAGCCCAGGGTGAGGAAGCTGGACTGCGCCCGGTCGAGCGGCGGGTCGAAGCGGAGAAGGACGAGGTCGCCGTCGTCACGCTCGACCCAGGCGCCGACGGGCGGCTCGCCCAGGAAGGTGGCGGCCTCGCCGTCCTCGAGCCGCGCCTCGTCGGGGAAGCTCACCACCGGCGCGAGGTGGGCATCCCCGTCCGCCTCGTCACGGCATACGTCGAGGGCGAACCGGGCCGGTTGCTCGACCAGGCGCACCTGCGCACTTGCCCTCGGGTCCGTGAGAAGGGGTATGCCGTGCCGGCGCACCTCCTGCAGCGAGGACCACCAGGCCGGGCCCAGCTCGTCCAGGTGGATGGTGTCGTTCGAGGTCAGGTAGTACTTGCGGTGGCGCCGCTGGTAGGTCTGGGCGATGTCGGCGAGGACGCGCCGCTGGACGGGGTCGAGGGTGGTGCGGTTGGCGTAGGCGTGCTCGATGCTGCTCCAGCTGACCAGGTTCCTGACCCAGCCGGTGCGGCCCTGGCTCATCGGCCGCAGGCGGATGCGGGCGCGTCGCGGCCCGGGGACGACCTCGAGGAGGAGGCCGAGGGGTGTCGTCTGCCCGGCTCGCGCAACGTCCGCGTCGGTGGTCAGCCCGGCAAGGACGTCCTCCCAGCTCGGCAATGCTGTCAGCCTTCGCGGACCTGACGCCCCTCCGGGCCGAGTGCTGCGCTCGGCGCGGGCCGCGGCGACCAGTGCGACCGTGTGCTTGCAGCTGTGCTCCATGGGACAGGAGCACGTGCTCTGCCAGTACGACACGTCGCGCTCGTCGTCCGGGACCAGCTCGACCGTCGTCCGGTAGGTCCGTCCCTGGCCTCCCCGGACCCGTCCCTCGAGTCGGGAGCCGTCGGTGGACGGGCTGACCGTCAGCACGTGCCCGCGCCGGGCGTAGATCAGTCCGCGTGCCAGTGTGGCCGGGCCGGCGATGAGCTCGAGCTCCTCGTCGTCGAGCTCGGCGGCGGCGTCAACGAGGACCGGGTGGCTGTAGTCCACCCCACCTCCTGGAGTTCGGCGGATTGTCGGCGGCCTGGTCGGGTCCTGCGTCATCGTAGGCCGGGCCACGGACAGGCGAGGCATCCTCCTCCCCTGTGGGCCGCCGAGATCAGGCGGCCCGCAGGAGCTCCTCGAAGGCCGCGGTCAGCGGGCTCCCGTCGGCGATCTCGTGGTGTCCGCGCCCGGGCGCTCCCGCGCCGCGGGTCTTCTCCGGTGACGAGCGTCCATGTCTTGGGCCCACGTGAAGCCCGAGCAGGGGTGGCGCCGTGGACTCGTAGGTGTGGCCGGTCGGGGTAGTGGTCCTGACCCGATGTCGCCCGGGATCCACGACGACCTCGGTGCGCCAGCCGACGAGCTCCTTGGTGTAGTTGCACCGGGCGCAGATGCCCTGGCCGTTCGCGGCGCTCGTCCGGCCACCGTCGGCGACGGCGGCGATGTGGTCGATGTGCCGGATCGGGGCGTCACCCCACGGCGTTCGGCAGATCTGGTGGTGGGTGACAAGGAACTGACGCAGCAACCCGTCGAATCGGCGCCGCCGCGAGTCCATCGCCACAAGGGTCCCGTCGTTCGGAGAGGCGAAGAGCCGGCGCAGCCACACCTGGGCCATGGCCCTTCGACCGAGGGTCACCCAGCGCCTGCGCCGAGGCGGCCGCCTGCGTCAGGGAAGCGTGCACGGCCACTCCCTTGGACGACTGGAAGGAACCCCGTCACCAGGGCCATGGTGTCGGGGGCGGGTCTGATGCTGACCCGCCGGTCCGAGATCACGCCACGCATCCGGCGCAGCACTCGGTGCTGCGCGCCAGTGATTCGAACATGTGTTCGAGTCTACTTCACTCCGCGGCGAAGATGCAAGGGGTTGGCCCGGCCGTTCTGCGGCAAGGTGGCCACCGACCTGTTTTGCACCGGACTGAAAGGGTGACCGTCCATGGCATACGCCGACCTGCCGCTCGCGCAGCTGCGAGCGCACACGACCGACGGTGTCGAGCCCCCTGACCTCGACGCCTTCTGGGCCGACAGCCTGGCCGAAGCTCGACGCCACGACGCGGCGCCGGTCTTCAACCCGACGCCCAACGGCCTGGCGACCATCGACACCTACGCCGTGAGCTTCTCGGGGTTTGAAGGGCAACCCGTCGCGGGGTGGCTCCACGTCCCCGCCAACGCGGACGGTGCGCTGGGGTGCGTCGTCCAGTACATCGGCTACGGCGGGGGCCGCGGCCTGGTCCACGAGAACACCTTGTGGGCCCAGGCCGGGTATGCCCACCTCGTCATGGACACCCGTGGGCAAGGGTCCGCCTGGTCCATCGGCATCACCGACGACCCCGAGGGCAGCGGGCCGGCCTTCCCCGGCGTGATGACCCGTGGCATCACCGATCCCCTTCGCTACTACTACCGTCGCCTCATCGTCGACGCCGTGCGAGCCGTCGACGCCGCGCGAGCCACGCCCCTGGTCGACCCTGCCCGGATTGCGGTCGCCGGTGGCAGCCAGGGCGGCGGACTGGCGATCGCGGCAGCTGCGCTCGCCGACGGCGTCGTCGCGGCCATGGCCGACGTGCCGTTCCTCTGCGACTTCCCCAGGGCGCTCCAGCTCGCCAGCACGACCCCGTACGAGGAGATCGTCCGCTACCTTGGCGCACACCGCGACCACACGCAGCAGGTGATGGTGACCCTCGCCCACGTCGACGGAGCCCACCTCGCGCGCCGTGCCACGGCGCCGGCCCTCTTCTCCGTTGCGCTCATGGACCCGGTCTGCCCACCGTCGACCGTCTATGCGGCCTACAACGAGTGGGCCGGACCCAAGGAGATCAACGAGTACCCCTACAACGGTCACGAGGGAGGCGGCCCCTTCCAGGTCGCCGCCCAGCTCGCCTGGCTACCCGCCCGTATGCCGTCCGGTCCGGGCTGACCCGCACTCGGCTCAGCGGCACCTCCGTTCGTCGGGCTGCTGGCCACTCCCGGGTCGACTTCGGCGGCTGCTCCAAACGATGAGAAGCCCCCCGGCGAGCGCCACGACCGGACCGCTGACCGCCCACATCGTCACGCCGGTCATGACACTTCCCGGCAGGTAACCGAGACCCTGCAGCGTCCAGATGATGCCGACGATCACGAGAAGCGCTCCGGCGGCCAGAGCTGCCAATCGCTTCAAGGGGTCCCTCCGCGCTCGCCGACGTCTCCTCAGATCGCTCGAGGGTAAAGCCCCCGACGAGTCTCTCGGCTTCGCTTGCACCGCCTGGCGGGCCGTTGCCATCGGCGCCGGGGTCACGGCAGGGTTCACGCGGCCGTCGCGGTGCTGATCAACGCCCACGGGCTTGGAGTCCGAGCGGGTATGTCTGGCCCGGCTGTGACGTGGTCCCGACCCGGTTCGCCTTCGAGTCCGGACGTCGGGTGCCTGCGTGTTGCCGGCGGCTTGTCAGCGTTCCTGGTTCATGTCGTTGGCTAACCGCTTCGACCGGGCGGCCGAACCGCGAGCCAACTGGTGCTGCCGAGCGCGCGATACTCGATGGGGCTCAGATCTTGGCGCTTGCTTGGACGCGTAGCCGGCGACGAGGACGAGGAGGGTGGCGAATGCGCGGGTGAGGGTGGTGCCGGAGATCTTGTCGGAGAGGCGTTACCGAGCAGGGATCCGGCTATGGCGGCGAGGTGAAGGGGACGACGACAGCCCACGGGATGGTGCCGTGGCCTAGGCGTTCGGTGAAGGCTCCGAGGCTGGTGATGGAGATGACGACGAGAGAGGTACCGACGGCGGTGGGCATGGCGAAGACGAGGGCGGGGACGATGAGGAATCCGCCGCCGACGCCGAGGAATCCGGTGAGGAAGCCGACGATGATGGCGGTGATGACGATGCGCATTTTGGCCCGTGTGTTGTGGGCTGAGTTCTTCGGTGCCGGTCTGGACGGGCCGGTGTCGTCGGGTGCGGGGTTGCGGGTGCGGGCGAACAGGGCGACTGCGGCGATGAGCATCAGTGCTGCGAAGGCGAGGAGCAGTGCCTGGGGGTTGACGACTCGGTTGAGCATCGACCCGCCAAGGGATGCTGCGACGCCGAGGACACCGAAGATCGCTGCGGCGCGCCACTGGACGCGGCCGGCTCGGGCGTGGCCGATGGCGGCGGTGATGGAGGTGATGCCGACGATGATCAGGGACGCGGTGGTCGCTGGTTGGGGCTGTTGGTTCAGGGCGTAGACCAGGACAGGAACGGTCAGGATCGAGCCTCCGCCGCCGAGCGCCCCGAGGGAGACGCCGATGACGACTCCCGCGAGCAGCGTGATTGGCAGCACGTCAGCCCACCGTGCCGGGGCTTTCGTCGTCCTGGACCACCGGCAGGCCGGCGGCGTGCCAGGCCTGCATCCCGCCGGTGAGGTTGACCGCGTTGCGGCCGGCGTCGGGAAGGCGGGCGACGGCCTTGGCGGTGCGGGGGTCGACTTCGGCGATGTCGCCGGCCCCCGTGGTGGACGCGTCGTCGTGGGTCTGGGTCATGGCCGCCTCCGGTGGTCACTACTGGTGGGGGTGGTCGTCAGTAGGGATCTCGTGGGGGCCATCTGATAGCCGGTAATCCGGGAGAACTGGGCGCTGACGGCGAAGCGGTCTCCGCGCACCAGGGTTCGCCGTAGCTCGACGGGCTGTCCGTCGAGGCAGCCCACTCGTTCAATCGATAGGGCTGCGGTGTCGGTGGGCATCCCGAGGAGCGCCATCTCGTCGCGGGTGGCGATGACGGCGCGGACCTGTTCGCTGCCGCCGGTCAGGCGGATCCCGCAGCGGGCGGCGAGCTCGGTGTACAGCGCGGTGTGGGTGAAGTCTGCGTCGAGCAGGGGCCGGGCCAGAACCGCCGGCAGCCACGCGTGGTCGTGGGCCAGGGGCTCGTCCCCGGCGAGGCGGATGCGCTCAAGGTAGAGCAGGGGGGCTTCGGGCGGCAGGCCGAGGACCGCTGCAGCCTCCCCGTTCTGGCAGATCTCGAGGCGCCGGACGGTGCTGCGCTGGGACAGCCCGGCCGCCTCGACCGAGGCATAAAGGGAGTACAGCGCGCCCAGGGGCTGTTGGATCAGCTCGCGGTCGGCGAGGCGCGGGGCGCGTCCGCGTTCGCCGACGAGGGTGCCCTCCTCCCGCAGCTGGCGCAAGGCCTGACGGATGGTCTGGCGGCTGACGGCGTATTCGTCAGCCAGTGACATCTCACCCGGGAAGGCATCGGTGAACTCCCCCCCGTCGACTCGCCGAAGCAGGTCGTCGCGCACCTGGGCCCACAGCGGTAAGGGGCTTCGACGGTCCAACGGGCGTCCGGATGCGCGCTCTTCGTCCATGTGCCGATCCTCCTGTAACGGGAACGGCTGTTGCCGTGATCGCCCTTCTCCGGACTATAGTCTAAAGTACGTACATCCGTACATCACAAGGGAGCGTCACTCGTGCACATCGATGTCATTGCCACCGAGGAACTCGGAGACCGCAGCTACGTGGTCCACGACGGACGGGTCGCCCTGGTGGTTGACCCGCAGCGCGACGTCGACCGGGTGGAGCAGGTCCTGGCCGAGCAGGGGGTTGTCTGCGCGCTGGTGGTCGAGACGCACATCCACAACGACTACGTGACCGGCGGTTTCGAGCTCGCCACCCGACGCGGCTGCCGCTATGTGGTCTCGGCCGATGATGACGTCACGTTCGAGCGGCAGGCGGTCCGCGACGGCGACGAGCTCACGGTCGGGGCGATGACGGTCAAGGTGATGGCCACCCCTGGTCACACCGACACGCACCTGTCCTATGTGGTCTCCGACGGGGTAGAGGGCGTCCCGGCCGTGTTCACCGGCGGTTCGCTGCTCTACGGCAGTGTCGGCCGGACCGACCTCGTCGATCCGGCACGCACCGACGAGCTGACCCGGGCCCAGTTCCGCTCCGCCCGACGGCTCGCAGCCGAGCTGCCCGACGAGACGCAGATCTACCCCACCCATGGCTTCGGATCCTTCTGTTCCTCCGGCTCGGCCGCCGGCGGCGACGGCGGCACCATCGGCGGCGAGAAGGAACGCAACGACGCGCTGGTCAGCGACGACGAGGACTCCTTCGTCGAGACCCTGATCGCCAACCTCACGGCATACCCCGCCTACTACGCCCACATGGGGCCTCTGAACCGTCAGGGGCCCGGACCCGCGGACCTGACCCCGCCCGCCCAGCTGACCCCGAAGGACCTTCGGGACCGGATCGAGGCCGGCGAATGGGTGGTCGACCTGCGCGACCGCACCGCCTACGCCGCGGAACACTTGCGCGGCAGCATCGGAATCGCCCTGGGCCAGCAGTTCAGCACCTACCTCGGCTGGCTGATTCCGTGGGGTGCGCCGCTGACCCTCATCGGCGCCAGCGCGGACGACGTCAGCACCGCCCAGCGAGACCTGACCCGGATCGGGATCGACCGGCTCGAGGGGGCCGCGACCGGCAGCGCGAGCGACCTCGACGCATCCGGTGACCCGGCTTCCTACCCCCGGGTCACGTTCGAGGACCTGCCTGACGAGGTGCGGCGCCGGATCCAGACCGGCGCGGCCGGCGGCAGCGGCGACGAGCGTGACAGTGCGACCCCGGAGCGATCCGAGCCGGTGATCCTCGACGTGCGCCGCGACGACGAACGCGCCAACGGGGCCATCCCGGGTTCGGCACACATTCCCATGCACGCGCTGCTGCAAAGACTGGACGACCTGCCCCAGGGCCAGCTGTGGGTGCACTGCGCCAGCGGCTTCCGCGCCAGCATCGCGGCCAGCCTGCTCGACCGGGCCGGGCACGACGTCGTCTTCATCGACGACAGCTACGACA